>Ga0105048_10020043_pt1 | contig 10224 bp, 11 predicted proteins | sample MAT05_FD_78382 | JGI IMG/M metagenome (GOLD analysis project Ga0105048, IMG submission 78382) | Freshwater microbial communities from Lake Fryxell liftoff mats and glacier meltwater in Antarctica - MAT-05 | ecosystem: Environmental > Aquatic > Freshwater > Ice > Liftoff microbial mat | place...
AAAAGTGTTTCATTGGTGAGGTATGGAACCTCGCTCAAGCCGTCAATCGGCGGTGCCGCTGCCCGCGCGCCAGTGGCGATGACTGCCTTGGAAAAGCGCAGCGTCTGTCCCGCGGCTTCCACGCTGTCCGGACCGGTGAATTTTCCGCCGCCGAGAAAAACATCCACGCCGAGTTCGGTGAAGCGTTTCGCGGAATCATGCGGGCTGATGTCGGCGCGCAGGCGACGCATCCGCTCCATCGCCTTGCCAAAATCCACTGTCACGCCGTCGGGGACATTGACGCCGAAATCGGCCGCCTCCCGCACCGCCGCCGCAGCGCGTGCCGCGCGGATGATGGCCTTGGAGGGCACGCAGCCGACGTTTAGGCAATCACCGCCGAGCAAGTTTTTCTCGATGAGCGCGACCTTTGATCCAAGTCCCGCCGCGTTGATGGCCGATACCAGACCCGCTGTGCCGCCTCCAATCACTACAAGGTTGTAGCGCGCCGCGGGCGTCGGATTTTTCCAATCCAGCGGGTGAACATTGGAGACGAGTTTTTGATTGTGACTGTCCCACGGGAGGATGGGCGGGTGCGTTTGTTCGTTCATAAGAATGTCTCTGCGTGCCGTCATTGCTTGGTCTTTTTTGCGAGCGCCTTCTTGGCGACGCGGGTGACGAAGACGGTAACGACTACCGTGGCGAGGAGGCCGACGCCGTAGAGCACCCATTCGCCGGTGGTGCGCTCACGGTCGCCGGTGGCGGCCTGCGCAAGCGAGCCGAGATACACATACATGATCGTGCCGGGCAACATGCCGATCCACGAAGCCAGCATGTAATGCCAGAGCTTCACCTGCGTGAGGCCGAACGCGTAGTTCAACAAGGTGAAAGGGAACACCGGCGAGAGTCGCGTCAGTCCGACGATTTTCCAGCCTTCGCCAGCCACGGCCTTGTCGATCGCGGCGAATCGCTCGTTGCCTGCAATCTTGCGAGCGATGGCGTCGCGGGCGAGATAGCGGCCCACCAGAAATGCGGCGGTCGCGCCCAGCGTCGAAGCGATGGAAACGTAAATGGAACCCCACACTACGCCGAACACTGCGCCCGCGCCGAGGGTCAACACCGAGCCGGGGATGAAAAGCACGGCCGCCGTGATATAGATCGCGATGAAGATGATCGGACCCCACGGCCCGAGTTGCCCAACCCAGTCGATCGCCTGCTTGAGCAACTCCTGACCATGGAAATATTAGAAGGCGACAATGGCGGCGGCGATGAGCGCGGCGGCCACGCCGAAGTAGAGCAGCCATTTCCAGCGAAACCCGGATTTCGCGGTGGATTTTTTTGGTTGAGTCATGGTGTGTTTTTTGTTGATTGAGATTCAGCAATGGCCACCTGAAAATCTTTCCCCGCCCATCCCTCTGGCCACCGCACGGTGAAGACAATGGATGCTCCGGCGGGAAGTTTCTTCGATGGCAGATCGGCGAACCAACAACCGATGCCGGTGTCGCTAGTTTCGGTATCATTGACCGTGGCCCAGCCATCACAGCTCCAATGAATCGTCGCCGCTTGGTCGGTGATGATGCGCAGTGTCATTCCCTGGGCGATCCGTTGAAGCTGGTGCGCGAAGGTCCACATTTCGATGGAGTTGCCGGTTTTGGCTTTGGCGTAGCGCTGAAACACCGGCTCGATGCAGTCGAAACAAACCCCGTCTTTGTAGCTGCGCACGAGAGACACATACTCCGCGTGCGACCAACACAGGGGCATGGCCGAGCCGGTCGGGCTGCCGCGCTTCATCTTTCCCTCCGGCAAATCGTCGGCGTCCCAGAGTTGTTCCGGCAACATGCCACCCTCGTTGGCAAATTTTTCCATCGCCGCGATGAAAGGCAGCGGGTCGCGTCCGGCGGCCAGTTCGTAATGAGCGCGTTCGCCCGTCAGAATCGGCCAGCAGCGGCCTTCGCCTGTCCCATCGTAGGCGCTGCCGTCCTCCTTTTGTCCATAGCCATCGTGGTTGTAGCGCCGCCAACACGGGCCTTGCGGCAAGTCTCGCTTAATCACCTGATCCATCACGGCTATGGAATCAACGATCACCGGATCATCCGCCGCCCGGACCCCCAGCCGCACGAGATGAAGAAAATCGCCGCCGACAACATTGCGCGCCGGATGTTTGCCGCCGCCGTTGGCGATTTGGATTTCCGCTAGATCCGGGTCCGGCGCAGCCACGGCTTGCGCCGGATCGGCAGGCGTGATGCGAATGTAATGGCGCGGTTTACCTTTCACCAATTCGCCTCGATTCGTGACTATCCATTCTTCCAGGTGGGCAGAAAGCCAGTCCGCGTAAGCGAGCAGGAAGTCTGCGGTGGCTTTTTCCCTTCGACCGCGCGCAAATTCCGCCGCGCACACCAGGCTCGAGATCACCGTGGCCAGCGTCGAAGGCGAGTAGCCGGAATTTTCCTCCCACCGTTCCTGCGCCGTCACCGGGCCGTGCAGGATCAAATAATGCGCCGCACGCGACACCAGCGTCCACGGATCGAACTGCCGAAGCGCGTCCGCCTGTTGCAATCGCCAGGCCAGCAAAATCGGCACCGCGACTTCATCGAGTTGGATTCCTTTCCAGTAAGCCTCGCCGTTGATGAAGCTGTTTTGTGCCATGCCGCCATCTGTTTCCTGCATGCACGCCAGCCAGATCAACGCGCGCAACGGCGACTCCATTTGCCCGCACGCTAGAAGGGCGGTGGCGGTTTGCACCATATCGCGAGCCCAGACCAGATGATACCCGCCCTGGTCAGTGTCGTCTTTGGTATCGCCCCAAGGAATGCTCAGTGACGCCACGAACGCGCCTTGAAACGTCTTGTCTTCATGCGCCAGCAAAACGCACTGGCTCAAGCGCAGCATCGACCCGCCGTCCTTGGTGTGCGCGCTTAAATCAACCTTGCCCCGAGTGCGCTGCCATTGGTGGATATACTTCGCGCGTTGGTCGGCAAAAGGAGTGGCGAACGCCTGCAGCAGGTGGGCCGAGGCGCTGTGCGGAGTCTCACCGAAACCGACGCCCAGTGTGAACTCCATTCCGCGCGACAAATCGACCTCTCCCAGCAAGGCGATGTTGCCGTCCGCCGCTTCTTCAAATTCCCAATCCATCTGGAAGTTTTCCATCAAGTCCTTCCAACCATCGCTGAAGCCGATGTAGCCCACGGAGCGTCGTGTGAAATCAGGCGCGCAACCAAAGCACATATCAATGCCCTCGCGTTGCGCGTTGAAAAGTTTCCGCCCATCGGTGCCACAACACCAGGCCGAGTTGCCGTTGCCCGTGCCTTTCAGATGCGGCGCGAGCAGAGCGTAAAGGCGCAGCTTGCCGTGCAACTTTTCATCCAGGATTTCCAGCCGCGTGCGCATCAGCAAAACCGGCGAGTGCGGGTCAACGATGATTTCTTTGACGAGGCGATAGCGGCCCCCGCGGTCGGAGTTCGTGAGCCGGTAAAGCAGCGCGTTTTGCTCCGGGTATTCGATTTGGTGGAGCAGGTCGCGCTTTTCCTCATGGCAAAAGGTTTCGCCGTCGGTGATGAGAAATTGCAGGTCGCGCGTGTTGGGCGTATCGACGTGCGGGAAATAGACCTCATTGACGATGCCGTGGCTCAGCGTGAACCAGACGTTGGCGCTGGTGGCATACGCCGTGCCGATGCCGTCCTTGGCGCTGGAGGTCCACCGCGGTTCGATGCCGGGTGCGCCAAAGGCGATGGAGTTCTTATCCATGGGTCAAAGTTGTTCGAGGTTAAGCCTGCCCGAGAAAACTGGAATACAAGGTCATCCCGCCATCAATAAGGAGCGTCGTGCCGGTCACGTAAGCGGCTTCGTCGCTCACCAGATACAAAACCGCGCCCGCCACTTCTTCCGCTTGGCCAATGCGGCGCGATGGAATCAGCGCCAGCACCTGCTTGCGTCGGGCCGGGTCGTCGAGCCACGCGGCATTGATGGGTGTGGCGATGGCGCCCGGCGCGACGTTGTTCACGCGCACTTTTTTCTCCGCCAGTTCCAGCGCCATCGTTTTCATCAGCATTTCCAGTCCGGCCTTCGCCGCGCAGTAATGAGCATAGCCGCCCCACGGAATCGTTTGATGCACGGAGGAAATCTGGATGATTACCCCGCCGCCATTCTTCACCATCTGGCGCGCCGCCAGTTGCGAGCAGAGAAAGACACCGCGCAGGTTCACCGTCATCACTTGGTCCCAATCCCGGACGGGCATTGTGAGGAAAGGGCTTTTGTTTTCGATGCCGGCGCTGTTGACCAGAATGTCAATCGCCCCGAACTCCTTAAACAGGCTGGTAAACATGGTCTTAATCTCTCGCTCCTTGCTTACGTCCGCGTGGATGGCTATGGCCTTGCCACCGGCGGCTTTAATTTCGGCGACGATTTTCTTGGCTTCCTTTGGATGCGACCGGTAATTGACCGCCACCGCCGCGCCCGCCGCTGCCAGCCGTCGCGCCACCGCTTCGCCGATGCCGGAGCTGCCGCCCGTCACCAATGCGAGTTTGCCATCGAGTTTGATTGTCATGGTCGTCTTTTATTTTCGGCTGTGCTTTTGTGCTTCCTCCCCCTTCTTATCATCCGTTGAAAGGGTAAGGCGTCTTGCCAGGAATGTTCAGTCCTGCTGCCGCAATTTTTCGCCTTCGCTTTCTTTGACGGAAACATGCGTGTCCTAGTTCAGACCCAAAGCCTCCTGCCGTGCTGGAGACGATCCCTCGGGAGCCTTTCCCTGGTTCATTTCATAGGCGCGCCATTTAAGTTTCAAGTCCGGCCAAAGATGGCCGGGAGCTGTATAGCCAAAGGCGCGAAACTTCCCAGGAGTTACCTTGCCCTTGGCCTCTACAAATGCCGCGAACGCGTTCGTCCATTCGTCTAATTCCTTATAAACATGCGGTTCACTCGCGATGTCCTCCGCTTGAGTATCACTGTATTTTTTGCCGTCGCCGAATTTTACGTAACGCCACAACGAAGAAGGAACTTCGATTCCTCCGTAACGACATTGCCACACCAAAGGCGCATACAAGTCGCGATCGTTAGCCGGTTCTTCGTATGGGTCAAAGTAATCGGGATGGCGCAGTAGTTTCGGCCGTCCGGTGGCATCCAATTCGTCACCGCCGCCATCCCCATAACAGAAAAATCCTGCAGTGCGTCCTTCGAGGTGGTTGAGGCTCAATTCTTCCCATTCCGCGGAGTGCTCAAGCTTCATGGCTAATTCCGGATTTTTGTGTTCGATCAATTCCTCCTTGGGATTCCCGCCGTTCATGCAAACCAGGCGGTCGAACATCAGTTTCAGATTCGAGATTGGGGCATACCAGTTAATCGGGCCGATCATAGCCCAAGCGTCGGCGAGATCGAGCCGGCTGTAGAGGTCTAAATCCCACATAAGATCCGGCTCTTTTGAGTTCTTCGCCTCATAACAATTGCATGGCCAGACACACAGCGCCATGGCGGTTGAGACGCAGGCATTGCAGCTTTGAATGCGTGCCCGGCCAAAGACGTTCCCCAAATCCTCATAATCAATCTCCCATTCCTGCGGCAGCTTATCCGCCATGCGGAGCATCAACGTTCGCGCTTTGGAATCAACTCCAGGGCAGTTGTATTGCCGCCGGTCTGACCCAGCGATAATCAAGACCCGGAACGGGCGTTTTTCTGGCGGCAGCTTGCCGTTCTCATCGTTGGGTTTCATAGTTTTCGAGGGTTTGGATTGTTTTTCTGCTGAGTGTTCGGCCCGCGCACTTCCAGCGGTTGTATTGTTAGTCTGCTGGGTGTTCGGCCCGCGCACGGAAGAAGTCTGGTAAGTTCGGGGAAACTGAGGACGCCCGCGCCGAGGTAGGTCAGGCATTTCCAGCGAGAGCCGGATTTCGCGGCTGGGCTCGCGGGTTCAGTCATGGCGATGGTGCCAGGATGCGAGTGCATGGAAAAATGGGCAAACCGTCACTTGGCCTGTTCGTTGAGCGACCAGTCGTAGTCCGTGTAGCTGATTTTGAAATCGTCCGTGTCGATCCTGGCCTCCTCTGGCTGCCAGTAAGGTTTCAGCGCCCCGAGCACCGAGCCGGACTTTTTTTCGAAGTCGCCGCCATACCATTGGAAAATGGGCGAGAAAGAAACGGTCCGCGCCGCCGCATCCACGCGGTTCTTTTCCGAGGCCGCGAGAAACTGCTTTGCCTGATCGACGAGTTGCGCTTCGAGCCGCTCGGCGACGTAAGCCTCGCCGCGCAACGGCGGGCAACCTTTCGCGGCGCACACGAGCGCGAAGTGAATGCTCGGCGTGGCCGCTTGCACCGTGCTGTGGCTGGGCGCGAGCGGGGCGTTCGGCGGGAAGATGACATGGGAATCCGTGTTCGCGTGGATTCAGCGCGACTGGCCGGGCGTGCCGCAGATGAGCACCGCGGAACTCGCGCGCCGCCTCGGCACCGACAATGAAAAGCCGCTGCTCATGGATACCCGCTCGCGCGAGGAATACGCGGTGAGTCATTTGCCCGGCGCGGTGTGGGCGGAAAAGCCGGGGCAGATGCGCGTGGTGCTGCGCGACGTGCAGCGGGATCGCGTGGTAGTGCTCTACTGCTCAGTGGGCGTGCGCTCGTCGAAGGCGGCGACGGATTTAATCAAGGACGGGCGCGGTAATGTACCCAATCTGCGCGGCTCGATTTTTCAATGGGCGAACGAAGGCCGAGGCATCGAGCGAGACGGCAGGCCGGTGCGAGAAGTGCATCCCTACGACAAAAAATGGGGTGCGCTGCTTGACGCAAAATTTCACGCGGAGGCTGCGCGATGAACAGTCCCGGACTCATGCGCAGCATGTGGGCAAGCTGCGACCGCTGCTTTCACGAACAATACGCCGTGCTCTGGCCGAACCTCTCGCGCGTCCTGAGCCTGCTGACGATGTTGAACATCAGCCTGTTCTTCCTCACCGGTGCGGTGACGCGCGGCGGCTACTACTACCCGGTCATCTCGCTCGCGGTGCTGGCCGCGGCGGAGCTGCTCATCCTGCTGCCATTCGGATGGCAGGCGGTATGAACCGGGGACATAGGTAACACTTTGACCGGGGAGATGAGGGAGAGTTTTAGGGAGACTTGGCCCAAAAACAGCCTTTTGACGGCAAATCCGAAAACGAAGAACCCTGTGTTTATAAGGGTTTGCGGGCGGTTCGGGGTCATGGCGGAAGGGGTGGGATTCGAACCCACGGTAGGTTTAACCCTACGTTCGATTTCGAGTCGAGTGCCTTAAACCGAGCTCAGCCACCCTTCCTTTTTGATTACCAATGACTTACGAATTGCTGTTTTGTCGGCATTAGACTTTTAAACGGTCTGTTTACACGGTCCAGTATGAAAAGTCGTTCCTCCGATCCCCAAAAGGAGACGTTTTGGAAAGCCACCAAAATTCAGCATCTTTATCATCATAAAGACGGGCGCTATTATGTCCGCACGTATGCTGCTGGCAAGGAAAAATGGAAGAGTCTTCGCACCACCCTGCTGTAGGAACTGGTGTTGCGAACTTGGGAGAACATTGAGGATACCAACGTCCGCAAGATTACGCAGCAGAACGTGTGTCGCTGGCTCAGTGAGTATCGTTCCTACCTGGACACGATCTGGGAGACGAAATCAACCAACTTTAGGTAGCGCGAGGTAGGCTTGGACTTTTTCCTGATAGTCCTCGGGGGGGCATGATGCTGCACCATTGGTCCGCTTGGCCGTCCGTGACATTCCGCTTGTAACTACTGATAATTTCCGAGGGTGAGTTGCCCATCTCCTGAGCCAGTTCGGCCAAGTGGCCCTTGAGGTGCCGGATCCGGTAACTGGCGCAGACCCCTGATATTTAGCGGCTTTGGGGTCGATTTGAGGGGGGAAAGAAGTGCTCGGGGGGGGACTTGAACCCCCACGCCTTACGGCATACGCCCCTCAAACGTACGTGTCTGCCATTTCACCACCCGAGCGATGGGAGGCGAAAAGTAGCAGCCTCGTGTGACGACGCAAGCGCGATTTTTTCTAAAACGCGAACCCGATGCTCAACTGAACCGTTCCGAACGGATCGTCACCCTGCGGCGCGGGGTTCCAGCCGTAATCCAGCCGGATCGGGCCCACGGGCAGCATGTAGCGGATGCCAAATCCCACGGCGAAATGCAGATCGCCTAACGCGGCGCCCCAGTCGTCGCTCACCGACCCGGCATCAATGAAAAATGCCCCATCGATCGCTTTCCACAACGGGAAAACAAACTCCGCATTGAGCGTGGTGAAGGCCAGTCCGCCGATCGGGTGGCCGCCTTTATCCTTCGGACCGAGTTCGCGTTCCGGAAAACTCCGCACGCTTCGGCTGCCGCCGTTAAAAAAGCGTTCGTCGATGGGCACCGGCCCGCCGAAGTTCTGTATGAATCCGGTGCGAAAACCCAGTGCGATCAGGCTGCGTTTGGCCACTGGCAGATAGAGCGAAAATCGCAGCGATCCGCGCAGAAACTGCACATCGTCGCCCGTCGGCGATCCGGCTAGTTCCAGCGCGGAACTCAGCACCCAGCCTTTACGCGGATTCAGGATGCTGTCGCGATGATCCATCGTCTGTGTGATGCCCACGCTCGCGAGCGCATAGCGCGTCGGCCCGAGATCCGGCTCCTTGATGCCCGTGCTGGTGATGCTCGCCCTGCGCGTCTGGGTGAATGCGCTGGCGTTCAGCTTCGGACTGAGCTGACGCGAGAGTTCGAGCCGCAGTCCGTATTCATTTTTCGTGTAGCCGTCGTAATCGTAAGTCACCCCGTAGAGCCGCGAACGCAGCGTGTTCGCCGTTTCCAAAAACCACGGATCGAGATACAGCACCTCCCCTTTGAAAAAACGTGCCGACCATTCGAGCGTCCCGGAGAGAGGACGTCCGTTGCCAAACAGATTGCGGTCGCCTACGGAAATTCCTGCAAACGGCCCTTCAAACGAGCCGAAGCCGAGAAGAAATCCGAGCTCCTTCGCCAGGGCCTCCTCGACGGTCAGATGCATTTCCACCTCGCCGTTTTCCGTCGCCTGCGGATCGATCTGCAGCCTTTTGAAAAGCCCCGTGCGCATCAGATCACGAAACAACGTGTCGAGTTTGTCCGGATTATAAAATGCCCCTTTCAGCTTCTTGAAACGGCTCGGCAGAAAGCTCTCTGAGAGGCGGTCGAGCCCCTCCACCTTGAGACCGCCGAAGCGAAACACATCGCCGCTCGTCACAACAAATTTCACCGGCACTTCGCCGTTCACGGCCAGCGCGGGATCGCACACCGTCTCCACCTTCGCATTAAAATAACCGCGCGATTTGTAAAAATATCCCACGGCACGGGCCATGGAGATGAGCGTCCAGTTGGTAAACGGTGCTTCCGTAAAAGGGCGGATCGTTTCGCGCAGCGGCTCATCCGGATAAAACACCAGATCACCCTCAAACTCGATCTTTCCAAAACGATGCCTCAATCCGGGGACCACAGGCACCTCGACATCCGCCTCCGATTTATCCTTGGAAAACGTGACCACGGGAAGGCCGACGGAAGCGCTGATGTAGCCCTCCGATTCCACGTAACCGCGCAGATTCGCGACGCCCGTCTGGAGATCCTGTAGCGCGAATGGCAGCTCCTTAGCATCGCGAAAAAGTGAAAATCTCTCGCGCGTCGGTCCGATCACAAACTCGACGAGCTTGGCCTGATCCAGTTCATCAAGTCCCGTGACTCGCACCGTGCCGAGTTCAACGCGCGGCCCTTCGCTGATTTCCAGTGCGAGCCGTCCGGGGCTGGGAATATTCCATTTCACCGCAATATGCGCGTAGCCGTTCTTGCGGTAAAACAACCCGAGAAAAAAAGCCGCATCATCTGCTGAAGCGGGCGCCAGGCCGTATTGATCGATGTCCTCCAGTTGATACGCAATCGCCCCGCGCAAGTCGCCGTCGTTGAACTTCTGGTTGCCGACAAAGTCGATTTCCACCGCGCGCAAAAGGCCATGGCCCGGAACCAGGAGGAGTATCAGAAAATAGATAACAGCACGCGAAGGCATCAACGGGAGCGGATTTTAGCGGCTGAAACCGCAAGCGTCGATGCCGCTGTTCGCATACCAGTCCAAAGCAACCCGTCGCCCTACAGTCCGCCGTAGCGGCGGTGGCGTTTGTGGAAGTCCTCGATGGCGGCGTGCAGATCCTCTTTTCGGAAATCGGGCCAGAGTTTCGGTGTGACGTAGAGTTCGGTATAGCTGAGTTGCCAAAGCAGAAAATTGGAAATACGCATCTCGCCCG
>Ga0105048_10020045_pt1 | contig 10222 bp, 9 predicted proteins | sample MAT05_FD_78382 | JGI IMG/M metagenome (GOLD analysis project Ga0105048, IMG submission 78382) | Freshwater microbial communities from Lake Fryxell liftoff mats and glacier meltwater in Antarctica - MAT-05 | ecosystem: Environmental > Aquatic > Freshwater > Ice > Liftoff microbial mat | place...
CGATGCCCGGCTGGTGGCAGCGATGCAGACCCAGGGCATCACGCATTTGCTCACTTTCAACGTCGGCGATTTCGCTCGATTCCCCGGTGTCATCGTCCTCGACCCAGCCGCCGTCGTCGCGCCCGCAATCCCCTGAGCAATCGCGGGAAATCGAAGCTTCCACCGATTACAATAACTCCATCCGAACCTCAACCAAGGCTGCCCAATGCTGCGCCGCGTTTGCTCGACTGTCGCCGGACTCGCGTTATTCGTCGGCGCACTCTCTGCGCAAGTGGATCCGCCCAAGCCCGTGGAGCCTCCGAAACCGACGCCCGTGAAGCCGGTTGACCCTGCGGTCCTCAAGGCCGAGAAGGAGGCCGAAGCCTACGCCAGCAAAGCCGGCGGCACGCCGCTGCGGAACGTCTCCCATATCGGCGAACGGAACGCCCTCATCACCATCAACTTTCTCGGTACCGACGATAAACCGGCCGATGTGAAGGCCGTGGAACTCAAGAAACTGGCGGGCGCCACCCGGCTGAACCGCCTCGGACTCCTCGGCGCGAAGAACACCGATGCCTGCCTCAAAGAGATCGCGGCGCTGCCGATGTTGAAGTCGATCTCGCTCGAAGGTTCCGATGTCACCGACGAAGGGTTGAAGGCCATCGCGGCGTTGCCGAACTTGATCGACCTCGACCTGAGCCGGGTGAAGCGGATCACCGCCGCCGGGTGGAAGGCGATCGGCGCCGCGTCGAAACTCGAAAGCCTCTGGCTCTCGGGCACCGTGATCGAAGATGCCTCGTTCAAAGAACTCGCCGGGTTGACGAGGCTGAAATCGCTGAAGCTCGACGGCACGAACCTCACGCTCGCCAACACCGGCGCCACGTTTGCGCAGTTCAAAAAGCTCGTCGAACTCGACGCCGGCGGCTCCCGCGTAGACGACGACGGCTTGCTGGCGCTCTGCGCCGCCCGGGCCTTGGAGAAGCTCAGCCTCCGCGCCACGAGCGTGTCCGATCGCGGCTTCCAACCGATCGCCCAATTGCTGAAACTGAAGGAGCTCAACCTCGGCGAAATCCCGGCGCTCACCGGTGCCGGCTTCGCCGATTGCGTCGAACTCTCCGGCTTGGAAACCGTCCACCTCAACGACTCCGGCATCACCGACAAAGGTATGAAGGCCATCGCTCGACTGTACGATTTGAAACATCTCGACCTCGACCGCACCAAGATCACCGACGACGGCATCAAGTTCCTCGCCGGCAAACGGGCGCTCGAGAAACTCTCGTTCCAAGAGACCAAAGTCGGCGACGCCGGCTTGCTCGCCGTCGCGGCCGAGGTGAAGTCGCTGAAGAAAGTCGAAGTGCGGAAATCGAAAGTGACCAAAGGCGTCCAAGCCGACGTGCGCAAAGCGAACCCCGACTTGGCGGTCGATTACGATTGATCCCTTCACTATCCTCACCCCATGAAATACCTCATCGTCATTCCCGATGGCTGCGCCGATGAACCCGTGGCCGAGCTCGGCGGGCTGACCCCGCTGCAAGCGGCCAAGCTGCCGAACATGGACCGCGTCGTCCAACTCGGCGTCACCGGCCTCAGCAACAACGTGCCGCCGAGTTTGACGCCGGCATCGGACGTGGCGACGCTGTCGCTCTTCGGCTACGACCCGCTGAAGGTCTACACCGGGCGAGCCCCCCTCGAAACCGCAGCGATGGGGATCGCCCTCGGCCCGAACGACTGGGCTATCCGCTGCAACTTGATCCATGCGCCCGATGGGACGATGGACGACTTCACCGCCGGTCACATCACCAGCGAAGACGGCGGCGAATTGATGGCCGCCATCCAAGCCGAGCTCGGCGGGACGGAACTCGCCGGTGGCGTTCTCGAATTCCACGCCGGTGTCAGTTACCGCAACATCCTCGTGTGGCGTGGCCGGTCGGCCGAATCGCCCTTCGTCGGGTTGAAGACGCAGCCGCCGCACGATGTACCGAACAAGCCGCTGGCCGATCACGGCCCCGTCGGCACGGCTCGCGACCTGTTGTTGGAGCTGATGGAGGCGAGCAAGCCGGTGTTGCAGAACCACCCGGCCAACCTCAGGCGCAACGCGGCCGGCAAGAAACCGGCGACGCAAATCTGGCTCTGGGGGCAGGGAAAAGCACCGACGGTCGAATCGTTCCAAAAGGTCTACGGGCCACGCGGGGCCATTATTTCCGCCGTCGATCTCGTCCGCGGCGTTGGCATTCTGCTCGGCTGGCAACGCATCGATGTCCCCGGCGCCACGGGGTATCTCGACACCGACTACGCGGCTAAGGGGCGCTACGCCGTCGAAGCGATCAAGCACTTCGACCTCGTCTGCGTGCACGTCGAAGCGCCGGACGAAGCTTCACACGAAGGCTTACCGCACGAGAAAGTGAAGGCGCTGGAGCAGATCGACCGGCACATCGTCGGGCCGCTGCTCGAGGAATTGCCGAAGCACGGCGAGTGGCGGATCCTCGTCGAGCCGGATCACCGCACGACGCTGGCGACCCGCGCCCATGCCTACGGGGCCGTTCCCTTCGCCGTGGCGGGCACCGGCATCGCGCCGGATGGGGCGAAGCAGTATGACGAAGCGACCGCAGCGGGGAGCACGCTGGGGTTCGACCCGGGTTGGAAGCTGATGCGCTGGTTCTTGGGGAAGTGATTTAGGATTTCGGTCGGATGAGGTAGGTGAGCACTGCACCAGCGCCGGCCGCGAGGAGCATTTGCAAGATAGCCCAACCCCGTTGACCCCAGACCTCCCGGGATTTTACGCTTTCGGCGACTTGCGTTTGGAGGACGGCGACCTGCGATTGCAATGCGGCGGTTTGTTTTGGCAGTTCACGCAGAGGAGCGAATTCGGCCTCCATCGCGGTGACCCGAGTCGCCAATTCTCGCATGGCCTGCAGTTCGGCGCGAACTGATTGCAATTGCTGTTCGAGTACCGCCATGTCGACCCGAATGGCTTGGAGCTGCTTCTCGGTCTGAGTCGCCACCGGTTGCCTCAGTTCGGAAGGAGTTCAGAGAATAGGACATCGTGTTCCTCCCGGAGCCTCGCACTCCGTGCGTGGAGCAGATCGCCCCACAGTGCGGGTAGCCGCGATGCCATGTACAAAGGTGCCCCAGTCTGAGTTGGGGTGAACTCGGCCGACGCTTCGTCCACATCATCGCGGATAACCAGCCGGTAGCGATCATGCCCGTCCGCGTCCGTCAGCAAATGCCATTCGGCACGGACCGAATCAGAAAATCGTTTGCCAATCGTCTCGGCCAATTGTGCGGAGAAACGCAGCATTTTCGACTTGAGATCCGGCAGAAGTTGGATGCCCGGCGAATATTCGACTTCCATTCCCATCCTCCATCGATCAGAGATTATGGAGTTTAGCGTCCGCAGAAGTTTTCCGCAATTCCCCTTGCAGCAATCCCTGCGCCGATTTACTGTACTAGATAACTGGTACACCAATTCGGCGGGACGCCTGTCGTGACTATCCGTTTGCGGCCGGATTCCTCGGCGTCCATCTACGAGCAGATCGCCGGGCAGGTCGTCTTCGCCGTGGCGGGCGGGGACCTCGCGCCCGGCGACCTCATCCCGAGCGTCCGCGATCTCGCGGTGCAACTCACAGTCAATCCGAACACCGTTACGCGGGCCTTTCAAGAACTCGAACGCCTCGGTGTCATCGAACCGCGACGCGGTCTCGGCATGGCCGTGACGCCGGAGGCCCCCAAGCTCTGCCGAGATCGCCGCAAGGAACTGATCCGCGACCGCGTGCGGGAAACGATCCGCGAAGCGGCCTCGGCGGGTCTGCAAGCGACCGACGTCCACAAGTTGATCGACGACGAATGGCCGGCCGCCGGCCGCAACGGATCCAAGTCTTCACGCTGAGAAACCTCCGACTCCTCACGGACGTCGGCTCGCCAAATCCGGAGCTCTTATGTCCGAACCCCCCGAATCGTTCGCGATCCGCATCGACCGACTCACGGTGAAGTACCGGGGCAAGGCCGCCGTCGAAGGGTTGAATCTGCGCGTGCCGCGCGGGGCCGTATACGCCCTGCTCGGCGATAACGGCGCCGGCAAATCGACGACGATGAAAGTGCTGACGGGCCAAGTGCCGCCCAGCGCGGGACGGGCCGAAATCTTCGGCATCGACACGTGGGCCAAGGCCGCCGACCTGCGCCACCGCGTCGGGTATGTACCGGATCGGCCTAAATTGTACGACTGGATGACCGTCGCCGAGATGGGCTGGTTCGCCGCGGCGTTCCACCTCGCCGGATACAAGGAGCGTTACCTCGACTGGGCCGGGAAGCTCGGCTTGGATCCGAACAAGCGCCTGAAAGATCTGAGCAAAGGGGGCTATGCCCGGGTCGGGTTGGCGCTGGCGCTCTCGCCCGATCCCGAAGTTTTGCTCCTCGACGAACCGACGTCGGGCCTCGATCTGCGGACGCGCCGGGAGTTCCTCGGCAGCTTGGTCGAACTCGCGGCCGAGGGGCGGACGATCCTGATTTCGAGCCACTCGATCTCGGAACTCGAGCGGTTCATCAGCCACGCGGCCTTTGTGAAGGACGGCCATATCCCGCTCGCGGCGACACTCGATGATCTCGGCGGCCGGTTCCGCCGGGTCGGTTTCCGCGCAGTCGGGCCTACTCCCGATCTGTCGATCTTGGGCCGGGTGCTCGAATCGACCCGCACCGGCCGCTCGGTGCAATACTTGATTCAAGACCCCGATCCGCTGGCGCTCGAAGCCCTCCGCGATTCGTCGGCGGTCACCGATTTCGAAGATGGCCCCGTCGGGCTCGAAGACATCTACGCCGCCTACATGGCCCCGTTGCCGCCGGAAGGCACCGCGTTTCGCCCGGCGTCGGCCCGGACCCGCGAGGAGGTGCTCACGTGAACCGCGCCCTCATTTGGAAGGAGTTCCGCGAACAAGGCCTCATCGTCGCGGCGCTCGTGATCCTCGGCTCCGGGGTCTTGGTCGCCGCGGGCCTGCTGTTTCCGTCCGTCGCCGATTCGTTCGGCGAAGTCCGCCAATCGCTCGGGCCGAAGACGCTGGCCGTCGTCCTACTCATGGTCGCGTCCGGGATCGTCGTCGGGGGGACGCTCTTCGCCGGCGAGCGCGAGCAAGGCACGTTCCCCTATCTGGAGCAGCTTCCCGTACCGCGCTGGCGGATCTGGCTCGGGAAAGTGCTGGCGGGGTTGGTGCTGGTGCTGATCGCCTCGGGGGCGCTCTTCGCGGTGGCCGCGGGCGCCGGAGTCGTCGGCCCGACCTCGCGCTTGCCCTTCTGGGCATTGATGACGATCTCGCTGGCTCTCGCCGCGTTCAGTTGGGGTACGCTCGGTTCGGCGTATGCGAAAACATCGCTGGGCGCCTGCGGTGTGGGCCTGCTTTCGACGTTGCCCCTCACGTTCATTTTGTACCCACTTTGCGCCATCGGCGTGCAAGTCTTCGACCGCATCAGCACGGGCGTCTGGGGGTCGAACGCCACCGTCCACCACACCGAATACGCCCTCTCCGGCACGCTCTTCGGCCTGATCGTCATACCGCTGGCGATCTCGGCCTGGATATTCACGGCCCCCGATCGCAACCGCTTCGCACGCGATGTCCGCGCGGCCAAGGGCCTGTCGGTCGATCCCGGTCGATCGATCCGCCTGCCCCGATTTTCGCTCGGTGTCGGCCGGGGCTTCCGCGCCGCACTCTGGGTCGTCGCCCGGCAGAACCTCGTCCTCACGATCGTGCTCGCTTCCATCACCGTCGTGTCGGGGCTGTCGTTGCTGCAGCCGTCGGTCCCCGCGCTCTTCATCTGGCCCATGACCACGTTGATGCTCGGCACCATCGTCGGCGTCACCGGTTGGAGCGACGAACAGAATGCCGGGTCGTTCCGCTTCTGGGCCGAGCGGCGGATGCCCCTCGGTCAACTCTGGCTCGCCAAGGTCGTGTACGGCCTCGCGCTCGTCGCGCTGCTCGTGGTGCTACTGGCGCTGCCTTCGCTGGCCGCCGCGCGCATCGTCGAAAGAGGTCCGATCGTGCCCCTGGCGTTCCATTCGCGTTTATTCCTAGACCGCGGCTTTCCGGTCGCCGAGTACCTCTGGCTCTGGCCGATCTACGGCTTCGCGTTCGGCCACCTCGCGGGGATGCTCTTCCGCAAGGCCGCCGTCGGCACGGCCGTGGGCCTGATGACGGGCGGTTCCATCGTCGCATTCTGGCTGCCGTCGCTTTTGTCCGGCGGCATCCACTGGTACCAATTGTGGATTCCCCCGCTGCTGGCGCTGGCGACGGCGCGGGCGCTCGTCTGGAGTTGGGCGCTCGATCAACTCGGCCAGCGCCGAGCCCTCTTGCGGCTGGGGTTCGGCGGCTCGGCTATCGCCGTGGCGATGACTTTGGGCATCGGCTATCGGATTGTGGAAATCCCCGAGGACGACAACACCGAAGCAGACATCGCCTTCCGCGCGCAGATCCCGCCTTTCGAAACCAACGACGCCGGGCGGGAACTCCGCCGGGGCGGGATCCTGTTCGCGGAAGTGAAGCAGAAGCAGCGCGACGCTGTCGGCGGAGAGCCCCTCTGGCCGAATGGCCCCTCGCAGCACGCCTCGGGAATCCCCGAAAGGATGCGGGCGTCGCACTTCTACCAGTTGGAGGATGTCCTCGCGCTGGGTTGGCCGTCGCATCGGCCCGACGCCGATGCGTGGCTCGATGCCTGCATGGCCAACGGTTGGGCCGAGCTGTTGCTGAGCGCGTCGGCGATGCCGATCGGCACTGTGGAAGATCCGACCGAATTGAACATCGGCAGCCCGTTGAAGCACCTCGACAACTTGCAGTCCTGCGAAATGCTACTGTTGGCGCGCGGGCTGCAATTGCAGGCGGCGGGCCACCCCGATGCCTTCGTCGATTCGGTCGCCGCGTGCCTGAGCCTCGTCCGCAACCTGCGCAATAAAAGCTTCGCGGTTTGCGGACTCGTGAGTGCAGTCGTCGAGAAGCGCACGCATTTGGGAATTCAGCGCTGGCTCGAAAAGCTCGGCGATCGACCCGACCTCTTGCGCGAGGTGGTCGCGCTGATCCGTGCGCACGATGCGACGTGCCCGAAGGTCGGAATCGATGGCAATTTGCCGAATCAGGTGACGACGCGGAACGCGGTGAATGCGCCGACGCAATTCGTGAAACTGCATTTCCAACAGCGACCGCTGCGGAGTCGGGAAACGTCCGAAGACGCGGAAGCCATCGACAACGAGACGGACCTCGTGGCCTTCGCGTGGGCCGTGCCTTGGGAGAAAGAACGGCTGCGCCGTTTGGTCGGCCTCGGCAACAATCGCCCCATCGACGCCCGGGATCGACGCTTCTACCGGGGCCTGCCGGGGTTCGAGGATTACTTCCGCAACTCCGCGTCCGCCGATGATATGGCACGCCAAGTTCCGGAGCGCGAGCGTGAGGAACTCGCCGCCCGCCGGGCGTCGCAGCTACTACTGGCGCTGCGGCTCCACCGGGCCGAGCGGGGCGTGCTCCCCGCGACGCTCGACGCACTGGTGCCGAAATATCTGCCGAGCGTGCCACTCGACCCGTACGACGATCAGCCCTTCCGCTATCGGATTTCGAAGGGCGAGACGATTGAAATGGAATCGCTGCCGCCGCCGATCCCGGCGGATCCCGAGATGTTCGCGGCGGTGCTCGGCGGGCCCGCTTACGGCACCAACGGCCGCATGTCCGAATACTTCGACTACGCCGCGGCGGATGGGAACCGACGCGGGGCCATCCTCGGCGGCATGGGCTACTACCCGGTGTCTTTCGGAAGTGCATCCGGAATGCCGCCCGGTTTAACCCCTCCCCCGGTCCTTCGCCTACTCGACCTCCCGGCGGGGCGCGGTATCTTATGGAGTATTGGGCCGGACAAAATCGACGGTGGTGGCAAGCGGCTGGCCGTGATGTCGGCCTGGATCCCGACGGCATCCGGCGATTGGATCTTCCCCGTCCCGGAACCCGCGGAGGCCAAGCGATGAAGCATTTGATCTGGTTCGGCCTACTGAGCCTGTCCGTCGGTGCGGTCGCCGCGCCGATCCCCAAGGAAAAAGAACTGCCGGCGACCGAGAAGCAGCGCGAGCAATCTCAAGAAAACTTGAAGCAGATCGTGCTCGGGATGCACAACTTCGAGAGCGCCATGGGCTATTTTCCCGGCGATATCCTGGACGCCAAGGCCAAAAAGCCGCTTCTGAGCTGGCGCGTTCGCATGCTGCCTTACATGGACGACGACGGCGCGGAGCTCTATAAGAAGTTCGCGCTCGACGAACCGTGGGACAGCAAGACGAACAAGCCACTCATCGAGAAGATGCCTAAAGCTTTCGCGCCAGTCCGAGTGAAGGCGGAACCGGGCCACACCTTCTACCGCGGCTTCACGGGCAACGGCGGATTCTTCCAACCCACGGTCAAACGGGTCATCGCGCACATCACAGATGGCACGTCCAAAAGTATTGCCGTAATCGAAGCGGGGGAGTCGGTCGTCTGGACGAAACCCAGCTCCGACATCCCCTTCGACCCGAAGAAGCCGCTGCCGGAGCTCGGGAGAGATATCGACGGGACTTTCCACGCCGCTCTGTTAGATGGCTCCGTATCGCGCATCAAGCGCGATTTCCCCGCGGATGCAATGAAGGCCGCAATCACGATTAGCGGCGGCGAAGTCTACGAAAGCGAATCCCTGTCTCCCGACAAGAAATAGGAGTCCACCGATGACCCGCATTGTGTTGGCATTGGCGCTCGGCTTCACCGCACTGGCTGCGTTCGCCGCGCCGATCCCCAAGGACAAATTGCCGGCTCCGACCGAGAAGCAATTGGAGGAATCGCAGAACAACCTCAAGCAGATTGGCATCGCGATCCACACGTACAACGATACCTACAACGCGATACCGGCCAACGTGGTCGATAAAGACGGCAAAGCCATTCTGAGTTGGCGCGTGCATTTGCTGCCGTACATGGAAGAATCGGGTTTGTACAAGGAGTTCAAGCTCGACGAGCCGTGGGATAGCAAAACGAACAAGCCTCTGATCGAAAAGATGCCCAAGGAGTATCAGCCGATCCGCGTGAAAGCGGAAAAAGGCCACACGTTCTACCGCGGCTTCAATGGCCCGGACACGGTGTTCGAAGCCGGCAAAGAATTTTCGTTGGTGCAGGTTAGAGATGGAACTTCGAACACAATCTTGGTCGTCGAAGCGGGCGAGTCGTGCGTCTGGACGAAGCCGGACGACCTCCCTTACAACGCCAAGAAGCCACTGCCGAAACTGGGCGGACTGTTCGATGGCGACTTCCACGTCCTCATGGGCGACGGCTCTGTGATGGCCGGAGTCGGGTCGAAAATGGACGCCGACGAATTCCGCAAGTTGATCACCAAAAGCGACGGTATGACACAAGACACCGATCTCGCCTTGGGCATTGAAAAGAAGAAGTGATCATCGCGTTCGGCTCGTCAGAGCCGGACGCGTCAGCGACGTCTGAGTTTTGCCGACCCCGACGGTATCTTGTGATGTTGCGAATAAAACGTCGCTGACGCTTCCGGCTCTGACGAACTCCAAACCCCGGCGTCACCAGTGGCCGACCAACGCAAACAACTCCCGCTGATCGACGTCGCGGCCGTCGTCCTCTCCCCCATCCTCATCATGATGATGCTGGGGAGCCTCGTCTTTTTCCTCATCGAAGTCCTGTACGCCGGCCAGTACTCCGGCCGGCTCGTCTACACGTTTTTCTTCTACGTCATCGGCTGCGTTCTCGTCGCTAGAATCTCCATCCGCTTCGGCACCGGCCGGGCCGCGCTGTACACGGCCGGCCTCGCCGGGGCCTGCTTCGTGGCGATGCTCGCCTTCGTCGAATACCCGACGCCCCTGACGAAAGCCATCGGCCCAGTCATCAACATCGTCTTGATGGTGCTGGTGTGGTGGAGCGCATCCAAACTCACCTGGGACTGCACGCAACTCGAAGAAGACCAGAAATCGTCCGGTCGCGGCATCCTCGCGGCGGCGGGGTTCGACGGCACCAAGAGCACCACCGCTGCCGAGGACGACGAAGAATTCGACCCCGATCGCAGCACAACGGAAAGCAAGAAAAAGAAAAAAGGCGACCCGCCCCTCGGTTGGTTCGCGCGCTACCAGAAGTACCGCGAATGGCAGAAGAAGAAACCGCACACCCCCGGCGTTTGGGTGCTCTACTTTGCACTCGCCGCGATCCCGCTTTTCGCCCTCGGGCAGTCGGTGATCGCCTCGGACGACGCC
>Ga0105048_10020047_pt1 | contig 10221 bp, 8 predicted proteins | sample MAT05_FD_78382 | JGI IMG/M metagenome (GOLD analysis project Ga0105048, IMG submission 78382) | Freshwater microbial communities from Lake Fryxell liftoff mats and glacier meltwater in Antarctica - MAT-05 | ecosystem: Environmental > Aquatic > Freshwater > Ice > Liftoff microbial mat | place...
CATCTGGCTGGGCGACCACCTGCTCTACGACCTACCCGATGGCAGTGTGCGCGGCCCGTGGGAAGTGTTCACCTCGCTGGCCGCGTTGTCGGCTGTCACCAGCCGAGTCCAGCTGGGATCGCTCGTTGCGTCGCTGGGCTTTCACGAGCCGGCGATGCTCGCCAAGATGGCGGCCACGGTCGATGCCATCTCGAATGGCCGGTTCATACTCGGGGTGGGGGCGGGCTGGAACCAGCGCGAATACAACGCGTTTGGAATTCCGTTCGACCGCCGAGTCGACCGTTTCCAGGAGGCGTTCCACCTGGTCCGTCGCCTGCTCGCGGGCGAGACGGTCACGCACACCGGCACCTACTACACGCTCGACCGCTGCGTCGTCGACCCGCCCGCAGTGCGGCCCGGTGGCCCGTTGCTCATGCTCGGTTCCAACAGCCCGCGGATGCTCTCCATCGGCTTGCCGCACGTGCACCAGTGGAACGTCTGGTGGAGCATCTTCGGCAACACTCCGGAAGGCCTTGCATCCGTCATAGCCGACGTGCGTGAGCGCACCGCGGGGGTTGGGCGCGACCCCGATGAGGTGGAGGCCACGGCGTGCGTCTACGTGCGGGTGCCCGGCGGCATTGGCCGCACGATGGGCGACCCGTCGATGGCGGCCATCCAGCCCGTCAGCGGCTCGGTCGCACAGGTGGCCGACCGCCTTGGCGAATTCGCCGCTACCGGCGCCGCACACCTGCAGTTGGTGGTCGACCCGATCACTCAGGCGGCCATCGAATGGCTGGGCGAGGTGCTGGCGCAGCTCGACGCCTAGCCGCCAGCGACGGCCGCAAGCAGCTTCTGGTCGCGATTCGTCTCCGACATGGAGACAGATCGCGACCGAAAGTCTCGCTGGAGGGCTTGGACATCGGCCACCTAGCCCAACGGCTCACCTCAGGCGGGGTCGGGCATGCGAACGTCGAGCAGGCGAAGGTCGGCGGAAGGGTTGCTCAACGTGAACGGCACATCGGCGGGCACCACGAACGAGTCACCCTCGGCGAGGCGCATCGGGTCGTCGCCGGCGCGCTGCAGCGTGACCTCGCCGACAAGCACGAAGTGGAACAGGAATTGGCCGTCGTGCAGGCACTGCACGGGCGGCGCGCTGTTGGTCGGTCGATGCACCTGGACGGACGCGGCACCGGCGGTGGCTGTGTCGATGCCGGTGTTGCTGCTCTCGTACCCCGCCAATGTGGAGGCCGCCCACTCAGCGTCGGCGGCGATGTGGTGTACGAATCGGTGGCCGTCGGGCCCGAACGCGCGCTCGGGCAGTAGCCGTCCGGTGGGCAATTGCAGGTCGGGGTCGGCCCAGGTCTCGTGTTCGGCCGGACAGCCGACCTCCACCACCTGCATGCGGTCGCTCGCCTCCAGCACGCGGTGGCGGATGGTGGCGGGTTGCAGCACGCAGTCGCCCTCGTGCATCACCAGCGGTTCGCCCTGGTCTTCGTAGGCCACCTTCACCCACCCGCGGTGGCACACGATGAGCTGGAATGCGACCCGGTGGAAGTGCACGTAATCGGGAACCGGGCCGCCCTCGGGGATGAGGATGTGCGACGCGATGAACCGACCACCCAGTCGGCCAGGGATGAGGTCGCGATAGCGCATGCCGGCGCGGCCTTCTCCGAACTGATCGTCGGTCTCGTCGCCAATTGGTGCGCGGCTGAGCACGAACTCCTCGGCCAGCGGCGGTAGTTCGGCGGGTCCGTCGCCGGGTGCGGGCGCGGTGTCGGCCGACTCGAGCCGAACGGTGAGGCCGTGCCCCTGCAGCACGGCGAGCTGAGGGCTGTCGGCGGGCATCAACATGCGCACCCTGAAACCGATGCCGGTGAGATGGTTGAGCGTGGAAGCGAACGACTCGCCCGATGCCGACGGCTGCTGGCTCATGTCTCGCACCCTAGCTGCGGCACCAGCACGCCAGCCGTGACGACCGCCCGGTCGTCGAGAGTAATGGTGCACTCGCGCATCGGAAGGTCGAAGTGGCCGGCGGTGAACCTGCCGGCGAGTTCGTTGGCGCCCGTGGAGTAGACGAAGTTGCCGGCATACACGCGGGCCTCGGTGCCCCACGTCTCGCGCTTGTCGTAGAGCTGCGACGAGTCCCAGCGTGCCAGCTGGTTCATGCCCCAGCCGACATGGCTGGTCGCGTAGCTTTCGCGATCGCCGAACGCGCTGAGGTAGCTGCGGAACAGCAACGCGTCGGTGCCGTCGCCTTCGATGGTCTCGATGTGGTCGTCGACGATGTGCAGCACCACTGGGGTCTGGATGAGCGTGTTGAACGTGAGGTTCATGTCGCCGGGGGCGAGCACGATGGTGCCGTTCACCGAGTGCGCTGCAGGGAACGCGGCCACCAGCCCGCCCGGCCAGTGAGCGATGGAACCCGGGCCGGAGGTGATGCCGGTGGAGCCGGCGGCGGAGGCCCCGGTGAGCTGCACGGTGAGGTCGGTGCCGGCCGCGCTCGTGACGCGCATGATGGATGCGGCGCTGAGCCACTGGTAGCCCAGCTCCACCCGCCGCGGCAGGTCGTCGTCCCACCCGATGCGCTCCAGCACCTCCGGGTGCTCGTTGGAGATCATCAGCACGCGAGCGCCACCTCCCAGGATCTGGCCGAGCTCGGGCGAGTGCAGCAGGCCCTCCACCGTGCAGTCGATCACCATGTCGCTGGCGGCCAGCCCGGCGATGACCGCCCGATGATGGGCGAGCGCCTGCGACGCGCCGGTGGCGCGGATGGGTACCGGGTGCGCCGACGGGGGAGTGGGCACCATGATGTCGAACACGCGTGCTCCGAGGGACTGCGCGGCGAGGCGGGCGGTCTCGACGAGTACCTGCCTGCTTTGCGATTCGCTGAGCACGGCCACGGTCTCGCCGGCCTGGAGCGCACAGCGGCGGAAGTGCGCGGCGAACGCTTCGATGTAGCGCCATTCGGTGGTCATGGGGTCTCCACTGAGGTGAGGTGGTCGATGAGTAGTTGGTTGACTCGGTCGGGCGCTTCGACGTTGAGCAAATGGCCGGCGCCATCGACGACGCTCAGGTGCGCGTTCGGTAGGTGGCTGGCGAGGTGCTGCGAGTACGTCGGAGGGGTCTCCCGGTCGAGTGCTCCCACTGCCACCAGCGTGGGCTGGCGGATGCCGGCCAGCAGTTCGGTGGTGTCATGGCTGATCAGGCAGTCGATGCTGCGCCGCAACGCCGCGCCGGTGACCCTGGCCATTGCGGCCCGCTGCCCCTCGAACGCGTCGTCGGTGATGTGCGGCCCGGCGAGCGAGCGCAGCACACGTTCCGCGAACTCGACCGGCTCCTGCCCGGCGTCGAGTGCGGCCAGTCGAGCGGCTCGCCACTCGTCGGGCTGGGTGCCGTCGATGCCGAACCGTGGGCTGGTGGCGAGCAGTGTGAGCGACCGGACGCTGGCGGGATGCCAGGCCGCGAGGTACTGCGCGACCATGCCGCCCATCGAGATGCCGACGACGTGTGCCGCCGAAGTACCGAGCCCGGTGATCCAGTCGGCTGCAGCATCGGCGAGCGCGCCGAAGGTGACGTGCTCGATGTCGAGCGCCGCCGACCCGCCGTAGCCGGGCATGTCCCACGCCGCCACTCGCCAGCGGTGGCCGAGGCCATGCAGCTGCGGTTCCCACGAGAGGCGGCTGCCGCCGAGGCCGTGCAACAACACCACGAGCGGGCCGTCGCCGGTCTCGCGCCAGGCGAAGCACGCACCGTCGACGTCATGAAGCATGGGCTGGAGTATTGCAGAACAACACCGTTTGTCAACAGTGTTGACAAACGAGTGGTGCTCTGCTGTGATGCCACCATGACGCAACCCGCAATGACGCGCAACGAGATGGTGGGCTTGGTTCGGGCCATGGGCCCGACGTTGAAGGAACGGGCGGTGAAGTACGACCTGGAGGCCAGCTTCCCGTTCGAGAACTTTGCCGACTTCCGCGCCAACGGCCTGCTCGCGGTGTGCGTGCCGCGTGAGTACGGTGGGCTGGGCGCCAGCTACGCCGACTATGTACGAGTGAGCGAGGAAGTTGGTCGGCACTGCGGTGCCACCGGCCTCACCTTCAACATGCACAACGCCACGATGCTGTGGTGCGGCCAGGTGAGCGACCTGCTCGACATGACCCCCGAGCAGCGCGAACGTCACGAGGTCACTCGCACTGCGATGTACCGCGGGGTGGTCGAACGCGGCGACATCCACAGCCAGCCGTTCTCGGAGGGTCTTGCTCCAGGAGCGACTGCGGGCGTCGCCACCAGGGCAGTGCCCGTCGACGGTGGCTGGCTGGTGACGGGTCGCAAGATCTTCGCGTCGCTCTCTGGTGCGGCCACGTTCTACAACGTCACCTGCCAAGTGCCAGGCGAGGACGACATTCGTCTGTTGGGCGTACCCAGCGATGCCGAGGGTGTACGCATCGTCGACGACTGGGACCCACTGGGCATGCGCGGCACCGTCTCGCGCACGCTGCTGATGGCCGACGTGTTCGTACCGCACTCCAACGAATGGATGCCCACCGGGATGTACAACCAGGCTGCCAATCGCTACCCCTGGCTGTTCCTCTCGCTGTGCCCCAGCTACCTCGGCCTTACCGGCGGGGTCGTCGATGCCACTCGGCTGTACCTGCGCGGCGAACTGCCCGGCCAGGTGGCCAGCTCACGGCGCGATCACCCGATCAAGCAGGTCGGTTGGGCGCAGATGCAGCTCAAGCACCAGCAGTCGCGGGCGATGATGTACCGCGCGATCGACGAGGCGGTGCTCGACCCCACCGACGACGAGTTGGTGCGTGGCTGGGCTGCTGCAGTGACAGTGATGGAGCATGCCGCCGAGGTGGCGAGCCTGTCGATCAAGGTCTGCGGGGGGCAATCGATGCAGAAGAACATGCCGATCGAGCGCATGTACCGCGACTCGCGGCTCGGCAGCCTGATGCTGCCGTGGAGCGCCGAGGTGTGCACCGAGCGCATGGGCCGAGCCGGGCTGTTCGACTGATGGGCAGACCCGCGGCGCTCAACCGCGATCGCATCGTGCAGGCGGCCGCGGCGTTGGTCGGCGAGCACGGAGCTGAGGCGTTGACGGCGCGTCGGCTGGGGGAGGCGCTGGGCTGCGACCACACCGCCGTCTACCGCCACTTTGCCGACATGAGCGAGGTGCAGCGGGAGGTGGGCGACCACTTCCTGGCCGGCGTTGTGGTGGCGGCGCGTCGCGACGAGGCGTGGGACGCAACGGTGCACCGCATCTGTGTGCACCTGCGGGCGGTGCAGTTGCGCCAGCCACGACTGGCGGCGCTGGTGCGCTCGGCGCCCACGCTGCTGACCAACGAACTGCGCATCACCGACGCGCTGCTACGCCAGCTGGCGCGTGGTGGCTTCGAGCCGGCTGCTGCTGCCGCCGCGTACCACGCGCTGATCGAACTCACCGTCGGGTCGGCAACCATCGACGCCGACCTCGCCGCGCAACCCGCCGCCGCCCGACGACGTGCGTACCGAGCCTGGCGCGAGCACTACCAGGCTCTTGACCCAGCGGAGTTCCCCAGCTCGGTCGCCGCGGCAGCGCACCTCTACGACGGCACCGCCGACACTCGCTTCCGGTTCGCCCTCGACACCCTCTTCGCCGGCCTCAGCCAAACCACGTTCACGTAAAGGCTGTCGGCCGCTGACCTGGGGTCCTGGGTCGGAGGTCTTGACACAAAGCGTCGAAACGGCCGGCGGGCGTCGGGTTGGGTAGTGTCGGGCGCAGTCTGAAGGAGGGGCAAACATGTCGCAGAAGGTTCGTGGAGTCGTGGCGCGCAGCAAGGGTGCGCCGGTGTCGATCGAGACCATCATCGTTCCCGACCCGGGGCCGGGCGAGGCCGTGGTGGCGGTGCAGGCGTGCGGTGTGTGCCATACCGACCTGCACTATCGCGAAGGTGGCATCAACGACGAGTTTCCGTTCCTACTCGGCCACGAGGCCGCTGGTTTGGTCGAGTCGGTGGGGGAGGGCGTCACCAACGTGCAGCCCGGCGACTTCGTCATCCTCAACTGGCGTGCCGTGTGCGGAAACTGCCGCAGCTGCCTGCGCGGCCGCCCGTGGCTGTGCTTCAGCACGTTCAACGCGACCCAGAAGATGACACTGGAGGACGGCACGGTGCTGTCGCCGGCGCTCGGCATCGGCGCGTTTGCCGACAAGACCCTGGTTGCTGCCGGCCAGTGCACGAAGGTCGACCCGTCGGTACCGGCAACGACCGCCGGCCTACTCGGCTGTGGGGTCATGGCCGGCATCGGTGCCGCCATCAACACCGGCAACGTCGGCCGCGGCGACTCGGTGGCCGTGTTCGGGTGCGGTGGCGTAGGTGACGCGGCCATCGCCGGCGCGCTGCTGGCCGGCGCAGCCACCATCATCGCCGTCGACATCGACGACCGGAAGCTCGAGTGGGCCAAGCAGTTCGGCGCCACCCATACCTGCAACTCGAAGCACACCGACCCGGTGGAGTACATCAGGTCGGTCACCGGCGGCAACGGCGCCGACGTGTGCATCGAGGCCATCGGGCACCCTGCCGTGTACAAGCAGGCGTTCGAGGCCCGCGACCTGGCCGGCACCGTGGTGCTGGTCGGTGTGCCCCGCCCCGACATGGTGCTGGAACTGCCGTTCATCGAAGTGTTCGGCCGCGGCGGCCAGCTGAAGTCGTCGTGGTACGGCGACTGTCTGCCGTCGCGCGACTTTCCGATGCTGGTCGCACTGCATCAGCAGGGCCGCCTGCCGCTCGACAAGTTCGTCACCGAGACCATCTCGCTCGATGCCGTCGAAGAGGCGTTCCACAAGATGGAGCGCGGCGAAGTGCTGCGCTCGGTCGTGGTGTTGTGAGCGTGGTGGAGTGACGATCGAACTGGTCACCACCGACGGCATCTTCGCCCTCGACGGGGGTGAGTGGGAAGTCACCAACAACATCTGGCTCGTCGGCGACGACCGCGAGGTGGTGGTGTTCGACGCCGCGCACGACGCAGCGAAGATCGTGGCTGCCGTCAACGGTCGGCGCGTGAAGGCAATCGTGCTCACCCACGGCCACAACGACCACATCAACGCTGCCGTGCCGCTGCGCGACGCGGTCGACGCGCCCATCCTGCTGCACGATGCCGATCACATGCTGTGGGACGTCGTGTGGCCGGGCGAAGAGCCCGACGCCGCAGTGTCGCCGGGCGGTTCGCTGAAGGTCGCCAGCCACGAGTTGGGCATCATCCACACCCCGGGTCACTCGCCCGGCTGCTGCTGCTTCTACGACGCCGAGAGCGGCGTGGTGCTCAGCGGCGACACGCTGTTCTGCGGTGGCCCGGGTGCCACTGGACGCAGCTACAGCGACGAGCTCACCATCCTGCGCAGCATCCGCGACCGCCTGCTGGTGCTGCCCGACGAGACCATCGTGCACACCGGCCACGGCGACAGCACCACCATCGGCGCCGAGCGCGAACGAGTCCTCGCCCGCGCCGCCGAACTCGGCATCTAACACCGGCCCACCAGCGTTTACGTCAAGAGTCCTGACGCAAACCCCCAGCTCACAGCCGGACAGCCTTTACGTGAACACTCTCGGGCGCTGACATGGGGGTTTACGCTCGGATTCTTGACACAAAGCTGGACTACTTGGGCTTGGGCTTCTTGGCTCGGCTCGGGGCCACTCGGGGCGGCTCGCCGGGCATCTTCGGGTAGACGGGCGGCCACGGGGCGTCGAGCAGGCCGGCAGCTTGGTCGGCAGTCACCATGTCGAGGAACGGCTCCATCGGCTGCGGCGCGCCGCTCATCACCGCCCACGCGTCGCCGTGTTTGTCGACCCACGCCGGCACCGTCGCGATGGTCATGTCGTGCGGCTGCAGCGTGTCGAGCAGCTCCCACGGGAATGGGAACGACACCGGCGCGTGGTCGAGTGCCCTCACCGACCACGGGCTGAACACGGTCTTGTGCGGTGCGTTCTGGTTGAAGTCGATGAAGATCCGCTCGCCGCGCTCTTCCTTCCACCAGGCCGCAGTGATCAGGTCGGGCCGGCGGCGCTCGAGCTCGCGAGCGACGGCCACGGCCGCGCTGCGCACCGCGTAGCTGTCGTGCGTCGCCTGCAGTCGTACGTACACGTGCAGTCCGCGGTTGCCGGAGGTCTTGATGTAGCTGGTGATGCCCAGGTCGTCGAACAGCCGTTTCGTCTCGTGCGCAGTTTCCACTGCCATCGCGTAGGTGGTGCCCGGGCCGGGGTCGAGGTCGATCCGCAACTCGTCGCACATCTCTTGGTTCGACGTGCGCACCGGCCACGAATGGAACCCGAGACAGCCGAGGTTCACCGCCCACACGAGGTGCGCGATGTCGTCGATGACCAACGCCCGCGATGGCGTGCCGTTCGGTGTCAGCACAGTCGTGGTGTGCAGCCACTCGGGTGCGCCCTCGGGGATGCGCTTCTGGAAGAAGCTGCTGCCGTGGGCACCGTTGGGGAAACGCTGCAGCAGGACCGGCCGGTCGTACATCTGGCGCATGACAGCGTCGCCCACCGACAGGTAGTACTCGATCAGGTCGAGTTTGGTGTCGCCACGAGCTTGGAAGAACACCTTGTCGGGGCTGGTGACCGTCACGGTGTGCCCCGCCACGTTCAGCTCGACTGCCTCGCTCATCCCGGCGACTGTAGCCACCCCAGCGTTTGTGCACTTTCGTCCGCTATGCGGACCGGAGTGCACAAACGCAGGAAGGTGGGCCGCAGCCGGGTTCGCGTTTGTGCACTTTCGTCCGCCATGCGAGCGAAAGTGCACAAACGCTGGGGTGAGGGGAGGGGTGGGGGAGACGGGGTACGGTCGCAGGCATGGTGGAGCAGATCGACATCACGGCGCCGATGCAGGGCACCATCGTCACCATCGACGTGGCGGTGGGGCAGCAGGTGCGGGCAGGCCAGCAAGTGATGCTCATCGAATCGATGAAGATGCATCACGCGATCGAGTCGTCGGTCGACGGGTCCATCGACGCACTCGTCGTCGAGGTCGGCACCACAGTGATGGAGCACGCGGTCGTCGCTCGAGTCGCGCCCGGCACCGTCACCGTTGTCGCAGTTCAGGCAGCGACAGTGGAGGACCCGGCGCACATTCGCCCCGACCTCGCCGAGGTCGTCGCTCGCCACGATGTGGGCCTCGACCCGGCCCGACCCGAGGCGGTCGCCAAGCGCCGCACGCTGGGCCGACGCACGGCTCGCGAGAACGTCGCCGACCTCGTCGACCCCGGCTCGTTCGTGGAGTACGGCCCGGTGGTCATCGCCCCGCAGCGCCGCCGGCGGGCCCTCGACGACCTCATCGCTCGCACACCGGCCGACGGCATGATCGGCGGCTTGGGCACTGTCAACGGCCAGTCGATCGTGGCGCTGTCGTACGACTACACCGTGCTCGCCGGCACCCAAGGCGGCCAGAACCACCGTAAGAAGGACCGCTTGTTCGAGCTGGCCGAAGCGATGCGCCTGCCCGTCGTGTTCTTCACAGAGGGCGGTGGTGGCCGACCCGGAGACACCGACATGATGGGCGTCAGCGGCCTCGACTGCCTGGCGTTCATGTACTTCGCGGAGCTCAGCGGCCTGGTGCCCATCGTGGGCATCAATGCCGGCTACTGCTTCGCCGGCAACGCAGCCATCCTCGGCTGCTGCGACGTGGTCATCGCCACCGAGGACAGCAACATCGGCATGGGTGGCCCGGCCATGATCGAAGGTGGCGGCCTGGGCGTGTTCGACCCGCACGACATCGGCCCCATCGAGGTGCAGCGCGCCAACGGTGTGGTCGACATCGTGGTGCCCGACGAAGGCGCGGCCGTCGCTGCCGCCAAGCAGTACCTCGGCTACTTTCAGGGCGCCACCGACGAGTGGGCGTGCGCCGACCAGCGCGAGCTGCGCCATGTCATCCCCGAGGACCGCAAGCGCAGCTACGACGTGCACGCCGTCATCAAGGGCCTGTTCGACACCGGCAGTGTGCTGGAGTTGCGGCGCGACTTCGGGCTGGGCATGGTGACTGCGTTCGCCCGCGTGGAGGGTCGGCCGGTGGGAGTCGTCGCCAACAATCCGGGCCATCTCGCCGGTGCGATCGACAGCGACGGAGCCGACAAGGCTGCGCGCTTCCTGCAGCTGTGCGACGCGTTCGACATTCCCGTGGTCACGCTCGTCGACACGCCCGGGATGATGGTGGGCCCCGAGATCGAGAAGACCGCGCTCGTGCGCCACTGCAGCCGGCTGTTCG
>Ga0105048_10020048_pt1 | contig 10221 bp, 12 predicted proteins | sample MAT05_FD_78382 | JGI IMG/M metagenome (GOLD analysis project Ga0105048, IMG submission 78382) | Freshwater microbial communities from Lake Fryxell liftoff mats and glacier meltwater in Antarctica - MAT-05 | ecosystem: Environmental > Aquatic > Freshwater > Ice > Liftoff microbial mat | place...
GTAGAGCATGAAGCCCGCCATCACGCGCAGGCCGACTCCGACGTTGTAGCGTCCGGTCTTCATTGGTGATGCTCCTCTCCGCGCCCGAGGTGGTGGACGAGCAGCACGAGGTCCGTCCCGGCATCGGGCTCGACCGCGTGCGGGACACCGGGCCCGAGAACGACCGCATGTGTCGCGTCGATGTGAAGGCGCTCAGCGCCGGCCACCACGGTGCCGCTCCCCTGGAGAGCCATGATCGTCACCGGCACCTCGGAGTGGTGTGTCGGCAGCACGGTGCCGCCCCGAAGCACGATGCTCGCGAGCTTCAAGACGGGCTCATCGACCAGCACCCGAACTTCGCGCGGCTCGCCCGCGCTTGGCATGCCGGGGAGTTCGACGACGCGACTTGCTGGCACGCCGAGCGTCGCCAAGTGGTGCTGCGCCGCGGACTGCGTGGCACAGCCGCCAAGCAACAGCGCAGCGACCGCGAAGGTGGAGGTGAGAATCAAACGCTTCATGGGGAACTCTTTCTGCTCGACGTGGGAGCGACAGCGGGCGAACGGAGGAGCGCGAGCAGGCTGCCCAGAACTGCGCGCGCTTCGGCATCTCGCTGCCGAGCCTTCGAGGGGGAGAGCGCCAACATCTGCACCGTGCCCATGACGATCGGCGCGAGCGTCTCAGCGGGGAGATCTGAGCGCAGCTCTCCTGTGTCCTGGCCCTTGCGCACGCACTCGAGCACGAACGCGCGCGTCTTCTGCACGCAGGCCGCAAGGCGCGCGGAACCGCTCTTTGGCAGCGCGAGAAGGAACTGCTCAGAGAGAACGAGCCGCAGGATACCGAGCTGGTTGCCCACGGCCGTGCTTCGGGCCTCGACGAAGCGTTCGAGGCGCTCGACGGGGGGAAGCGTCGGCGGCGAGTACGTGGACTCGAGCAGAGTTTCGACGCGCGCCACGACGGCGTCGAGCAGCGCGTCGAGCGATGCGAAGTGCTTGAAGATCGCACCGGTGGAGAGCCCGACCTGCGCCGCGAGGCTGCGGGTGCTCAAAGCCGCGATGCCCTTCGTCGCGATGATGTGCAGGGCGGCGTCCGTCAGCTGGAGCTGTCGATCCCCGGATGTGCGGCGAAGCTCTCCCATGCACTAGAGAGTAAGCACTTACTTCCTAGCACGCAACCAAACGGTCTGGGCAGCGCTCGAGAAGGCCGACGACCAAGAAGACGAAGAAGGGTCGCCTCGCTGCCGCCCGGCAATCGGCGCTCGACCAAGTAGCCAGAGTCGTGACGCCCGGCTCCTGCCGACGTCACCATCGCCGCCACAACTTGCCTTCGCTGTGTGAGTCGTCCATGCCTCGGCAATCCTCCAGGGCGAGCTCGCCGCGGTCGGCCCCTATTCGTAGGTCCCCAATGAAGGCCTTCGAGTCGACCCGCCACACCGCGAGCGAACTCCATGCAGCGTTTCGGCGGAACACAGCCCTCGCCGTTTCGCGCTCTATTCATCTTGATCTTGGAGCGCTCGTCATTGACTTGGCTACAGGTCCGGAAATGAGGCGCAGACACTTCAGCTCGCGCTCGGCGTCCGACGGCTGTTTCCAGAAACGATCAGAAGGGTGAGCCGGTGCAGCTCGAGCGGTTGTACTTCACGGTCGCGCCATCGGTGATGACCGAGCGAATGACCAGCTCAGAACCTGAAACGGAGATCAGTTCGTACACCGTCGAGCCTTCATTCAAGGTGCCGCCGTCGAGAGTATAGCTGAAGGTCGACAGGCTGCCCGGAGTCACGCCGGGCGTGCCGTTGTCACAGACCACCACGCGGCGACCGGTGCCATCGCTGCGGTACTCGACGAACGAATCGAGCCCCTCGTTCGAAACCCATTGCCCGACGAGATCTTTTCGAATGTGACCTGACGCGTCGGCCGTGGTCGAGACGCACTGCCGGTTGAGACATGGCGGGAGGGTGCACGAAGCCATGATCAAGCATGTCAACAGAACAGGTACTCTCATGACTTGAGGTTTACGGCCACGAATCAGTGAAGCCAAGCGGCTTCCGAGCGTCACCGGCAATTTCGCTTGGCCCTTGCTCGATTCAAGTGGAGTCGGCTCATGCTCATGCTCGTCGTTGGTCTTCTGCTGGCAGCGCCTCATCAACGGTGCGTCGTGAGCGGGCAGGCGGTCGTCATTCGGACCGAACGCGACCCGCCGCCCGATTTTCTGGGCTCGTCGTTCGAGTGCACGACGGTGCTCGCACGCGATGAAGAGCTGTTTCGCGTCCGTCTGTCGACTGTTCGAGTCGAGTTCGTCGTGGCCGAGAACGCGATTATTCAGATAAGTGACCCGACGCGTCGATGGCCATTGGTCGAACTCACCCGACGATGGGTCGAGCGTTTCTCCATCTCGCCAAGCCGCACCCGCTTCGCAGCGATCTCCGGGCGTCAACTCTGGCTTTTCGACTTCGAATCGCTCAAGTGATTGATCGAGGCGCGTGCGAGGTCGAACGAATTGGCTCTGCAATAGCCCACGTTCGTCGCATGCTCGTCGGGGTTCATGCAATGGGTTCGCGAAGTACCAGGAGGCGCCGAGCTGCTCGTGCTCGTTCAACCACGCGCCTCGAGAACCAAGATCGTCGGTGAGCACGATGGGCGTTTGAAGATCGCGCTCGCTGCGCCGCCGGTCGATGGTGAAGCGAACGCAGCGCTTCTCGAGTTCGTCGGCGCGTGGCTGAAGGTGAAGAAGAACCGAGTCGAGCTCACTTCGGGTCAGACATCGCGACGCAAAGTGGTTCGAGTCATTGGCCTTGGCCTCAGTGCTGTCCGCTACCTGTTGTAGGCAGACGGCCGCACCGACCAAGGCGAAATGACCGAATTTTGCCAGCGGGCCGGTGTTTTGCGGGCCCCGCGCCGGAACGCTCGAAGCGGCCAAGCGCGGCGTTCCTACGCGAAGACTCGCCTCGGAGCCGAAGACACGCTCCGGCTCGTGCACTCCACCGAACAGGCGTGGGCTCCACCGAGAGCACCCGGGCAACCATTGACCCAACCAAGGGCGGAGGCAAGTTCGGCCCGCGCTTGCACACCTCAATCGTCGCTGCGGATTTGTACGGCGGGACCGTTTGGAGTTCGAGATACCGCTCGCCGCGCTGGCTGGCAAAAAGGTGGCCCGCCCTTTGTAGTCTTCAAGCCTGGCGCGGCCGAGTGGCTCAATGCTTCAGCAACCCGCGCCACCTTCGTCGCGCCCGAGGCTCAGCCGTGGCCGTGAAGCCCCCACGGGCTCGGCGAGCGAGCGACTGAACGTGAAGTGGAGCGCCTCGAGCACCTGAAGCAGCTCATCGGGCAGCGGGCTCTCGACCACCACGCGCAGCCCCGTCGACGGGTGGGCCACGGCCAGCGAGCGAGCATGCAGAAAGGACCGGGTCAGACCCTCGATCGGCCGCCCACCGTACAGCACGTCGCCCACGATCGGAGCACCGACGGCCGCCAGATGGGCTCGAACCTGATGCAGCACACCGGTCACGATGCGCACTTCGACCAGGGCGAGGTCGGCGACCCGCTCCAGCACCCGGAATTCAGATTTCGCCTCGCGCGCCTCGAGCCCGCTCACCGCCGGGCGCACTGAGTCGCCGTGATGCGCCAGCGGCAGGTCGATTTCACCCTCGTCGGCCAACGGCCCGGCCACCAGGGCCAGGTAGCGCTTGTCGAGATCGCGCGAGTCACTCGAGAATTGGGCTCGCATCGTCTGCCAGGCCTCTCGGGTCTTGGCCGCGAGCAGCACGCCTGAGGTCTCGACGTCGAGGCGGTGGCACAAGCCAGCCTCGCGAGCGTCATCGCTCACCTGCTCGATGCCCGGGTACTTGGCCACCAGGGCGTTGGCCACCGCGCCCAGCTCGCCCGGCTTCAGGGGCTGCGAGGGCATGCGCGCCGGCTTGTCGACGAACACCAGCGCCTCGTCTTCCCACAGCACGTTCACCGTCAGCGAAGGGTCGGCACCCGCCACCGCGCTCACCGCCTCTTCGAGCTCCAGCTCGACGCGCTGACCCTCTGCGACGGCCAGGCCCTTCTTCACCTTGCGCCCGTTGACCCGCACCGCCTCGGCCTCGAACAGCGCCTTGAGCTTGGCGCGCGAGAGGCTCAGCTTCTCACCGACGAAGACGTCGACCCGCTTGCCCGCGGCCTCAGCATCGACCAGCAGCTCGTGTTTCACTCGACCAGGGCCTCGTACACTTCTTCGGCGGTCTGCAGCCGGTCATCGGGCTCTTTGCGTATCAACTGATGGGCGACGCGCGCCATCGCCCGGTCGCTCTTCGAGTTCACGCTGAGAATCGAAGGGGCATCAGTCTCGAGCACCTTTTGCCACAGCTCGTAGGGCGTCTTGGCCTCGAACGGCGGCCGGCCCGAGAGCAGCTCATACAAGATGACCCCCAGCGAATAGAGGTCGGTGCGCGAATCGAGCGGCTCGCCGAGAATCTGCTCCGGCGCCATGTACCGGAAGGTGCCCACCAACCGGCCGCCCGCCGTCACCGCCGCGTCGTCGGCGAGATACTTGGCCAGCCCGAAGTCCATCAACCGAACGATGCGGTCTTCATCGACCATCACGTTCGAGGGCTTGAGGTCTCGGTGAATCAGGCCGTGTTGGTGAATATAGACCAGCGCTTCGCACAGCTGGAGCATCGCGTCTTTGAGCCGGCCCACGCGCTCCGGGCGGTTGAGCGCCACCAGCTCGACCTCGGTGAGCTTGATGCCGATGGGGCGCTCGACGGTCGCCGCGATGTCGAAGGGCAGCACCAGCTCGCCCGAGAGGTTCGGGTTGGTGTCTGGCTCGTCGGCCCGGTTCGCCAGCCCACGCACCGCGTCGGGCCCGGTCTCGAAGTCGTCGTCGTCCGCCGAGCTCGAATACTCCTCACTCGGGTTCTCTTCACCGAAGGTCGAGAGCGTGAAGATGTCGCTCTGCACGTCTTCGTCGACCTCTTCGTCGTCGTCGTCCTCGTCTCCCCGTCGGCCATTGAGGAGCTGACGGTGCACCGAGATGGCCCGCGACAAGGCCTGGTCGCTCTCCAGGTCTTCGTCGCTCAGCGCCAGGTAGTGGCGCAGCGTGAGCCCTTCGACGAGCTCCATGGCGAGGTAGGGGTAGCCTTGAAAGACGCCGGTGTCGTAGACCTTCACCACGTTGGGGTGCGAGAGGTGCTGCAGGGTCTCGAACTCGCGAGCCAGCCGCCGCGCCGCCTTCGGGTCGAGCGCCGGCCCGGTCGAGAGCAGCTTCAGCGCCGCCATCTCACCGCTCCGACGATCGATCGCGCGATACACTGTACCGACCCCGCCACTGCCGAGGGTCTCCAGCACGCGGTAAGGGCCGATGACTTTGGGAGGCATGTGACCCGGGCATGGTAGGTCGCCTCGGGCCTGAACGCGACAGTGGAGAAAGCGGCTTCGACCGTTCACCGCACTTTTGCGACCGACGGCGAAAGCACCTTCGATGCGTGATGGCTTTCAGGTAGGGTGCCCGCCAGTTGTCGAGCATGGATCCGAACGAACACGAAGCGGCGGTTCGCGCCCGCGGGTTGCCCCGCCACCTGGGCATCATCATGGACGGCAACGGCCGCTGGGCCGAGGCGCGAGGGTTGCCCCGCATCGAAGGCCACCGTGAGGGCTCGACCTCGGTACGCGAGGTCACCCGCTGCGCTCGACGGCTGGGGTTGCAGGCGCTGACCTTGTACGCGTTTTCATCACAGAACTGGTCGCGCCCGCCCGACGAGGTCGCCGGCTTGATGGATCTGCTGCGCGAGTACTTGATCAAAGAGCGCAGCGAGATTCTCGACAACCAGGTGCGCCTCAACGCCATCGGCGAGCTCGACAAGCTCCCCAAGTACGTTCGCGAGCCACTCGAAGAGCTGCGCGCGGCCAGCGCCCAGAACACCGGCACCATTCTCACCCTGGCCCTCTCGTACGGCGGCCGTGATGAAATCGTCGCGGCGGCCAGAGCGCTCGCGGAGCAGGTTGCCGCCGGGGCCCTGCGGCCTTCGCAAGTCTCCGAAGAGTTGCTCGAGGCTCAGCTCACTACTGCCAACCTCCCGCCAGTCGATTTGATCGTTCGCACCAGCGGCGAGCACCGCATCTCGAACTTCATGCTCTGGCAGAGCGCGTACGCCGAGCTGCTCTTCACCGACACCTTGTGGCCTGACTTTCGCGCTCCCGAGCTGCTGGGGTGCATCGAGCAATTTCATCTTCGCGAGCGTCGCTTCGGTCTCACCTCAGCGCAGCTTCGGCGGGCCGGCACGTGACTGACAAAAACAAGAACCTGCTCATTCGCATCGTCACCGCCATCGTGCTGCTGCCGGCGGTGCTCTACCTGCTCTATCTCGGCGGCTGGTTCACCGCGTGCCTGCTGGGCTTCGCCGCTGGCGCAGTCGCCCGCGAGTACATCGTCATCACCCTGAAGAGCGTCTCGCCCATCGGCTGGTTCGTCATCGCCATGGCCGCGTTGATGCCGATCTTGCCGGTGTGGCCACCGTTTCATGCCACCGCGCTCGCCTGCGCTGGCGGCGGCATCGTGTTCTTCGCTGCTTGGGTCTGGCATTTGATCAAAGGCCCCTTGCCCGAAGCGCCGTTGCGTGCGTCACACATGATGACCGCCTTCATCTACGGCGCAGGTGGCATGACCGCGCTGATGGCCGTGCGCAACCTGCCCGACGGCGGGTGGTGGACGTTGGCGGCCCTGCTCATCACCTGGGGCGACGACACCGCGGCGTATTTTTTCGGGCGTTTCCTGGGCAAGCACAAGCTCTACCCCGAGGTGAGCCCCGCCAAGACCTGGGAGGGTTTCTTCGGCGGCTTCGTGGGCAGCATCGGCTTCATGCTGGTCGAGAAAACCTTCTTCTTCCCCTCTTTGACCGTGGTCGACTGCCTAGTGCTCGGCGTGCTGGGCGGTATTCTCGGGCCCGCAGGTGACCTGTGCGAGTCGATGCTCAAGCGCGCCTACGGGGTCAAAGATTCGGGCTCCATCATCCCCGGGCATGGCGGCATGCTCGATCGCATTGATGCACTGATCTTCAACGGGCCCATGGTGCTGCTGTATGTCCAATTCGTACGTCCGCTCCTGTTGGGGTGAAACCGGGTAGTGGTGCGCGGCGGGCTGGTGCGAGCTGGCGATTGCGCCTGCGAGCAGCACCGTCTGAACTCGCTTTACAGCCGCACAGACTCGTACGACCAACCCATGTGGTCTCGAAAAGACATCGACGGGCTGTACCGCCAATCGCACCGAGCGGTGGTGAAACGCGCGCGCATGCTGTTGGGCAACGAGGCCGAGGCCAATGACGTGGCGCAAGAGGTCTTCACCTCGTTGCTCGAAGCGCCCGATTCGTTTCGAGGCCAAGCAGGCGTGATGACCTATCTCTTCGCACTCACCACCAAACAGGCCATCAGTCGGCTGCGAAAGCGCCTCGTGCGCCACGAGGCATGGGAAAACGCGGTCAGCACCATGTGGACGTACGCCATCCCGCCCAGCGACCCAGCCCTGGCGGCTGAGGCGAAACAATTAGTCACTCGCGCGCTCGAATCGGCCGACGAGATCACCACCCAAATCGTGCTCGGGCACTGTCTCGACGGCCTCTCGCAAGGCGAAGTCGCCGAGGTGGTCGGGCTGTCGCGGGTGACGGTCAATCAGCGGCTCCAGGCATTTCGCAGCAAGCTCAAGGAGGTCTCGCGATGAAGCACATCTCGGCGTTGACCTGGTTTCGCTTCGAATCGAACGACTTGAACCTCGGTGAATGGGCCGGTTTTCGGTGGCATCTGCTTCGCTGTGAAACGTGTCGCGCGCAGTTGACTCAGCGTGCGGTTCTGGGAGGCGACGAATCAGCGCCCAGCAGAGTGCCCATTTCGCGCTTGGGCATCGCCTTCACGGCGGTGCTCTGCCTGGTGGGCACGGCGTTCTTCTTCGCTCGAGCGCGCCTCGAGCCTGACCCCGACCTCACGATGAAAGGCGAGAGTGCCTTCAGTCTGGTCGTGATCACTCCGCAGGCCACGGGCTTTGGCAGTCGATGCGCCCCTGGAGACGTGGTTCAGGCCGAGGTGCGCACGAGCAAGGAGTTCATCGTGGTGGTTGGCGTCTCGGCGACGGGCGCGCAGGTGCTCTACCCGGTCACCGGATCGCGCTCGGCGGAGGTCAAAGACGGTCGCGCGCGCATGCCCAACAGCTGGGTGCTCGACGACGCGCCCGGCGTCGAACGCTTCGTGGCGGTGCTCAGCGACGAGCCACTTGAGGTCGCGCATGTGGTGCAGTCAGTGCTTCGCGGTCAGCCCATTGCCGGCACCGAACTCTTGATTCGAAGCTGCGAGAAAGACGCCCGAGACGCCTTCCGATGACGCGAACGGCCTCAATCGGCGTGCTTCTGTGCGTGCTCTCGACCTCGGCGATTGCCGCGACCGAGCGCAAGGCCCTGCTCGTTTCGAACTCGACTGGCCGTGTCGACCAACCGACCTTGCGCTTCGTCGGAGCCGACGCGAATCGAGTCGGCACCGTGCTCACCGAATTGGGCGGGTTCGATGGGCAGCAACCGTCGCTCCACGATGCCTCGCGGGCCGAAGTTTTGGCCGCACTCGCCTCACTGAGTCACCAACAGCCGCTCGAGCTGTTCGTCTTCTATTACTCGGGTCACGGTGATGCGGGTGGGCTGTGGCTGGGCGAGTCGTACCTGCCGACCGAAGAGATGATGGCCGCCATTCGCCGAGTGCCGGCGGAGCTGCGCTTGGTGGTGCTCGATGCCTGCCAATCAGGCGGCGCCGTGGTGCGAAAAGGCGTGGCCCTCGCCCCACCTGTCGACGTTCGAATCGATCAACTGGCCAGCGAAGGCGAGGTACTCATCGCCTCGAGCAGCGCAGAAGAAGCATCGTTCGAAAGTCACACGCTGCAAGGCGCGGTGTTTACGATTCAATTCGTCTCGGGTTTGCGCGGTGCCGCCGATGAAGACGACGACGGCCGTATCACCTTGTCAGAGGCCTATCGGTACGCCTCGGTGCGAACGCTTCAAGCCACGCTGTTTTCGAGCACCGGCCCGCAACGCCCAGCCTTCAAGTGGGAGATTCGCGGCCGATCAGAGCCCGTGCTGACCCATTCGAAGGGCGCCGCGCGGCTGACCCTTCGCTCGGCCACCGGTGGCTCGTACTTCGTGTTCGATTCTCTCGAGCGGCAGCTCTTCGCTGAGCTCGAACTGAATGCTGGGCAGAGCGTGCGCATGCTGCTCAAGGCGGGCGGCTACGTCGTTCGAGGCCGAGGCGATCGCGACGTGAGAACCGCGCGAATCGAGCTGAGCGCCAGCGATGATCGAGTACTCGACGACACGAAGATGGAGCGAGCCCCGCTCGTGCACCTCGCTCGCAAAGGTGCCTTCGGTCAGCTCTCGGCGACCCTCAGTGGTGGAGCGGCGGCCGTGTCGTTGGGTCAGATGCCGATGGTCGTGATGCAGGTGGGTGTCGAGTTGCAGCGGAGTTGGCTCCTGTGGTCTCTCGAAGTCTCGTTTCTCAACGGAGCCGTCGAACGAGAAGGTCTGACAGTGACCCAGACCGGCGGAGGCCTGACCGCGGCGCTGCTCCCAGGCCTCACGGTGTCTCGAGTTACCTTCCGGGCGGGGCCAACACTGGGCGTGCTGGTGTTGCAACAGCGAGTCACCTCTCAGCCCGCGGCGGCGTGCTCAAGGCCGGCGTTCGACTGCGAGCCGACATCGAGCTGAGCGCGGCGCTCTCGTTGCTGCTCGGGTTTGAGGGCGATTTCTTGGCCGCTCCGTTCGACCGTCGGTGGGGAGTCGAAGGAATGGTGAATATGTTCATGGGCTTACGCCTCGAGTTGTGACTGGGTTTACAGATGTGGGTGTCAGCGCGACCAACTGCTGAACCCGTTGTGAGGAGTCTTCAAATGCGAAGTGCATCTGCGTTGGTTGCGTTGCTGGTGATGTCGAGTTGTGGCGATTTGGTTCGAGTACCGGGTTCGCCGATTTCAGTTCAGTGGAAAGGCGCCTCCACAATCGAGTTGGTGCAGCAGGTCGAAAGCGTACCGGTCGACTTCACTGTCGAGAATTGTGCGGAGTTCACGGCGACGCTGGTCGTGTCGAACGGGCAGAACGCAAAGACCACGCCGCTCACGATCACCAACCAAGCGGCCGGCGCGTGGCACGCTGAAGTAGCAGTCGAAGCACTCCGACTGGCGATGAACTGTGACTCTGCCTATCGGCCAGAGAACGAGGCTCATGTCTCGGTGATTTGCATTGAC
>Ga0105048_10020050_pt1 | contig 10221 bp, 6 predicted proteins | sample MAT05_FD_78382 | JGI IMG/M metagenome (GOLD analysis project Ga0105048, IMG submission 78382) | Freshwater microbial communities from Lake Fryxell liftoff mats and glacier meltwater in Antarctica - MAT-05 | ecosystem: Environmental > Aquatic > Freshwater > Ice > Liftoff microbial mat | place...
CAACCCCGGGGGGATGTTGAAATAAATTCAACATGACGGGCAGCCGAACCACAGGTCTTCATCCGGTGTGATGCGTCATCGTGAGCTCGTCTCAGGATCCCCTGAACAAAGCCCTCCCAACCACAGGGGATGTTGAAATAAATTCAACATGACGGACAGCCGAACTACATCGCGTCATCTGGTCTACGGCATCATCCTGAGCTCGTCTCAGGATCCCCTGAACAATGCCCTCCCAACCACAGGGGGATGTTGAAATAAATTCAACATGACGGGCAGCCGAACCACAGGTCTTCATCCGGTGTGATGCGTCATCGTGAGCTCGTCTCAGGATCCCCTGAACAAAGCCCTCCCAACCCCAGGGGATGTTGAAATAAATTCAACATGACGGACACCCAAACTACATCGCGTCATCTGGTCTACGGCATCATCCTGAGCTCGTCTCAGGATGACGAGAATATTCACCACCAAACTTTGAGGCGATTTTGAAATAAATTTAGCATGACCGCCCTTTTTTAAGAACCATTTTTAATTAACCGACATCTATAATTTGAAGACATTTCACGTTGTCAGATGTCATTACGTCAAAAAGTCGGCCCTTGTGGGATTAAATACATCTACTAAAATACCTGCCTCTATGCATTTACAGCCATGCACTTTGCCGGGCGGTACAAAAAAGCCATCACCTGCCTGCAATTGTTGGGTAGTGCCATCTATCTCCAGTTCAAAAACCCCGCTTTCAACATAGCTAACCTGTACATGTGGGTGATCGTGAAGCGCACCTACGGCTCCTTTTTCGAACTTTACTTTTGCCATCATAATACTATCGTTATGGCCAAATAGTTGCCGTTGTATGCCCGGCGCCACTTTTTGCCATGGTATAGATTGGTTGTGCTGGTAAAATACGTTGCTCATATTTGGGTTAGTTTTATATACCCGTAATGTAATGGGGGTTCCTTATATTTTGATGAAGGCGTGGCAATTAATTTTGGTGGCCTTTTGTAGTAACCAGCTTGCCATGGCTGTTAATGTTAACTGTATTGGTCGCTTTGCAATGGTAAAACTGTGTTTTAATTACCTTGCCGTTAACTATAGTTTTTTTAAAAGATCATCTGATAGTTGGAATTGCGATTAATTGTGTCGGGTAGTGCATAATGTATTGGGCTGATTCTGGAATATAAGGATCAAGGGTTTTTGTAACGAGTAGTGCAGTCTACGTTAGGCCGATTATTGAACATTGAGTATAAGAATGTTTATATCGGGCAATGCAGTTTGTACTACGCTGAATAATGAACAAAATGTACACGAGTGCGACGCAACGGAAGCTTCATGAAAGCGCTATTGCCTGGCCCAAAAAAATATTTCAACTAACGGAGCGTCCATTTTATTTTTTTATTATGAAGAAAAGAATTTTGTTTATTGCCATGCTTGGCTTTTTGTTAAGTACTGTACAAACGCAGGCACAATACTCAAGCGCCTTTAATGCCAGCCATTGGGTTGACAGCGTTTTTAATACGCTTACTCCGCAGGAACGTATAGGCCAGTTAATGATTATTCGTGCGCATAGTAACCTTGGGCAGCAGCATATTGACCAGGTAGTAGACGAGATAAGAAAATATAATGTGGGTGGTTTGTGCTTTTTTCAGGGCGGACCTGTAAGGCAGGCCAACCTTACCAACTACTATCAAAGCATTGCCAAAACGCCGCTAATGATTAGCATTGACGGCGAGTGGGGGCTGGGTATGCGGCTGGATAGTATGATTAATTTTCCGCGGCAACTTTTGATAGGCGCGGTGCCCGATGCACAGCTTGCCTACCAAACCGGCCGTGCCATTGCGCTACAATGTAAACGCATGGGCATTCAGGTAGACTTTGCGCCCGATGTGGACATTAATAATAACCCCGCTAACCCGGTAATAAACGACCGCAGCTTTGGCGAAGACAAATACCGCGTGGCAGTAATGGGCGTTCAGTTTATGAAAGGCATGCAGGATGCCGGGGTTATGGCCTGCGCCAAACACTTTCCCGGTCATGGCGATGTGGCGGTAGATAGCCATTTTGATTTACCGGTGATCAATAAAACCCGCGGCCAGCTGGATAGCTTAGAGTTGTATCCCTTTAGGCAAATGATAAAGGAAGGCGTAGGAATGATTATGGTGGCCCACCTGGCCATACCTGCCATTGATACCACTACCAACCAGCCCACCTCGTTATCGTATAAAAATGTGACCGGATTATTAAAAAACGAGCTTGGTTATAAGGGGCTGGTAGTTACCGATGGGCTTGAAATGAAGGGCGTGACCAAATACTATCCCGGTGGGTTGGCAGGCTCCCAATCGATACTGGCAGGCAACGACATGCTTTGTGTACCCGAAGATGTGCCGGGCGTAATTGCCAGTGTGCTTCAATACATACAGGAGGGAAAATTGAGCCAGAACGATATGGATGGCCGCGTAAAAAAAGTGCTGCTGGCAAAGTATAACCTTGGCCTGCAACAACCCCCTTTTATTGACACTACCAACCTTGCCGCCGACCTAAACCAACATACCGAACAGTTGAACAGGCTACTGGCTGCCAATGCCCTTACCGTGCTTCGCAAAAACAACAGCGAACTGTTGCCAATGGCAAAAACTAAAAAAATTGCCTACCTGGCCGTGGGTTTAGATACCCTTACCACCTTTGGCAAACGACTGCAACAAGACTTTGCTGCCGACCCCTATTTTTTTAATTATAAAAACGACCTGCGTGCAGTGACCATGTTACTAGCCACGCTAAAAGATAAATACGATGCAGTAGTGATTGGTCTGCACAATTACAGCCGGCGGCCGGCCAACAATTTTAATTTGTCGACATCAGCCATTACGCTGGTAAACCAGGTGCAGCAACAAATGCCCACGGTAACCTTTGCATTTGGTAATCCCTACGCAATAAAAAATATACAGCAGGCCACTAACCTTGTAGCTGGTTATGAAGATATTGCTTCGGTACACGAAGCAGCTGCCAACCTTTTGCTGGGCCAACTGGTAGCCAAAGGCAAATTGACCGTTACGGTTAGCGACAGTTTACTTTTTGGCGATGGCAGCCATTACAACAATTATTTTGCGGCAGCAAGCCTTGCCAGTGTTGGGTTAAAAGAAACCCTGGTGGCAAAAATTGATTCCATTGCTACAGATGCCATTCAACAACATGCTACCCCCGGCTGTGTAGTGCTGGTGGCAAAAGATGGAAAAATTGCCTTTGAAAAAAGCTACGGCTATACCAACTACGACAGCCTTGAGGCCACCAACCGCGAAATGATTTACGACCTGGCCTCAGTTACCAAGGTATCGGCCACTACGGTATCGGTAATGAAGCTGTACGAAGAAGGCAAATTAAACCTTGACCAAACAATTGGGCATTACCTGCCTTGGGTAAAGGGTACCAATAAGGCCGGTATTACCTTGCGCAACCTGTTGTTGCACCAAGCCGGGTTAATAGCCTACATTCCGTTTTACCGCGAGGCTGCTGACAAAAGTAAGGTAATGAAGCCCGGCTATTTTATGCCTTCGCCATCGGCCACTTATAACATACCCGTGGCCAATAACCTGTATATGCGCAACGACTTTGCCGACAGCATGTACCAAAAAATACTGGACAGCAAAATGGGCCCCGCCAACAAGTATGTGTACAGCGACAACGATTTTATTTTTTTAGGAAAAGTAGTAGAAGCCATCAGCGGACTACCGCTGGAACAATATGTACACGAAACTTTTTACCTGCCACTGGGCATGATGACCACCACCTTTAGGCCAACCGAACGTTTTGCCCTTAACACCATTGCCCCCACCGAAAACGATACCAACTTTAGGCAGCAACTGTTGCGCGGCACGGTACACGACCCCGGTGCAGCCATGTTTGGCGGGGTGGCTGGTCATGCAGGTTTGTTTAGCAACGCTTACGACCTTGCGCAGTTGTACCAACTATTATTAAATGGCGGCGAGCTAAACGGCGTACGATTGCTACAAAAGAAAACCATTAGTTACTTTACCGCCTACCATAGCAAAAACAGCCGTCGAGGGCTGGGGTTTGACAAACCTGAAAAGGATAACAAAACCCGTAAAGAGCCCTACCCAACCAAAAGCGCCTCGCCGCAAACCTTTGGGCACACCGGTTATACCGGCACCTGTGTGTGGGTAGATCCAAAATATAAACTGGTGTACATTTTCCTCTCCAACCGGGTTACGCCCAACGATCAGCCAAAGCTGCTACGGATGAATGTGCGGTCGAATATTCATGAGGCGATTTATGAGGCGGGGATTAAAAATTAAAAATTAAAAATTAAAAAAAACTACCGCCGTTGGGGTTATGATTATTTTGATGGGTGGCCGGCGAGTATTTGGGATGTTATTGATATGGTAGAGGAAGGGTTGATCGCTATAGGTGGTCCGGTGAAGTAAGCAACATTCTCATTTGCTACAATTAGTCTTTAAAATTATCCAAAGTATCATTGAAATCATCAGGAGTAATAATTTTTCCTTCTAAACCTCCAAGTGTCCGTTTAGGTTTTGGGATGCTGTCTAATAGAAAGGTAATCATTACCTCTGTCTTTGACCTAACAGGAGGTTCGTCAGTAAGGGTTATTTTGCCATTATCGTACATACTTTTTATTGTTACAGCGTTTTGCATACAAACCATTTTTATAAAGATACCTACATTTTAAATTTTTTAAGTCTTGCTGCTAAAGCTAAATGGTTTACCGATTAGAAATAAATGAGCATGGTGGGTAGACCCGAAGGATAAGCTGGTGTACATTTTTCTATCCAACCGGGTTACGCCCAACGATCGTAGGCAGCAGGGCTAATTTTGTTTAGCAAAAGAATTTTTGTAAATATCGCTAGTCTGCTTAAATGTGTTTTTTGGGAAATAGCTTGAACTATATCAATATTATAATCTTTTCCGGCATTAAGGTTCAAGGGCTTCTATCACTTCATTAAAGTCACCACTTAAAAAGTAATACAAATTCATTACACCAATTTTCAATTTTTGATATATTTTTACTCGCCAAATCCTGATAGTCGATTTGGTCAATTTCTTCTTCTTCTATCAGATAATGTCCTAGTTCATGAGCAAGTATAAAAATTTCTCTTTTGAAAGAAAGTGGTTGCCTTTTTAAAACAATAACATTGGGTTTAAGAAAGAACCCGTCGATATTTGTTTTTCCTTTTTATTCCAGGTTTCTACGAACTCAAAAACCAACACATTTTTATCGGCAAGTTTTTTAATTAAATCTGTCAAATATTCTTTTGGTTTCTCCTTAAATCCACATCTATTAATTTTCTTATGTCCGCTGCAACATTTTTAGGTGTGGTACTGGTTTTATAAACCGGCAATACTCTGTCAAATCTAAAATCTAAAAGTTCAGCAATGGCAGATAAAGAAATTTTAAATTCTTAAAAATATTTAACGATTTTTCTTGCTCCCAAACTCAGGTCAACGTCAAATGCTGATTTTCTAAAAAATATACTTGCATTTTTTTAAACATCTGGCGACTTTGGGTCTAAATAATAATGTATTCCTTTAGTAAAGACTTTGTCAATTCGTTTTAAATAAGAAAGTTCAATATTCGGCGTAAAGATTTGCTCTTTACTTGTTGGTTTTGCCAACCCCTCGCTGATTATGGACAACAGTTCGTCGCCCGAGATTTTTAACAATGCCAGTAATTATTTTGACCTATCCATGTTTTATTCAATTTTCAAGGAATTCTGTTTGTACTGGATGCAAGTTAGTAGAAACGTAGGTTGACTTAAATGGATGGTCGGGACCGTTAAATTGCAGCTTATATCCTAATATACAAAACTCCCTCAAAATGCCAAACATCTACAATATATAAAATGCATTAACTAAGTGCAATTAGCTGAATTAACCCAACTAACCAAAAATTCTAAATTATTCGGCTACTCTCGCCTTCTATATACCGCCACACGCTAGCTTTCCATAAAACACCCACCCTGCCACCCTTAACAATCTTTCCCCAACCCCCTCATCCCCCCCACCCACAAATAAACTATTTACCCCAACCATCATCCCGCCTTAAAATAATCCCTAAATAATTCCATAAACTTATCACGCCGGGTGGCGCTTATGTCAAGCTCTATGCCGTCCTGCATTATTACGCTGGCGGTTTTGCCGCGGTTAAAGCTTTTTAAATACTTGAGGTTGATAACATGGCTTTGATGAATTCTTGCAAAACCTTCTTCTTCCAGCAGGTTTTCGTATTCTTTTAAAGTTTTGCTTACGGTTATTTTACGGCCATTGTTTATATAAAAATGGGTGTAGTTGCTGGCGGCTTCTAACCTAACCAATTCGGGCAGTTCAATTAGCTCGAAACCATTAACCGATGGTAGTGCAATTTTTTGCAGGCCTATCGATTTGCGTTGCAGCATACTTATGGCCAGTTGCAGTTGATCCAGTTGTAACGAAGGCTTTGTAACTACCGCGGCTTTCGTAATGGCTTCGCCTAATTCGTGCTGCTCAACGGGTTTTAGCAGGTAATCCAGCGCATTGTAACGAAACGCTTTTATGGCATAATGATCGTAGGCCGTGCAGAAAATAATACCAGGCCATGGTTGCGGTAGTTTTTCCAACAATTCAAAACCTGTGGTGGTGCCAAGGTTTATATCAACAAATATAACGTCGGGCTGATGGCTTTGTACCAGTGCAATGGCTGCGCTTGCCTGTGTAGTGGAACCAACCAGCGTTATTTTATCGGGAAATGCTTCCAGTTTTGCCGACAGCGAATCGATACAATATTGCTCATCGTCTATAATTACCGCTTTTAGCATGGCCTACATAGTTTTGGTTAATGTGATTTGTACCTGCGTTCCTGCTGCCAGTGGAAGATCGGTTATCGCCACCGAACTGTTGTAACCAAGTGCATCTTTTAGCAGTTGCAAGCGGTCGGTGGTTAACTGCATACCGCTGCTAACGTGGCCGGGTTGCCGCTGTTGGTTTTGCTGCGCTGCCTGCCGCCCAATTCCGTTATCTAAAATGGTAAACAGTATCTTTCCTTCTTGTTGCTGCACCGTAACCGACAGGTGCTTTTCACCATCATCCTTCGGTTTAAGCCCGTGGATAATGGCGTTTTCAACAAATGGTTGTAGTAACAAAGGCGGTATTTCCAGCGTTTGTTTTAGTTCATCATCGGCTATTATTTCGTAGGTAAAACCATTGTGCATGCGTAGCTGTTCCAGTTGCAGGTAAAGCTTTAACGTGTCAAGCTCTTCGTTTAATACAATAAATTGCTGGCCACTTAGCTGTAGTACATGGCGCATTAGTTTAGAAAACTTGCCCAGGTATTCTGACGCTTTGGCCCGCTCGTTTTTTGCTATCAGCCCATCAATTGCCGTCATACAGTTAAAAATAAAATGCGGGTTCATTTGGCTGCGGATGGCTTTCAGTTCGCTCTCGGCCAGGCGTAGTTTAAAGCTGTTCTCTTTATTTAAACTTTCAATTCTTCTTTGTACAATAAAGTAAATAATGGCTGCCAGCGACAAACCTGCCAGCAACCTAAACCACCATGTTTTATAGAAAGGGGGCAATACTTTTAGCTGCATGGTTTGCGCTTTTGACACATTGCCTGCATCGTCAACCGAGCGGGCCATAAACTGGTAATTGCCACCGTCGAGATTGGCGTAGGTTGCCCTAGCTCCATCCTGCCATTCATCATCATACCCCTGTAACTTAAATTGAATATTGTTGCCGGTACTGCTGCTGCAAATTATGGACAGCGGCGTTTGGCGGTAGCTAATAACTAGCGGTGTGGACGAATAGAAAGAAGGATGCGCCGTCCAATTTTTATACAACAGTTCCAGCTTACGAAGCTGCGGTTGCTGCACTTCTTTTTTACCCAAAAAAGTGTTGCTGTTAAAACGTAGCAGTCCATAGCGAAAGCTCGCCCACCAATTGCCGTCGGCATCCTGCGCCAGCGCGCTGGTGTTTTTCAGGTTTTCGCCCCACCAGCCTTTTTCCATAGCTATGGGCAATACTTTTTGCAAAGCCAGGTCCCACTCAAACAGCTTATTGCCGTTGGTGGAAACAAACATATTGCCATCGTTTTTTTGATATAAACGCCAGATTCCAAACTCAAAACCGCTTGATATGGAAGGCGTAACGTTGCCGGTTTTGCCCGTTGCTATATTGTACGATAGTATGCCGCCATTGCCGCCAATCCAAAGTTTGTTGCTGTCTTTATCGCACACTATATCATACACAAACGATAACCCAATGGCCGAGGCATCGTACTTTACCACTTCGGGCTGTTGCCGTCGTACATACAAACCCGAGCGGCCGTTAATAAACCACAAGGTGCCGGTTTTATCAAGGCAAAACGCAGGTACATAATTGCCCTGCATACCGGTTGATTTATCGTGATGCTCCAACAGCCTGCCATTGGCTGTTAGCACATACAATCCATTGGTGTAAGTGCCTGCAAACACGGTATCGGCTTTTACCAGCAGGCGAATGCCTTTCACGGTTTTTAAACTATCGCTAAAAAAACCTGCTTTGCCGTTTTCAATTTTATAAATGCCTTTATTGGTGGCTGCTATCCAGCTTCCATTGCCAAGTTGTGTAATATCGTTAATGGTGGCCCCTACGCCCAAGGCTATTTTACTGGAGATGCTTCCTTTTTTAGAATCGAAAAACACCAGCGTATCCGCTATGCCATACACCATGGCACCGTTTTGTTTATCCAAACTCAATATACCGGGGCCGGCATCTTCGCCGGGGTCCCAACTGGTAGCACCTGCTTCGTGCAAAAAATATGGAGTGGTGTTGTTTTCATACACGGGCAGCGACAGGCAGCGGTCGTCGTTACCGATCCATATCCTGCCAAATTTATCCTGCAACGCGCAGTTGGTTAACCCTGCAATGGTAGTGCCTTTTTGCAAAGGGTTCGATCCCCACAAAACCTGTTCGTCGTTATCGGGATTTAGCCAAACCAGTCCGGCGTTGGTGCCCTGTACAATGTAGTTTTTACCCTGCCAGTTTATGAGGTTAATGTTTAGGCCATTATTGATGCTGCCGCTGGCCAATGGCAATACGTTGGTTTTGCCGTTGGTAAGATTAACCTTAAACATAGGGCCACTAATAAGCGAAACATACAGCGTGTTGTTGCCGGCGTTCTCTGCCTGCCACGGCATTTCGCCCGGTGGCAAAGCACAAATACGCCTCATGCGGTTGCTATCGGTTATTTGGTATAAATGGCTTCGGTCGGCAAAAAATAAAGCACCCGTTTTGGTGCGGTGTACAAATGGAATATAACCATGTTTTACACCGGTATTAAGCACTCCTGCTTTGCGGGTGGCGGGGTGATAGCGAATTAAATCGCCTTTGCTACTGGCGCAAAAAATGTAATCGCCTAACACATTTATGGCCGATGTTTTTAGTAACTGGCCATCGTGTTTTATATAATGCGGAATAAATTGCTGCGATTTTGGGTCGAGTTTAAAAAGCCCTTTGCTGGTACTTACCCAAAGGCTTTTTCGGCTATCGGTAAACAGCCGGGTAATAACGCCGGGTAAAACCGCGGTGCCCGAAGTTGCAAAAATCTCCGTTTGCTTAGTGCCCAGCCGCATCAAAAAGGCGCTGTTTTCGGCCCACACCTGCCCCAGCGAATCTTCCACAAAGGCACCCATGTTTTCGCCAAGGTTTGCTTTGCGGGGTACTTCGCTTACATCAAAACGATAGGCCTCCTGGCGCAAAATGGCCTGACTATTTGCATGCAGGTAAAATAGCATGGTCAGGCCACAAAATAATAATAGGATTTTGGATGTCATTGCTCATTCATTTTACCAGTTGGCTCATTACCTGCTGTAAGCGGCGTTAAGTAAAAATACTTTAGCAATATATAACGGCTGACAATGAATAAGTTTTACCGGAGCAATAACTTTTTAAAATTAATACTGGCGATTACTTGCCTTTTGTTAGCGCAGGTATTGTTATCGCAATGGTGAGTTGTGAGCGGTGAGATGTGAGCGGTGAGTTGTGAGTTGTGAGACGTGAGCGGTGAGATGTGAGCGGTGAGATGTGAGCGGTGAGCGGTGAATTGTGAGCGGTGAATTGTGAGCGGTGAATTGTGAGCGGTGAATTGTGAGCGGTGAGATGTGAGCGGTGAGATGCGAGCGGTGAGATGTGAGCGGTGAGTTGTGAGCGGTGAGATGTGAGCGGTGAGATGTGAGCGGTGAG
>Ga0105048_10020052_pt1 | contig 10220 bp, 6 predicted proteins | sample MAT05_FD_78382 | JGI IMG/M metagenome (GOLD analysis project Ga0105048, IMG submission 78382) | Freshwater microbial communities from Lake Fryxell liftoff mats and glacier meltwater in Antarctica - MAT-05 | ecosystem: Environmental > Aquatic > Freshwater > Ice > Liftoff microbial mat | place...
ACATTGGTGACGGTGACGGCCAAGGCCTGGGTGTCGGCAAGCAGCCCGTCAGTGGCGCTGACGGTGACGTCGTAGACGTTGTCACCGTTGGCGTCCTGGGGGGTCTCGAAGTTCGGCGCGGTGGCAAAGCGCAGGGCGCCGGTGGTCGCATTGATCGTAAAGCGGGCGGCATCGGCGCCGCCGCTGATGGCGTAGTTGGGCGTGGTGCCGTCCGGGTCCGTAGCGGTCACGGTGGTGACAGCAGTGGTGCCTTCCGCGATAGTCACCGCCGCGATCGCCCCACCGCCGTTGCTGGTGATGACCGGGGACTGGTTGGGCACGGTATAGGCGATCACCAGTTGCGGCGGGGTGGCGCCCTCGCGGCTGTCATAGCGAAACGAATCGCCGCCCGAGTCAGGACTGCCGACGATCAGACCGTTGTTGGTCTTCGTGCCCGAAAACCAGGCTTGCACAAGACTCGTGACATTCCAGCTGTGCTGGCCAGTGGAAGAGGTATTCAGGGACGCAGTGGGCGTGGTGTTGTAGCTACCCCCCGACTGATTCCAGGGCGAGAGGAGTTGGCGCTGGTTCCAGGTGGCACCATTGATACCGATGCTGCCGTTGCCGTTGCCTTCGCCCCAGCTCTGCGTGACCTCGTAGACGTTGAGGCCGACTGAATCGTCGCCATCGCCGGAAAAATACCGCGCCTGCATCTGTAGCGTCGCGCTTGTGATGGTGGCGCCCGTCGGCAAGGATCCAAAATCAAACTGAAGCAGTATCCGCTGATTGCCGATCGCGCCACCGGAACGGTCGATCCACAGGCTGGTCGATGCCCCGTAATTGAGCCCCGTCGAGCCCTTGTCAATGTACGTATCCGCGGACGCGACGACCTGCGTAGTGGCCAGCGCGGTCGTCCACAACTGCTGGGCCCGCACGCCTGGGGCGATAAGTGCCGCGATGCTGCCCTGCTGGTACTCGAGGTCCCAGTCAGCGTCACGCTGTGGCGCGCCGGTGGCGTCGTCGCTCGCAGCTACGTCGGCGCCGGTTAGGGCCGCGAGGCCGTCCACGACGGCAATGCCCTGCGCCGTGCCGGCAAGATCGCAGCCGTAGATGAGAATGTCGGCCTCCGCGGTGAACGCAGCGCCCCAGCCCGCAATGGCGGCGGCGTTCTGAAACAGCGCGCTAGCGTCCAGCCGGCCCGTACCGAGCTGCAACTCTCCCGGCGAGCCGTGACCGAACAGGTGGATGGCGTCGATGCCCGTGCGTCCGGCCAGGGTCCCGGCGATGCGCTGGAGCCCGTCTTCGCCGGCGCCGATTACGATTACCTCTATGGAGCGACCGGCGTCCCGCTGGGCCGCCAGGTCGTCGCGGAGCAGCGCCGCATCGGCCAGCGTTCCATCGATGAAGGCGATTTCACGGAGGGAAGCGGACGCAGAAGGATTAGCCGAAAGGATGTTCTGTTCGGCGAGGGCAGGCGGTCCACCGGCCGGGCTGGTCATGAGGCCGGGAACGAGATCGGCGGAATACAGGATCCGCGGCTCGAGCGCTTCCACCACCGGCCGCCTGGAAGGTCCCATAATCATGTGCGCTCGGCCGCCGGGCCGCTCCTAGCGGGTTGGCCCCCGAGCATCAGCCACCTTAGCCGCGGGAGCGACCGCGTCCACTCGACACCGCAGGCCGGCGGGGAGGCGATGATTAGGGTTAGGCAGGCTGAGACGGACCCGGAAGGTGTTGCTCGCCGCGTCAATGATGTTGTCGACACGCGTCACACTGGCAACGGCAGGTTCTGCATTCGGCAATTCGGGTCGCACCGTCACTTCATCGCCGGGGCGAAAGCGCCCATAGCTACTTGTAGGCACCATCAGCTCGACGCGCAGCGGATCCACCTGGGCGATCTTTATGATGGGCTTCTCCTCAACGCGCTCGCCGGGCTCTGCGAAGCGCTCCACGACCATTCCATCGAATGGGCTGCGGAGGCTCCTTAATTCGAGCTGAGCCTTCGCGACGCGCAATTCCTCACGCCAGATGCGCTGCTGGTCGCGGGACTGAGCCAGGCGCTGAACTGCCACTTCATTTTCCGCACGGAGCTGGTCGAGAGCCTGTTGGGAAATGTAGTTTGTACCCTCAAGCTCGTTGGCACGGGACAAACGCTGTTGGGCAAGGGCCACGTTGGCTTCGGCGGCGCGCACGTCGCCCTCGATCCTCGAACGCTTCTCGGCGACCCGCAGGCCGGCCTGTTCGACGTCGGAGTTGAGAGATGCCAGCAGCTGGCCCTTCGTCACCATGTCGCCGCGCTCGACGGCAACGTTCTCCAGGATTCCAATGACCGGCAAGCCGAGAAGTGCGACCTGTGCCGGCTCGATCAGGCAACCGACAGCCTGCACGACGGGCGCGGCACCAACGGCAGACCCGAAACCAGCTGCCAGTACAGCGCATGCGCGGGCCGTGGTGGCTACGCTCAGTCGCGCAGGTCCGAAAAGGAAAGTTTGTCCGCCCATTCGCGCTCCAGCTGTAAGAGTTGTGCTCGCAGTTGGCGCTGGCGTATGTCCTCTCGTTGGAGCAGCCAGCGCGCCCGCAGGCTTGTCCACCAACCCGATTTACCCCAACCCTGTGGCGAGTGTGCCCGGACCGACGCGAGGGGGCCGAGACTTGGCTCACACCGGTAACATAATTCCGTGGACCCTGGATCGCCTTGGCGGCCGCACCGTCCCGCGAGCTGGCGGTCGAGCCGGCGGCTCGGATTGGCCTGACAGTTGATCACGTGGAGGCCGCCCTTATCGGCGACCCCCTCAGCGAGGCGGATATCCGTGCCGCGTCCGGCCATCCGGGTGGCGACCGTCACCTGCCCGTGATGGCCCGCTCGGGCAATCAGCGCCGCTTCGTTCGCGTCCTGCCGGGCGTTGAGCACTTCGCAAGCGATGCCGGCCTCGCGGAGATGCGCCGCGAGCGCCTCGCTGTCCTCTATCGAGTCAGTACCCACAAGTACGGGGCGATCGATGGCCAGCATTTCCCGCGCCCGGGCACTTACGGCGTCCCACCGGGCTTCGTCAGTCCGAAAGACACGGGTGCGGAGCTCGCGCCGGCGTGACGGCTTGCGTAGCGGCACCGTAACGATATGCAACCCATACACCTGGCGCAGCTCTGTGGCCGATTCCCGTAACGAGCCGCTCATTCCTGACAGCTGGGGATAGCGGCGGAAGAAGCGCGGAAAACTGGTTCGCGCGATCGTCTCTGTTTCTGGCGTGACCGCGCACCCTTCCTTCAGTTCAAGCAGGGTCTGCAACCCACGTGACCAGACCCTGCCTTCTGCGATTCGGCCTGTCACCTGATCCAATGGACAAATGGCTGCGTCCCGTACCACATAGGCGAAGTCACGCTTGAGGGCGTACAGCGCAATGAGTGCGGTCGTGACCACCTCCGTCGCGTGTCGCGCTCGCTGCCACCCGCCAGGAAGGCTGCGGCTGAGCTCCAAGAGGCGCTGCCGGCCGGAGTTGCTCAGCTCGACCTGCTGTTCGCCCGGCGATACCTCAAAGTCACTTCTCGGGTTGAGAAGCCGGGCAACGGCCAGAGCCTGCCACAGGAAGGCTCGTCGATCGGCCTTGCTCTGGGGGCTGGAGATGATGAGCGGGACGGTCGCCTCGTCGATGAGGACGCTGTCGGCTTCGTCCAGAATGGCCGCGCACAGCCCGCGCATCACCGGCTGAGGGCCGGCGTCTGTCTCGTCCAGCAGTGCATTCACGCGCCGATGCAATTCCGTACGACCGCGCTTCAGGATGAGGCCGTCCCGCAGGTAGTCGAAGACGAGCTCCTTCGCCGTGCAATAGACCACGTCGGCACCGTAGGAACGGCGGCGCATCTCGGCCGACATCGCCGGCGAGATATGGGCGACGTCAAGTCCCAGGGCTGAAAAAAATGGCTGCAGCGTTTTGCTGTCCCGCTGCACCAGGTATTCGTTGGCAGTGATCACGTGCACCGGCGAGCCCGCCAATGACTGTATGGCAGCAGCCAGAGCCGCAACCACGGTCTTGCCTTCGCCCGTGGCCATCTCGGCCAGGCGCCCGTCCAGTTGAACAAGCGTGGCAAAGTACTGGACCAAGTGCAGCTGGAGTCCCAGCGTCCGGCGCAGTTGCGCTCCGGCTGCGCCGAGCACCTCGATAACGGTTGCCTCGGTGGGCAAGCCTAGGCGCAGGCGCTGGCGCAACGCGGTGAAATCCGCGGTCCATTCCGCCGATGTCAGTCCGTGCCATCGCTGGGCGGCAGCCTCCGCCTGGCTGGCGAGGCGATGAACGCAGCGTCCGTAACCCGGCAACCCGGGCAGTCGCGGCAGCAGACCTGCCAGAAACGCCCGGCGGGGCGAATTTGCAGCGCGCTCCGGCGCGCTTCCCCACAGGGGACCCGGAACTGGAAGAACACGAGCGGGAGTGGACATCGGGTTTCCAGTTATCTCGCGCCATCAAAGTGCCGGTGGCGCCACTGTTCCGCCGCGCGGAACCACTGCCACCCTAGCGGCCGCAGGCCGTTGTCGAATCGCACCCACGCCCTCTCGCCGATCCGGCTGTCGGCGGTCGCGGGCGTCTCGAGTTGGATATCCATCATTACTACCGGCGCGAGCGTCCGCCGATGGGTCGTGTCAGCAGGGTCCGTGACGATGTTTCCTCCATGACGCGTGCTCAATGCCGCGCTCGGCAACAGGCGTTGTGCTCCACCTCCGTCGCGCTGGAGGTGGGCAACGAGTTCTGCGCCGGGCTGAGCCGCGAGGCGCACCCGGAGCGCAGCGTCGTCAGTGCGTATCCCGGCGGCTTGGTCCTGGGGAATCGCAACCCGCACCGTGGGCTGGTCGCCGGTCAGCACGTAAGCGAGCATGTCGCCGCGGTGCGCGTAGCTTCCCGGCAAATCCGATGGCCTGGACATCGCGAGTGTGCCCGCCATCGTGGCCCTCAACTCGAGTCCGGCGAGATCCCGGGCGACGAGTGTGGATTCCCCACTGGCTTGGATGAGTTCTTCGCGGGCTTGCCGCGCGCGCGAGGTATCCTCCTGGAGCGCGCGAAACAAGGCGATTTCAAGGCCGGTGATACGCGCTTCAAGGCTCTGCGCGCGCGCCGTGAGGGCAGGGTTCGACAGGACGGCGACGAGTTGCCCGGGTTCCAGCCGCGCTCCATCGTGCACCAGAACGCGCTCCACGAATCCGTCCGCGCCCGCGCGCAGGGTGGCATTCTCCGGAATCCACGTGACGCCTTGGACGGTCGTCCGGTCAGGCAGGGGAACCAGTGCGAAGCAGGCGAGGGCGAGGGCCGCGGCAAGGCCACCGCGACGAACAGCCTTCGAGCGCTCGCGCGGTGCCAACGCGAGGCTAGCGACCGACCGCTGGATTCGGCGCGCAGGTTGGGCGAGGAGCAACACAGCAAACAGGATCCCTGCCAGCACGCCCAGCACGGGAGTCACCCCGGCGAGCCATCCGGTGAGGGCGATCGCGAGCACGGCTTGGTAGCACCAGGAGAGCGGCGCGTAGGCCAGTAACCAGCCCCGCTCGCCCCGGGCCGGGCGCAAGGGCGAGTGCAGTTGCAAACCCAGCAGCTGGGAATCCACCAGCTCTTGCCACCAGCGTTGACTGCGAGTCGCCAGATTCGGCAGCCCGAGCAGGTCGCAAAACGCGAAATACCCATCGAAGCGCAACAGCGGGTTCGCGTTGACCAGGACCGTGGAGACGCCACTGATGACGATAACCAGAAAAGACGCGTCACGCAGCATGCCATCGTCGAGCCATAACCACAGCCAGGTCGCAGTCGCGGCGAGAATCAGTTCCGCGGCGATACCGGCCAAGCTGACAGTGGCGCGGTGGCTCGCACAGGGAAACCGATTCGCGGCCGAGGCGTCGATATACGGCACTGGAATGAATGCCAACAGCGTGATCCCGGCCTCGCGAAGGTCGCCACGCCAGCGACGTATGGCGAGGCCGTGCGCCATTTCATGCACGATCTTGATGACCGGATAGATGCACACGCCCAGCAGGAGGTAGCCGGGCGTGGCGAGCCACCGCCCTGCATGCGTTACCAGGTCGGAAAGATTGAAGAGCACGGCGAGCGCGCCGCTACCGACGATAAGGAACCAGGCCGTGAGCGCCGTCGGCGAGTATAGGCGGTCCGCGAGCCGGTCCGCGGCGTCACCCCAGCGCCGCAGCCAAGGGCGCAGATCGAGCAGAGGCAGGCGTAACGCGATTGGATTCAGTGACTGCCAGCCCAGGCGGCCGTTCTGGCGGCGCTTCTCCCGGGCGACGCTCTCTAGCTCAATCCCCTGGTCGAACTCCACCCATTGCCGCGCGTGCAGTGCGAGAAGGATCTGTAACACTTCGTCTTGCGTGGGTGCCGCGTCACCGAGCAGTTCGTTCAACGTATTCCAGAGTTCCTCGACTGTCCGGCTTCCGTCGCAGCGCGCCGCGATGACATAGGCGCTGCTGTCCAGGCGCAGCCCCTGCCCGTCATCCTCGCCCGTTAGGACATACCAGGTTTCCCCGCGAACTTTGTGCCGATCGATCCGCACGTGGCTCACCAGCGTAGGGCGTACGGCCGCGACCCGGTACCATTGGTCGCTGTAGATTGACTCCGTGAAACTCACGCCAGCCACCTCCATAACGCCAGGCGTACGTTCGCGGCGACCCGGCTGGTCCAGGTCCAGAGCAGGGGCGCGCGGCCGACCGCGACCCGAGCTGTGCCCCGCAAGCCGGGGCGCAAGTCTTCCGGTTGCTCGAGCAGGCGCGCCTCGACTTCAAAAACGTTCCGGTTCTCGACCGGAGTTGCGAGCGGGGTGAGTCGCACGATTTCGATGGGCAATGTGTCCCATGGCAACGCAGACAGGGCGAGGGAACCCCGCTGGCCGACCTTCACGCTAGCGATGTCGCGCTCGTCGACCTCGATGATGAGCCGGAAACGATGCGCCCGAGCGACGGTAAAGAGCGTCTCGCCTTGCTTGACGGGCGCGCCTTGCGCCTGGCTGAGATCGCCGTGAATGACGACGGCATCGAAGGGCGCCACGATCCGGCTGCGGCTTAGTGAGGATTTCACCAGGGACAATTCAGCCTCGGCTTCGGCCGCCCGGGACAGCTGGAGCGCCGCCTCCGCCCGGTCCGTACGAGCCATCGATGTCGCGTACGCCGTTTCGTGCTGGTTCAGCTGGCTCTCGAGGCGATCCCTCTCGAGCAACAGGTCCCGGTCGACGAGTTCAGCGAGCAGCTGTCCGCGCTTGACCTCATCACCGGCGCGTACGTGCGCGACCGCCAAATACCCGTCGTTCGGTGCGACCAGCACACGTTGCACTTCGCCCTCGATCCGGGCTTCGGCACCGATTCGGTGCTCCAGCGGCAGAAGGAGAAGACCGCTTGCGACGAGCGCCGTGGCCGCGAGCCAAAATCGCAGGCGGCGGGAATCCTCGAGAGCGAGGCGCTGCCGGAAAGCGCGCCATTCATCTTTCTGCCGCAGCCACCAGGACCGCTCATTCATGCGCATCAGGTGCAGGACCGGTGCGAGGAGGGCCGCCAGGCTTTCCAGAGTGGCCAGCTCGGCCGGCGTCAGCGTTCGGGCTCGCAGGCTCTGAAACGTCAGCGCCCCGACCAGTTCCCCCCGCGCAGCCAGTGGAATCGTCGCTATGAGGCCGGGAGAATCCCGGAGCAATGCCGTGTGTGCGCGCACGACCAGCAGTCCCGGCGCGGCGCCGTCCGTGATCACCACGCTTACACCCTGTTCGATCGCCTCCGACATGGCTGCGCCCACGGCATTGTTCGGCTCGGAAAGGGCGTCCGGATCAATGACGTGGGAGCGGGCAATGACACGGCAATCGCCGCCATCCGGAACGCCCAGGCTCACCCGGTCAAATGCCAGGTCCCGCGCTAATGCCGTGACGCAGGCCGCTGCAGCGGTGGCGAAAACACCAGGCGCCAGCACTTCTCCGAGCAGCCGGATCGCGAATGCCGGTCTCCCGCCCGGCTCCAGGGGTCCAACGCTCATGCCTAACAGTTATTGGTCCACGCGGCGCGGACCTCAGTAGCCCATAACGGGCAGACGTTACTCGGGAGCAGCGGACACCGCCGGGACTTGGCTCACACCTGGTACATAATCCACCGGCGCCTGCCCGTGGCCTTTCGCGTGAAGATGGGTGAACAATTCCATCGTCTCAGCGCATCGCGGCTCGATGTTCTATCAGGGACGCTGCCACCACCCGGTTCGCTTGAGTTCTGCGTCGCGGTTCAGCAACGCCTGGCGAAGCCCCTAGCCCAGCCCATCACTAAATCGCGCATAGCAGGAGACTCGATCATGACCGACCAAGCCAAGAAAACTCCCGCGTTGTAGCTTCAGCTTCATCGCCAAACCATGCCAATCCACGCCCAGAACGCAGTCCAGCGTAGAACGGCGTAGGGGTGTTAACCAGCTCATAAACAAGGGGGAAATGCCCATTCCAAAAAGGTACCGGACCTTAGTTATTTGGTTTGTTTAGTTGTTTGGTGGACCCGGCCCTGCACGGGGCTGCTCCCGCGTCGTGGCCAAGGCCATGGATTGTGCCAGCGCCGAGGCGCTGCGCCCAAGGAATCGCCCGATTTCCGTCAGGCTCGCTGCGTCGGTGGCGAGAGCCTCGAGCGCAATCGCCGTCCGGGTCCTGCTCAGCCGCCGTTCCCGCGACGGGGAGACCAGCTCGGCCGCGGTGATGCCGACCCGCTCGCAGTGCCGGGCCGCAATCTCTTCCAGGGTCGCGTGTCCGCCCGGGGCCGGGACGGGCGGGGCAGGCGGCGCTTTCGGCAGGTCGGGCTCGAGCATCCGCGTGTCCCGCGACTCGTGCTTCTCGAACAGCGCCAGGTCCTCGTCCGCACAGGACCGCATGAAGCGCGCATAGCGGACGCGGGCCACGCCGACGCTCGGCCCGAACATCCCCAGCACAAAGTCCGTCTCCAGCCAGGGCACGGTCCGCTGCCCCAGGTAATCCCGGTGACTCGACCACCGGTACGCCATCGGCGCCGGCACCAGGCCAGCGACCACCGGGTTGAGGTGGATGTAGCGCACCAGGGACTTCAAGTAGCTGTCCGCGTCCACCAGGATCGCCCGATAGCGCCGCTCGAACAGGTGACCGACCTGGCCCGCGTCCCGGTGGATGTGCCGGGAGTAGCGCATCGCCAGACGCTGCATCGGCTGGTCCAGGGGCGTGTCCCCGACCCGAACCGCCAGGTGCAGGTGATTCGTCATCCAGCAGTACGCGAGAATCCGCAGCCCGAACCGCGCCACCACATCGCCCACCAGCGCGTTCAGGTAGGCACGGTCCCGGTCGGCGGCGAACAGCGGTTCCCGGTGATTGCCCCGCAGGATGACGTGATAGAAGCCACCGGGTACGTGCAGGCGCGGTTTACGGGGCATCCTTGCCTCTCCCGACAGGTTCGCAGAGAGTAGAGCCTGGTCCGCGCCGCGCCGAGTCGCGAAACGGTCGAATAACTAAAGAAACTGAATAACTAAGGTCCGGTACCTTTTTCGATGAGGACGCTCCACCTCGAGACCGGACGGCATCTGTACGGCGGCCCCCGTCAGGTGCTCCTGCTGCTCGACGGGCTGAGACAGCGGGGCGTCGAGGCCACGCTGGCCTGCCCGACCGACAGCGCGATCGCCGCCGCGGCCACGGCCGCCGGCCACGACGTGATCAGCCACCCCATCGGCGGCGACCTGGACGTTTCCGCCATCTCCTTCCTCACCCGCACGGTGCAGCGCCTGAAGCCCGACCTGCTCCACGCCCACAGCCGCCGGGGCGCCGATTTCTTCGGCGGCCTGGCCGCGACCATCGCCCGCATTCCCGCCGTGCTCACCCGCCGGGTGGACAACCCGGACACGCCCGTCGTGGGCAGCCTCAAGTACCTGGCCTACGACCGGGTCGTCGCCATCTCCGCCGCGGTCCACGACCAGCTCGAGCGCCAGGGCGTCCCCCTGGAGAAGCTCCGCACCATCCGCAGCAGCATCGACGCGGCGGCCTGCCAGCCCACCTGGACCCGGGAGCGCTTCCTCGCCGAGTTCGCCCTGGAGCCCAGGCACCGCGTCGTCGCGATGGTCGCCCAGTTGATTCCCCGCAAGGACCACGCCCTGCTGCTCGAGGCCTGGCCCCTGATCCACCAGCGCTGCCCCGACGCCCGCCTGCTCCTCTTCGGCGCCGGGCCCCTCCAGAGCGAGCTTCAGGCCCAGGTCCAGGACGAAGCCCGCCACGACCCCCGCCACGACCCC
>Ga0105048_10020054_pt1 | contig 10219 bp, 8 predicted proteins | sample MAT05_FD_78382 | JGI IMG/M metagenome (GOLD analysis project Ga0105048, IMG submission 78382) | Freshwater microbial communities from Lake Fryxell liftoff mats and glacier meltwater in Antarctica - MAT-05 | ecosystem: Environmental > Aquatic > Freshwater > Ice > Liftoff microbial mat | place...
CTTCGAGTCCGAGCACATGTTCCGCGCCACGCTCCACGACGCGCAGGCAGGGCGGGTGATTTACAAGGTTGGCGCAGTGGAAAGGCTCCTCGACCGCTGTGTCGACTCGCTCGACGAACGCGGCGAACTCGTCCCGCTCGACAAGGCAGCCGTGCATCAGGCCGTCGAAGCGCAGGCCGCGCGTGGGCTGCGGGTGCTCGCGCTCGTCCGCCGGCAGGTGGACGCCAACCACCCGAACCTTGAACACAGTCACGTCGTCGCAGGGCTGACGTTCCTTGGCTTGCAGGGAATGATTGACCCGCCGCGTCCCGAAGCCATCGAAGCCGTCCGCAAGTGCCAGGAGGCCGGCATCGCCGTCAAGATGATTACCGGCGACCACCTCATCACCGCACGCGCCATCGCCGGGCAAATCGGACTGAAGGGGCGCGAGGAGGAGGGCAAACTCGTTGCGCTCTCCGGTCGCGAGCTGGAAAAAATTTCCGACGCGGAGCTTCCCGAGATCGCCGAGCGCACCGCCGTTTTCGCCCGCGTCGCGCCGGAACAGAAACTTCGCCTCGTGCGCGCGCTCCAGTCGCGCGGTCACGTCGTCGCGATGACCGGTGATGGCGTGAACGACGCACCCGCGCTCAAGCAGGCCGACATCGGCGTGGCGATGGGCATCAGCGGCACCGACGTGGCCAAGGGCGCGGCGGCCATGGTGCTCACCGATGACAACTTCGCCTCCATCGAAGCGGCGGTCGAGGAAGGCCGCAGCGTGTTCGACAACCTCACCAAGTTCATCGTCTGGACGCTGCCGACCAATGCGGGCGAAGCGATGATTCTGCTCAGCGCGATTGTGTTTGGCATCACGTTGCCCGTGCTGCCCGTGCAACTGCTCTGGGTGAACATGATGACGTCGATGCTGCTCGGCCTCATGCTCGTCTTCGAAACGAAGGAACGCGGCCTCATGCAGCGCCCCCCGCGCGACCCGCGCAAGCCGCTCCTCACCTTCGTCCTCGCGATGCGCATCGGGCTGGTCTCGCTCGTCATGCTGCCCGGCGCGTTCTGGCTGTTTTTCTACGAGATGAATCTGGCGGGCGGAACGGTGGCCGCAGCCCGCACTGCCGTCATCAACGTCATCGTGGTCGTCGAAATCGCCTACCTCTTCAACTGCCGCTCATTGAGCCATTCGTTCTTCTCCACGAGTTTTCTCTCCAACCGCTGGGCCATCGCTGGCTCGCTGGCGATGGTGGCGGCGCAACTGCTCCTGACTTACACGCCGGTGATGAACAAGCTTTTCCACACCGCGCCCATCAGTGCCGAATCGTGGCTGCGCATCGTCGGCGTCGCCGCCGTGGCGTTCACCATCGTGGAAATCGAAAAATGGCTGCGCTACGGCCGTCATCGCGGCGATCACGCACGACCGGAGTGAAATTGGAGAGGCGCGAGGAGGGGCTGCGTGGCCCCGCGGATGGACTTGCGGAGTCGGTACGCGACCCGACCATCGAGGGTCATGCTGAGACGCTCGAGAGAAAGCGGCGGCTGCGCGCAGTAGCGGATGAGGCGTTCGTCTTTGCTTGTGGCAACGACGACTTCGACACTCAGAGTGCGGCCAGCAAACGCTCGGCTACCTGACGCGGCGTAACGCCGAACTCTTCTTGCAACTTCTCCCAGGGAGCCGACGCACCGAAGCGATCGATGCCCAGGTTGATGCCGTCGAGACCGGTGATGGCCTTCCAGGGCAAAGTCACACCCAATTCGAGACTGGCGCGGCGCACGCCGGGCGGCAGGATGGTGGCCTGCTTGTCGGCGGACAGCCGCAAGAAGGCGTCCACGCACGGCATCGACACGATGCGCACGCGCTTGCCTTTGGCGCGCAGCGTGACGGCGGCCTCGACAAGCACCGAAACCTCGCTGCCGGTGCCGATCAACACCAGATCGGGATCGGCTTCGTCTTGCAGCACGTAAGCGCCGTCGAGGACGGAGCGTGGATCGAAGCCGACCGGACGGGTGAGCTCCGGCACGGTGTGACGTGTGAGCGAAAGCACCGTGGGACCCGTCGTCCGCTCCATGGCGTAGGCCCAAGCGGCCGCTGTTTCGAGCGCATCGGCAGGCCGGAAGACGTCGAGGTTGGGCACCATGCGCATCGTCCACAGCTGCTCGACCGGCTGGTGCGTCGGACCGTCTTCGCCCAAGAACACCGAATCGTGGCTGAACACGTAGATGACTTGCTGGTTCATGAGCCCGGCCAGGCGCATGGGCGGACGCATGTAGTCACCGAAGATCAGGAAGGTCGAACCGTACGGGACGAACAGGCCCGACAGGGCAAGACCGTTGAGCACCGAGCCCATGCCGTGCTCACGCACCCCGAAGTGCAGGTTGCGGCCCGCGAAGGCGCCCGTGTTCACGTCGCCACCACCGTTGATGGTCGTCTTGACGCTGCCGGCCAAATCCGCCGAACCGCCGAGCAGCGCGGGAACGAGCTTGGCGACTTCTTGCAGCACGCGCCCACCGTGGTTGCGCGTGGCGTCGTCCTTGCGGCTCAGCGTCGCCAAGAGCTGCTCGTAGATATCGCCTGGGATCTTGCGCGCGAGCACTGAATCGAACAGTGCCTTGTCGGCGGACGACAGCTGAACGACGCGGGCCTGCCAGGCTTCGTAGGCTTGGTAATTCTTGGCTTCGACCGCCAAGAACGTCGTGCGCACGCCGTCGGGGACGAAAAAGGGCGGGTGCGACCAGCTGGCGGCCAAGCGCGTCGCTTCGGCGTCTGCTTTGCCGAGCGGCGAACCGTGCGACGACGACTTGCCTTCTTTGCCGGGCGAACCGAAGCCGATCTTGGTGCGTGCCACGACGATTGCGGGGCGATCGGCCTTTTTGGATTCTTCGATGGCGGCGTGCACGGCCTCGGGATCGTGGCCGTCGACGCGCTGCACGGCCCACCCGAGACCCTCGAAGCGCAGCCCGACGTCTTCGCTGAAAGCGAGGTCGGTCTTGCCGTCGATGGTGATCTGGTTGTCGTCGTAGACGACCACTAGATTGTCGAGTTCGAGGTGACCGGCGAGGCTGGCGGCTTCGTACGCGACGCCCTCCATCATGTCACCGTCGGAGCAGATGACGAAAACGCGGTAGTCGAGAAGCGACGCAGCGGCACCCGCGCGCGCCTGCCCCAGCTTGGCGGCCAAGGCCAGACCGACGGCATTGCCGATGCCCTGACCGAGCGGACCGGTCGTCGTCTCGACGCCCGGGGTGTGGCCGAATTCCGGGTGACCTGGCGTCTTGCTGCCCCATTGGCGGAAGGCTTTCAGATCGTCGAGCGACAAGTCGTAGCCCGAAAGGTGCAGCAGTGAGTAGAGCAGCATCGAGGCGTGACCGCAGGAAAGGACGAAGCGGTCGCGTCCCGGCCAGCTTGGATCCTTGGGATTGTGGACCAGGTGACGCGTGAAGATCTCGAGCGCGATGCCGGCCAGGCCCATGGGCGTGCCAGGATGCCCGCTCTCCGCCTTCTCGACCGCGTCGATGGCGAGGAAGCGGACGGTGCGGACGGCCTCGTCGAAGGCGGCTGCGTCTAAGGGTGCAGAAGATACGGTCATGCGGCGGTCGGTGCTCGAACGTTGAAAGAAGGAAGGGCTGCGGGGCCTGGGCGCGGCGTGGTCTAGCACGCAGCCTGGAGGATGCGGAGGACCTTTTTCCTCCATCGAAGACCCTAGTTTTGAGTAGCTTTCAGCTGCTCGATGGCCTGCCTGTGCTGCTCGAAAGTCCGGCTGAAACGGTGCCCGCCCCTGCCATCGGCCACGAAATACAGTTCATCGCCCGGACTCGGTCGGAGTACGGCTTCGATGGAGCGGTCGCCCGGGTTGGCGATGGGACCCGGCGGCAATCCCACGATGCGGTAAGTGTTGTACGGATTGGCCGCGTCCCTGAGCATGACCGGACTGACGTTGCCCGGCGCTTTCGGGCAAGACGGCAGGTCGGGCATTCTGAGGCAGCCGTAGGCCGCAGTGGGGTCGCTCTGCAGCCGACCGCGGGTGGGTCCAGCGACGTCGGCAAGGCGATTGAGGAAGACACGGGCAATACGCGGGCGTTCTGCGTCGATTGCCGTTTCTCGCTCCACTAGGGAAGCCAGAGTGAGCAGCTCGAGTTCAGTCAACTCGGCTTGCTTCGTCTCGCGCGCCCAGGCGCCGAGCCGCTTGCGCCTCTGCTTCACCAATTTGCCGAGCACGCGTTCGGCGGGTGCGCGTTTGACTAACTCGTAGGTCGCCGGAAACAAATAGCCCTCGGCGCTGTCGCCGCGGATCCCGAGCGGACCGAGTACGGCTGGGTCTTTTGCCGTTTGCAAGAACTCGGCCGCGCTGCAAATCTCGAGCTCCTCGAGCCGAACGGCCAGTTGAAAAAGCGTGAAGCCTTCTGGCACGACGAGCACCGCCGTCATGCCGGGCACGAAGTGCAGGGCCCTTTCCTCGAGCTTTTCTGGGCCGACGCGCAGCACGAGCACACCGAGTGCGGCTGCCAAGAGTGCGAGCAGAACGACCGCCGCGAGCAGAACGCGACCCAGACCACTGACTCGAGCTGGGCGAGCGCGCCTCGGTTGGGTCCTGGCTTTGGCCCTGGCCTTCGTCATCGCGAGCTTCGCCCGTCGAGCCACGCCTGCAGCAGCACGGCGGCCGATGCGCTGTCGATCTTGCCGCGCGAGCCGCGCGTATCGAGTCCCGACTCGTGCAGGCGCGCCTGCGCTTGCACAGTGCTGAGGCGCTCGTCGACGAACTCGATGGGCAGGCGCGAAGCAGCATGCAGCTCGGCCGCGAATTTCCGAGCGCGACGCGCCGATAGCCCCTCGCTGCCGTCCATGTTCCGCGGCAATCCGACCAAGAAGCGACCTATGCCCTCTTTTTTGGCGAACGCGACGAGCAGGCGCAGCGCGCGTCCCGGGGGGTTGGCGGCGACGAAGTCACGAGGGTGCGCAAGCAGACCCAGTTCGTCGGCCAAGGCCACACCGATCCGTGCCCGACCATAGTCGAGCGCCGCTACGCGCGGCGCCGCCTGGACGTCGGTTCCCGGACCTCGCTGGGGGGGCGACGGGGGCAAGGGCTCGTTCACGTCCCGACGATCTACACCCAACCAGGTGAGAGTCGCGAGCGATAAAGCCCGTTATTGGGTGGCATGGGCGTCGGGAAGCTCCACATTTCCGGGCCTTTGCTTGACCCCAACCGCACCTCTTTGCATAAGCCCCCGGGGCCTTTCGCCCCGCGCCCGGATCCGACCTGCCCATGAAGTACCGCGCCGTCAAAGGCATGAACGACATTCTGCCCGAAGAGGCGCGACGCTTTCAGCGCGTCGAGCGCATCTTCCGTGAGGTGGTGGAGAGCTACGGCTACCGTGAGCTGCGCACCCCACTCGTCGAAGAAGCCGAGCTGTTTCACAAGTCCACCGGCGAGACGAGTGAGATCGTCCAGAAACAGATGTTCATGCTGGCGCGCGAGCGCGAGCAGTTGGCGCTGCGACCCGAAGGCACGCCCAGTGCTGCGCGCGTCTACATCGGTGAGACGATGCACGCCCGCGAGCCTTTGACCAAGTGGTTCTACATCGGGCCGATGTTCCGTGCCGAGCAGCCCCAGCGTGGCCGCTACCGCCAGTTTCACCAGGCCGGCTGCGAGCTTTATGGCGATTCCGGCCCGCTTTCCGACGCCGAGATGATCGACATGCTCTACCGCCTGGCCACGCGGCTCGGTCTGTCGGGCGTCAAAGTCAGCGTCAATTCGCTCGGCGGGCCCGACGCGCGACTCCTCTACCACCAGCGCCTGGTCGAGTTCTTCACGCCCCAACTCGAGAGCCTCAGCCCGCACGCGCAGGCGCGTCTGGGCGACAACCCGTTGCGCATCTTGGACTCCAAGGACCCGCGTGACATCGAGGCCTGCGTCGGCGCACCGCTGCTGCTCGAAATACTGACGGACGACGATCGCAAGCATTGGGAAGGGCTGCTCGCCGCCCTGACTGTCTTGGGCACCCCCTTCACCATCGACACCAGCTTGGTGCGCGGCCTCGATTATTATACGCGAACTTGCTTCGAGCTGACGGCCGACAGCGGCGAAATCGGCACGCAAAACGCCATTTTAGGCGGCGGCCGCTACGACGGGATGCTCAAGAGCTTGGGCGGACAGGACCAACCGGCCATCGGTTTCGCCATGGGCCTCGAGCGCTTGTTGCTCGCCCTGGGTGAACAGAAAATCGCCGAGGCTCCACTGTGCTTCATCGCACCGCTCGGTGCGCCCGCGCAAATGCGCGCGCTCGAGCTGGGTCGTGATCTACGTGCGCGCGGCGCGTACGTCGAAGTCGACGGCCGCGGCAACTCGCTCAAGAGCATGCTTCGCCGAGCCGGCACGATGCAGGCGCGGGTTGCGCTCGTGCTGGGCGACGACGAACTCGCCAGAGGCGTCGTGCAGTTCAAGGATTTCCAAGCGCACCAGCAGAGCGAAGTCGGCTTCGATGAAGTCAGCGAGCGCGTGCTGGATTGCTTGGCGCAGGACGAGCTTCCCGAAGGCGAGGCGAAAGCTTGAGCTCGCGCTCGCTCGGGCTCATTGCCCTGCTTCTGAGTAGCCTGCTGCCCGGCTTGGCATTCGGCCAAGGCCAGCTGCCCGACGTCAGTCCACTCGGCGGAGGTGGCCCACCCACGAAATCGGGTCCTGCTCCAGGAGCTCCCGAAACGCACGCAGCTCCCGGCGGTACCGATTCGACGTTGCCGCAAGGCAACGAGCCCTCACTCCCCGAGGAACCCCTCGAGATGTCCGAGGAAACTCGGAAGAACATCGGCAGTGACGGCGATCCCGAAAGCCTGGGCACAGGTCCCGAGGCCGAGCGCTCCTACTATGGTCTCTACTACGACGAGCAGGCCGGCGAGTACCGCTACCGAGTGCTCTTTCCGCTCTGGGCCGAGCGAACCCAACCTTCCGTCGGCGACCCCAGCATCACCGATCGCGCGTCGCTCTTCGGCGGCGTCTACTACAATCGCCGTTCGGCGACGCATGCCGACGACATCCTGTTTCCAGTCGCCTGGAATCTGAAGAACCCGGCCGAGAAGGAGCGCACGACCATCGTCGGCCCTTTCGTCAATCGGCGCACGCCCGCAGAGACCGACGATTGGCTCGCGCCGCTCTACATGACCGGCACACGCAAGAACGGCGATTACACGCTGATTCCGCCGTTGCTCACCGGTCTGAGTCGTGACGAAAAAGGCGGACTCAACATCATTGGCCCCGCGTTCTGCTCGTGGAAGGGCGGACAGGACTGCGACACGCGCACGGCCGAAGACATCGACCTGGGCCTGATTCCCTTCTATTTCTTCGGGCAGAACCGCCACAAGCTCTACGAAGTCATCCCGCCGCTGCTGCACTACTACGGCTACACGGAGCGGACGCAAACGTGGACCAATATCTACGGTCCCTACTATCGCGAGCACGAAGAGAAGCGCGAGCTCTTCCACCTGATACCGCTCTACTGGAGCATCTGGGGCGAAGGGGAGCGACACACCACGGTCGCGCCATTCTTTCACTATGGCTACAAGGGCAGAGAGAACCTGCTGATCACCCCGCTGTTCTTGAACAGAAACGGCGATGGCGGCTCGCACACCTTCTTGACCTGGGGCTACGCGCGCCATCGAGGACGCACCGAGCTCGACATGATCACGCCCTTGTACTGGAACTACCGCGATCCGAGCATCAACCTCGATCGGAAGTTGGTCCTCCCTTTCCTGTACACGAACACCAGCCCGCGCGAGCAAACGACGGCCTTCATTCCGTTCTGGGCCTACCAGGAACGTTACGGCGTCTCTTCTTCGCTGTGGTTGACGCCGCTATTCAACTTCTCGACCGGAATTCGCGGCTGGTCGACGATGCTGGCCCCCGTGTTCTTCTTCGGCAAGGATGGCAACTCGTCGCACTCGGTCGTGGCGCCGCTTTTCTTCGATTTCGCCAGTCCCAAGTCCCGCACTACGCTCGGTTTACCGCTCTACGCCCGCATCACCGACGTGGACACGGTCACGCAGGTCACCGGACCCATCTACTACCGCGAGCGCCGCTACAAGAATGGCCTCGATTGGCAGATCCACCTCCTGCCGTTGCTCAGCTACGGCGAGACGCCGGATGGCCATTGGTGGAACATCCTGTTCGGCTTCACGGGCTACTCGCGCTCGGGCAGCAAGAGCCTGATGCGCGCTCTCTGGATCCCGATTCCGCTCAGCGAGTGAGTAGCTGGGCGCAGGCGGCCGCGCTCAGCTGATGGCGTTGAAGTTCATCTGCAGCCGCTGCAAATCTTGCTCGCTCACATAGCCGGCCAGGCCGACGCGCAGCGATACCGTGATCTCGTCACCCCAGGGCCACCACAGCGCGTAAGGCACCAGGCGCCCATTGGTCTTCATCGTGTAGACGCGCTGATCTGCCCGCACGCCGCCGACCGCTTCCGCGACGTCCTGGATGTGCTCGGGAGCATTGCCGAGCGTGCGGTGATCGAACAACTCCGTGAAAGTGCCCGAGATTGCCTGCTCGGCCTCAGCGGTTTGATCGTCGTGAAAGGACGAAGCAATCGTACTGAACCGGTAGTCCCAGCTCCAACCCTGCTTCAGCCACACTTTCCGAAACTGCTCCAGGCTCAGAAACATCTGATCGGTCGCGCTTCCACCCGGCTCCATGCTGTGGACGATAGCGCGAACGGGGCGCTGAGGTGAAGGACGCGTTCGCCTTGGGCCTTTCTTCATGAAGCGCGTTCCGGTTTGCCGCGCGGGGCAGATCCGCGAGCCCCTGGCGGTCCTTGGTGGACCTGTGCGGCGCCGTCGGATAAACGCCCCCTATGTCGCGTGAAGAGCAGCTCGTTCGGCTCGGTTACCCCTTGGACCGCATTCCGCTCCCTGGCGCCATCTATCGACCCGTCGTAGTCCATGGGTCTACGGCATACGTCTCTGGCTGCGTGCCTTTCGACGGTCCCGGCAACTTGGTCAGCGTGGGCAAGGTCGGACGTGACGTCACCCTCGAAGACGCGCAGAAGGCCGCGGCCCTCTGCGCCGCCAACGTTCTGCGCCTCGTCCGCCAGGAAATCGGCTCGCTCGACCGCGTCGTACGCATGCTGCGCGTCGGCGGCTACGTGAACTCGACCGAAGAGTTCAGCGATCAGCACTTGGTCATCAACGGCGCGTCCGAACTCTTCGCTCAGGTGCTTGGTGTGGAAGCCGGCGCCCACGCGCGCACCGCCCTCGGCCTCGCTCAGCTGCCACTCGGCTCGAGCGTCGAAGTCGACGCCATCCTGGAGATCCGCGGTTCGTGATCCCTGCGCACACGTTCGTCGGCGCCGACGATGCGCCTCGACTAGGCTTCGTCCTGCACGGCGTCCTGGGCGCTGGGCACAATTTTCGCAGCTTCATCAAGCGCCTCACCGAAGTGCGCCCCGAGTACCGTTTCGTCCTGATCGATCTGCGCAATCATGGCAAATCGACGCCGGCGCCACCGCCGCACACGCTCGAAAGTGCAGCCGACGACCTGTTGGACTTGGCCGCGAGCCTCGGGCGCGATCCAGACGTCGTCATCGGACACTCGCTCGGCGGCAAGGTGGCGCTGACGTTCGCGCGCCGCCACGTCGAGCCACGCGAGTTGCGTAGGCCGAGCCCGGCCGCGCATGGCAAGCTCGACCAGGTCTGGGCACTCGACTCGGATCCAGGTCCGCAGGTTGCCGGCAGTTCACATCAGGTGCGCCAGGTCATGGCGGCGCTCCGCGCTCATCCAGGTCCGTTTGCGACTCGCGCCGAAGTGATCGAGCGCATCATGAACGAAGGCTTGTCGTCGGGGCTCGCCAACTGGCTCTCGACGAACTTGGAACGTCGCGAGGACAAGTTCTTCTGGAGGCTCGAGCTCGACGCCATCGACGAGCTGCTCGACGACTATTTCGATGCCGATCTCTGGGGGTTCTTGAATGAGCTGGCCGCCGGTTCCGAAAAGCTCGAGCGCCCCCTGCCCCATGTGCACTTGCTCGTGGCCGAAAATTCCGATCGCTGGTCGGGTTCGATGAAAGAGCACGCCCTAGCGCTGCCTGCGAGCGAGAATTTCACTCTGCACGAGCTTGCTGACTCCGGCCATTGGGTGCACGTCGACAACCCCGACGGTCTGCTCGAATTCTTGTCGACCCATTTGCCAAGCTGCTGAATTCGCGCGCCCCGAGCCGTTTCAGTGCCCGTGCAGCTCAATGAGCGTGCAGCTCAATGAGC
>Ga0105048_10020055_pt1 | contig 10219 bp, 9 predicted proteins | sample MAT05_FD_78382 | JGI IMG/M metagenome (GOLD analysis project Ga0105048, IMG submission 78382) | Freshwater microbial communities from Lake Fryxell liftoff mats and glacier meltwater in Antarctica - MAT-05 | ecosystem: Environmental > Aquatic > Freshwater > Ice > Liftoff microbial mat | place...
GCCAAGGACCGTGCCACCAGCAAGGTGCAGAGCATGACCATCACCGGTCAGAGCACGCTCGACAAGAAGGACATCGACCAGATGGTGCGCGACGCCGAGGCTCACGCCGAGGAAGACAAGCAGCGCCGCGAAGAGGCCGAGACTCGCAACAACGCCGACTCGCTGGTGTACCAGATGGAGAAGGTGCTGCGCGACAACGCCGACAAGGTCGACGAAGCCGAGAAGGCCACCGTCGACGGCCCGCTCGCCGAGCTGAAGACCGCCCTCGCCGGCAACGACATGGCAGCTATCAAGACCGCGCACGAGGCGCTGATGCAGGCCAGCCAGTCCTTCAGCCAGAAGCTGTACGAGAAGGCTGCCGCCGACAGCGCGGCGGGCACCTCGGCGGCCACCGGCCAGGGCAACACGCACGCCGACGGCGGCGACGACGACATCATCGACGCCGAGATCGTCGACGACGAACCCAGTCAGAGCTGAGCCGGCCATGACCGACGACACCAACCGCAACGCCGACGGCGGGCTCGACGACGAGTTCGCTGCGTTCGACGAGGCCGAACTGCTGGCCGACCGAACCAGCGAGATGAGCCGCCTGCGCGCGCTCGACGACACCATTGCGGCGGCCGATGCCGCCGACGTGGAGGCTGCGCAGGAGGCCATCGAGCACGACGTCGAAACTCTGTTGTCCGAGCGTGACTCGTTCAAGGACATCGCGTTGCGCCTGCAGGCCGACTTCGACAACTACCGCAAGCGCGTGGCCACGCAACAGGTCGACGACGTGCAGCGTGCCACCGGCAAGTTCGCCGAGGCGCTGCTGCCCGTGCTCGACGCCTGTGAGGCTGCGTTCCTGCAGCACCCCGGCGAGGTCGAGCCCATCTTCAACCTGCTCCTCGTGCAACTGAAGAAGCTGGGCCTGGAGACGATGAACCTGCACGAGCAACCGTTCGACCCCAACCTGGCCGAAGCGGTGTTGCACGAGCCCGGCGACGGCGGTGAGCCGGTGGTCAGTGAAGTGCTGCGCAGCGGCTACACGTGGAACGGGCGCGTGCTACGCGCCGCCATGGTGAAGGTGCGCGGCTAGGAGCCGTTGCCATGGCAGCGCAGCGCGAGTGGTACGAGAAGGACTATTACAAGGTCCTGGGCGTCAAGGACACTGACGATGCCAAGGCCATCACCAAGGCGTACCGCCAGCTCGCGCGCGGCAGCCACCCCGACACGCACCCCGGCGACGCGAAGGCCGAGGAGCGGTTCAAGGAAGTCAGCGCCGCCTACGACGTGCTGGGTGACGACACCAAGCGCAAGGAGTACGACGAGGTCCGCCGGTTGGGCCCGTCCGGGTTCCCCACCGGCCAAGGCGGTGGGCCTGGCGGCTACAACTTCAACGTCGGCGCCGACGGCTTGGGCGACATGCTCGGCCAGGTGTTCAATCGTGGCCGTCGCGGTGGCGGCGCCTCTGCCTCTGGCGGGCCGCAGCGCGGCACCGATGTGGAGGCCACGCTGACGCTCGACTTCATCGACGCCGCCAAGGGCCTCACCACCACGCTCTACCTCACCAGCGACGCGCAGTGCAGCACGTGCAACGGCAGCGGGGCCAAGCCCGGCACGCAGCCGAAGGTGTGTTCTCAGTGCGGGGGCCGCGGCGTGGTCGACGACAACCAGGGGTTCTTCTCGTTCTCCTCGCCGTGCCGTGCGTGTGGCGGCGGTGGTGTGGTGGTCGAGCAGCCATGCCCCACGTGCCACGGCACTCGTGTCGAGCGTCGGCCCCGTGAAGTACAGGCGCGCATTCCCGCCGGCGTGGCCGACGGGCAGAAGATCCGGCTCAAGGGTCGCGGCGCGCCCGGTCGCAACGGTGGCCCCGCGGGCGACCTCATCGTCGAGTGCAAGGTGATGCCGCACCCCAGCTTCGGTCGCAGTGCCGACAATCTCACGGTGCGCGTGCCCATCACGTTCGCCGAGGCAGCACTGGGCGGCTCCATCGACGTGCCCACGCTCGACGGGCCGAATGTCACGCTGCGCCTACAGCCGGGCACCCAGTCGGGCAGTCGGCATCGGGTCAAGGGCAAGGGCCTCACCACGGCCAAGGGCACCGGCGACCTCATCGTCACCACCGACATCGCCGTGCCCTCCAAGCTCACCGACGAGCAGCGCGCGGCGATCGAGGCCTTCGCCGCGGCAACTACTGTGTCACCACGGTCCGGTACGCCGGCCCCAGATCGAAAGGGCTGACCGATGCGATCACGAGATCACGCCGTGTACGTCATTTCCGTCGCCGCCGAACTCGCGGGCATGCACCCCCAGACCCTGCGCATCTACGAGCGTCGCGGGCTCGTGCAGCCGGCGCGCACGCAGGGCGGCAACCGTCGCTACAGCGACATCGACATCGACCGGCTGCGCCGCATCAGCGATCTTGCCGCCGAGGGTATGAACCTCGAGGGCATCCGCCGAGTGATGGCCCTCGAGCACGAGGTCGATCGCCTTTGCGCCGAGAACGAGCAGTTGCGCGCGCTGGCCGCTGGCGCAATCGCCGAAGCCGAACGCCGCGCCCCGCGCCGCGACCTGGTGCCCCTGCGCCAAGAGATCACAGTCTTCGGTGGCAAGCGCCTCGGCAGCTGACCGTCGTCGGCGTTCCCGCCGGGTCCACGTCGCCAGTCTCGCCGTGGGTACCGCTGCGAGTTTCGCCCTGGGAGTGGGCCGTCGGCCGCCCGAGTTCGACTGCTGAACGCTCGATGCCACACCTCCCTTCGTCACCTGTGTTCGATTGCGATTGCTGGGGCCGGCGCCGGTAGATCTACGCTCGCGGTTGAGCAGGAGGTGGCGTTGTGCCGATGCCGCTGTGGTGGGGTCACATCAACAAACGGGTGTTCAACCCGCCTGCCCTGCGTGGGAACAAGTGGCAAGTGGTTGGGCACGTCGGCCGCTCGTCCGGCACGGTTTACCGCACGCCTGTCGAAGCGATGCGAGTCGACGACGGGTTCATCGTCACCCTGGTCTACGGGTCGCGATCCGACTGGGTGCAGAACGTGCTCGCTGCCGGCACCGCCACCATCGATATCGACGGCACCACCATCACCGTGATCGAGCCAGAAGTGCTCACCGCCGAGCAGGCGTTCGAGCGGCTCCCCGCGGGTGCCAAGCGGCCACCCAAGCTGCTCAAGATCAACGAGTTCCTCCACCTCCGCCGGGTCTCGCCACCGTCAGCATCGTGACGGTGGTAGACGACGGCGACCGGCCGCAGTCGCAGCTTTCAGCAGCGACCCGACCGGCCGCGGCCGCGGCCGCGCAGAGGCGGGCAGGTGAGTCGACGTGATCAGGAGCTGGATGAGTTGCGAGATGATTGGCCAACGTCAGGCGTGGGCTCAACCTGTTGCGTATGGAGCGTCCGTCCCGATGAGGAGGTCGAGCCTGCTCGACCAGCGCACCGCAGCGGTGTGACAGGGATACCAGACCGCATCAGCCGGACGCGTCCGCGGACGCGTGGTCCGCAACGATGGTGCCGATGGACGGGTGGTCGCGAGGCAAGTTGGTTGCTCAACGAGAGCCATTGGCCGTTCACAAACGCACGACATGGTGCGAGACTGGTAGTGCAAGGGTTCCCCTTCCCGTGCAGGGCGGTGAGATCGTGCCAACTGACGGGTCCTACTTCGAGCTCGCTGCCGAGGTGCTCGACGCGCTGCCCGAGCTGGTGGTGCGGTTCTCGGTCGACGACCACCGAATCGTCTACTGCAACGCGGCGTGGGCCGAGATGCATGGGCTGACACCGAGCGAGGTGCTGGGGCGACGTCTCGACGACTTCCTCTCCGACGACGGTCGCGCCGGAATGGCAGCCCAGATGAAGCGGCTCTCCCAGCACCGCCCACTGCTCGCCGACCGCGTGGCGCGCGCCGACCCCACCAGGCCGGACCGGTTCATCGAGTGGGTCGATCGGTACCTCCCGAGCGACGAGATCATCGCGGTTGGCCGCGACGCCACCGCCCGCTACACCGCCCAGCAGGAGTTGCTCGCCAGCGAGGCCAGGTTCCGTGATCTGGCCGATCGGTCCTCCGCCATCGTGTGGCGTGTGGTGTTCGAGCCGGAGCCGCACTTCGATTACCTGAGCCCCTCGGTGGAACGGCTGTCGGGGTTGCCGGCGTCGGTGTTCCTCGACGACTTCAGCCGCTTCGTGGATCTGCTCGACCCGCGCGGGCTCGATCTGATGCAGCGAGCGATCAGCGGCGAGCAGATGCCGGAGCGGGCCGACCTGCACTGGAACCGCCCCGACGGCTCACCCAGCATCATCGAAGTGCACTTCACCACCATCTCAGGGGGTCTGCAGGGTGTCGGCAGCGACGTCACCGAGATTCGCCGACTGCAGGCGGAGGTGGAAGCACGCGCGTTCCACGACGCACTCACCGGCTTGGCGAATCGCCACTTGCTCGACGAGATCCTCGCTGTCTCTCTGGCGCGTACGGAGCGACTGCGCTCCACGTTGGCAGTCGCGTACGTCGATCTCGACGAGTTCAAGGAAGTCAACGACAGCCTCGGTCATGCCGCCGGCGACGCCGTGCTGCGTGAGACAGCGCGGCGGCTGCTCGGCGCGGTGCGAGCCCACGATGTCATCGCGCGCATCGGCGGCGACGAGTTCATCGTGGTGTACGAGCCCCGCGAGGCGGTCACCGACCACCTCGTTGCTCGGCTCCACGCGACGTTGTCGCAGCCCTTCGAAGTGGCGCCCGGCGTGCTTGCGTCGTGCGCTGCCAGCGTGGGCGTGGCCACCACGGAACAATGCGGCTACGACGCCGGAGCGCTGCTGGCGGCCGCCGACAAGAAGATGTACGAGGTGAAGCGACTGCGACACCCGCAGTAACCGCACTGGAGCGTCACGAGCAACTCGGTTACCGGTCCTGCCACGTGCACACGCACGCTTCGTTGCCATCGGCATCGGCGAGCACCCACCAGCTGCGTTCGTATTCGTCGGTGACCATCCGGCCTCCCGCTGCCAGCGCAGCAGCCACTCGCGCCGGCGCCTCGTCGTGTGGCACCGACACGTCGATGTGGAAACGCCCACGACCTGGGCGCGGTTCGTCGAGCTGCTGGAACCACATCGGCGGCCCGCTGCGCAACGGGTCGACCAGGTTGCCACCCACGTCGCGGTAGCCGAGCACGGCAGCCCAGAACGGCCGGATGGCAGCGGCATCCATCGTGTCGATGGCGATCTCGAGGGCCTGCGAGTTGGTCGCCTCGGCGGCGGCACCCATGGCTTGGGCCAGTGACGAGATGGTGCGGGCCAGTTCCACGTCGAGCGTGGAGAGCCCGCCGGTGGCGTGCGTGGTGAGGAACACTCGAACGCGGTCGGGGTAGCGGATCTCGAGGTCGGGGTGGTGGTCGGCCTCGTCGGCAGCCGTGGCGATTGCGGAAGCGAGCGACGCAGCTGCCGCGAACGAGCCGGCCCGGAAGTGGGCGTGAATGCCGCCCAGCACGAATCGCCAGTCGTCGAGACCAGCGAGGTCGGCGAACTCGGGCGGCGTTACCTCGGTGTAGTCCATGCCCCATTACACCACCCTCCGAGCGGGTCTCGCTTGCTCGGTCGCAGGGTTGCTGCGAGCCGGGCGCGCCTGGTCGTCATCGACAGCGATGAGCCATTCGGCGAGTGCTGCACCGATGTCGTTGCCAGGTCGGTCATGGCGCAAGCCTGGGAACCGGGTGTCAGCGGAGGTCGGTGAGCTCGTCGATGGCGCTCTGTACCCAGGCACCGAGGTCGATGGTGCCCAGCATGGCCCGGCGAACCTGCGCCGGTTCGGCCGGCAGTGTGGGTTCGGCGGGCGGCGGATCACCCAGGAACGTGAGCCACTCGGGGTTCTCCCACGGCGTCGGCGGCTCGGGCGTGCGCAGGCGTTCGCTGGGTAACGCCGGAGCCAGCCGCAGGTGCCGTTCGCCGACGCGGGCACGCGAACCCACCCGCGCACGCGTGGGCTCGTCGCCGGCGGCGCCACAGCGCCACTGCACCAGCAGCTCGGGCCGCGACACCAGCTCGCCGGCGAAGGCGAGGATGGCCGCCACGCCGTGCTTGCACGGGTCGGCGTCGTCGGGGCAGGTGCAGCTGACCATCATGTCGCTGCCCTCGGGCGTGAGCCGGTTGATCTGCGCGCGTAGCAGCTCGGGCGTGCTCACATCGGGGCGTTCGACGGTGCGCACCACCACGTACACCTGGTACGCCGACGAGCGGCTGCCTTCCACCGTCGCCACCAGCTGGCCGGGGGTGAGCTGCAGCTTCGACACCGCCCCATCGGCCACGTAGACCTTGCCGCGGCGGAAGCGGCCGGGGTCGGCCATGCCAGCCACCGACACCGAGAGCAGGGTGCTGGCCAGCTTGCCTACCGGGTGCGGCTCGCCGCGGAACTGACCGGGCACCAGCACGATGCTCACGAGGCACCTCTGATCTTGGAGTGGTCGAGCACCACGAGGTCGCGCAGCGCGTCGGTGCTGAGCTCGCTGAGCCAGGCTTCGCCGGTGGTGCCGACCACGGCGTTGGCCAGGCCGCGCTTGTCGTTGATGAGCGCGTCGATCTTCTCCTCCACCGTGCCCTCACACACCAGCTTGTGCACGAACACGGTGCGCGACTGGCCGATGCGCCAGGCGCGGTCGGTGGCCTGATCTTCCACGGCCGGGTTCCACCAGCGGTCGTAGTGCACCACCTGGCTGGCAGCCGTGAGGTTCAATCCGGTGCCACCGGCCTTCAGCGACACAAGCAGCAGCGGCGAGGTGGCGGTGCCGGCCTGGAACTGCTGCACCATCTGGTGGCGACCGTTCTTGGTGATGCCACCGTGCAGGAACGGCACCGTCTGGTTGAAACGCTCGTGAAGGTGCGTTTGCAACAACAGGCCCATCTCGCGGAACTGGGTGAACACCAGCGCCTGCTCGCCGGCATCCAGCAGGTCGGTGACGAGCTCGTCGAAGCGGGTGAGCTTGCCCGAGCGGCCGGCCAGCTTCGACCCGTCGCCCAGCGCATGCGCGGGGTGGTTGCAGATCTGCTTCAGCCGGGTGAGCGCCGCCAGCACCAGGCCACGGCGGCGCATGCCGGTGGCCTCCTGCGCGTCGGCCAACAACTGGTCGACCACTGCCTGGTACATGTGCGCCTGCTCGCGGGTGAGCGGTGCCCATGCCACCTGCTCGACCTTGTCGGGCAGGTCGGGCACCAGCGACTTGTCGGCCTTGGTGCGCCGCAGCAGGAACGGGCCGGTGAGTCGGCGCAGCTCGGCGGTGGCCACCGGGTCGTGCTCGCGCTCGATGGGGTTGGCGAAGTGCCGGCGGAACTGGGTGGCGTTGCCCAGCAACCCGGGAGCGACCACCTGGAAGATGGACCACAGCTCGGACAAGCGGTTCTCGACCGGGGTTCCGGTGAGCGCGAGTCGCTGCCCCGCCGGCAGCGCCCGCATTGCGCGCGCGGTGCGGGTGTCGGGGTTCTTCACTGCCTGCGCCTCGTCGAGCACCGAGGTGGCCCACGGCACCTTCTGAAACGTGTCGAGGTCGCGCGCAGCCACCTGGTAGGTGGTGATGACCAGGTCGTGCTGTGCCACCGCGTTGATGAACGCCTGCTCGCTGAGCCGGCCGGTGCCGTGATGCACCATCACCCGCATGAACGGCACGAACCGTGCCGACTCGGCCTCCCAGTTGCGCACCACGCTGAGCGGACACACCACCAGGTGCGGGCCGGGCAGGCCGGCCAGGTGGGCGAGCGTGGTGGGGGTCTTGCCCAGCCCCATGTCGTCGGCCAAACAGCCGCCCAGCCCCAGCCGGTGCAGGAACTGCAGCCAGCCCAGACCGCGCTTCTGGTACGGGCGCAGGGTGGCGGTGAAGCCCGGTGGCACCACACCGTCGGCGAGGGCTTCGTCGGGCAGGCCGTCGAGCAGCTCGCCTGCCCAGCCGCTGGCCTGCACCAGGTCGGTGCCGGCCTCGGCCTCGCTGAGCCCGGCAGCCTCGAGCTCGCGCTGCAGTTCGGCCGCGAGGGTGAGCAGCTGCAGCGCGCTCATTTCGCTGTGCTCGGCGCGATGCTCGTTGAGGTTGGCCAGCGCCCGGCGCGCCTCGGCGCGGTCGATCTGCACCCAGCGCCCGCCCACCTTGATGAGGTTGGCGCCACTCTCGGCGGCGCGCTGCAGCACCTCGTCGGAGACGGGCACGCTGTCGACCACCACCTGCCAGTCGACCAGCGCGGTAGCGGCGAAGCGGCCGCTGCCGGCGCCGTCCTTGGGCTGCGCTGTGGCGCGGGTGGAAGGGCGACGGCGGGTGAGCTTCTCGGGGGCGAGCAACTCGACGCCGGCGGCTGCCAGCGCGTCGATGCCCTCCAGCGCTGCAGCAGCCTGGTCGAGGCTGATGGTGCCACCGTCGTCGGCCAGCCAGTCGGCCAGCTCGGGCACGGCGGCAGCGATGCCGTCGATGGCGGTGGTCAGCCGGCCGCGCAGCAGGGGCAGGAAGCGAGGGTCTTGGGCGATGGCGAGGGCGGCGGGGCCACCCTGGGCGAGCTGCGCGGCCGTGCACCAGCGGCCGCGATCGTCGCCGTCGACCACTTCCAGCACCAGCGGCCAGCGACCGCCGTCGGGTTCGCTGTCGGGTTCGCCTTCGGCAGCCCCACCGGCGGCCAGCTCGTCGAACAGGTCGGGGTCGTCGAGCGGGTCGCGGGGCAGGCCCAGCCGCAGCCGCATGCGCACGATCGGCTCGCCCTCGGCGCGGCGGGTGATGAGCGAGAACTCGGTGGCGATGTGAGCGATGGCCTCGGCCAGATCGGGCGCCACGGCGAACTGGCCGTCGTCGGCGATGAGCGCGCGGCTGACCATGCGTACCGCTCGGGCGTTCACCTGGCGGGTCTCGCTGAGCACGGCCCGCCACCCTCGAGCGCCGAGCGTGAGCCGGCACAGCCGGTCGACCATGGTGTGCAGCACTTCCGTGGGGTTGACCGGGCCGGCGGCGGCGACCACCGGTGGCATCGCTGCCAGCAGCGGCGCTGCGGCCTCCACGTCGGGTGCCAGCGGCTGCCACTGGGCCAGCCACCAGGCCTCGCCAACGTGAGTGAGCACCGGCAGCACACGACCGTGCGTGATGGCCCGCTCGGCGAAACGGTGCACGGCACCGAACCAGGCCACCGACGCGCTCAGTTCGGCGTTCAGCGCATCGAGCTGACCGAGCGACGCCAACGTGGTGGCGTCGAGCCGCTGGCACATCGCGTTGACCCGGCCGTCGGGCAGTTGCAGCGGCATCACCCGGGTGGACCCTGAGTACGCCATGCTCGGCCGGCGCGCCACACGGGCCACTTCGTTGTGCAGGTTGCCGCCGTACACGCCACGACCTGGCTGCCACGCCACGGCTTCGCCGTCGACCCAGCTCAGCTGCAGCCCGGGGGGAGCGGTGCGGGCAGCCATCCTTCCGATTGTACGAAGGGGGTGCGCGAGAGCGGCTCGACCCACGAACTCTTTCGCGTTGCACGGGCCACAACCGCATGTTCAGCGCTCGCGCGCCATCGGTGTGGGCTCAGCCCCAGACCTCGCGGACCTTCGCGAACACGCCCTGGTCGAAGCTGAACTCCACCACGTTGCCGTCGGGGTCGCTCAACGCGCACACGTAGCCGACGGGTGGCGGCAGCTCCTGCGGCTCCCACAGCAGGCAGCCGTTTTCGCAGCCCTGCGCTGCGACCTCGTCGACCGCTTCCCGGGTGGGTAGCTCGATACCGAGGTGCGCGAACGGGGCCAGGGTGGGCTGTGGCCCCTTCGGCTGATCGCGGAAGAAGCTGACGAACACGATGATGAACGGCTTGTCGACCATGTCGGGCTGGCCCAGCCACGCCCCGTACCCGTCGGCGTCTTCACGGCGGTCGAGCAGTCGCAGCGGCGTGAAGCGCTCGTACCAGGCGATGGTGGCGTCGATGTCGCAGCAGGGCATCGCCACATGGGTGAACCGGGCGATGGTGGGGCGCTGGCTCATCAGGCCACGCTACCCCCGAGGCCGGCGCCGGTCGCCCGCGCTCCGGGCCGCCCGTTGCTTCCGGAAGTGCCACGTAACGGTTGCCGTGATGTGGTGCTTCGGGAACCGTCGCCGGTCGCCCGCGCTCCGGGCCGCCCGTTGCTTCCGGAAGCGTCACGTAACGGCTGCCGTGATGTGGTGCTTCCGACGAGACCGGCGCCGGTCGCCTGCGCTTCGGGCCGCCCGTTGCTTCCGGAAGCGTCACGTAACGGTTGCCGTGATGTGGTGCTTCCGA
>Ga0105048_10020058_pt1 | contig 10218 bp, 6 predicted proteins | sample MAT05_FD_78382 | JGI IMG/M metagenome (GOLD analysis project Ga0105048, IMG submission 78382) | Freshwater microbial communities from Lake Fryxell liftoff mats and glacier meltwater in Antarctica - MAT-05 | ecosystem: Environmental > Aquatic > Freshwater > Ice > Liftoff microbial mat | place...
CTGAGGGCACAAAAGTCGGCTTGAGCGACGCTTCTGCCTTAAAGTATTGCCAATAGGGTGGAAGCGTTCGATCTATGGATGGGGGGTTTGTGCTCTGGGTGCGGGGGCACAAATGGGTTCAAATTCCCATTGGAATGATGCCGGGGAGGTAGTCGAAACCGAAGGTTTCGGCGGGTGGGGACAACCGCCAGCTGTCTACGAGTTCGACCGGTGCGTCTTCGTTTCAGAAACCGCACTCGATCAGTCCGGCGATTCCACCGTAGAGCTTGTTAGGGTCGCCCTGCCACTCGTGAACGATGTATCCGTCGCGCAACTCCCATTCCGAAAGTGGTGGTCACGGTTTCAATCTACCTCCCGCCAAGAAGTTTCGCAATGGCTTCGGGGTAGGCTTGGCGCTCGGCAGCTTGAACTTTCGCTGCCAGTGTTTCCGGCGTATCCCCGGCTTCCACAAGCACGCTGCGTTGCAATAAGATGGGGCCGGTATCGTAGGTGCCATCCACTTCGTGAACCGTGCATCCGCTGAACTTCGCCCCGCTGGCGAGTACCGCTTCGTGAACGCGCTGCCCGTACATTCCCTGCCCTCCGAAAGCGGGTAACAGCGACGGATGGATGTTGAGGATCTTCGCCGGGAAGCCGGGGGGAATCTTCAGTAGATGCACCCAACCGGCGAGAACCACGAGATCGGGGCGATATTCCTCGATGGCCCGGAAGGTGCGTTCCCCGAAGGTTTCTAGAGGCTGCTTCTCCACTACATTCACGGGAACCCCGGCGTTTCTCGCACGATCCACGCCGAGAATTCCCGGCTTGCTAGCCACTACCCCCGCGATTTCGGCGCGGAGTTGGCCACTGCGAGTGCGGTCGATGAGATTCTGCATTGTGCTGCCGCTGCCGGAGATCAGCACGACGATGCGGGGGAATCGGTCGGTGGTCACTGGCATCACCTCGGCAGACGCGTTATCCTGTATGCGTAGAATACAGTTTTGGCCCGTCGGGAAACGCAACGGATGGACGCATTGTTCTCGGCACTCGCACGGCGGTTCGATCCGTCGAAGCCGATCGGATATTTGAACTTCTCGGACGGTCGCCCCGATCCGCGATTCCGCAAGGCGTTGGCCGATGCGTACGGATATTTGCTGGAACAGGGGGACGCCCAGCCGCACCGCACACTCGGGCAATGGCTCCAACAGGCGTGCAAAGAATTGAATGCCGGGGAGTCGGCCGCGTTCAAAGATGTCGCTCAAGCCGAGGAAGCGATCCTCCTCGGGTTCCAGAAAATCCCCGCCGCGTACCGCAAGCATCACTCCGATCTGCTCGCCCATCAATCCGATCAAGCCCTCTTCAATGCCTTCTTTTTGGCCAGGGCGTGCGAGGTCGCGTTAAGCCTAAGGGCGAAGGGGGTTCCTTCGGAGAAGCTCGCCAAGCGTTCGGTGCGAACGTTGAACGATTTTGTCGGGTATCGGCCCATTGCGATCTTGGAAACCCGGCCGCAAACCGATTTCTACCCGCACGAACGCGTGGCCGCCGTGCCGCTATTCTTCCGGGGAGTGGGGGCCGTTCCGGGGCAGTACGCCGAGGTTGTTCGCACGGCTTTGGATTTTTTGGACAAGACCGATCGGGCGATGTTGGATGAAGCCTGTTTGGAACCCGAACGGCTCGAAGAACTCGCTTTCGATCCCCGTGCGACCGATCATTTCCACCCCGTGAACAAACGCCCCAACGTGCTCTTCGGAGAATGGGATCCGCACCACATCGATGGTTCGGGATACTTTCGCCGCTTCGTATTGCGACAAGGCACGCTCGACGCCCTCGTTCAGTGGTCGCTGCGGGACGCACGCACCGGGGAAGCCGATCCCGAACGGTTGCTCGAAGCCTCGGCCGTGCTCGCGGGAACGATCTTGATGGGTTCCGGCATCAGCGGCAGCGGGCCGACGCACTACGATTCCACCGTGACGCTCGCCAAGCTCGTTCAGAAGATCGCACGTTTCCGCGACAAGTTTTACCAGAAGTTGCTCGAATCCTTGCCGGGGAGCCACGGCGTACGGTTGCGGGCCGAATCGGCGAAACTGAAGCAGCCCTTCGGCGGCGTTCGGCAATCGTTGAACCGATCCATCGCCGCGGAACGGGCCTTGCATTTGCAAGAGCGTCGCTTGGCAATCTTCTTCGCGGCGATGGGATACAACGCCGCTGCCCGCGACCGGGCCAAAGCGATTCCCGCGCCCGCCACGCGAATGCTCGCCGAGATTCGCCTCCGCCAAACGGCGGCGCAGTTCGCCATCCGCACGGGCGATACCGAATCGCTCCCCCAACTCCTCGGCGAAGTCGAAAGCCTCCTCAAACGCGGCATCGATTGCGGCGCCCTCATCGACCCTTGGAACATTCTTGGTTTCCAAGGGTTGTTCCCCACCTTCGCCGATCGCGGCGATACGGTGCGCGATCCCCGCGCCGAAGATTTGATTCTGAGCGTCGGGCGACAATTCGATTCGTACGCTGCGGCGCTCGGCACCGCCGCGACGAACAACGATCCGAGCGTGGCGGAGAAACTCAGCAAGGGTATGGGCGAACTCGCGGATTGGTGGGATAAATTCGCCACGAGTACCGTGGCCGAGATGCCGCGGGTGATCGGTGCGGAGCGGGCCGAGGCGGCCGAACACGTGGCGAAGGCGCTCGCCCTCTGGAAAACCAGCGGTGTCGCCGATCTCTCTTTCTGGCGCAAGCACTTGGAAGGCTTCCGCACCCCTTCGGCTTTCTCGCAGGTCGTCGAAGCGTTGTTGGATCGCCCCGAATACAAGGCTTCGATGGCGCTCTTGGCCACATGGCTCAGCGAACTGGAATCGGTGCCCCTACAAGATGCTTCGACCTCTTTCTTTCGATTGGCGTTCCGTTGGTTGCGCAGCGTCGCCTCGGCCATTGAAATCACGCACGCGGAACGGGCCGCACTCATTCGGCGATTCATGGAACTGCTCGAAGCCAATGCCGACGAGTACTGGAACGTGCCCGAACTCGGCGGTTCTTCGCTCCGCGAATCCGACGAAGACGACGATTTCGACGACGAGGATGACGACGACGATTCGGAACTTTATTCGTCCGCATACGAGGAGATGACCTACAAGGATTCGACCGACGACGGCAACGATTCCGCACTTGCGGACGACGATCCGAGCGGTGGGGCCGATGACGAGCCGTTCGAAATCGAAGGGGATGCGGAACTGCAACTCGATCGGTTGCGGTTCCTCAACGCCGTGGCCCGAATGTGGCGTTTGGCGGCACGGCCCGAATTGTTCCCCGCGAACCATCCGGCATCGGTCGCCACGATTGTAAGTTGGGTGCAACAGGCCAGAAAGTCGTTCGTACAATTGATCGAACTCTGCCAGAGTATCCACGCCGTGAAAATTCCCGAGCCGCTGCACGGCTTGGAAGGCGTGAGCGAGTTCGATCGCCGCCGCGGCGTGAAAGGGCGATTGTTGGATGCGGCGGTACAAACCGCCATCGAAACCGCCGCCGCGAATCGGGCGCTCACGGCGCTCGTCGCCGGTTCGCCCGAGTTACCCGGAGCTTCCAAATCCGGCTCGAACGACGATACCCCCGCTTGGGAAGCTTTGGCGGTTCGCTTGGAAAAGGCCATCGGCTTGGGCGATGCCCGCTCCGTGCGCCAGCAACTTCCCAAATTCATTCGGGTGTTCCGCAAAGAACCGCTCTTGGTTTGCCCACCCAGCGATGGCGGGGCGCCCGTACCAGCCATTAAAGCCCAAGTAACGCAGCAGATGATGGAATCGCTGTTGGCCCGTTTGCCCCGCCTCGGCTTGCTGCGGGAAACGTACCAGCTCACGCGCCTCGCCCGGCAGATGGAACGCAACGAAATCCCCGAAGGTCGGCGCGTCAGTTCCTTCGATGTACTCTTCCGCACCGCTGTGATTGGCACGACCGAAGCGATCCTCACGGCCGCGCGGGATTGGGACGATTCCGCCAACGAAGAAGGCCCCTTGGCGGCGTCCCTGCGCCTCATCAGCGAGAGCTACCAAAAGCTTTGGTTCGAACACAGCCAGACACTGCGATTATCGTCACTCGAAACCATGATTGACGGCGACGATTGGAAGGAACTCAAAGCGTTCATCCGTAACTACGGCGGCGATCTCTTCACCGTTCGGTTCATGACACTTTCCAACGTCCGCGGCATTCTCGCGCAGGGCACCGAAGCGTGGCTCGATAACGAAGTGATCCAAGGCGACCCGGACGGCTCCTGCCAACTCGTGCAAGATTGGGAAGCGGGCACGATCGATAAAGCCCGCATCGCCAAACTGTTCGAGACGGCGCTGAACGCTTTGGTCGAACATTACGACGAATACCGCGATTACAATACCACGACCACGCAATCCGATTACGGCGAGAACCTTTACACCCTCCTCGATTTCCTGCGGTTGAAAGTCACTTACGACCGCCACGCTTGGAGGTTGAAACCATTGGTTCTCGCCCACGAAGTGCTCTGCAAGCGGGGCTACGACCGCCTCGCGGCCAAGTGGCGTGAATTCGTGAGTTCGCGCACCTCCAAGCTCGCGGACGACTTGCTCGAAGCGCTCGCCGAGCGCGAAACGGAGCACGGCATCAAACTGCGCACCGTACGCGATCGTTTGGAAGAACGATTCGTTCAACCGTTGCGGGTCGATCAAGCCGGGGCGAGAGTACCTCGGGCCGCGGCGGCCATCCGCGATGGCCTCCCGGAAGATAACCCTGCATTCCAAGGTTTACTCGCGGCGATACAACCGCTCGCAGAGCAACCCGTCGGCGTCGGCTTGGATGTGCCGAGTTGGGTGAGGCGATTGGAAGACGAACTGCGGAGCGTCAAATTGTTGGAACCCGATGAAGACGACGAACCCCCGACTTCGACGCAAGGCGTCGAAGAATACCACATGCCGGCGTACCAAGGTTTGAGCATCGAAGAACTGCGGAAGCAGATGCGGGATTGGGATACCCCGCTCGAAGGAACATGAGTCGCGCCGGGCTAACATTCATCGGATGTCACTTCTTCACCGGTACCGGGGCAGTGAACCCCGGCGATGCGTTGAATTTCACCACCACTTTCGCATCCGAAGGATTCCATACCACCACGTCGCCGGCGTAATCACCGCCCGCCACGAGCGAACCGTTGGGGCTGAACGCCACGGCGAACGCGTAATCCGTTAGCCCTTGGAGGGCGGTTTTGCTGGCGGTGCCCGCCGCATCCCAGAGACGAACGCTCTTATCCGCCGAGGCCGTGGCGATCATGCCATCTTTGCTCGAGACCGCAATCTTGAACACTTCGTCGGAATGGAAAGTGTTCGGCTTCGTCGGTTTGGCTTCCCCGGCAAGCTTCCAACTGCGCAACACTCGATCAGCACCCACCGAGAAGCCTTGGGTCGAGGCTTTGTTCACTGCCACAGCGTACACAATGTTCTGGTGATCGGGGAACGTGTACACCGATTCCTTGGCTTTCAGATCCCACACTTTAGAAGTCTTATCGCGGCCGGCGCTCACCAAGTATTTGCCATCGTGGGTCAAGGCGATGCCGAGCACCCAATCGGCGTGGTTCTCGATCGTTTGTTCGATCTTGCCCGACTCGAGATTCCATAACCGAATCGTACGGTCGCACCCGCCCGCCGCAAGGGTTTTGCCATCGGCGGAGAGTGCCAAGCAGAGCACGGAATCTTCGACACCGAGCAGCGATTTCACCAGCACCGATTTGTCGCTCACGCCATCGAGGAACGCCACGCCCGCTTCGGTTTTGGCGGGCTTCGCCGCGAGGTTGTAAATGCGAACGTCTCCCTCTTGGCCCGGCCTTCCCCCGGCCACCGCGAGAGTACCATCGGGGAGGAACGCCATGGCGTATGCCCGTTCCGCACGGGTGCGAATGCGTTGGGTCAGATTGCCTTCGGGGATGCTCCAGACGGTGAGTTCGTGGTGACCACCGACGACGAGCGATGCGTTATCCGGCGCGAAGGCGAGGCTGTTGACGACGACCGGGAACTTGTACGCGGGGGGTGGCATCGGCGGTTGCCAGCGAACGCGGAGTTCCTTGAGCAAGTCTGCTTTGGCGTCGATCCCGGCATCGAGCTTCGCACCCTGTTGAATCCAAGTTTCGATGATCTTGGCCTTTGCGGCCGGCACCGCTTCGCCTTTATCGCGGGGAGGCATCCGGCGTTCTTCCTTCGTGACGATCAAATCGTGGAACTCACTATCGTTGACTTTGCCCGCGATGATCGGTTCGCCACTCGGCCCGCCGGCCATGAGCTTCTCGAATGTGGTCATGTCGTATTTGCCGCTGCGTTTCTTGGCATCGTGGCAGGCGAAACAACTTTCCTTCAAAATCGGGGCCACCTCTTGAATGAAGCTCACCGGCTTGGGCGGTTGGGCATTGGCGGAGGAATCAACGCCCAGTAACATCGCGGCGAGAATCGCGGCGGCCACGGCGCAGAGAACGCAAAAACAGTAACGGCGATGATGCATCGGAAGATCCGGGAAAGGATGGCGGTTAGTGGAAGTTTACCCGAACCATCCTACGCTGCAAGCGGCGTCCGCGATTCGAGTGGCATCTCGTATAAACACCCTTATGAACGAATCGGCCCTCTTCCGTTGCGAAATTCCCGGTTATACCCCGAAATCGGGGAAAGTGCGAGACGTGTACGACCTCGGCGATCGCTTAGTGATCGTCGCGTCGGATCGTATCAGCGCCTTCGATTGGATTATGCCCACGCCGATACCCGGGAAGGGAATCCTCCTCACGGCCATGACGCGATTCTGGCTCGATCATTTGAACGTTCCCAATCATCGCATTTCTGAAGATTTGCGAACGCTTCCCACGGAGTTTCAACATTGTGCGGCTATACTTTCCGGCCGCACGATGGTCGTGAAAAAGGCCGAGGTGGTTCCGTTCGAGTGCGTGGCCCGCGGGTATCTCGCCGGTTCGGGGTGGAAGGAATATCGGTCGTCGCAAACGGTGTGCGGGTTGCCGTTGCCGGCGGGGTTGCGGGAAAGTGAGAAGCTTCCGGCACCGATCTTCACCCCGGCCACCAAAGCCGAATCCGGGCACGATATCAATGTGTCCTTCGAGACGATGGTGGAATCGACTAGCTATGAACTCGCTCGAGAGTTGCGAGATCGCACCCTCGATGTGTACCGCCGCGCCGCGGCGTATGCCGAGGGTAGAGGGATCATTCTCGCCGATACGAAATTGGAGTGGGGTCTGCTGCCGAACGGGGAGATCATTCTGATCGATGAAGCGCTCACGCCGGATAGTTCGCGGTTTTGGCCCGCCGAGAGCTACCGCGTCGGCGAATCGCCCCCTTCCTTCGACAAACAGTTTTTGAGGGATTGGTTGGAAACGACCGGGTGGGACAAATCGAGCTCGCCGCCGGAACTCCCTGCAAACGTGGTAGCAATCACATCCGAGAAATACCGCGAGGCCATGTGCAGGCTCACGGGTGAACAGGGGGCCTCGGCCCCCCGAGTATGCTAGACTGAATCGGGAAGTACCGCAGGGGAAGAATCGTGGCGTTCCAGCAGTTCGGCGAGGCAATTCGTTCGCGGCAGTGGCAGGGCGCCGTCACGGCCGTGTTGCTCGGGATCGTCTTCGCCTTCTTCGGCGGCTGGCGGGATCTGTTCGAGACTTGGACGAAAGCCGATTATTCGCACGGCTTTTTGATGCCGCCGTTCGTGGCGTACTTACTGTGGAAACGGCGGGAACACCTTCCGGCGGGTATCGTGTGGCCCGCACCGGTCGGCTTGGTGTTCTTTGCCGTGGCGTCGAATCTGTACTTTTTCGGTTCGTTGAACATCGCCAAGGAATTCACTCGAGGGTTTGCGATCCTCTTCGCATTGGCCGGGGTCGCATGGATGTTCTTCGGTGGAATGAAGGGCTTCAAGTGGGCATTGCCGGGCCTTCTGTTCATGATCCTGGCGTTGCCGTTACCCAACAACATCGAAAACGAACTGAGTTGGAAGCTCCGCAGCGGCGCCGCGAGGGCAGGGGTGTTCGTGCTCCAATGCTTGGGCTTCCCCACCTACGCGATCGGTTACGAGGTCAACATCGGCGGTACGAAACTCCAAGTGGCGGAGGCCTGTTCCGGGCTGAGCATGCTCGTTACGTTCGTCGCACTCACGGCGGCCATCGTGTTGCTCTGCCCACCTTCGCGGCGGTTATCAGATCGAATATTCGTGTTTCTTTCTTCGTTTCCCATCGCGGTGATTTGCAATGTCGGCCGAATCGTCGTCACCGGGTTGATCTACCACGCCGGGTGGAAAGAACTCGGCGATCGATTCGTTCACGATTTCGCCGGTTGGCTGATGATGCCCTTCGCTTTGGGCATGATTTGGCTCGAATTCCGCTTGATCGATTGGTTGCTCGTCACCAAAGAGTACGCCTCGGCGGAAGAATTCGCCAAGGTTTCGATGGCGGGAACCGTGGCGAAACACAAGAAGGAAGACTTGGATCATGCGGCTTCCGTCGCGGAGTGGAAATCGTTGATCCTGCCGACTCGCCCGCCCGGTTCGGAGCCGCGGCCGTGATGGAGACATCCCGATTTGGTCGCCGCGAGTACCTTTTGTTGGCGATGGGAACCATCGCCTTCACGATCTACGGCTCGTACGTGCCATTCCAATACCGGTACCGCCCTTGGGGGGAAGTGACGTCGTCGTTCGCGTGGGCGATGCAAAATCGCACCGCATTTGAATCTCGTTCCGATGGCTTCGCCAATTGGATGCTCGGCGTGCCCCTCGGATTCTGCTCATTGGGTGCGATCCGTGCGTGGAGAACTAACGGATTGGCAACCGCACTCATCGGTGGGTGCCTCGTGCCCTTGTGCGCCCTGTTCGCGGCGGCTGTGGAATTCGGACAACTGTATTTTCCGACCCGCACCTGCTCCGGTACGGATGTGATTGCCCAATCGTTCGGTGCGCTCTGCGGGGTACTCGGTTGGGTTCTGTTTGGCCCGTGGCTCACTGGGCAACTCGGCCGATTTTTCCGCGATGGAAGCAACGGTACGCGGAGCCTGCGATTCCTCGCCGGGTACGCGATTTTCGTGGCGTTCGTTCAATGGTTGCCGCTCGATTTCACAATCAGCCCGCACGACATCTACCGCTGGCTCCGCCGCGGGTATTTGAAGGTGAGTTACTTCCCGTTCGAGGAACTGCGAAGCCCGGCGTGGCGCAACGGCAGCACCGTGTGGGACAAAGTTCAATCGTGGCTCGAACTGGCGATGCTTTTCTTCCCCCTCGGTTTGTTGCTTTCCCGCCCGGGTTGGGAGAAACGCGCTTGGCGAATCCCCGCGTTCGCGTTCAGCTTTGCGTTCCTCACCGAAGCGATCCAAATCACGGTTTCTCGTCACCCGAGCAGTGCCGATGTCATCGTGGGTTGCCTGTCGATTCTCGCCGGTTACGCCGTGTCCAAGCTCGTTTCAACTTTGTTTTTTCAACGCCATCGCATGGAAACCGCTCTGATCCTCGGCCAAGTGTGGTTGATCGTAATGATTCTAATGCATTGGCAGCCGTTCGATTGGATCGCGGGGCGTTTCGTTTGGGACGCGCAAGCTTGGGAATGCTGGCCGCTGGCCACGCAAGTTTCCGAGAACTACCTGCGTTCGCTGGATAGAGTGATGATGAAGTTCGTAGTGTACGCACCGCTCGGAATCCTCCTCGCTTGGGCGGGGCGGTGGTCGATGGCGAAGCCCATCCGGTTGCGGGCCGCTACGATGGGTGGGGCGGTGGCGCTCCTACTCGAAGTGGGCCAAACGGCGTTGCCCGGCCGCCATTTCAGCCCGACCGATGTGCTCTTCGGTATCCTCGGCGGTTGGATAGGGGTCGCCATCGCGATGCGAGTCATTTCCACCGGTGCACCGGCGAAGACGCCCTTCGGAGCCACGGATGCTTAAGACGATCATCATGATTCTGGCGAGCGCGTTCGGCGTCTGCGGCAGTTTGACGGCCGGGCCGTACCTCGGCGTGCTCGTCTACTGTTACTTCGCCGCGGCCCGGCCGCAAGCGATGTGGGAATACGAGCTTCCCCGGCTCGATTTCGGCTGGTCGTATTGGGTCGCTATCGGCATCATGATTTCCACGGCCGTCGCCCGATTCGGGCTGTTCCAATACCCTACGTTCGGTCCGAGCCGCGGCGCCGGCCCGCAGCGGTGGAACTGGTTGCACGCCACCCTCGGCGTCTTTGCGTTCTGGATCGTGATGAGTTACGTCTTTTCC
>Ga0105048_10020060_pt1 | contig 10217 bp, 7 predicted proteins | sample MAT05_FD_78382 | JGI IMG/M metagenome (GOLD analysis project Ga0105048, IMG submission 78382) | Freshwater microbial communities from Lake Fryxell liftoff mats and glacier meltwater in Antarctica - MAT-05 | ecosystem: Environmental > Aquatic > Freshwater > Ice > Liftoff microbial mat | place...
GGGCCGAAGCGGCGCACGAGCGGCCCTTGCGCTTCAGTGACGGCTCGACCGTGCTGGTCGCCCCGGGCACCCAGTTTCAGGTCGCCTCTCTGGGCGCAGAGGGTGCGGTGATACAAGTCAAGCGCGGGCACCTCTCCGTCTCGGTGCCACATCGCCCTGACACCCAGTGGTCGTTCAACATGGGGCCGTTCACCGTTCACGTGGTGGGTACCCGCTTCGACACCAGCTGGAACCCAGATGCAGAGACCTTCTCGCTCACGATGCACGACGGAGCCGTGCTGCTCGACGGCCCGACCGTGAAGACCGCTCGCCAGGTGGTCGCGGGGCAACGGCTCGAGATCACCCTCGAGCACGTGCCTCCTACGAAGGCACCCGGCACTCCACCGGCCGAGATAGCCGAGTTCCCTCCCCCTGGGTCGCCACCAAGCCTGCCGAAGCCCGTGACGCCGCAAGCCGCACCACCGAACTGGCAGACCTTGGCGCGCAGCGGCAAGTACGCCGAGGGGTTGGCCGTCGCCGAAGCGCAAGGGTGGCCTCGCAAGGGCACGAGCGCACCCGCTCAAGAAGTTCTGCTCTTTGGCGATGTGGCGCGTCTCGCGGGCTTCTCGGAGCCGGCCGACGAAGCGTACAGGCGGGTGCTCTCTCGCTTTGCATCAACAGACGAAGCAGCAACGGCAACGTTCTCGCTGGGCCGTCTCGCATTCGAACGAGGTGCCCACGACGAAGCGATCGACTGGTTCATTCGCTATCGAACGCAATACCCAGAAGGCCCCTTCGCGGCCGAAGCGCTCGGCAGGCTCATTGAGCTGTATGCCAAGAGCGACCCGGCCGCAGCCCGCGCCGCCGCACAGCTCTACCTCAGCCGCTACCCCAACGGCGGCCACCGTCGAGTCGCACGAGGGGTGCTCGACGAATGACGCTCATGCTGGTGGCAGCCATTGTCTTGTCGGCGCCCGCCGAGCGATGCGTCGAGCTCAGTGACACTCTCGACTCGGCGCTGACACGACGCATCACCGCAGAGCTGCGCACGTTTGGCATCTCAGTCAGAGCCGTGGCACCGGTTGACGAGGTTCCCTGCTCCACGAAAGTGCTGCTCGATGAATCGGCCCGACGCTTTCAACTTTTGGTTCGGTTCGTCAGTGGGCCCACCGTCACGACTGAGACGCTCGATGCCTCGACCGGCATCGCCGCGGCGCATGTCGCCGAAGTCGTTCGCGCTGCGCTCCTCGAGGTCGAACTCAAGGCGCGGGCCACGACGCCGCCCACTCTGCCAACGCTGCGCACCAAGGCACCCTCGACCCAAGCGCTGCCGACGGAAGTGATGCCATCACGCTTCAGTGTCGGCATCAGCGCGGCCGGTCTGCTGAGCGCCGGGGGCACCTCACCTGGCGTAATGCTCCAAGTCGATGGTGCGTTGTGGCTCAGCCGCTGGCTCGGGGCAGGAGTGAGCATCACGGGCCCTCTCGTCGCTCCGCAGCTCGTCGTGTCGTCGAGCGCTGTCACCGTGCGACCGTGGTCAGCGTGGTGTTCATTGCAAGCGCGCTGGCCCATTGGCGCACGCATCGAACTCTCCGGTCTCGTCGGCGCAGGCGCGAGCTGGGTCTTCGTCGAGGGCCAGACCGCCCCGCCCTACATCGGCACGACAGCAAATCACGTCGTGCTTTCGTTGCTGATTGAGGCCCGGAGTCGCTTTCATCTCTCAGGCCCGCTGAGCGCTTTCATCGGGCTGGGAGCCCAGGTGACAGCTCCGCGGCTGGCCATCGATGCGTCGTCGAGCAAGATTGCCACGTTCGGGCTGCCCATCGGTACCGCGCGCGCCGGCCTCGAGCTGCTGTGGTGAGGCCCGAGCCCGGAGCACCGAATCTGCACCAAGACCCGCTGATACCTGCAGGGCAGAGCGCTCTTCAGGAGCCTGCAACCACCGGTCTTGGGCGCCTGGGTTGAGGTTGAGGTGAAAGATCAACGCACCACGAAATCAATCACGATGACATCGAGGGGCCAGGCCCAGGTCTTGACGCCCACCTGAACGACCCTCGGGGCTGCGTCAGCGTTGGTGTATGTCAGCGCTTCATCGCCCCCACCCCGTATGCGGTCTTCGCACTTTGGCGTTGGCCCTGCGCAGGCCGAGTCGCGCAAGTACAACACCACGTCATCACCGGCGGTCGGCGAAGCGGTGACGGTCATCGTCTTTTGGGCTGGCACGGTGACTCGATAGGTGGTGCCGACCCCCATCGCACCTGGCGCGCAGGTGGCCGAATCACTGAGGTTCGGCGACCAGCGCGCGAACTCGAACAGGTCTGGCGGGTCGACCGCTTGCGCGCTGGCGCAGTCAGCCCCGATCACCGGCTCAAAGAGCTCGAGCTTCAGCCTCACGAGCGCCGGAGCGACGAGCGGCGACAGCGTTGCGGAGACGTACCAGGTGCCTGCAGCGAGGTTCTCGGTGATGGCGCTCAAAGTGGTCGAGCCGGCCCCCGCGGTTGTCGTGCACGCGACGACTACACCGGTCTGGCACGGCGACGCTCGCAGCTCGACGATGGGTGGCCCTGCGGTCGAGGTCGCTGAGATCACGACCTTCTGCGGCTTGAGTGTGGTGAAGGTGTAGGCCGCCGCGCCCTGATGTTGGAGCTGGCAGCTCAACGGCGCCTGGGAGCCCCGCGAGAGGTCAGCGATCTGCTCGATGCCAGCCACCAACGGCACCGCCAGCACACAGGGGCTGGCCCCAGCATCACCTTCACCGGCATCGAGCCCGTGCCTCTCACCCGCATCGAACCTTGCTGCATCAGCCGTCGAATCGAACGGGCCCAGAAGAGCGGTTAGGTGACGATCGCCACACGCCACTGCGAAGAGCAGGAGCAGCGCCCAACCCGCTAGAGAACTGCTGTGTACGCGCATCTGTGAGAGGTCGATACTCTACGTGCTCGGGTTGACCGAGTCAGCTCGCATGTTGACCGACTCGAGTTGGGTGCATCTTTGCGCTGCACCCGACGAGGCGAGGCGTTCACAAATTCGCGGCGGTACGAATCGTGTCCCAGACAGAACCCACTTAGTCGAGGGCCACTTTCGTCTTGGGCCACTGGTTGCCGCCCTTGGCGTCAACGACATCCGCGCTCGAGAGGGTGCGAATCTTCTCGGTGTTCAGGGTGACCTTCTTCTTTGGCGCTGGTTTCATGTGCATTCTCCTTGAGAGAAGGCGACCAATGCCAAACCCGTACCATCAAGCAAACACATGAATTCGTTACCAGGAGGAATGGCAAATAGACGGCTTCCCATCACTTCAAGCACCCTCACGTTCATTGAGTGCACTCAGGTGGCCAGGTTGAGCGCGGCACGATGAGCTGATTTTCGAAGACCCAAGGGTTGGCACAGGGGTCTTCGGGCTGATCACTGGTCAGTCGAAACGTCTCCAGCAGTGGAAGCGAGCCCAACACGGTGATCAGGGTCCGCTCAGCGCTCCACTGTACGTCGTTGGTCGACCCTCCTGCAGAGAGTCGATCGATGGGCACGGCCCGGTCGATGTCCCAGATCAACATCACTCCTGATTCGTCGCTGGTCAGCAGCAGCTTCTCATCGAAGCTCGGCCGCCCGCTGCTGACGATCTCAGTATGGCCTGCGAACCGACGCTCGAGCTGCCCAGACTCGAAGCTCCACACGGCAGTGGCCTGATCGGTCGAAGAGGTCACCAACCGGGTGTCGCTGCGGTTGAGCACCACCTCAGTCAAGGCGCCGGTGTGGGCTCGCCATTGGCGCGCTTCACGGCCTTCGGGCATCGACCAATCGTGAACGACCCCATCGGCCGAACCCGTGATCAGATGTCGCCCGTCACTCGAGAAGGTGAGGCCTTGCACCGGAGCCGCGTGTGTCAGCTCGAGGAGCCGCGCGTGAGTCTCGGTGCTCCACACCATCACGGTGTGATCGTTGCTCGACGTCGCTAACAGACGGCCGTCGCGGCTGAAGGCGAGCCGTTTGATGTTGCCATGGTGCCCCGACAGCCGAGTTGCGCTCGCTTCGGCAGCCCACCGCATCAGACAGACCACTTCGTTATCGCTCGAGGCCACCAACGGCATCGGCTCAGAGGTGAAAGCAAAGACCCTGGCCCTGTCGCAGCCCGTCACCTTCATCTGGTCGATGATGCGGTTGGCCTTCAGATCCCACCGAACGAAGACTCCATAGTCTGGCCCTGAGATGGCCCAGGGGGCGTCGGCGGCGGGCACCACGAATGAGGTTGAGGGTACGGCGAACTGCTCGCTGGTGGTCGCACGCTCGAGGCTCCAGAGCCGAAGCATGCCGTCTCTGGCGATGGTGACGAAGCGATCTGCGTCAAGGGTGACGAAGCCGGTGACGGCGGCAGCATGGGCAAAGAAATCACTGCTCGAGGTGGCAAGGCCAACAGTCCACCTCCGAACGACGCCGTCAGCGGCAGCCGTCAACACATGGGAGTCATCGATGAATCGAGCGTTCGACACCGGCGCGGTGTGGGTCAACGTCGAGACCAGCGTGCCGTCGGTTTTCCAGATGCGTGCGGTGCGGTCGGTGCTCGAGCTGATCACGAGCTGACCATTGGGCGAGAAGTGCAGCTCTTGTACGAAATCGAAATGCCCCCTCAACGTCGCGACACGGCGGCCATCTCGGGTCGAGAAGAGCCCCGCGAGGCTGGTATAGCCGCCGAGTGCGACGAATTTGCCGTCACGTGAGAAGGCGCCGGTAGTGCATCGCTCGTAGCCGCAGGGCAGGCGGGCGGTGGCCTGGCCCTTCTCGACGTTGACCAGCGTCGCGAACCAGTCACGTGCCGCCATGCCAGATTTTCGCGTGTGGTAAGTGACAAGCGTTCGGCTGTCTGGGCTGAAGGTCAGGGCGAGGTGATTCGTGCCCAATTCGAGGGTTCGATGGGCCGAGACTCCCGCTGGGTCGAACGCCCACAGGTGAAGGCGCTGCCCTGACTCGAGCGCCACCAAGGTCTGGCCGTTCGGGCTCAATGCACACGCGTCAATCACCCCTTTGACCTGAACGACGACCCTGGGAGGTCGACCATCGTCGTCGATGACCGAGATCTCGCCGCTGTTCTGGCACAGCACACCTGAATGACCGTCAGCGAAGAACGAAAACGAAGCCTGCTCGCCGCCCTTTGCCGCCACGCTCGAGATGATCGAGAACGAAGACGCAGAGACGCCGATCAGCTTGACCTCGCCCGTTGGGCCGAGCGCCGCAATGGTCTTGGCCGACGGCGAGGCCATGAGCGCGGCCCCAGCACCGAGCGAGACGCGCGAGAGCTGGCCTTCGAGCTTCGCGCGCGCGCGCGACTCGAGGTAGTCGATGGTCGTACCGCTTGCGCCCTGGGCCCGGCCTTCTTTCGCGTAGAGCAAGGTGTGAAAGGGCTTGTCGTCGAGTGCTGCAACCCGCGCTTGCTCCACTCTGAGATCAGCCAGGCGTTGCTGGGCCTCGCCAGCTCTTCGTGTCGCCAGGGCTGCATTGGCTTTTGAGGCCTCGTTGCTCCGGTTGAGCAAGACGAGCCCTGTCACCAACCCGGCGAAGACCGTCAGCGCGAGCGCCTGTTGAACTCGAGTGCTCCGTCTTTCGGCACTCAGGCTCGCGTTCGCAAACGCCTCTTCGCTGGAGGTGAGCCGGCCGGGGAAACGCGATCTCCAGATCCGGTACTCTGCGAGCGTTTCTTTGCGCCACAGCACGCCTGAGGGTCGGCCGCGCTCCTCCCACTGGCGCGCGGAGGCACGCAGCGAGTCGCGAAGGCGGGCAGTCTCTGCGTCTTCTTTCTGCCAGGTGACGAGGCGCGGCCAGGAGACGATCAAAGCTTCGTGAATGATCTCGATTCGGTCGTCTCGCCCGGCCTCGTCAGAGGTGACCAGAAGGCGCGCGGTGATCAGCTTCTCGATCATCGCGGCCGCCGTCGCTGAGCCACCAAGCAACTCGAGAATCTCGCGCTTCGAGACCACGGCCCGGGTTCCGTGGGAGGTCACCAATTGGCGAAACGCCTCGCGCACCAGGCCTTGGCCTTCAGCGGTGAGCCCGGCGAGGGTCTCTTCGGCGTGATGGGCGAGCGCTCCGCCGACGCCGCCAAGCTCGGTATAGACCTTGGCGCGCATCTGGCGCAGGTGCCGGTCGCGCAGAGACCACAGCTGGCTGGCCGCGAACGACAACAGCGCCAGGGCACCCGGGTAGTCGGCGACCTCCTCCACCATGCGCGAAGGCAGCGACTCGTCGTCGAAGGTGAACCCGACCCGCCGGGCAGGCTCGGTCACTACCCGCAGCAGGTCTTGCTTCTGGGGGGTACCGAGCAGCTGGAGCGCGCCCGACATGTGATCTCGCAGCGCCGTCAGTTGTTGAACGCGAATCAAGAAGTCGTCGCGGAGCGTGAGAACGACCCGAATGCGGCCGCTGGGGTGCGAGGCGACGTCGACCAGAGCCTGGGCGAACGCCTCGCGCATGCTCGGGTCGGGGCACAGCGAGATCAACTCCTCGAACTGGTCGATGACCAGGAGCAATGCTTCGTGCTCACCGAGCGCCGCGGCAAGCGAATCGCCGAGCGAGCGAGCATCTGGCTTCAGCTCCATCGCCGACAGCTTGCTCATCAGCGCTTGAAACGGGCTCGGGCCGGGTCGGGCCACGGCCACCCGCCACCCCTTCGGCAACAGCGGGAGCACACCTGCGAGCACGAACGATGACTTGCCTGAGCCTGATGGCCCAATCACAGCCAGCAGCGGCGTGTTTTGCAGCCGATTGGCGAAGGTCTCGGCTTCCTTCTCGCGGCCGAAATAGTCGTCGGCATCATCAGGCGTGAAGGTCGACAGCCCTTTGTAAGGGGTCCTCAGAACACTCGCCACGGCGGCTCGGCTCTCGCTCACCTCGAACAGGTTCGCCGACACCCAGGCCCAAACGTCTGGGCTCTGCCTCTCGAAGGCAGCCGGCAGCGCGATCAACCGAGCACCATGGCGACCTGCGCCGTCGAGAAAGAACAGCTCGTCGGCCATGCCGACGCCTGGCGTCAACACCTGCAGAAGCGGAGCAAGGGAGAGGACGGTCAGGCCCACCGCATCGACGAGGATCGGGGCGTGCTGCGGGGTCGGCGGGCGAACGGGCGACTGAATTGAACGCCGTGGGCGCCGCGTCCCCATCCACCGCTCTGGCGCTTCGTTCGCGATGACCAGCGAGTAATCGAAGAGAAAAGAGGTCTGCTGAAGCAATGATGAGAGCGCTGGCATCACCTTCATCAGCGCCGCGTAGACCATCTCGTCGCTGGCCTCTTTTTCGGGCAAGGCAATGGCATCGAGCCGAGAGAGCGCCAGGCTGCCCGGGCCGGGCATAAGCTCTGAACTGTCATCGAAGAAGAAGCCGACAAGCTCCGGTACGGGGTACGCCGCTCGCTTCAACGCGAAGGGGCGGCAAAGCGCAGACGTCAGCGCCAACCACTCCTGGGTGGTGAGTCCACTCTTTGCCAACTTCATGACGGCTTCAATGACTCCGGGGTCGTCGGTTGGAGCTCCCGGCCCAACCCGGCCGCGGGCCGCCAACGCAATGGCCGCCATGTACCGAATCACCACCACGCGCACCATTCGCGCAGCCTCGAGCTGTTGCCTGATGGAGCGTGCACTCTCGAGGTACGCGACTGATTCAGCGATTGGCTGAGGCGCCTCCGAGAGCAGGTTCTCACGCAAGCTGGTCTCGAGGGTCGGGAGCGAGATGGCCTCGTCGCCGACCCCCGACGCCGCGCGAAACGCGGCTCCCAACTCCAGCGCAGAGGGGTATCGATCGTCTGCGCTCTTGGCGGCGCCCTTCTCGAGCACGGCTCGAAGGGGGCGGGGCAACTCGGGTGGCAGCTCGGGCAAGGCGTCTTTGCCGTGCGCTCGCACCAGCGCCGAGAGCGACCGGCCCGTGAAGGGTATGATGCCGCTGATGGCTTGAAAGGCCAGCAGCGAGAGGCTGTAGATGTCGGCGCGGGCGTCGACATGAGAGGCGTCGAGCCACTGCTCCGGGGCCATGTACTGCGGAGTGCCCAGGAGCACTCCCACCTGCGTGATCTGCGTTGATTCGGCCTTCACCAGTTGATTAGCCAACGTCTCAGAGAGCGTCTTGAGCCCGTCGGCTTGATCGGTTGCGTTGGCGAACGGTGAGGCGTTCAGAGGCGCCGCCACGGTCTCGTCGCCAAGCTGCTCGCCCTTTCGCGCGACGCCGAAGTCGAGCAGCTTGGGGAGCAACCGACCAGCGCGGTTGAGCACCATCACGTTGGCGGGCTTGATGTCGCGGTGAACGATGCCCTGCTCGTGGCCTGCGTGAACGACCTCGCACAGGCGCTCGAAGAATGGCACGAACCGAGGCAGTGGCACGGGCCCCTGCCTCAACACGACGTCGAGCGGCGTGCCCCGCACCAACTCCATCGCGATCCACAGCGTGCCGTCGGGCTCGCTGCCAAAGTCGTAGACGTGGGCCGCAAACGGGTGATCGAACTGAGAAGCGAGCCGCGCTTCTCGCAAGAAACGCTCGCTCGCGCTCGGGCTCCGCGCGCCTGCAAGCATGACTTTGATCACCGCTTCGCGACCCAGGCTGACCTGCTCGGCCAGATACACCTCACCTCCGCCGCCCTGCCCCAGACGCCTCCGCACGACGAACTCGCCAAACTTTCGACCAACGCTCATAGGCAGGGCCAACGTCGTGAGCACCGAGGTGTCATCGGCACAAGACATACCACCTGGTGACTCGATCTCGATTCTGCGACCTCAATGCGCTCCGCCGCGAGTGTGCCCACCCAGACGCGGTCTTCAAAGAAGAGGTCACCTCGCGGCTTCGAGGCACCGAAGAAACCGGCGCATGGTCGCGCGCCAATACTGGCTGCAGGCGCAAACATCGTACGAGCTTCGACTTCAAGAGTGACGCAGCGGCTCGCCAGGCAGCGTGTCGTGTACGGCGGCGGTCGAAAGTCACGCTGCGCCAGCACAGGCAGGCGTACCGAGCAGCCCACTTGCGCACCCCACGCCGGATTTACCGGCGCTCGTGGTGCGACGACTGGAGTTGACCCCGTATGTCGCCGTCGCCGCTGTGGCTGTCGATAGAACCCCGTCTCAGTTTCACGAAGCTCTCCCTCTGCGGCCCAGCAGTGGGCACGCAGCTGAGGGCGAAGCTCTCGCCGACACCGGCACTGCCGGGAGCGCTTGGCCTGCTATTGGAGGCGCTGGTGGCATGCGAGGGGCGGCCCTTCGCTGTTGTGGATGCGAACGCCGAGGACGTGCGGCGGAGGCCGAGACTTGGGCTCGGTTCACGGCTAGGGTAGGTCAACGCCCTGACCTCTGCGTCGAATGGTGCAGCCCGCCTGCAGCTCGGTTCGCGAGGGACACCTTCTTTGAGAAACTGGGCGATTTTCGTCTGCCCGTCGGTTGCTCATCAACGCCGCGCTGGGGCCGAAATAATGACGCCGGAGATGCGCCGGCTGGTGCTGCTGCACCTGTGGAAGATTGAGACCGTCGCACGACGCTTCGGCGTGCACCACTCGACGGTCTCGAGACATTCCTGCTGATGCACCGCCGCGCACTGGAATTCTTCGGAGGAGCCCCAAAGAAAATCCTCTACGACAACTTGAAGTCAGTGGTGCTGCACCATGTCGGCAGCACCATTCAATTCAACCCGCGCTTCCTCGTCTTGGCGGGCCACTACCTCTTCGAGCCGACCGCGCCAGTGCGTTACCCCGAGACGAAGGGGCGCGTCGAGACGGCCATCAAGTCCTGCGGCATTTGTTTTTCTACGGGCGCACCTTCCGAACTGAGAGGGGCCATTGCTCAACTCAATCCTTCCGAGAAGAGCAAGAGGCCGGCGCCCATGGCGACTGAGGTCGCGAGCGCCGTCAAACGCTCGGGAGTGAAAGGGGTGAAGGTGACCGTCACCAAGACCCGAATCTCACTCCGCGCTCCGCTCAGCGGTCTCAACGCCATCGCCCGCGAGCTCGCCGAGCTTGATGTCGCGAGTGGGTAAAATCAGAACTGCATGTTGATGAACGGCACCTGCACGCCGAGCGACAGGCCTTGTGAGGTCTGAGCGAAGAGGGGCGCAGGCATCGGCACTCCCAGCGCGAGACCTTCACCGGGCTTGTAGTTGAGGCCGGCGAACTTCATTTTCGGTTGCTTGATCAAGTTGATCAGCGCCATCTGCATCAAAGGCACGACGCCGATCGCCCCGATGAAAAGCAACGCCACGCTCCCGCCGCTTCTCGGGGTGCCACC
>Ga0105048_10020061_pt1 | contig 10216 bp, 8 predicted proteins | sample MAT05_FD_78382 | JGI IMG/M metagenome (GOLD analysis project Ga0105048, IMG submission 78382) | Freshwater microbial communities from Lake Fryxell liftoff mats and glacier meltwater in Antarctica - MAT-05 | ecosystem: Environmental > Aquatic > Freshwater > Ice > Liftoff microbial mat | place...
GTGGCGGCCAACGGCCATCGCTGGTGGCGTTACTCGGGGCAACCGATCCACGCCGTGCTGCCAATCAAGCTCTTCGACGGCCTCGGCCTTCCGAGGCTCGCCGCGTGACCTCAACTCATCGAAACCGCCGGATGCGGACCCGCTTGTCCGGTGGTGTGGCAGGGGTCGCCGGGGAAACCCGGCGCCCCTATGCCGATCGCCAAGGCGTTCGGCAGCCCGACACCAGCGGCGACGCCGGGGCGGATGGAACCGGGCGCGATCACGCGTTAACGTCCCCCCGCCGATGTCGCCTCCCCGTCTTCTCGCTCAACGTCCCCGCCTTCGCCCTGCTTTCGTGCTCGCCGCGGCGCTCGTCGGCTGCGACGCCCACGCGCCCGCGCCGCATCGGATCGACGATCCGGCGCCGCCCGCGTCGGCGTTCACACCGGCGCCGAGCGCATCGGCCACCGCCGCGGCGATCGCCGACGCCGAGCCCAGCGCCTCGACGGTGGCAGCGCCGACGTACCCGCCGCCGGCTCCGCCTGATCCGCCGATCGCCCTTCATCCCGGCGGAAAGAGCGCCGTGCGCGGCGACGCCGGCCTCGTCACCAGCGTCGAGCCCAACGCCACCCAGGCCGGCGTCGACGTCCTCCGCAAGGGCGGGAACGCCGTCGATGCGGCCGTCGCTGTCGCCTTCGCGCTCGCCGTCACCCACCCGAGCGCGGGCAACATCGGCGGCGGCGGGTTCATGATCGTCCGCACCAAAGACGGCGCGACCGCTGCCATCGATTTTCGCGAGACTGCGCCCGCCGCTGCGACGCCCGAGAAGAACAAGGCGATGCTCGACGCGGGCGCCTTCGGGTACGCCTCCGCTGCGGTCCCCGGCACCGTCGCCGGGCTCTACCTCGCCCACGAAAAGTTCGGCGCGCGCCCCTGGGCGGAGCTCGTCGCGCCCGCGGTAACCCTCGCAAAAAAAGGCCACAAGCTCGGCCTGCGCCAGGGCCAGGTGCTCGGCTGGAACTGGACGCAGCTCAAGAAGGATCCCGTCGCGCGGGCCACCTTCGGGCACGGCAAAGAGGCCTTGAAGACCGGCGACGTCTGGAAGCAACCCGACCTCGCGCGCACGCTCGAGGCGCTCGCCAAGCAGGGTCCCAAGGGCTTTTACGAAGGCCCCGTCGCCGAGAAGATCGAGAAGGCCATGAAGGCCCATGGAGGCCTGATCACCGCGGCCGATCTCGTCGCCTACAAAGCGGTGCTCCGCGAGCCTCTCCGCTTCTCCTACCGCGGCTTCGACGTCGCCACGATGCCTCCGCCGTCGATGGGTGGGATCGCCTTTGCCGAGATCATGCTCTCGCTGGAGCGCTGGCGCGCGCACGAGGCGCCGGTCGACTCGGGGCTCAGCCTCCATCTCTTCGTCGAGGCCTCGCGGCGCGCCTACTCCGAGCGCCGCCTCGCCGGGGCCGATCCTGATTTCCAGCCGGTCGACGCGACCAGCGCTCTCGTGGCCCGCTTGCTCGGCGGATCCCACCTCGAGACGCGCAAACCGCCGCTCGATCGCGATCACGCCACCCCGTCGAGCGCCATCGCCTCGGCCCAGACCGAGGAGCCCGCCGAGTCGCCACAGACGACGCATTTCTCGGTCGTCGACGCCGCGGGCAACGCCGTCTCCTGCACCTACACGCAGTCAGCGGCCTTTGGATCCAAGGTGGTAGTTCCAGGAACAGGCATCCTCCTCGCCAACGCCATGGGCGCCTTCTCCATCATTGGCCCCAACGCCCTCGCCCCGGGCAAGCGCATGGCCAGCTCGATGACGCCCACCATCGTCTCGCGAAGCGGCAAGCTCGCGCTCGTCCTTGGATCCCCGGGCGGCGACACCATCCCCAACACCGTCGCTCAGGTCTTTCGCAACCTCGTCGACTACGAGCTCACCATCGACGAGGCCGTCGCGCACCCGCGGGTCCACCACCAGTATTTCCCCGACAAGGTCCGCGTCGAGAGAGGCAATCAGCCGCCGCGCGCCGCGCTCGACGATCTGGTCAAGCGCGGCCACGTGCTCAACCTCGACTCCATCCCCATGGGCGACGCCAACGAGATCCTGATCGATCCCGAGACCGGCACGGCCTGGGGGACGATCGACAAGCGCGAGGGCGGCAAGGCCCTCGGGATCGCCGCACCGAAGCGCTGAGCTAGCGCTCGATGGGTTGCGGCTCGAACTCGGCGAACCCTGGATCGTTCTCGTCGGTCTTGGGCTTCACCAGCACCACCGGACAGGGCGCGTTGCGCGTGATCCGATCGGCGACCGAGCTCCCGAGCAGGCGCTGCCACCGCGTCGACGGCGGCGTCGCCACCACGATCACATCCGCCCCGATTTCCCGGGCCAGAGCGAGGATCGCGCGGTCGGGCCTGCCGGTGCGAAAGTGCAGCGCCATCAGCTTGGCCTGCCCGCCTGCCGACCGATGTTGCAGCACCTTGAGCAACGGCAGCGGCCGCTCGCCCCCGTTGCCGCGCGGCGGCGTCGAGACGCCCGGCGTGGACACGTCGCACACCTCGGGCGCCATCGCGCGCGCGCCCATCACCACTGCGTGCACCTCGCTGTCCTCGCCTTTGAGGGCCGCCAGATCGAAGGCGAACCGCCAGGCGCGGCCCCCGGGCTCGGAGAGATCGAGCCCCACGAGGACGATGTACGGCACCGGGGTGGTGATCCGACGAGCGCTCGAGCTCGGCGGATCGGGGTTTGAAGCTCCGCGTAACGCCGCGTCCTTGGCCATCAGTGAAAGCCTTCGGATACGGGGCACAGACCGCAAGCCCACGACCCGTGCGAATTTGCCGGAGGGCGAGACCGCACGCGGTGAGCCCTCGTTCTCCAGACCTTTGCCGCCTTGACGCCACCGTCGCGTACCCGCAGCGTTCGCCGCGATGATTCCCCGCTACACGCCCGCGGATTTCGCCGCGCTCTGGTCCTCCAAAACTCGCTACCAGACCTGGCTCGACGTCGAGCTCGCCGCCTGCGTCGCGATGGAAGAAGCCGGCCTCGTACCCGCCGGCATCGCGCGCGCGATCCGCGGCAAAGAGCTCGCGCTCGATCCCGATCGCATCGACACCATCGAGCGCACGGTGAAGCACGACGTCATCGCCTTCCTCACCCACGTGGAGGAGCTCGCGGGCGAAGACGCGCGCTGGCTCCACCGCGGGATGACGTCGAGCGACGTGCTCGACACCAGCCTCGCGATCCTCCTCGTCCGCGCCGCCGATCTCCTGCTCGCGCGCCTCGAGCCGCTGATCGACGCCCTCGCCCGCCGCGCCGACGAGCACCGCGCGACGCCGATGATCGGCCGCAGCCACGGCATCCACGCCGAGCCGATCACCTTCGGCCTCGTCCTCGCCGGCCACCTCGCCGAGATGAAGCGCGGACGCGCGCGCCTCCGCGTCGCCCGCGCCGAGATCGCCGTCGGCAAGATCGCTGGCGCGGTCGGCACCTACGCGCACCTCTCGCCGACGATCGAGGCGGCGGCCCTCGACGCCCTCGGCCTCACCCCCGAGACGGTGTCGACGCAGATCGTCGCCCGCGATCGCCACGCCGCGTTCTTCACCGCGCTCGCCGTCCTCGCCGCCGGGATCGAGCGCTTCGCCACCAACGTGCGCCACCTCCAGCGCACCGAGGTCGGCGAGGCCGAAGAGCGCTTCACCAAGGGGCAAAAAGGCTCGAGCGCCATGCCCCACAAGCGCAACCCGATCGTGAGCGAGAACCTCTGCGGCCTCGCGCGCATCGTCCGCGCCGCCGCGCTCCCCGCGCTCGAAGACGTGGCCCTCTGGCACGAGCGCGACATCTCGCACTCCTCGGTCGAGCGGATGATCGCGCCCGACGCGACCACCACGCTCGGCTACATGCTCGAGCGCGCCGCGGCGATGGTGGAGGGCCTCGTCGTCTACCCCGACGCGCTCCGGCGTAACCTCGATCTCACCCACGAGCTTTACTTCAGCGAAGCCATCCTCCTCGCGCTCGTGCACAAAGGGAGGTCGCGGCAGAAGGCGTACGAGGCCGTCCAGCGCTGCGCCATGAAGACCCTCGCCGGCGAGGGCCGCTTCCGCGATCTCCTCGCGGAGGACCCCGAGATCGCCGAGCTGCTCACCGCGGAAGAGATCGATCGCGCGTTCGATCTCGACCACGCCCTCGCCCATGTGGGGACGATCATCGATCGCGCGATCGCCGCGGATTGACCGCGTCGCGCGACTTTGCGACGCTCCGCGCGCCATGACCATCCGCGCGCTCCCCACCTCCGCCCGCTCCCTCCTCGGCGCCGCCGCGGCCTTACTCCTCGGCGCCGCGTGCGGCGGGGCCGAGCCACCGCCGCCCTACACTGCACCGCCGATCCCCGCCTACGCGGGAGCGCCGCTGCCCGTGAAGACCGCCGCGCCTGCTGCGAACGACGCCCCCGCCTCCGGCTTCGCGGCGCTCCGCGATCGCATCCTCGATCAGTGGCTGCGCGAGGATCCGTCGATGGCCCGCGGCCTCGGCCTCCACGGGAGCGACGGGAAGATCGCCGAGTACGGGGCCGAGGCGATCAAGGCCCGCATCGCTCGCCTCGAGCAGCAGCAGAAGGATCTCGCCGCCGTCGACAAGGCCTCTCTCTCGCCCGACGACGCGCTCGATCTCGCCCTCCTCTCGTCGCAGGCGGGCCTCTCCCTCTTCCAGCTCGTGGACCTCGCCTCCTCCCAGCATCGCCCGCAGTTCTACGAAGAGCTCTTCTCCGTCAACGTCTACCTCGACCACGACTACGCCCCGATCGAGGAGCGCGCGCAGAAGCTCCTCGACCACGAGAAGGCCGCGCTCGCCCAGATCGCCAGCGTGCGCAAGAACCTCGTCAGCCCGATGTCCAAGCCCGTCCTCGAGACGGCCGTGAAGATCTACAAAGGCTACGCCGAGTACCTGCGCGGGGACGTGGTCAAGCAGACCAAGGGCGTCGGTGCTCAGGCGTTTCAAGCTGATCTCGCCAAGACCAACACCGCGCTTGCCGACGAGGCCGACAAGCTCGCGACCTTCCTCAAGGACGAGGTCAAGAAGGGGGACAACAGCCATGTCCTCGGCGCCCCGCGCTACAAGAAGCTCCTCGCGCTGCAAGAGGGCCTGACCATCCCTCTCGCCGACTTCAAGAAGATGGGCGATGAGAACCTCCAGGCCAACAAGAAGGCCTACGAGGAGACCGCCAAGAAGGTCAAGCTCACCCGCCCCAAGGCCGAGGCGCTCCTCGACGAGGCGACGAAGCTGATGAACAGCTCGCGCCAGTTCGTCCTCGACAAGAAGATCGTGACCATCCCCTCGGACGACAAGGCCGTCCTCAAGGAGACTCCCCCCTTCCAGCGCTGGAACGCGGCCTTCCTCGACGGCCCTGGCCCCTTCGAGACCAAGGTGACGCAGGCCTATTACTACATCACCCGTCCGGACCCGACCTGGCCCAAGAAAGAGCAGGAAGAGTACCTGATGGCGATGGGCATCCTCATGGCCACCACGGTCCACGAGGTCTATCCGGGCCATTTCCTCCAGGGGCAGTGGATCCGCAAGGCCCCGACGCGCGCCCAGAAGATGCTCGCCAGCTACTCGTTCGTGGAGGGCTGGGCTCACTACGTCGAGCAGATGATGGTCGAAGAGGGCTTTGGCGCGGACGTCCCGCAAAACAAGCTCGGCCAGCTCTCCGACGCGCTCCTCCGCAACTGCCGCTTCGTCGCCTCTCTCGGCATCCACACCGAGGGGATGACGGTCGCCCAGGCCGAGAAGCTCTTCATCACCTCGTGCCACCAGGACAAGGCCAGCGCCCACGAGCAGGCCGTCCGCGGCACGTTCGATCCCGGCTACTTCGCCTACACGCTCGGGAAGGTGCAGATCCTCGCGCTGCGCGACGAGGCGAAGAAGCGCCTCGGCGCGAAGTTCTCGCTGCAGAAGTTCCACGACGCGCTGCTCTCGCATGGGTCGCCCCCGGTGCCGCTGATCCGCGACCGCGTGCTCAAAGATCTGGAGGCTGGAATCTGAGCAAGAGAAGACCGGAATTTAACGCAAATGCGTTAAAATTCTGTTCTGTTCTGCCGCTTCAACCCGATTGACGCTCTGTACCTCAATCAGATCCAGCGAATGCCTCTCTTCCCCCGGACTCAGCTCGTGGCGCTCGTCCTCCTCGCGACGACGCTCACCGGCTGCGGCGGCTGCGATCCGCCGCAGCGCGAGCGCCCCAAGGCGGCGGCGGCCACCGCGAGCGTCACCGCGCCGCTCCCGCCGCCGCTCCCGCCGTCGCGCACCCTCGTCGACCTCATCCGCGCGCTCCCCGGCTGCGACGTCGACCACCGCGGCCCGCTGCTCGACGCCGGCACCGACGCGACGATCGGCCGCTTTGGCTGGGGCGAAGGCAAGCCCGCGGGGATCAGCTCGGTCGAGCATGACGGCTCCACCTGGGCGCGGATCACCGATCGCAAGCTCAGCCTCAACTTCACGCTCACCGCCGCGACGCCGATCTTCGTCGCCGCGCGGGCCGTCGGCTACGGCGCCCGATCAGCGCAGGTGTTGCTCGACGATCAGCCGCTCGGCACGCTCAACTTCGCGCGCGAGCAGATCAAGATCGCCACCACCGGGACGACCACCCTCCCCGTCGACGCCGGCATCCACACGCTCACGCTCCGCTTCTTCGGCCGCAACCGCGATCAGGACTCGCTCGCCGACATCGACTGGGTCCGCGTCGGCATCCCCGACGACAGCGCGGCCACCTACGGCCCGCCCACGCTCCGCGATCTCGTCTCGCCCGCGGCGTCGATCGGCAGCGTGCCCCACCGCTCGCTCGCCCTTCGTGCGCCCAGCAGCGTGCGCTGCGCGGTGCGCGTACCCGAGGGCGCCATCCTCCGCGCGTCCATCGGCGTGCAAGGCGACGGCAGCGGCGACGCAGAGATCCGCGTCCTCCGCGACGGCATGAAGCCCGAGCGCCTCAGCGCGCTCCACCTCGAGGGCGGCGATCACGCGGCCTGGACCGAGGTCGAGCTCCCGCTCGCGGCCTTCGCGCACGAGGTGGTCGCGCTCGAGCTCAGCGCCACGCAGTCCGCGCGCGGCGCCCGCGTGCTCTTCGGCGATCCGATCGTCACCGTGACCGCGCCGCCGCCGCCGCCCGCCCCCGCCGCGCGCGCGGTGGTGGTCGTGGTCCTCGACGGGATCGAGCGCGCCGAGCTCCCGCCGTGGAACAGCGCCCCGACGCCGGGCCTGCTCGCGCTCAACGATCTCGCGGCGACGGCGACGATCTTCGATCAACACCGCGCCCCGAGCCCGGTCGTCGCCGCGGTGGTCGCGTCGCTCCTCACCGGGTTACCGCCGTCCGCGCACGGCCTCACTGATCCCGCGGCGCGCCTGCCCGCGGACCTCACCACCATCGCCGGCGTGGCGCGCGACGCCTCGGTGCGCACCGCGATGTTCACCGGCGTTCCGCACACGTTCCGCGCCTTCGGCTTCGCGCCCGCGTGGGAGCGCTTCGTCGAGTTCGCGCCGTCGAGCGGCGATCCGGCGACCGCCCCGCTCGACGGCGCCGCGGCCTGGATCGCCGAGGTCGCCAAGGCCTCGACCGAGTCCCGCCTGCTCACGGTGATCCACGCGCGCGGCGGCCACCCGCCGTGGGACGTGACCCTGAAGGAGCTCTCGACGGCGATCCCCACCGACTACACCGGCATGGTGGAGCCGCGCACCGCGGCGCAGCTCATCGCCAAGCTACGCCGCGCCAAGTACGCGGCCAACACCGTCAACGACGCTGACCGCCAGCGCATCCGCTCGCTCGAGCAGCTCGCCCTCGCCGGGCAGGACCGCGCCCTCGGCGCCCTCATCACCGCGCTCAAGACAGCCAACCTCTGGGACACGACGTTGCTGATCGTCACCGGCGACGCCGGCGCCGGCGCCGGGAGCCTGTTCGTCGAGGCCGGCGAGCGCAAAGAGCCCCTCTCCGAGCCCGCCCTGACGCTGCCACTCTACGTCCACTTCCCCACAGGCATCTACGCTGGCAAGCGCATCACCCAGCCGACCTCGGTGGCGGACGTCGCCAACTCCGCCCTCGGCGCCCTCGGCCTCGCCTTCTCCAAGCGCTCTCCCGGCCGCGAGCTCTCCCGCGCCGCCGGCGGCATCGACGAGGGCGCCCCGCCGCAGATTGCCATTCTCGACAACCGCTACTCGGCCCGCTGGGGCACCCTCGTCCTGGAAGGGCGCTATCCCACCGCGCCGGATCTCTGCGATCTGGCGGTCGACCCGACCTGCGCGTTCAACCGGCGCGAGAAGATGCCCATCGCGACCGGGGCGCTGTTCCGGAGCATCATCGCCGAGCAGAACGCGGCGCGGGTACCGGCGAGCCGGCGAGAGCCCGCGACGATCGATCAGGACACCGCCGCGGCGCTGAGCGTCTGGGGAGCGCTGTAACGCGGTCGAATCAGAAAGAGCGCTCGCGCTCGATCATCGTCTGACCACAGAGAAGCGCGCTCCGGGGCGGCAACACCGAGACGCGCGTCATCGTTCGGCTCAGCGGGACGAGCCGCAGCTCCTCCACGAACTCTGGGCCTGCGTCGATCCCCGCGTCGCCCAGCACCGCGGTCATCCCGCGCTCGGTGGCCACCGCGATCTGATCCGAGGTCACGGCATAGGCCGTCTTTGCGCCCACATCGATCACGCGGATCGCAGGCGCCAGCCTGGCGGCGCGGATCGCGATCCAACCGCTCAGGGGCGTGGCGATCGGCCGCTGCTGGGCGTCTTTGGCCGGGGCAAGGACCCACGGCGCGTCCACCGGGACGGACCAGCTCCTCTCGCCGCCGGCATCGCTTGACCGCACCACGCCCCGCGAAGCATCGTAGACGATCCGCTGCTCGGTCACCTCGGCGCAGCGCCCGGCAATCGCTGTCTCCGCCCGGACGAGGCGCCCGCGGGGATCGAGCACCACGTCCTCCACGACCTGGAAATGGCCTCCGTCGCTCTGGATCTCGGTCTGCCCATGCAACCTCTCCTCACCGTCCGCCATGAGACGCCGCTCCACGCGGCCCAGGGCCCCGGCGCCGTCGGTATAGAAGTAGGTTTGCGTTGCGAGCGGGGTCGCCTCGGCCGTGCTCCGCCTCGAATCGGCGCAGGCCGGGAGGGAAACGGCGAGGAGCACGCCCAGGATCACGCGGCGGAGTGTCTTCATGGGGCACTGTTCGCCGGAGGGCTCCGGATTATTTCAGCCCGCGTTCACCTTTTGCGGTGACGCCCCTCGGCGCGCCTCCGCCCGCCCTCTCACGCGACGCTCATCGCGGCGCGAATTGAGCGGAAAGGGAGGGAGCGCATGCTCCTCCACGAACCCGAGTCAGCCGCAGGACTCGAGACAGGACGTGATCGCCCTCGATTCATCGGCGCTGCACGGCTGCGAATTGTCCAGGCCGAGGCACTCACAAGTCGCCGTCTGCACGCAGGCCGCCTGGCAGAGAGCCTTCGTGCCCATCGCCGCGGTGCACTGGGCAGATCCGCCGGGGACCGACTGCGAAGGATCGTAGTTGGGGCAGGAGGACAACCTGGCAACGATGGCTTCACTCGCCATAGTGCAGTCGTCGCCCCCGACGTTGGGGGCTCCAAGGCCGGCGCTGGCGCTGGCCTCCATGCACTTGTTCAAGGTCTTCCTGGGTGCACCGCAGTTCGCCTCGACCTCCTTTCTGGTGGTGATCGCGACCGGACCGCCGACCCGCCCTCACGCTCGCCGACGGAGGGCTCGCAGTCGCGAGCACGATCCCGCGCTAAGCGCGCCTACGGCGTCTTCATTACCGAGGACACGCAGCGAAGGAGACGTCCTTCGCTGCGTGTCGATCGTCCGCTCAGTGCTGGCACACTCCGCAGTTCGCGACGCCGCCGACGTTGGGGGAAGCCCCCAGGAACGACGGGTGATTCACGTCGACCGGCTCTTGCCTGTGGGCCTGCTTGACAGGGGCCTTCGAAACGGTCTCGTCGCCGCTGGCATCCCGCTCCGGAGCGTTGATGCTCCACAGATCGTTCCTGGCTCCGCCGACCCCAACCGCGCTTGCACGTTTCATCGAATCCTCGTGTGGGCAGCACTTTGCGCCCACGAGGGTGTATACGCGACGACTTGTCCGTATCTGACAAAGCGACATGCGTGATCCTATGTGATCCTATGTGAACGGACTCGACAGGATGGGTCGCCGCATGATTCAGTGGAGGAGTGACGGACCCCCGCGACGAGCTGATTGCCGA
>Ga0105048_10020062_pt1 | contig 10216 bp, 9 predicted proteins | sample MAT05_FD_78382 | JGI IMG/M metagenome (GOLD analysis project Ga0105048, IMG submission 78382) | Freshwater microbial communities from Lake Fryxell liftoff mats and glacier meltwater in Antarctica - MAT-05 | ecosystem: Environmental > Aquatic > Freshwater > Ice > Liftoff microbial mat | place...
GTGAAAAGATCAAAATGGCCCTTACTGGAGATAAGGAGTGGCGCAGCATCCTGATCAAAGATTCAAATAAGCTGGTTTCGAGCGGTGTTATTAAGAATCCGCGAATTACTGATGGAGAAATACTGACTATTATCAAGGTTGGTGCGCAGAATGATGAAATTATACGTTTGATCTGCGCCAATAAGGAATGGATCAAGAATTATACTATTCGTAAAGCACTGATCGAGAATCCCAAAACACCCCTGACCAACTCCTTGAGATACCTTTCAACCCTAAATGAGAAGGATATATCCGGCTACGCCAAGAGCAAGAATATATCTTCTGTTATTGCCACACAGGCCAAGCGTCTAATATTGGCCAAAAAAAGAAACTGAATAGTTTTTGCAATTACAACCAGATTTAGACGGAGAATGAATGGCACTGGTCAATCACGCCAAAAGGGAAATCAACGCTAAAATTGTCTATTACGGGCCAGAAAAGGTTGGTAAAGCCACGTCTTTGCGGTATGTGTTCAATCGTATTAAGCAATCTCTCCGTGGAGAACTTAAAACCATACCAGCCAGCGGCTCATCACTGTTCTTCTTTGACTTTAGTCCCTTTGAACAACTGGTCTTTGGTGGCTATCGCGTCCGCTTGCATATTTATACACTGCAGGGAAAGGTTACAAACCCTGCTGCCTGGAAGATGACACTCAAGGGTGCCGACGGAATTGTTATTGTTGCAGATGCGTCTCCTGCGGAAGTTTCTTCTTCCTGTGAAAGTTTGCTGCAGCTGAGAGAGTATCTGGGTAGCTATGGGGTTGGGCTGCATGATATTCCATATGTACTTCAGCTGAATAAGACGGATCTTTCCGGGGACGTTTCTGTTGAGGTTGCTACTCGCGCTACTGGATTACATGATAGTCAGTCATTTTTAACGTCAGCTGTTAATGGTACAGGAGTACTGGAAGCTTTGACCGCTCTGTCCAAGTTGATTATGGAGCAGATAGGCAAGCGAGATGATTTGCAGCAAGTCGTTCATCCCCATATGGGTGATAAAAATAGTCATTTAACATCTGAAGACGAACAGCAAGATGTTGTTTTAGATAGTCAGGATTCTAAAGCGACATACGTTTCCGACATAGACACGGTTATATCCGTTGATGCTACTGCTGACATTGAAAAAGCAATTTTTGTTCCAGACGTTTCCCTGTGTGATTCTGGAGTGAGTGTGAGTGGGACAACTGTCAAAATACCATTAAAAATTTCAAGGCCGGGTGGTCTGCAGCGAATTGTTGTTACTGTTGATGTTTCAATGGAGTAGATACAAAGACATTTCCAGATATCAGGAGTGTAATTTCGGTTTCACCTTTATTGTTCTGTTTTATTGGCAGAGCTATTAAACTTCGGAATGAGGAACGGAATATTTTGTTTGTAGTGACGATATTCATCTCCGACTTCATTTAAAAAACGTTTTTCCTCAATGTGTGCACCTATTACAAAATAGATGCTTGAGCAGATTGTTAAAAGCATCCATTGTGTTGTCATGACAGGGTTGAAAACTAAAAACAGAATTGACAGTAAGTAGAGCGGATGACGTACCACACCATAAAAACCGTTTGTTGTCAGTTTAACTGTTGTTTTCTGCTGCTGTCTCCATTGTTTAAACCCTAAAAAATCTGAAATACTGGTCTGCTGGAGGCATTTGAATATGGCAACAACCAGAATCAATTGGAAAAGATACATAGACAGACTCCAAATACCGGGGACAAAGTAAAGAATCGGTGAATGGCGGTAGGCAAGCATTACCCAGCTGAACATTATTAGCGACAATAAATTATATAGCAATCGGTAGCATTTGTATTGGCTGGCAGCTTTTTTGTGGATGAGTTCTTTAAACCCGGCAGATGCCAGGACGGAATGGATAGTGGCAAAGGTTATGAAGCGAAAAATAAAATTTAGATATTCCGGCAAACTGACCTCCTGATAGTTGATGCATTGGAAACTACCATGATTCATGATGTTTGATAAGTAAGCGTTATCAGATAAAACCTGATTTGTAAATACGACCCGGTCTGCTGCATGCCTGTTTAAATCATTTTAAGCGCTTAAATGTATGTAAAGTTTACCAATCTATATATTTTTGTAACAGGGTTTTGTTGGAAATTTAACAAACAAAGATTATTCGGTAGAGACCGATTAAAGGGTGGTCGATTTTTAAGAGGAAAAGTTTGAAATTAAAAGCTCTGCATTTTTCACATAAAATCGGGTAGCATATAAGGGTTGGCTCCGATATAATTACATTTTATCGATTAAATATCTCCGGTTTAAATTGATGTTAACTCAGTAAATCAAGCCTCTATGTGCAGGTAAAAAAAATAATAAATTACAGTTATATTTATTGTCTTGACAGACGCATCTAAAATGGTTAATTGGTAAAGCAAGTTCGTGCCTTTTATATGCTGTTTATGCGTTAGACAACAGGATTTTATTGACATGCGAATGGTATACAATGTATATGGTCACAAACTTTTTGTCAGACCACTTAATTTACTTGATACCGATTTGGGTATAATCATAATGAAAGGAGATGCAGATAACAGTTTGAAGCAGATGGGTTGATTGGGATTGAGGATTGAAGATCATGATTCAGTGGATGTAATATCTTATATAGGAGGTAGTCTAGTATGCCCTGGATTCAATTGTACACACCTGTTGGAGGAAGTCTTGGAATGTCGGCGCTGTGTGCCGCAATCCCCCTTATCGTAATTTTTATCTGTCTTGCCGTTCTTAAGATGAAGGCCCACATTGCCGCCCCTCTTGCCGTTGCAAGCGCATTTGCAGTTGCTATCGGTGTTTGGGGAATGCCTGCCAATCTAGTAGGTTGGGCTTTCGTACAGGGTGCCGGCTTCGGTCTCTTCCCTGTTTTTTACATCGTTCTTACCACTCTCTTCCTCTATAATATTACGGTTAAGGGTGGCCAGTTTGAAATCATCCGTGCCTCGCTGGCCGGCGTTACTTCCGACCGTCGTATCCAGGCACTATTGATCGCATTCTGCTTTGGCGCATTCATTGAGGGTGCTGCCGGTTTCGGTACTCCGGTTGCTATCGCCGGTGCTACTTTGGTTGGTTTGGGCTTCCGTCCTCTCTATGCCGCCAGCGTTTGCTTGATCGCCAATACCGCACCAGTTGCCTTCGGTGCGATCGGTATTCCTGTTGTTGCTCTGGGCGGCGTTATGGGTTACACCGATGACGGCTTCAAACTCTCCAAGATGGTTGCACACCAATTGCCATTCTTTTCTGTTTTTATTCCTACTTATGTTATCTGGATCATGGTCGGCTGGAAAAAAACTGTTGAAGTTTTTCCAGCAACCTTTGCCTGCGGTATCACTTTTGCTATAGTTCAGTGGCTTACCGCCAGTTACCTCGGACCTTATCTGCCTGACATCACCGCCTCCATTAGCGCTATGATTGCTCTGGTTGTTCTGCTGCAGGTATGGCAGCCACCTACAAACTATCATTTTGATCATGAAGAAAAAGCTATCAAAGAAGAGCACGGTTATTCCGGTGCAGAAATCTTCAAGGGTTGGGCTCCTTACCTCTGTCTGACCGTATTCGTACTTCTCTGGGGATTTCCATCTGTTAAGAAGGTTCTCAATGATATCTACCTGCAGAAAATCACTGTAACCGGTTATCATGAGAAAGTTGTCAAGGGTGTGTCCACTCCTGAGGTTGGCTTGAAAAAAGCCGATGCAGTTAAGGTTGAAGCTGAGAAGCTGATTGCAGCACTGCCTGCGACAGAGCCGAAACTGGCTGACGCACTGGCAAAGTTGAATGATATCAAAGCAACCGAAGAAAAAATGATTACCATTGATCAGGGTCTGGCCGGTAAAGGCGCTATCCTTACTGCAGAGCGTTTTGCAGCCTTTGAAGCAATTGGCAAAGCTAATGGCGCACTTGCAAAAATGTCAAAAGACCTTGAAAAAGGCAACTTGATTGCTAAAGATCAACTCAAGCCTCTTGACAAGGCTGTTAAAGGCCAGTTGCCACAAAAGATTGCTGCTGTTTACGTCTTCAACTTCTTGTCCGCAGCTGGTACAGCAATCCTTTTCGCTGCGTTCCTCTCCGCTATTATCTGCGGCGTAGGTTTCGGCGATGTTGTCGGTCTGTTCGGCAAAACCTGTAACACAATGAAGTTTCCGGCTGTAACTGTTGCATCAGTTCTTGGTCTGGCTTATATCATGAACGTCTCCGGTATGACAAACAGTCTTGGTCTGGTGTTTACCAAAACCGGTCACTGGTTCCCGTTCATCTCTCCATTCATCGGTTGGTTGGGCGTATTTTTGACCGGTTCCGATACATCTTCCAACGTTCTCTTCGGCGGCCTGCAGAAAGCTACTGCTGAATCACTTGGTATTGACCCGGTTCTGTTTGGCGCTGCCAATACCTCCGGTGGTGTTATGGGTAAGATGATCTCCCCACAATCATTGGCAGTTGCAACAGCAGCTTGTGGTATGGTTGGTGAGGAAGGTACATTGTTCCGCTTCACATTCAAACACTCCATCTTCCTGACATCGCTTGTTGGTTTGATGGTCTACATGCAGGCTTACTACTTCCAGTGGATGATTCCTTAACCAACTGTGAGGTACATGCCATACCTGGCATGAATTAGAATGAAAAAGGGAGGCACTTTTATTAGTGTCTCCCTTTTTTTGTGTTTCTAGAATTGTGGGTGTTGTTCTTGATTTTAATTGGGTAAATTATTATTACCAATATGATTAATATTCCTAAAAAAATAGATGGTTATGTTTATTTGAGTTTGTGAAATTTTGTGTATAAATATGTCACGTGACAATTAACTAAATTTAGATATCTGCTAAGTGGATAAATTGGTAATATTATTTTACCATATAAAATAACGCCATTGTAGAATTAGAAATTAAAATAATAATGATTTGAATTGCAACTAATCGTGATAACTGATAAATAAGCATTACTGGCCTTTATGCGGACTTTTTTGATAAAAAAATAATACTTTAACTGGTTTTTTTTATTGACATCTGAATCAGATTTAGTGTTAATTGGTATTACCAATTGACTCATTAAATTACTGGTGGTTGAAGTATTTGTAAACAGTTTTACTGATGTTGGAATCAATTAAATACCTAGTTGTGCTAAAACAGACTGTTTAAAGGGGGAAGCAATGTTCGATCAGTTTAAAACCCGAGCAGAAGCGGTTGGTTCAGAGGTCTACCGGTTTAAAACCAGGAATGATGCACTGGAATTTATTCTGCAGTTCCTGCAGAAAGAGGAAGTGAAAGACGCTAAAGATGCATATGCAGTTTGGTATGATGGTCCTTTTCTTGCCGGTATCGATAAAAACGAATTGGCCTCTAAAGTTTCAGGACTCAAGTTCGAGGTTACACGTCAGAATACAGCCGATGCAAAAATTGGAATCAGCGAAGTCGGCTGGGCTTTGACCGATACCGGCTCACTGGTTTCAGACCAGTCTTCAGTCGCCTCAAGACTGGTTTCTACGCTTCCTGCCATACATGTTGCTATCATTGGTTCTGACAGGATCCTTGACGGTAAGCCGGCTGTCTTTGAAAAAATCACCCCTAAAAGTAGCAGATACATCGCTTTTATTACCGGTCCTAGCCGTACAGCAGACATTGAGCGTGTTCTTACTATCGGCGTTCATGGTCCGAAAAGACTTGTGATCATCTTTGTAGATGAGTTGGGAGGGGCGAACTAATGTCTAAACCGAATTTTAAAGAGTCAATCACTGCAGCTGTTAACAATGCAACCCTGACTGGCGCACTCGGCAGGTTTTCCGAAGCCTATAAGGTAAACCGTCAGAAAGCCTATGAAGGCATCGATTTTGAGGCACTCCGCACGACTATCGCTGAACGTAAAAACTATTGTGCAACACGTCTTGAGCAGATGGCTGATCTTTTTCAGAAAAACGCTGAAGCTCTGGGCGCAAAAGTTTACAGAACCAATGATCCTGAAAAAGTTAAAGAGTATATTCTGAAAGTTGCCAAGGATAACAACGTCAAAACTGTTGTAAAATCCAAATCAATGGCCAGTGAAGAGATTCATCTTAATCATGCACTTGAAGGAGCCGGCCTCAAAGTTGATGAGACTGACCTTGGTGAGTGGATTATTCAGCTTGCTGGTCAGAAGCCTTCACATATGGTTATGCCAGCTATTCACATGACCAAGGAAGAGGTTTCCGTACTTTTCAGCAAGGCTGTTGATGAGCGCCTGACAACCGATATTCCGCGTCTCGTCGAAGTTGCCCGTAAAGAGCTTCGCACCAAGTTCCTGGCTGCCGACATGGGGATTTCCGGTGGTAACCTGGCTGTTGCAGAAACAGGCAGTATTGTTCTGGTTACCAATGAAGGTAATGCGCGAATGGTAACTACGCTGCCAAACGTTCATGTCGCATTGGTCGGTATCGAGAAGTTCGTCGAGAAATTTGAAGACATCACTCCGATTCTGACTGCTCTTCCGCGTAGCGCAACTGCACAGCTGTTAACCAGTTATGTTTCAATTATTACCGGACCGACCGAAAACACTGACGGCACAATGAAGGATCTGCACATTATTCTGATGGATAACCGCCGAACTGAAATGGCCAATGATCCAAAGTTCAATCAGGCCATGCAGTGTATCCGCTGCGGTTCCTGTCTGAATGTCTGTCCGATATTCCGTTTGGTTGGCGGCCATGTTTTCGGCAGCATCTACACCGGCGGTATCGGTACTATCCTTACAGCCTGGTTTGATAAACTTCAGGAGTCCGAAGATATTCAGGGTCTTTGTATCCAGTGCGGTAACTGTGTTGAAATCTGCCCAGGAAAGCTCAATATCCCTGAAATGATCTTGGAAATCAGACGCCGTCTGGTTGTTGAAAAAGGCCAGGGCCTGGTTATGAAGTCAATTTTCAGTGTTGTAAATAACCGTTCATTGTTCCATGCAATGATGCGTACCGCTTCTATTACCGGTAAGCCATTTACAACCGGCAAGTTTATCCGCCATCTGCCGCTTTTCTTGTCCGACCTCACAGATGGACGTAGTTTGCCAGCTATCTCTGCAACACCATTCAGAGATAGAATCAAGAAAATTCAGCAGCCAAAAGGTAAGGAAAAGGCAGCTCTCTACGGTGGATGTCTGATTGACTTCGCTTACCCAGAAATGGGTGAGATGATCGTCAAAATCCTTAATAAAGCTGGTATTGAAGTGCTGTTCCCTTCAGAGCAGACCTGCTGTGGTGCACCGGCACGTTACAACGGTGCTTATGAAGTTGCTGCCAATAACGCAGTAGACAACATCAAAGCATTGTTGAAAGAAGATGTTAAATATGTAGTTTCAGCCTGTCCGACATGTACGGTAGCTCTTGAACATGAGTTCATCAGTGTATTCGAAAGTCTTGGTCAGACAGAATGGCTGCCTAAGGCAAAAGAGCTTTCAGCAAAAACGTTCGACTTCTCTACACTGATTAAGAAGTTGGTTGATGAAGGCCGTTTGTCATTCAAGGAAGGTCAGAAACTCGGTAAGCTGACTTATCATGACTCATGTCATCTCAAGCGCACCATGAAGGTTTTTGAACAGCCAAGAGAGCTGCTTCAAAAAGCCGGTTATGATCTGACAGAGATGTTTGAGTGTGATATGTGTTGTGGTATGGGTGGCTCTTACTCCATCAAGATGCCAGAAATTTCAGCTCCTATTTTGCAGCGTAAGCTTAAGAACATCAAAGATACTGGTGCACCAGTAGTTGCAATGGATTGCCCGGGCTGCGTAATGCAGATCGGTGGTGGTATTGATCAGGATGGCGCAAAAGTTAAAGTCAAGCACACGCTTGAATTAATTTGTGATCAGCTGAAATAATACTGGATTTGAATTAGTATGTTAAAAAGCCCGCTTCCGGAAGGAAGCGGGCTTTTTTAATTATTTTCCACAACATTTTTTGTACTTGAAGCCGCTACCGCAGTTGCATGGGTCATTTCGTCCAATTTTATTGACAATAAGCGGCTTGGCCCGAACTTGAACTCCATCAGTGAAAAACCACATTCCATCTTCCTTTTTAAATGAAGCTGATTCATGGTGGACATGGCTGGAGTCTTTATCATGATAACGGGCAATAAACTCAACAGTACCACTTGTATCATTATTTCCACCATTATTTGTGGTGATAATTTCAAGTCCATCCCACTGTGAATTCTCTGCCCATTGGCGTGTGCCGTCATGATCATAACCCTGGCGATGATCGGGGTGGGTGGTTTCTAAAACAAAATCCATTTTAAGTTTTGTGTACGCAGAATAACGAGCTCGCATAAGTTTTTCTGCGGTTTCTGCTGGTTTCTTCCCATTGATAATTGGTTCACAACACTTGGAATAGTCAATACTGCTTCCGCATGGACAACTGTTCATCTTCATTCGCTCCTTTTGATAGGTAGTGTAGGTTTAAAAAGTTAGGTGTTAAGGCCGTTTTTAAGCTCTAGGAACCGTTTTCTTATTGGAATTAGCAGTGAGTCGCTGAAGCGGATGCCGCTGCGCCCTCTGCCGATAATAAGCCCTTCTTCAATGCCATGATAATCAGACCCTGCTGTTACAAACATTCCAGCCTCTTCAGTACGTCGTCTGAGAAACTCCATTTCATGGGCTTGAGCCATATTATTAAAGACTTCAATACCTTCCAGGCCCAAAGTCTTTAATTCACTTATTATGTCGCATAATTGTTGACGATCGGTGGTTATGGTCGTCGGATGAGCAAGAACAGCAATTCCGCGCAATCTTTTGATCTCTGTGATTGCATCTTCAATAGGCCAATAATATTTGGGGATATTACACGGGACTAGATAACGCTGAAATGCGTCTTCCATGTTTTTGACATAGCCACGTTCCAGTAGAGCTCTGGCAATATGGGGCCTACCAATGGTGTCTTTTGCGTGAATAAGAACTTCGTTAATATCTATCTCTTGACGACCTTCTATGCGGAGGGATTCATTTATCCGGGCAAGAATATCAACATTTCTGGATTTACGTTTTTCACGAAAATCGGATAATTTGTCTTGAAAATTGCTGTCATCAAAGTCTATTCCGTAGCCGAGTAGATGTACGTCATGCCACGAATTAAACTGGACTGAAATTTCTATTGCTGGAATAAACTCAATACCAGCAAGTTTTGAAGCAATCAGGCCATCTTTGATTCCGGCAACAGAGTCATGATCAGCAATGGATATACAAACTAAATTTTGCTCTTTTGCCATTTTGACCAAATCAGAAGGCGAGAACGCTCCGTCAGAAAAATTAGAATGTATATGAAGATCAATAAAGCCGTTAGTGTCAATTGTCATGGCTGCATAGTAACCGGTAGCAGCAAAAAAGTAAAACCGGTATTGCATGCTAATCAAGGTTCAGCTAATATCTAACAATGGAAATGACATATATTCACGATATAATTGAAATTTTAAGAGTAGAATATCTTGGTTGGAAAACGCCCGCTGTTTCCATTATTGCAGAATGCAGTGGTAGTCCATTTAAAGTCCTGGTTTCATGTATTATTTCTCTTCGAACAAAAGATGAGGTTACCGCTGAAGCTTCAGCAAGGTTGTTCAAACTGGCCGACACACCTGAGAAAATGATTTGTATAACAGAGAGTGCTATCTCGGAATTAATATATCCGGCTGGTTTTTATCGTACTAAGTCAGTGCAGATTTATGAAATATCAAAAAAACTGATTAGTGGATATTCAAGTATTGTACCGAATGAAATTGACGAATTGTTGAAGTTCAAAGGAGTTGGACGGAAAACGGCCAACCTGGTTGTTACTTTGGGGTTCGGTAAGCCAGGAATTTGCGTAGATACTCACGTGCATCGTATTTTTAATCGATGGGGTTATGTTGTAACAAAAACACCGGATGAAACGGAGTCTGTTCTACGATCCAAACTTCCGCAGGAATACTGGCTGGAAATTAACGAGTTGCTAGTCGCATTTGGTCAGAATCATTGTCTACCGCTTTCACCTCTCTGCACAACGTGTAAGCTTGAGAAGATATGTCCACGAATAGGAGTGCAAAAATATCGATAAACAAATATTTATGTTGTTTTGTTGATGTTTAGGGCGTTTCAGGGTATGAACAGGCTAATTTAGTGGTTTACTTTTTATATTAACGCTTCAATAATAACATGTAAGTATTAATGTTTGGTCTATTGAATTGTAGTTGGATAGCAAC
>Ga0105048_10020064_pt1 | contig 10216 bp, 14 predicted proteins | sample MAT05_FD_78382 | JGI IMG/M metagenome (GOLD analysis project Ga0105048, IMG submission 78382) | Freshwater microbial communities from Lake Fryxell liftoff mats and glacier meltwater in Antarctica - MAT-05 | ecosystem: Environmental > Aquatic > Freshwater > Ice > Liftoff microbial mat | place...
ATGCCGCTCGGTGCCGTGGTGCTGCTGCCCAAGGGCTACGAGCAGAACAGCACGAAGCGCTATCCCGTGGTGTACACGGTGGGGCACTTCAGCGAGCGCGCACCGTTCGGTTTCACGTTCGAGGGATGCGAAACGCCGGAGACCGCGCAGGCGCAGGCCGCCCGTCTCGTTCGCAGCGCCCGCGAACCCGGCTGTGAATTCCAGCAGGCGTGGACCGCCGGAAAGGTGCCCGAGTTCATCGCCGTGTTCATTCAGCATCCGACACCGTTCTACGACGACAGCTATGTGCTGAACTCCGCCAACAACGGCCCGTACGGCGACGCGATCACGCAGGAACTGATTCCGGAAGTCGACAAGCGCTATCGCACCATCCCGTCGTCATATGCGCGCACGCTCACCGGGGGATCGACCGGCGGCTGGGATGTGCTGGCACTACAGGTGCACTACCCCGACGTGTTCGGCGGCGCGTGGTCGCTGTATCCCGACCAGCTCGACTTCCGCAACTATCAGTTCGGCAACGTGTACGCCGACGCCAATGCCTTCAGGATGAACGAACGCTCGTGGCTGCCGCGCGAAGTACCATCGAGTCGCTCACCGGAAGGCATGACCGAGCTCACCGTGCGCGAGGAAAGCACCGCCGAACTGGTGATTGCCACCAAGGGACGTTCGGGCGGTCAGTGGGACGGTTGGCAGGCCGCGTGGGCGCCGGTAGGGGCCGATGGCTATCCGAAACCACTCTGGGACAAGCGCACCGGTGTGATCGACAAGAGCGTGGCCGAGGCCATGCGGGCCAACGGCTACGACCTGCGCGACTACGTGGAGCGTAACTGGTCCACCATCGGCCCGCGCTTGGTGGGCAAGCTGCACGTGGCCGTGGGTGACATGGACAACTACTTCCTCAATCTCGGCGTGTATCGCTTCGAAACGTTTCTCGAGAGCACCAAGGAGCCGGACAAAGGACCGTACTACGCCGGCAAATTCGACTACGGACGTCCCCTCAAGCCGCACGGGTGGCAGCCGTGGAGCAATCAGGAGTTGCTGCGCATCATGGACGCGCAGGTGAAGCGCAACGCGCCACGACCGTAACGGAATACCAACGTTACAGCTGCCCCGTACTGCCCCAATTCGCCAACAGCGCGACATAATCGGGGTCGTCGTATCGCGTGGGCAGAAACGCGTGTTCGTAGTCTGGTCGCGCCGCACCGACGATCTGGGCGGCGAGTAGCTCGGCGCACGCGGGCGCGGCCATGAGACCGAAGCCGGAAAACGCGGCGCACACGTACGCGCCGCGAGCGCCGCTGGGGCCCACCAGCGGCCGGTTCTCGGCGGTCTTGGTGTAATAGCCACCGTCCACGTACGCGTGCGGCAATCGCTCGAGATACGCGGCCAGGCCGGGCGCGAGCGACGTCATGCCACGCAGCACCAGCTCCGGATAGAGCGCGTCGTCCGGCATCGGGAACTCCGGTACGCTGAAGCGGTGCGCGCTGTGGTAGTCCCACAACATCAACACCGTACGGCTCGCGCCGTAGCCCTCGGGGCGCAGATGGATCCCCGCCGGCATCGGCTCGGTGAGCCATCGCGTCGCCTCGTCGGCGGCGAGTTCATCGCGCTCCTCGTCACTCCATTCGAGCTGCTGCACATCGTCGAGAATCACGAGGCCGGTGTCGCGATCGATCACGCCGGCGGTATCCTCGATCGCGATCTTGTAGTGCGCTTCCGAAAAGAGCGGCAGTGCCGCACCGACCAATTCTCCCACTTGCGCGGCATAGGGGCCTGCCGCATTCACGAACACCGGAGTGGAGATGCATATCGTTGTACCATCGGTATGCGCGATCTCCACGCCCTCCACGACTCCCGAGGTCTGTCGTACGCGCAATACGCGCCCGCTCACCAACTGCACACCGGCGGCCTTTGCCTCTTCCAACAGATACATGCCAAGCTGCTGGCCGCTGAACCATCCACATCGACGCGCATGCAGCACCGCCACGATGTCGGGGTGCATCCACGGGAAATGCTGGCGGATCGCTTCGCGGTCGAGGAACAGGTCGGCACCATCAGGCACGCCGCGAAAGCCGCGGTGCGGGCTGCCCTGATACGCTGCTGCCTCGCTCACCGAGCGATAGGTACGCACCGAACCGGCCCCCTGCGCACTCGCCCGCGTGGCATCGGCCACGAATCGCTCGGCCGTGCTCGTATCGCGCGTCGCGTAGAGATAGCCGCGTCGGTTCAGCCCGAAGCGATCATCACTGTCGTCGGACCACTGTTCCAGCAGATCGATGCTGCGATTGATGAGCCGCACCATCGCATCGTCGGGGCCGGGCCACCAATTGCGATACGCCTCGGTGCTCTTGTCGCTGGTCAGCGTGAGCGGCGCGCGTTCATCCACGAGCAGCACATGGCGCACACCGTGCGTCACGGCGAGCGCGTGCGCCGTCGCGATGCCGGCGATACCCGCCCCACAGATCACCACATCCGCAGTGGTCATCCCGGCACGCCCACTTTCGAAGCACGGTGCGTAGCCCACAGCGCGCGCTCTACCATCACCGGCGTGAACTCGCGCGTGAACGCCGCCGAGAGCTGCCGTGACCGCTCTCGCAATGCGGAGGCATATTTCGCGTAGTAGCCGTTGGTCCACGCCACGGGTCCGAGTTGCGGCACCTGCGCGGCGACGTCCTCGTCGAAAAACGGGTACGTCGCCGGCGCCATCACGGCGAGCAGCGCAGAGGCCGTGGCAGCGCCGACGCCCTTGAGCGCGACCAGCGCCGTGACCGGTTTCGTCGGGTGCGGAATCTGCTCGCTCGCCAACCGACTGGCGTTTACCACTTCCTCCGGGGTATTGCTGCGCATCAGCACCAGATTGGGCGCACGCCACACGCCGCGCGCCATCTTCCACTCGGTGATGCGCACCATCTCCTCGTGCAACACATATCCCGGCACGCGTGAGGCGATCAGCGCCGGTAGCACAGTGCGATACCACGCGTCGTGATCGCGCAGTCGTGCCGACGGTACCGCAGCGACTGCGGCGTCGTACTCGGCGAGAGCGTCGTCCCATCGGCGATCGCAAGTGGACATCCACAACGGTACCACCGACCCCGTCACGAGCGGCGGCGTCCCACGGCGGACATCAGGGTGGAACCGGCCATCACGCCGAGCGCCGCCAGCGCGGGGGCGATGAGCCGGATCCACACCGGCGTCTGTGCCTGCATCATCGCCTGCATGTTGGTAAGTGATCCCGCACGCGGCACCGCACGCGGCACGGTGCTCTGCACGGCCGGTAGCGCCATGAGCATGCCGAACAGCAACGCCATCCCAGCGAGAAGGCGCGGCACCTTGCGATCACTCGACAGCTTCGACACGACCACACCCGCCACCATCCCCGAGTCGAACTGAAAGAAACAGAACACCGCGATCCACAGCGGGCTCACGGCGTAGCTGCCGGGAAGAAACGTGCGCTCGGAGCCGAACGATTTCACTTCGTCTCCACCTCTGTCTTGAGCGACGCCAACCCATCTTCGAAGTCCTTGCCGATCATCGTGTCCATGTTCATGAACACCCCCGCAATCCTGGAGAGAAAAGGATTCGCGCCGCGCATGGCCCACGTGACCCGTGTGCCGCCGTCCGCCGGCTCGAGATTGAACTCTACGACGTCTTGCCCTTCGATCGGCCTCACCATGTCCATCTGTATCGTGATCTTCCATGGCGGCATCAGCTCGCGCACCGTCATTGTGCCCTCACCGGCCTTCGCGTTGCCGCTCCAGTAATAGCTCGCACCAGCGGCCCCTGGTGTGCCGTTGAAGACCTTCTTCATCTGCGGATCGAGCTTCTCGTACGGAGACCACGTCTGCCACTGGTGGAGGTCGGCGATCCGGGGATAGATGGCCTCAGGGAGGGCGGACACGACGACGGAGCGTTCGATGGCAAATGTATCCGGCTGACGCGAGGCCATGAGCAGCAGCGCACCGAGCAGGACCAGCAGGATGATGCCGACTGTCTTGAGCATACGCTTCTCGGCCGTGGGAAGGAGTTGATTGCGTGATATTCTGACGTGTGGGTCGCTGGGGCGCTACCGGCAACACAGACACGAGCCCCGTCAATCCCGCGGGAGGGTGAGCGGCTCGACGGCAACCGTCCTCCACGAGCGTCCCGCGTCGCGTGACAACGCGTCACGTGCCAACGTGACGCGCCACGCCGAATGACAGTGCTCGCCGCAGATGCGCGCGACCACCACCGCGACGCGCGCGATGCCCGCGGCGGTCTCTCCAAGCACGACTGGACGGGTGAGCGCGATGAGTCCGCTGCTCGCGGGGAATCGAGCGAACCACGCCTCCCATCCATCGGGTGCCGCGCGGAACTGTCGTTCGAGTGTTGCCAGCGACTCAAGATGCACCGGCATGCGTAGTGCGAGTGCCGCCGTATCCGGCTGCTGCGCCTCGACCGACACCCCGGAGTCGCGCAGCAACTGCAGCGTGGGCGACAGGTTCGCTGTATCGCTCCAGAACACGAGTTGCTTCGCGTGTTCGCGCGACACGAACAAGGTCAGCAACGCCGCGCGCTGTACTGACGCCTGGTCGCGATCACTGAGCAGTGGTGGCTGCGGCCGCAACGTGAACCACCCACCGAGCGCCAGCACGATCAGCAGTACGTAGAACAACCGATTGCTGCGACCGACGCTGCTCACGGTTTACGCGTCTTCGTTCGCGGCGGCGGCGACGTCGTCCACCAGTGCCTGCAGCTTACCCATCGTGTGCCAGTTGCGCGCGGTCACCCGGTCATCGAGCAGGTTCGCGACCGCGTCCACCAATTCACTGTCAGAAGCGCCTTCGGGCGCATGCTGATATGCGGCGCGCGAGCCGATGTGGAGCGTCTCCTCACCCCATGCTTGCTCAAGCAGCGGCAACAGCGCCTGTCGATCGTACGCCTCACGCCAGATCGAGACGAACAGGCAGCTCGGATCCACGTCGTCATCATCGAGCGTATTCTCCTCGATGATCCGATCCAGCTCCGCGGCGGTGATCACGACGACGCGCGTCGTCACCTTCATGCGCTGCAGGATGCCCTGCTCGAGGGCGGTGGCCGCTTCCTCGGTGGGCGTTCCGTGCGCGGCGTACACCAGATTGCCACTGTTCAACAGCGTGCGCGGATTTCCGAAGCCGATGCTGCGTGCGAGCTCACGAAGCTCCAGCATCGGCACTTTCTTCGCACCACCAACGTTGACTCCACGCAGCAGTGCCACGTGGACGTCGTCTCGATCCCGGGGAATTCGTGCCATGGTGGAGTATAGCCGTAGCGTCCGGACGGCATCCCGGAACCAGGCGAGCTGGACATTGCTGGCCGTCGCGGGACCCCCGAAGTCGCTCGTGGAAGGAGGCAAGTGACAGTGCCATATGGAGCTAGCCGACCGCGGTTGCGGAAAAGCGCCATCACAGCATTTGCGTTTTCGGGGGAGACCTTGTACCTTATTCGAAGCGATGCATGCGCCTCGGCGTAGGGACAAGTTCCGATAGAAACGGGCCTGCCAAATCGAGCGGGTCTTTTTTTGTACGCATCGCAGTCACCGAGTGGTGGCGACCGTCGTGAGGTTGATCACGAGTACCAGGTGGTTGGTTCCGTTCTGCATCGGCTCGTCTGTCCGCGTGCTCCGACTGACACCAGCACCAAATCAGAAACAGGAGTATCGCGATGCGTACGACCGGCACAGTCAAGTGGTTCAACGATGCCAAGGGCTTCGGCTTTATCACCCCGGCGAACGGACAGAAGGATTGCTTCGTTCACCATTCTGCCATTCAGGGCGGCGGCTTCAAGTCGTTGACCGAAGGCGAGACCGTTGAGTTCGACATCGTGCAGGGCCAGAAGGGTCCGGCCGCTGAGAACGTTACGCGGATGGGTCGCTAATTCGGGCATTCAGCCCTTTCGTCATGAGTGCTTCGCGTAATACGAAACACGCATGACGTCCCGAAGCGCCGTGTGCCCGGACCTCTGTCCGCCACACGGCGCTTCGGCGTTGTCCCCTCTTACCGGGAACCACGCATGATTGACAGCGCACCCGCCGAACGCGCGTTTGATCCGCGCGATACGGCTGCACGCACTTCTTTCCTGTCTTCACACCGCGCCCAGGCCGTTTGCACGCGCGAGTTTGCTCGTTTATCCGAAGGCCTCGTCGCCGCCACGAAGATCCTGGCGGTTCAGACTTCGATCGAACCGCCTACGGTCCGCTTGTCGCCCGATCGTTGCATCGTCCAGCTCGGCCCCGTCGCCCTCACGGTCGCGTGGTTGCGCAACGGCACCGATGTCCCGGCGGCCGGACAACTGCTGTGCATCGTGTGGCGTGGCGTCATCGCTCCGCGCGGTGAACACGCGCCAGAACGGCGTGGATGGCGGCAGGTGCCGGCCACTCCGCAAGCGGTCTGGGAAGAAACCTGCCTTCCATCCGCCACCAGCGAAGCAACGTGGCATTGGCATCCAGAGTCGTTGGAACGCGAAGGCTATGCGTCCCTCGAACTCGCGAGCCGCTGTATTGATCAACTCCGGACGGCCCTTGAGGCGCTCCTGCAGGATGCGCCGATCGACTCCGGTTCTACGACCTAGTACGACGTGCGCATGACCAAGGAGGTTCTATGAAGGAAGACGCCATCGAATTCGAGGGAGTCGTGTCGGACGTGTTGCCCAGCGCGATGTTCCGGGTCGATCTCGAGAATGGACATTCACTGCTGGCCACGATGGCAGGAAAGATGCGCAAGTTCCGCATCCGCATCCTTGCCGGTGACAAGGTCACGGTCGAAGTCTCGCCGTACGATCTGAGCCGCGGTCGTATCACGTTCCGCCACAAGTAGCTCCGTCACGTTGATGCAAGCGCAGTGCGGATTCGCACTGCGCGGCAGACGGACCACGCGCAGATTGCCACGATGAGTGAGCGTTTCTTCACCATCAACGATCGGTCACATCCGGCTCAGGCCTCCTGATGCGCGCTGTCCGTCTCCCCGCCCCGGGTCACCCCGTTGAAGATGCCGAAGTCCCGATGCCATTTTGCGGTCCCGGTGACGTGCTCGTGCGCGTTCGCGCCGCCGGCATCTGTCATTCCGATGCGCATTACCGAGCCGGCCGTTCCCGCGTCGAGCCGCTTCCGCTCACGCTCGGACACGAGGTCGCCGGCGAAATCGCGGCAGTCGGCCATGATGTCCTCAACCACGTCGTGGGCGACGCGGTCTGCCTGCATTATCTGGTGACCTGCAGGACGTGCGTGGATTGCGTCGCCGGCCGCGAGCAGTTCTGCGCCACCGGCAAGATGCTCGGGCACTTCACCGACGGCGGCTGGGCCGAGTACGTCGTGGTGCCGGCCCGGAACGCCGTGCCGCTCCCACATCGCGTTCCCTTCGCACAGGGGGCGATCATGATGTGCTCCTCCGCGACCTCACTGCACGCGCTCCGCAAAGGCCGACTCAAGGCTGGCGAGACCGTGCTCGTCGTCGGAGCCGGCGGTTTAGGCATGTCGGCCGTGCAGCTGGCCCGCGCCCTCGGGGCCTCCGACGTGATCGCCGTGGATCGGGACTCGCTCAAGCTGGCGCTCGCTGAGCGCTTCGGCGCACGCACGATCCGGGCGACCGACCTGTCGCCCGACGACGTCGTCGCGCAGGTGCGGGCGATGACCAATGGGCGGGGTGTCGATGTGGCGCTGGAGCTCGTGGGATCCCCCGATACTATCAGGACGGCTTTGCAGTCGCTGGCGCCGTTGGGTCGCGCGGTGGTGGTCGGGCTCACCGACGTCAACGTACCGGTCGATACCTATCGCGATCTGATCGGCCGCGAAGCAGAGCTGATCGGGTCCAACGATCATCTGCTGAGCGAGCTGTACGAACTGGTCGAGATGGCGGACACGGGTATTCTCGACCTCTCAGGCGTGGTGACGAACACGGTGCCGCTGCAAGCGCGCGATATCAACGGAGTGCTGGACGCCCTCGAGCGGCATCAGGCTCCTGTCAGAACCGTCGTGGTACCGTAGTTTTTGGTTCGTTATAAAACCAGTAAAGGGTCATCAATAGGGCACGAGGGCGAACGTGAGACTCCACGCAACCATGCAGAGCTGGAACAGCACATGGAGCGACCTGATGCTGTCGGGCGCGTACAGCATCAGATCGAGCACTCCCCCACCAACACGAGCAACAGAAAGCCCGCCATGAGCATCGTCACTGGCCCGCGGAAACCGCTGGACGGCTCGTCGACGTCTCGATCACCGGGATTCGCCCCGAAAACTTCCTTCTCCGACATATCTCGCGCTCCGAAGTAGGGGTTTGCCGGATACTCTCCGGCCAGGAATGAGCCCATGCTGTGGGTAACACCGCTTCGCACCCACTTCACGGCAACGTACTGTGTCCTTCCTTCCTACACCGCTGCATCCGCTGATCGTCCACTTGCCGATCGCGATGATGGTACTGCTGCCACTCTTCGGCCTCGGGTCGCTGATCGCGATTCGCCGCGGCGCGCGGGTGCTGCCAGTGTGGGGACTCGCCACCGCCATGATCGCCCTGATGCTTGGCAGCGGCCTGCTGGCCAAGGAGACGGGTGAAGACGAGGAGGACGCCGTCGAGAAGGTGGTGCCGAAGGAGTCGCTCCATACCCACGAAGAGGCGGCCGACGCCTTCGTGTTGGCGACGGGCGTCGTCCTGGTGATCGCCGGGCTCGGATTTGTGCGCGGCGGGGTGGGCGCGACCGCCAGAGTCGTGGCCGCGGCGGGCACGCTCGCCGTAGTCGGCTTCGCTTACAACGTGGGGCACACCGGAGGACAACTCGTCTATCGGGACGGGGCCGCCTCGGCCTATACCACGCCCGGCGGGCGATAGCCCTGCTCGAGCAGATGCTGGACCGAGAGAAAGCGTGGTTCGGGAACGGCATCCCACTCGCACCAGCGCCATTCCGAACATTTCTCCGGCTCCAGCACGGAGGGAGACCCGACCGGCGCCGTGGCGAGCACGAAGAGGGTGACGTAGTGCTTGTCCGCCGCTTTGAAGATGTCATTGGTGAAGGGACCGAAGCCGGTCACGGTCACATCGAGTCCGGTCTCTTCGACGGCTTCGCGCACGGCGCAGTGCACGATGGACTCGCCATACTCGAGATGGCCGCCGGGGAACTGCCACGTGTTGTGGCCTTGCGTGCCGCCCAACCGACGGCCCACCAGTACCCGACCCTCGCGCACGACAATGACGGCAACGCCGATGCGAGGCGCCTTCGCGCGAGGTGCGATCCCTACTTCCATACCGCGATCTCGTCGAGCGGCTTGCGCGAGAGGTCGGGGACTTTCGCGTCGACCGCGGGATAGCCGACCGGCATCACGAGCATCGCTTTCTCGTTGACGGGCCGTTCCAGCAACTCGCCGAGAAAGCCCATCGGGCTCGGCGTATGCGTCAGCGTGACGAGGCCCATCGTGTGGATCGCAGTGATAAACAAACCGGCGGCGATACCGCAGGACTCCTGTGTGTAGAAATGCGTGCGCTTCTCGCCGTCGGGGAAGAACCCGTAGGACTGGCGGAAGAGCACGACCACCCAAGGGGCGTTGGTGAGGTGCGGCTTGTGTTCGTCCGTACCGAGCGGCGCCAAGGCCTCGAGCCACTCGGGCGTCGCACGGCCGGCGTAGAAGGCGCGTTCCTCCTCCTCGGCTGCTGCGCGCATTTGCTGTTTGAGTGTCTCGTCTGACACCGCGACGAACGTCCACGGCTGCTGATGCGCACCGCTGGGCGCGGTTCCCGCCGTGCGTATTGCCAGCTCGATGAGTTCGCGCGGCACGGGGTCGGTACTGAAATGCCGAGTCGTGCGGCGCCGATCCATGTGCGCGTGGTAGTCGCGCGCGCGCGTGAGCGAAGCGAGGGGCGTGACTCGTTCGAAGGTAAGCGAGACGAAAGCAGGATCAGAGGTCATGCGGGGCGGACGTGACGAGGGGGTGAACAGCGAGGGCGCTGGGAATGAACGGCGGCTGGGAATGAACGGCGGCTGGGAATGAACGGCGCTAGAAATAGACGGCGCTAGGAATAGACGGCGCTAGGAATTACGGGCGCCAGGAATAAAGAGCGGGAATAACGCACGCTGTCCTCGCCGTTCCGCTTTTTATTCCTGGCGCCGTTCATTCCTGGCGCCGTTCATTCCTGGCGCCGTTCATTCCCATCGCCGTTTGCCCGTGACCCTACGGCCACGGTAGTATGATCACCGGGAACCTCGGCCGCGCGGTCGG
>Ga0105048_10020069_pt1 | contig 10215 bp, 8 predicted proteins | sample MAT05_FD_78382 | JGI IMG/M metagenome (GOLD analysis project Ga0105048, IMG submission 78382) | Freshwater microbial communities from Lake Fryxell liftoff mats and glacier meltwater in Antarctica - MAT-05 | ecosystem: Environmental > Aquatic > Freshwater > Ice > Liftoff microbial mat | place...
GGGTTGCGCAGACCTTTGTGGACGACCTCGAACTCGGTGCCATCCGGGTTGCAGCGGAAGACGCCCCCTTGGCGCGGGCCGACGAATTTCTTGCCTTCTTTGCTGGTGACGTTGTAGCCGCGGTCGCCGACGCTGAAGTAGAGTTTACCGTCCGGCCCGAAGATGAGGCCGTGCAGATCGTGGCCGTAGAAGGCGATGTTGACGCCGAAGCCGGTGAGGAGTTCGTCTTTCACGTCGGCGACGCCGGTGCCTTTGGTGTCTTTGAACTTGTACAGGCTCGGGATGTTGGTGACGAAGACGTCGCCGTCGCGGGCCAGCACGCCGGCGCAGAGGCCGTCGAGCGGTTTGTTGAACCCGCCCGCGAAGACCGAGCTTTTGTCGGCCCGACCGCTGCCGGTGCTGTCTTCGAGCAAGCGCACTTGATCCGGTTGCGAGGTGAAGTAGCTGGCGCCGCCGGGGACTTTGGCCTTCCATTTGTCGTAGGCTTTCAAACGGTCGTCGAGGGTGTTGATTTGCAGATCGTCTTCGAGAAAGAAGCTGAAGTTGAAGGCGGGGTTGCCGCGATTTTCGGCCGCACCGCCGCCCAATCGATATTCTTCGGCCGCATAGACGCGGCCTTTTTCATCGACGCTGATGGCGACGGGGCTGCCGAGCTTCGGCTCCGCGGCCCATAGCTCGGCCTTCATGCCTTTGGGCATCTTCAACTGAGGGATGCGCTTGGTCGCGGCCTCGGTGCCGTCGGGCAGGTTCTTCGCAGGATCGCCCGGCGGAGCCGCGATCAAACCGAGTACGCAGACGGGGAGGAGTAGCAGCGGGAGCAATCGGAATCGCATGGGGCGAGCCTTGGCGGGATGGTGGCGTGTAGGAGTCATGATCCGGCACCGGACGCTCGGAAGCAAGCGTCCGGTGAATACTGCGGTGGGTTATTTCTTCGCCACGACGCCGAAGTGGTAGATCGTCGTTTGGGTGTATTCGTCCCCCGGCTTCAACGCGATGCTCGGGAACTCCGGTTTGTTCGGCGAGTCCGGGAAGAACTGCGCTTCGAGGCAGAAGGCGTTGTACTTGTTGTAAGGCGGCTTCACTTTGCCATCGAATTTGCCGAGCGCTTTACCGTCGAGGAAGTTCCCCGTGTAGAACTGGATCCCCGGTTCGGTAGTCAGCACTTCCAGTTTCCGGCCGCTCTTCGGTTCGATCACGGTCGCCACCAACTTCGGCTTGTCGCTGCGCTTGTCGCCGTGGACGTAGTTCAAATCGTAGCCGATGGGGTCGCCGCCGAGTTGGCCGATGCGCTCGCCGATCTTCGTCGCCTTGGTGAAATCGTACGGCGTGCCTTTCACCGGCTCGATCTTGCCCGTCGGCAGGAGGCTGTCGTCGCCGGGGGTGTACTTGTCGGCGACGAGTTCCAGCGTGTGCTCGAGGATCTGGCCGCTGCCGTGCCCGCCCAAGTTGAAGTAGCTGTGGTTCGTGAGGTTCACGATGGTCGTCTTCGAGGTCGTGGCGGCGTAGTCGATGATGAGTTCGTTCGCGTTCGTCCAAGTGTAAGTCACGGCGCAGTCGAGCTGGCCGGGGTAGCCTTGGTCGCCGTCCTTGCTGCTGTATGTCATCTTCACGAACGGCCCATTCGGTCCGAGGTTAGCTTCGCCGCGCCAGACGGCTTTGTCGAAGCCGAATTCGCCGCCGTGCAAAGAGTGCTTGCCGTTGTTCGTCGGGACGATGTACTCCTTGCCGTCGAGTTTGAACTTGCCGTTGCCAATGCGGTTGGCGACGCGGCCCGTGATGCACCCGAAGAAGGGATTGTCTTTGCCGAGGTAGCCGTCGATCTTGTCGAAGCCGAGAACGACGTCGGCCCATTTGCCGGCGCTGTCGGGAACGACGACTTCCGCCACGGCTCCGCCGAGAGTGATGATCTTCACCTTGGCCCCGCTCTTGTTGATGAGCGTGAAGGCGGTGACCTTCGATTCCGACCGGAGGATTTTCTTCGGGTCTTTCGGATCTTTCACTTCGGGCGCGATGCCGAAGGGCTCTTCTTCGTAGGCCGGGCCGACGCCGGGCTTCGGGTCGGCGGCGAGCAGTTGCGAACAAAATGCGAACAGCATCAGCAGTGCGGAGAGCGTGCGGAGCATGGGGGAGGCATCCTAAGAAGAGAGGGACGGCAAGCGGTAGGTTAACAGAATGGGGGGAACGCGGGTAGCCTGCGGAGCCGATACAATACACGGAACCGGAGTATAAGCGATGCCGCTACGCGACCATTTCCGCTCCCCGCTCGACGACAAACACTCGTGGGACGAACTCCACGGTATGTGGCCGGCTATGATCGTCCGGCAACTGATCGAAGTTCTACCCGAACCGTACTTCGCCGCGCCGGGCGTTCATTTGGGCTCACTCTACGAAGTCGATGTCGGAACTTACGGAGACCGCGATCCCGGCGGTGCGGACTTCGACACCGGCGAAGGGGGTCTGGCCTTGGCGACCCACGCGCCGCCGAAACCGACCTTGAGCCTCGAACCCGAGTTGCGGCACCAAGATGTCTACGAAGTGCGCATTTGCGAGAGTCGGAGGAACCGTCGGGTGGTCGCGGCGATTGAAATCGTGAGTCCCTCGAACAAAGATCGCCCCCACCACCGCGGCGCGTTTGTTTCCAAAGTCGCCCACTTGCTCAAGAATGACATCTGCGTGTCGAGTATCGACGTCGTTAGTACGAGCTACATACTTCAACCTGTACGCCGAGTCGATAGACGCCTGCAACGGTGTGGACCCGGCTTTGGAAGGGGAACCGACCCCGGTGTCCGCTGTGACAGTGCGATTTCGCCACGAGAATCGCAAACGGATGATGGACAACTGGTATTACCCGCTCGCCATCGGGCGTGCATTGCCAACTTTGCCGATATGGCTCACCGAAACCTTCGCGGTCTCGCTCGATCTGGAAGCTTGCTACGAAGAGACCTGCCGGACGTTGCGAATTCGTTGAACGCACTCATTTTTTGGCCGGCGTGACCTTCCAGCCGTCGACGCCGATTTCGCCGTGGACGCCGCAATCGAACTTCAGGGGCGCCTCCGGCCCGATGGGTTTGTCGGTTTTTCCGTTCTCGAACAATTTCGTATCTGAGACGCCCGTCAGCGTATTGTTCTGGATCGTCGATCCGTAGCTTTCTTTCGCCCGCAACAAGGGTCGTTCCTGCCCTCGGCACTCGATGATATTATCGCGGATGGAAATCGTTTTGAAATCGCATTTGGGATTGAAACCGAACAACCCATCCTTGCGCGGCGTCGGCGTCGTCCGGGTGATGATATGGTTGTTGCGCACTTCCAAGTTATTGAAAACTTCGTTGATCCAAATGACGCCGCGGCCGGGGTTGTTCACCAAGTTGTTGTGGAAACTGGCCGGGCCTTTCGCCGCGGCGTCGCCGAATGCGGATATCAAATTGCCGCCGTCGTTCTTGAGGTCGAAATCGAACAAGTTATGATCGATTTCCACGCCGTTGCGGACGAATTCAATCGAATAACTGTCCTTCATCCAATTGTGGTGGATGTGGAACGTCCGGCCGCTTTTGGGCACGACGCCGCCGGCGTATTTCGGTATTGAAATCGTACCGTGGCAGACGTTGTGATCGATCTCCACGTCTTCGTCGTTTTCAAAAGGGAACTCGATGGAAAAGTTCACCTCGATGGTGTTGTGGTGAATGCGGCAGCGTTTGCCCTGCCGGCCTTTGATGCCGTAAAATTCCTCGGCGGCTCCCTTACGAGTACGGACGAAGCGGTTGTGGGAAATCTCGCTGTCGGCCATCCAAATCGAAAAGATCGCCCCGCCCGTGATGCCGCCTTTCACACCCGGTTGGCCCTTCTCCCAACGGCCCCCGGCATCGACAAATTCGCAATCGTGAATCTTGGCCTTCTGCAAACCGAAGGTGCGGATACCGCTCCAGAGGGTTTCTTGAATCCGGACGTGGTGTACGTGCAACCCGGTGTGAAACCAAGCGAAGATCGCACCGTGGAGTTGCGGCGCCCGCAGGGTTAAGTCGGAGATGGTCACGCCGGCGGTATCCCGCTTCAACCGGATGAGATAAGCTTCGGTGTCCAAGCCTTCCAATTTCATCTCGGGGTCGGGCAGCGTTTTCGTCGATGGCTTCCACTTCTTCGAATGCGTGAGAATCGTTTTTTCGAAGCCCGCGCCGACCAGCGTCATCTTCGCTTTCAATTCCAGTGCGGCGTCGAGTTCGTATGTGCCCGCGGCGATTTCGATGGTGTCCCCGTCCGCGCCCTCGCGCACCGCCGCGACGAGTTTGGCCGGGGTGTCGACAGTCGCGGCGAGCGCGGGTGTCGCGACGACCGCGATCAGCAGTACGGTCAGGCGATGGATCATGGAAATGGCTTCGGTGGTCCGGGGGAAGAGATAGCGTAACAGGAACGGAGTCGTTCGGATACAATCCCTAGAACCGGATCACCAACCGACCCCTTCCACACCCCTCACCCCAAGTACCGGTTCACCACGTTCTCCAGCATTTCCTGCCGGCCGGACGTATTCTTCTCCGCCTCGCCCTTCTTGAGCATGTAGGCTTCCAGGCTCGCGAAGTCTTCCTTCCCGGCTTCGATGGTCGCACCGATGCCGGTGTCCCAACTGCCGTATCGCGTTTTCACGAAGTCCGTCAGTACGCCGTCCTTGCGGATCGCCGCAGCGATCTTCAACCCGTGGGCGAAGCAATCCATCGAGCCGATGTGGGCGTGGAAGAGATCGACCGGCTCGAAGCTCTCGCGGCGGACCTTCGCATCGAAGTTGAACCCGCCCGAACCGAGGCCGCCTTTCTGGTTCAGCACCACCAGCATGACCTGCGTCGTCAGGTACAGGTTGGTCGGGAATTGATCCGTGTCCCACCCTATGAGTTCGTCGCCTCGGTTGGCGTCGATGCTGCCGAGCAGACCATTGACGCGGGCGTACTCGAGTTCGTGCATCATCGTGTGGCCGGCCAACGTCGCGTGGTTCGTCTCGATGTTCAATTTGAAGTCGTTGATCAGCCCGTAACCGCGCAGGAAGGCGGCGCAGGTCGCAGAATCAAAATCGTACTGGTGGGTCGTCGGCTCTTTCGGCTTCGGCTCGATGAGGAACTGCCCCGTGAAGCCGATCGTCTTTTTGTAGTCCACGGCGAGGTGCAGAAACTTGGCGAAGTGGTCGAGCTCGCGTTTCAGGTCGGTGTTGTAGAGGTTCGTGTACCCCTCGCGGCCGCCCCAGAAGACGTAGTTCTCGCCGCCCAATTGCTTGGTCACTTCCATGGCCTTCTTCACCTGTGCGGCGCCGAACGCGAAGACGTCGGCATTGCAACTGGTACTGGCCCCGTGGACGAACCGCGGATTGCTGAACAAGTTCGCCGTACCCCAGAGCAGCTTGATGCCGGTGCGTTGCTGCTCCTCGGCGAGCACCTTCACGACGGCGTCGAGGTTGGCGTTCGATTCGCTCAGCGACTTCCCTTCCGGCGCGACATCGCGGTCGTGGAAGCAGTAGTACGGCACGCCGAGTTTCTCCATGAACTCGAAGGCGACCTTGACGCGCGTCTGGGCCATGGCGACGCTATCGGTACCGTCTTCCCACGGCCGGACGGCGCAACCGGGGCCGAAGGGATCGCCGCCCGTACCGCGCATCGTGTGCCAGTAAGCGACGGCGAAGCGGAAGTGCTCGGCCATCGTCTTGCCTTCGACGACTTCGGCCGGGTTGTAATGGCGGAAGGCGAAGGGGTTGGTGCTTTGGGGGCCTTCGAAAGCGATCTTGGGAACATCGGGGAAAAACGTCATCATAAACTCCGGCATGGGAGAAGGTGGTGCAGAGATGTTTAGCGGTGGGGTAATGGGATGGGTAGTGGGCGGGGGCAGACGAGAAATCCGAAATGGGTGTACGCGCCGGGTCGTCGGCGAGCAGTATCTTGTAGCGGCTCCAATTCCGAGGTGATGCCGACCATGCGACAAACTACGCTCGCGAGATTCTTGATAGCCGGAGGGCCGTTCGATTCGGCCCAGCACGAGCGCACCGTCTGGGGCGTGTGCAAGGGGGTCTTGGCGAATACGGCCGACGCCGAGGACGCATTCCAAGCCACGTTCTTGGGGTGCCCGTACCCACACCACCGTTGAAGCCGAAAGACAACTGACCCGAATGCTATGCCGGACTGTATCAGCGGACGATGCTGCCCGGTGGCACGATCGTCGGCGGCGGGAGTTCATTTCCGAATGTCGGCGCCCGCGGGGCGAGTCCCGAAAGCGGCGTCACATTCGAATCGCGATCCGCTTCGTACTCGCGGCCATCTTGCAGCGTGAAGCGCACCACGACGCGAATGCGGGGCGTCGTCGGTGCCCGATCCCACTGCAGCGGCACGGTGTACCCACCACCCAACAAGCCCGATTTCCAGGTCTTTTTGAGTTGTTCGGCTGTCACTTCCCACTTGCCGATGGGCAACTTCAAGCCTTCTTGAGTGATCTCATACGCTAGCACCGAGGCGCGCCCTGGGATCTTGACGGCGGTCCCGTCTTCGTCTTTGGGCACCAGCACGACTTGAAGACCTTCGTCGCCGGGGATGCCGTCGTCATCGCGGCCGCCGGTGCCGGTGCCGAGTTGGAAATCGCGCAGCGTGTATGGGGCGGAACCGGATTGGTGAATGACACCGCCGGGTGGGCAGGGGAGCGGTTGCGGCTGTCGCTGGTAGACATCGGTGAGCAGACGGAGTTGCTGGAGTTCGCCGCGGGCTTCGAGCAGCTCGCGTTCGCGGGTACGCAGCTCGGCTTCGAGGAGGTCAGGCTTCTCTTGCTTACCGACGAGCTTGTTGACCGACTTGCAGCCCGTCGTGGTGCTCGAAAAGAAGATTAACCACAGAGGCACCGAGACACAGAGAAGACGAAAACGAGGTGTGGAGATCCCTGTTTTCTTGTCTTCTCTGTGTCTCGGTGCCTCTGTGGTGAATCCTTTCATGCGACTTCCATTGAAATCGCCGGTCGGTCGTTAACCCTCGGACTTGCGGGCCAACCCTTCCGGCATCTTTTCGAGGACCGAGTCGATCAATCCGTAATCGCGGGCCTCGGCGGCCGTCATGAAGTTGTCGCGGTCCGTGTCTTTTTCGATCTGCTCGAGCGTCTTGCCCGTGTGCGTCTTCATCAGGTCGTTGAGTTTGGTCTTCAACTTCTTGATGTTCTTCACGTGGATGTCGATTTCGGTCGCGTTGCCCTCGTAGCCGCCGAGCGGCTGGTGGATCATGATCTCCGCGTTCGGCAGGGCGTAACGCTTGCCCTTCTCGCCGGCGGTCAGCAGCATCGCCCCCATGCTGGCGGCGAGGCCCATGCAGTAGGTCGCCACGGGGCAACTGATGAACTGCATGGTGTCGTAGATCGCCATCCCGGAACTTACCGAGCCGCCGGGGCTGTTGATGTACAGGTGGATGTCGGCCTTTGGATCCTCGAACTGCAAGTAGAGCATCTGGGCGACGATCAAGTTCGCCATTTCGTCGCGCACCACCCCTTGCAGGAAGATGATGCGCTCTTTCAGCAAGCGACTGTAAATGTCGTACGCTTGCTGTTCGCGGCCCTTGTTGTCCACGACCATCGGGATCAGCGGCATGGTTCGTCCCTCGTCCGGTCAGGACGGCCGCACATCTGGTATCGGCGGCCGGCCTGCGTGTGTGTCAGAGTTGTTGGTGGAAATCGCTGCGGTGGCGGCCCGCTCCTGCGGGTGGTGCGGGGCGGGCCGGTTGATCGGGGTCATTGAAACTGCGTTACTTCTTCGCTTCGACCGGCGGCTTCGACAGCACTTCGTCGACGAGGCCGAAGGCCTTGGCTTGCTCGGCCGAGAAGTAGCGGTCGCGGTCGGTTTCCTTGGCGATCACGTCCATCGACTGGCCGGTGTGGCTCGCCAGAATCTGGTTGAGCCGGTTGTGTTCCTTCAAGATCTCGTTGGCCTGGATTTCGATGTCCGAGACTTGCCCGCCGACTTGGCCGTACGGTTGGTGGCACATCACCTTGCTGTTCGGCAGGGCGTAGCGTTTGCCCTTGGTGCCCGCGGCGAGCAATACGGCGGCCATGCTGGCGGCGATGCCCATGCAGTAGGTGTTGATCTGACAGTCGATGAACTGCATCGTGTCGTAGATGGCGAGGCCGGCCGTGATGGAGCCGCCGGGGCTGTTGATGTAGATGTGCACGTCGGTCGATTTTTTATCGGTGACGAGCCAGAGCAGTTTCTGGATGACGACGCTGGCCATGTAGTCGTTGATGACCGGACTGCCGCCGGTTTCCATGCTGCTGCCGATGAAGATGATGCGGTTTTCGAGGAGCAGGTCGGCGAGCGTCATCGTCCGCTGGCGGGTGTAGCCTTGCTGCATGATCGGTTCGATGGGGCCGAAGTTTTTCATGGCCATCGCCATCGGGTCGCCGTCGGGTCGGAACATGGTGTAGCCTTTCCGGCTTAGCGGGGAACGCGGCGCCTCGTGGGGCGAGCCGACCTCGGTCACGAGTCGGGTGACTTCAGTTTACGCGGTCGGTCAAACGCTGCCGTCGGTGGCGGTGGCATCCGTGGTCGCCGTGGCGTCTTCGTCTTCGTTCATGGGATTGAATTCGTAGTCTTCGTAGACGGCGGTTTCCAGCACCATGTCGAGGGCTTTGCGCTCCAGCAACTCGGTGGCGAGCGATTCCATCTGGTCTTCGCGTTCCATGCGGCCGCGGACTTTACGGGGGCTTTCGCCGCTGCGGTCGGCGATGGCATCGATCTCGGCTTCGATGTCGGCGTCTTCGATCTCGAGCTTCTCGAGGTCGGCGATCTTCTGCAGCACGAAGTGCTCTTGGAGCGCCGCGGCGGTGCTGCGGAGGGCGTCCTGCGTCAGCGATCGCTCCCGGCTGACGATTTGTTCTTCGGTCATGCCGGCGCCGCGCATTTCCATCACCCGGCGCTGGAGCGTCTTGCGGGCTTGTTTCTGCAAGAGATCCTGCGGCAGTTCCCACTTGGTCTGCCCGGCGAGCAGTTGCAGCACTTGCGTGCGGGCCGTCTGGCGCTGTTGGTAGGCGAGGAATCGCTCCAACCGCGTGGTGACGACTTCTTCAAATTGGTCGGCGTTGCGGACGTTGAACTGGCCGAGCAGATCGCTCGTCAATTCCGGCAGGCGCATCGTCTTGATGTCGAGGATCGTGAAGTGGGCATTCACGGATTTGCCGCGGAGGGCCGTGTTGACCCCCTGCGACAGCGTGATCTCGACTTCGCGGGTGTCGCCGACTTTCGCCCCGACGAGTTTCTTGCCGAAGTCCTCGGCGACACCGTCTTCGAGAGCCAACCGCTTCTCGACCTTCAGCCGGACTTCGCTGACTTTGTTCAGTTCCTTGTCGCCGTCTTTGATGACCAGATTCGTCGTGACGAGGTCGTCCATTTCGACGGCGATGTCATCGCCATCTTTCGGGGCGAGCGTGCCGTAGGGTTCGAGGATGCGCTTGCTTTCGCGCTTGATGTCGGCCGGGGTGAATTCGTGCACCGGCCGGCGAATTTTGAGGCCCTTGTAGTCCGGCAGGTCGAACTCGGGTCGGACTTCGATGTTGAACTCGTAGACCATCGGTTCGTCATCCCCTTCGGGAATGAGCACCTTGGACGGATCGAGTTCGGGCGGGCTGAGCGGCGAGAGGGACTGTTCCTCGGCGAGCTGCTCGAGGCTGGCCATAAGGATTTCGTTCTTAACCTCGGCGGCGATTTCTTTGAAGAACTTCTTCTCGACGATCTTGCGCGGCGCTTTGCCGGTGCGGAAGCCGGGGATTTGTACCGGGTTCTTGACCATCATGTCCGAGAATTTCTCGTCCATGCGGGTGTTGATCGCGGAGCGGTCCACGGTGACCTTGACGTGCTTTTTGCACGGGCCGGCGTCGGTGATGACGACGTCTTGCTTCAGCTTGGCCGGGGCCTCGGCCATTTCGGTCTCGGTATCCACGTCCGGCGCGTCCACGAGGGCGCTGGTCTCTTCGCTCGACATCGTCAACTCTCCTAGCCGCTACGGCCGACCAACCGGGCAAAATTCGGGAATGGAATGATACGGAAACGATTCGAGCCGGCGAAGTTCGGGGACGGCCGGGCCAAGCCCGCCGAGTCCCACCCCTTCCCGGCTCATCGCAATTCGTCGAACTCCATCGATCATTCAGAGCGGGAGATGGGATTTGAACCCACGACAACCTCGTTGGCAACGAGGTACTCTACCACTGAGTTACTCCCGCCTACAC
>Ga0105048_10020070_pt1 | contig 10214 bp, 8 predicted proteins | sample MAT05_FD_78382 | JGI IMG/M metagenome (GOLD analysis project Ga0105048, IMG submission 78382) | Freshwater microbial communities from Lake Fryxell liftoff mats and glacier meltwater in Antarctica - MAT-05 | ecosystem: Environmental > Aquatic > Freshwater > Ice > Liftoff microbial mat | place...
CCCAGGCCACACCCAACTCGTCGGCCGGGTTGTAGTAGCTGTCCACCAGGTAGGTGATGGCCATGTCGGTCAACGAGGCGAAACCGTGGGCCACTCCCGGCGGAATGAAGACAACCAAGTGGTTGAGCTCACCTCCGTCAACCTCGCCGAGGTCCAGACACTGGGTCACACCGTCGGTCGGCCCGCCCGAACGCAGGTCGTGCAACACGACACGCGCCCAGCCGAACGGGACGTACCAGTAGTCGGCCTGGTGCAGGTGATAGTGCAGCCCGACGACGCAGCCTGCGACGCGGTTGCCCCGGTTGCCCTGCACCATCTCGCGTCCGTGCGGAAACCACTCGCGGCGATAGTTCTCGATGAAGTAGCCCCGGTCGTCGCCGAACTTCGTCGGCTCGACGATCTGGACTCCGGCGATCAGGTCGGATTCGGTCACTGTGGCCACAGAAATGCTCCTACTCCAGGTCGATCAGACAGTCGTCGCCAACCATCAAGCGGGTGGCGACAGGTCGGTTCCGACTGCGAAGGACCTGTGCATCGCGGCCGATGAGCGAGTCCACCAGCCGGGGGACGTCGTGGATCGACGCTCGCTCGAGCACCACGGAGTTCTCGATCTCACTGTTCTGGATCGTGCAACCCGGGGCAATCGAGGTGTACGGACCGACATAGCTGTCGACCAGCTGCGTTCCGGAACCGATGATGGCCGGGCCGCGCACCCGCGAGTTGACCAGCGTGGCGCCCGCTTCGATCACCACCCGGCCGTCGACGTCGCTCGTCTCGTCCAGTTCCCCGTCCATTCGAGCCACCAGGTCGTCGAGTACCCGACGATTGGACTCGAGCAGAGGATCCTTCTTTCCGGTGTCCAACCACCATCCCTCGAGGAGATCGTGGCGGACGCGATGCCCGTGTTCGATCAACCACTGGATGGCATCGGTGATCTCCAGCTCCCCACGTGGGCTGGGTTCGATGGCATCGACCGCAACGTGGATGGCCTTGGTGAACAGATAGACGCCGACCAACGCCAGGTTGGACGGTGGATCCACCGGCTTCTCGACGAGGTGCAGGACGTGGCCGGCCGCGTCGACGGCGGCCACCCCGAATCGATGCGGGTCCGGCACCGGGCAGAGCAGGATCTGGGCGGCGGGCGGTTCCTTGGCCCCAGCCAGCGTCGGCTGACCCGAAGCCATCTGGTCGTCGCTGAACACCTTGACGAACTCCTGGAGCCCCTGCTGCAGCATGTTGTCGCCCAGATACATGACGAAGTCGTCATCGCCCAGGAAGTCATGGGCGATCCGCACGCAATGAGCAAGACCGAGGGGTGCTTCCTGAGGGATGTAGGTGACGTGAGCACCGAAGGCCGACCCGTCGCCCACCGCCTTGCGGACCTCGGGTCCCGTCTCGCCGATGACGATGCCGATCTCGGTGATCCCCGCCTCGACCATGTCCTCGATCCCGTAGAACAGGATCGGCTTGTTGGCCACCGGCACCAGTTGCTTGGCGCTGGTATGGGTGATCGGACGGAGTCGGGTCCCCGCACCACCGGACAGGATGAGGCCCTTCACGAGGGGTGTTTCTAGCAGCTCACCCCGGAACGGCTACCAATGTCGGACCGCTGCTCAACGATGTCGGCCGGTGAGCCGAGCGAGACTGCCCCGCAGCCGGCCACGGTCGACCAGGTAGATGAGCCGTATGAGCCGTCCCGGTCGTCGCCGGACCCAGAAACCGATTCCCAGGTCGTATCGCCGATCGTCCGCCACCGTTCCGTTCACCAGATCGGGCGCCCGCCGTGGCGCATCACAGAAGCCGACGAGCGGTTGGAGGACCACCGACCAGGCGAACTCGGGTGCCACCTCCGTCACCCGCTCCCGCGCGGCACTCAACCTGTGCGGATCACGGGCGAACGAACTGATCGCGTCCGCCAGAGCGGCCGCGTCACCGGGTGGGACCACTGCGCCCAATCCCCTGGCGGCCACCAGGTCGGAGAGCGCGCCGCCCTCGGTGACGATGGTCGGCAACCCAGCCCACAACGAGTCCAGGACCCTGGTCCGGAAGGCAAAGTCGGTCTCCAGGCCAGGTTGATGGGTGGACACCGTCAGGTCGGCGTCGGCCAGATGTTCGTGGCGCTCCGCGTACGGCACCCACTCGAAGTTGAAGAAGACGCTGCGGTCCCGGAGCCCCAACTCCTCGGCCAGCGCCACCGTCTCGGCGGCTACCCGCATCGTGGGCACGCCGGGGTTGGGATGCTTCATCCCCATGAAGACCAGCCGCACGTTCGGATCCGTGTCAGCCAAGAGGGCCATGGCCCGAACCAGGGTCAGGGGATCGAACCAGTTGTAGACGCCGCCGTTCCACAGCAGGACCAGATCGTCGTCATCGATGCCCGCCACCACGCCGCGGATGGCGTGTCGGGTCACCACCGGGAACTCCGGATCGCATCCGAACGGCACGACATCGAGGAACGACCGGTACGTCGGATCAGCGCTGTACAACTCGGGATTCACCCTGCCCAGGGCCGCCAGGTGCCCCAGCCAGAGCATCCGCTGGTCCTCGCTGGCGCAGATGACGAAGTCGGCCCGGGCCAGCTGACGGCTCAGGGCTGCAGTGGCCCCGAGGACCGCTCCCGCCCACCCGCGCGGCGAGAGTCCGCTGGCCTGCTCGAGCTGTTCGAGGTGCATCGGGTCGTACACGTCCGCCACCAGGATCACCTCCATCTCGGCGATCTCGGGATGATGCGTCAGGAACCAACCCTGGAAGATGACGATCTCCGCCCACTGCGCATGGGCCGCAGCCTGTTCACGCTTGGCGTACGAGACCTCGAATCGATCGCTCGATATCGAGCACGCACCGGTCGAGATCAACCGGACGTCGTGGCGGGTCGAGAGCTCCGCGGCAATGTGCCAGGCCCGGATCGCCGGTCCGGCCATTGCCTCGGCCAACACGTCCGGGGTCGCCACCAGGATGCGACGACGCGTTCCGGGCTGCACGATCGAGACCGTAGCCATCACCGGGTTGGCAGACGGGGAGCCGGCATCCACCGGCTCCCGACCCGATCGGCTCGCTCCAGGCCGAGAGGAACCGGCCGGAGCCGTTGAGCCACGATCGACGGGAGAGCGGCGAACACCGACGCCCACACCCGGGCCCAACCGCCGGACGTCGTTGCCTTCGACCAGGTGGGCTCTGTCTTCCCACGCAACGACGCCGAGGTGCGGCCGACCGCAAACTGCAGGGCGGCGAACACCGTCTGGCGGGGCGCGTGACGAAGCGTGGTGACCAACCAGTTGCGGGTGTCGACGAATCGGAAGAACGAGCTCGTTGGTGATCCCGAGCCGTGACGCAGGTGCCTGGTCACCGCCTCGGGCACACAGACGATCCGCCACCCAAGCCGACGCATTCGCCACGACAGCTCAAGATCCTCGGAGTACGCGAAGTACGACGGGTCGAAGAGGCCGGCGGCCGCGAGCGCCGTCGAGCGGATCAGTACCGCCGCGCCACTGAACGCCTCGACCTCGACCAGCGATGGGCCGCTGTCACCATCATCGATCTCGCCCAGCCGACGCTCCCGACCCTCCCCCAACTCGGTCAGCTCAATTCCGCACGAGTTGACCCGAGGAGGATCGGAATCGTCGAGGAAGAGAACCTTCGGACACGCCGCACCAACGCTGGGATCGGCCATGGCGGCGACCAGCGGTCGGAGCCAGCCCGGCTCAACGATCGAGTCGTTGTTCACCAAGGCCACCAGGTCGATCCCATCCAGGTCTCGCATGGCGCGGTTGCACCCCTCGGCGAAGCCCAGGTTGACGCCGTTCTCGACGATCCGGACGACCGGGAAGCGTGAACGCAACACGATGGCGGAGTCGTCGACCGACCCGTTGTCCACGATCACGACCTCGAACGCCTCGGCTGGGTGGTCGGTGGCCAGGAGCGAACGGACGCAATTCGTGGTCAGGTCCGAACGGTTCCAGTTCAGGACGACAACCCGAACCGAGGGTGTCTGGACAGCGCCGCTCACGGTGGAGTTGTCACCGACAAGGTGACGGCGCTGCCGATCGTGATCACCATGATCAGCCAACCGGATGTCACGAGCCCACTCCACGCCCAGCGAATCGGGCGCGAACGGTCGAATACGGCGATCGTGACGATCGCCATCAACGGAAGCAAGGAGATGAGGTACCGGAGAGGAACGGCCACGTAGATCTCGCTGAGCACGAAGTTCATCACGATCAACGCCGGACCGGCGAGGAGCATCGTCACCAGTGTCGATAGCCCGAGACGGCGGAGGAACTCGTGCTCTACCTGCCTGCCTGGCAGACCGATCGCTGCGAGAGCGGCCGCACCCAGTGCCAGCGACAGAACGACCACGGCAAGGGACACCCACGAGTTCTTGAGACCAAGCGGCGTGTACCCGACCAACGGTGGGATCGCTGCCACATTCGCCAGCAGGCTGTCCAGCGGCAAGCTGTCGACGTGGAAGCGACGAAACTGATCGATCACGCTGACCGGCGCCGAAGCCTGCGCACGTTGCACTGCCAACACCGCAAGCGCCACCACCGCCGAGCCTCCGGCGACGATCGAAACGGGGCGCCACGTGGTGTCCCCCGGCGTCGGTGCGCCCCCCGCAGATGTTCGTTGGCGACTCCATCCCTCGAACAGATCCGCGGCGAGGAGAAGAAGCACCACACCAGTGGCCAATCCATGGGTCGATTTGATGGCAACCGGCACCACCGCCAGCAGCAGCCACCACAACCGGTTGGAGCGCTTCCAACCGAGGTAGCCGACCAACGCAGAGACGCCCGCGAAAAGACCTGCCGCATCAGGGTTGACGGTCCCGAGCGCATGAAGCGAAGCGGGGTTGGCGACACACACCACGCATGAAGCGACGAAAACCGTCGGGCTGGCCCGTAACCACCGACAGGCGATCGCCATCATGGTCACGAACGCCACGATCCAGGCGAGATTGGCCAGACGTGCACCAGCGACGAACGATCGATCGAACCGCTGGGCGACCGAGCCGCCCAGCGCAGCGACGACGTAGTAGGTCGGTGGATGGATGAACGCCACGTTGTAGCCGTTCTCCGGGTAGACCTCAGGCCGAAGCGAAGCTTCGGGGGCGTTGCACGCGGGAACCTCGAAGGAGATCTCCGACGCGTCCAGCCGACGACAGGCGAACTCGCGCATCACGATCGTGCCGAATCGATCACCCCGACCCACGAGGGACCCCTCGGACAACTTGGCGGCGTAGTCGATGTGTGCGAACTCGTCGATGGGCGAGATGTTCGGATACTTCATCTGGTACAAGACGACGGACGCCGCGCACATGAGGAGTGCGATCAGCCACGCGATGACCCACGTCGACCGGCGACGACTGTCGATGGGAGCCACGAACGAGTTCTCGGTGACCGCAGGATCGGACTCGACTTCCGACGTCGTTCCCACTGCCGGGACGCTACACGGGCACCCTCGGTCGATCAGTCGAACGCTGACCGCCGTGGCAGGCAATCGGAGTTCCTCACCGTGACCTACGATCGATCCTCGTGTCCGTCCACCCGTCCGCCATTGTTGAGCCCGGGTCGTCGATCGGCGCAGGGACACGGATCTGGCACCACTCACACGTCCGAACGGGCGCAAGAATCGGTGCAGGCTGCACGCTGGGCAAGAACGTGTTCGTGGACACCGGCGCGGTGATCGGCGACGGCGTCAAGGTGCAGAACAACGTGTCGGTCTTCTCCGGAGTGACCATCGAGGACGGGGTCTTCGTCGGGCCGAGCGCGGTCTTCACCAATGACCTGTGGCCACGCGCAACCTCGACCGACTGGTCGATTACACCGACGCTCGTTCGCCACGGCGCCTCCATAGGCGCCAACGCGACGATCGTCTGCGGCGTCACACTCGGTGCGTACTGCACGATCGGGGCCGGCTCGGTGGTGACAGCCGACGTGGCGGCCAATCAACTGGTCGTCGGCAATCCGGCCCACCCCAGCGGTTGGGTCTGTGACTGCGGACGGCTTGCCTCCCGGGCCAGCGATCGCCCCGACGAGCTTCGATGCGACCGATGCCGGGTTCCGGCGTGATCCCGGTCTCCTCGGTCGATCTCCCGCCGGAGGTCGAGACGCTCGTCCTCGAAGTTCTCCGATCTGGCATGCTCGCATCGGGACCGAAGGTCACCGAACTGGAGGAGCTGGCCGCCGAGATGGCGGGGGTGCGGCACGCCATGGCGGTCAACAACGGCACGACGGCTCTGGTGGTCGCGTTGGAGAGCCTGCAACTCGAACCTGGCGACGAAGTCATCACCAGTCCTTTCACGTTCGTCGCGACACTCAACGCCATCCTCGAAGCCGGAGCAGTTGCCCGATTCGCCGACATTGGACCGGACTTCTGCGTGGACCCCGAGGCGGTCGAAGCGGCCATTGGTCCACGCACCAAGGTGCTGCTCCCAGTTCATCTCTACGGACAGCCGGCTGACATGACCGCTCTCGACGGCCTGGCGTCACGCCACGGCCTGGCGCTGGTCGAGGACGCCGCCCAGAGCCACGGCGCCGCAATCAACGGACGACCGGTCGGTTCGTGGGGAATCGGATGCTTCTCGCTCTACGGGACGAAGAACGTGACGACCGGTGAGGGGGGTCTGGTCACCACCAACGACGCCGACCTGGCCGACCGGATCCGGGTCTTGCGGAACCAGGGCATGCGGGCTCGCTACCAGTACGAGATGCCCGGACACAATTACCGTCTGACCGACCTCCAGGCAGCCGTCGGAATTCCGCAACTCCATCGGCTGAGCCAGATCAACGAGTCGCGCGCACTCAACGCCGAGACGCTCACTCGAGGGCTGTCCGACATACCCGGTCTCATCACACCATCGGTGGCGCCAGGCCGAACTCACGTCTGGCATCAGTACACGGTTCGCGTCACCGAGGAGGCCTCGGTCACTCGCCAGGACGCGGTTGAGGCCTTGACCCAGCGCGGCATCGGGTGCGGGGTCTACTACCCGCGACAGGTCTACGACTACAACTGCTATCGAGACCACCCCCGCGTCGAAGTCGAGCCATGCCCAGTCGCCGAGAAGGCGGCTCACGAGGTCCTCTCGCTCCCGGTGCATCCCAAACTGAGTGCGGCCGACCTCGATCGGATCATCGAGACCGTCCACGAGGTGCTCTCGTGTTGAAGCTCGCCATCGTCGGCGCAGGCATCATGGGCGCCAATCACGCCAGAATCGCCGACCAGCACCGCTCTGTTGAGCTCGTGGCGATCGTCGATCCGTCGCCTGAACGAGTTGATCCGCTGGTGGCACGATACGGAACGGCCACGTTCTCCACGCTCGACGAGTGTCTTGGTTCATTCGACGCGGCCATCATCGCCACGCCGACCGAACACCATCACGAGGTGGGGCTCCGACTGATCGAACACGGCATCCATGTGCTGATCGAAAAGCCAATCGCTTCGACAATCGAAGAGGCGACCGATCTGATCGAAGCGGCAGCGAGGTCGGGTTCAACCCTCACGGTGGGCCACGTCGAGCGATTCAACCCAGCGGTACTCGAGTTGGACTCCATCATCACCGATCCCGTCCACATCACAGCCACCAGGATCAGCCCGTTCGCGGCACGCGTGACGACCGGGGTCGTGCTCGACCTCATGGTCCACGATCTGGACATCGTCGCCCAGCTCGCCGGCGGTTCGATCACTCGGGTGCAAGCTTCGGCTTCCTCCACGCGGTCTGACTCCGAGGACCTGGCGACTGCTCTCCTCGAGTTCGACAACGGCGTCACCGCCACCCTGACCGCCAGTCGGATCGGTCAGCAGAAGATCCGGGAGATCACCATCACACAGCCGAACAGCTTCGTCACTGTCGACCTGCTCCGACAGGACATCACCATCAGCCGGGTGGACCATTCCGAGTACCTGTCCACTGAAGGCGCTCGCTACCGCCAGACCGGTGTCATCGAGATCCCATTCCTGGAGCATCGGGGTGAGCCCCTGGCGCTCGAGCTCGATGAGTTCGTCGCCGCGATCGCCGAGTCACGCACGCCGCGAGTCACCGGCGCGGACGGCCGAGCAGCACTCGACCTTGCGCTCCGAGTGACCGCTGCGTCGGCGCATACGAGGTGAGGTCACCGTGTATGAGGGAATGACCATCGCTGCGGTCGTCCCCGCCTACTGCGAGGAAGCGCACATTGCCCGCGTCATCGAGACCATGCCGCCGACTGTGGACATCATCGTGGTGGTCGACGACTGCTCGCCGGACGACACCTACGCGCGAGCTCTGGCCACCGAGGATTCACGGCTGAGCGTGATCCGACACGAGGAGAACCAAGGGGTTGGCGGCGCGATCATGACGGCCCACGCCCGAGCGCTGGATCTCGGCTCAGACATCAACGTCGTGTTCGCTGGCGATGGCCAGATGGACCCGGACCATCTCCCCGAGCTGCTCGACCCGATTGTCCACGAGGGTTACGGATTCACCAAGGCCAACCGCTTCTACTCCTCGAAGTCGTTCCACGGGATGCCGATCTACCGAGTCATCGGCAACGTCGTGCTGTCCTTTCTGAACAAGCTCGCTTCCGGGTACTGGAACCTCTTCGATCCACAGAACGGCTACACCGCCACCTCTGCTGGCGTGCTCCGGCGTTTGGACTTCGACCGGATCGCCCGACGGTACGAGTTCGAGAACGACTTCCTCATGAATCTGAACATCCTCAACGTGCGGGCAAAGGACGTTCCTATTCCAGCCGTCTATGGCGACGAGGTGTCCACCATCAAGTTGCGCAAGGTCATCCCAGCGCTGCTTCGACTGATGACACGCGGCTTCCTCCGGCGCATCATGCTCAAGTACGTGATCGGCACGTTCTCACCGATCGCCCTCTTCCTCGCTGTCGGAAGCCTTCTGGTCCTGTGGGCGTCGCTGTTCGGGCTGTGGGTCATCGTTCAGACAATCGGTCCGGATGTGGCCAGTACGGGCACGGTTCTGCTCTGCGTTGCGCCGGGCCTGGTCGGCATCCAGTTCCTCCTGACAGCGCTCCAGCTCGACATCGCAGCCACCCCCGACTGATCACCTCAGGGCCGGCGGGGCCGACTCGTGCCTCAGGCCGGCGGGGCCTGGAGCGGGGCGGGGACGCAATGCCCCTCGAGTTCCACGATCTGGATGCGATCCCGGTTCGCCCAGGTGATCTCGTTGGTCGGATCGACCCGGATCTTGTACTCGCGGAAGCTCATCTCCAGAGCATCGAACGTCAGGTAGCGGCCGACCAGGCTGTCTCCCACGTCGAGGATCAGCTTGATGGTCTCCACTGCCTGGATCGTTCCGATGATGCCGGGCAGCGCCCCGAGTACGCCGGCTTCGGCGCAACTCGGCGCCATGTCGGCCGGTGGAGGCTCGGGCAGCATGTCGCGATACGTGGGTCCGGACCTCGGGTCGAAGACCGTGACCTGACCTTCGAACCGGAAGATCGAGCCGTGCACAACCGGGATGCACAGCTTCACCGAGGCGTCGTTCAACAGGTAGCGGACCGGGAAGTTGTCCGCTCCGTCCACGATGACGTCGTAACCGGCGATGATGTCCATGACGTTCGAGGCGTCGAGCCGCCGGTCGTAGGTCACCACGTTCACGTCGGGGTTGAGCAGCGTCAGGGTCTTCTTGGCTGAGTCCACCTTGCGCTCGCCGATGCGATCGAGGTTGTGCAGGATCTGGCGCTGCAGGTTCGATGCGTCGACCACGTCCATGTCGATGATGCCGATCGTGCCGACACCCGCCGCTGCCAGGTACAGCGCCGCAGGCGAGCCCAGTCCACCGGCGCCGAGCAGTAGGACCTTTGCGCCGAGGAGCTTCTGCTGACCAGCCTCGCCGACCTCTGGCACCAGGAGATGCCGTTGGTATCGGTTCCGCTGCTCGGGGGTGAGCACCGCCGGCGTCTTCCACTCACGCCCCTCGTCCTTCCAGGCGTTGAAGCCACCAGCCATGGAGACCACGTTCGTGTAGCCCAGCTCCGCCAGCGTCTTGGCCGCGAAGGCAGATCGGACACCACCGGCGCACTGGACCAGGATCTCGGTGTCCTTGTCCGGGATCCGTCCTTCGATCTGGGCTTCCAGGTGACCACGGGGAAGGAAGACCGCCCCGGGTACCGCGCCCTGCTCGAACTCATCGGCCTCCCGCACGTCGAGGATGGTGGCGCCAGCGGCCCGACGCTCCTCGGCGTCGGCGGTCGAGATCTCTCGGATCTCGG
>Ga0105048_10020072_pt1 | contig 10214 bp, 3 predicted proteins | sample MAT05_FD_78382 | JGI IMG/M metagenome (GOLD analysis project Ga0105048, IMG submission 78382) | Freshwater microbial communities from Lake Fryxell liftoff mats and glacier meltwater in Antarctica - MAT-05 | ecosystem: Environmental > Aquatic > Freshwater > Ice > Liftoff microbial mat | place...
CACCCGCCCGTCGCTCGTGAGCCCCGCCGTGAACGCCACGTTCTGGTTCACGAACGACGCCACGCTCCCCGCCGCCAGCGTCGGTGCCCCGGCCACGCCGAGCGTGACATTCTGGGCCCGGAACCTCTGCCCGGCCCGCTGGGTGAACGCCCACAGGTTGCCGAGTTGATCCGTGCCGGTGATCTGGATGATCCCCTGGGCCGTCTCCATCGCCGTCACCGCGCCCGCCATCGTCGGCCCCCCGGCGATGGCCGCGACATTCCGAAGCGTGAACCGTGCCGAGGTCGCCGCCGCCCCGCCGTTGCGCGAGAACAGCATGACGCGTCCCGCACCATCGACCCCGACAATGTTGATCGAGCCCGTCCGCCGCGAGTAGAACGCCGTCAGGTCCCCGACGATCGTCGGCGACGCCGCCGGTCCCAAGTCGCGTCGCGAGACGTTCGCGAAAACGAACCGCCACTCGCCGCCCGCCAGCCGCGGCCCGGTGTGCGAGAAGCTCACAAGCTGCCCCGCCGCGTTCAGGCCCACGATCTGCGTCAGTCCCTGCGGGTCCGTCACGACACTCAGCGAGCGGGCGATCGAATCGGCACCGGCCATCGACCGCGTGAGGTTCCGCTTGCTCCACGCGCCGCCGGCGCTTCGCTTGTAGACCATCACACCCATGTCCGACGTGCCGACCACATATGTGAGCCCGTCGCGCGGATCCACGAACGTTCGCAGCGCACCGAACATCGCCGGCCCGGCCGTCCGGGCCCGCACGTCTACCGCCCGCCACACCCCGTCGCTCCCGCGCTCGGCGAACATCGCCCCGCCCGTCGCCGACACGAACGACACCACGGTCTTCCCGCCCGCCAGACCCGTCGCCAGCCGCTGCTCGCCGGCCGGCAACACGCTCGCCGGCAGGTCCGAGACCGGCGTCGGCGGCGGTGGTAATGGCAGCGGCAAGTCCGGCCCCGCGATGCTCACCACATATCCGCTGGGCGACCCGCCGCCACCGGCGGAACGCGACGCCACCAGCACGTAGTACGCCCGCCCCGCCTCCAGCGTCACCGTCATCCCCGCGCCCACGCCCACCGCCTGCCCAACGCCGATCGTCTGCCCGTCGAGCGTCAGCACCGACACGCCGATCGACTGGTTCCCGCTCGACCGCAGCGCCGTCAGCGTCGTCGCCCCCGACCGCACCGCGACGAACCGGAACACGTCCGTGTCGCCCGTCGAGCCAAGCACCCCGCTCAGCGTCCCGGAGCCGCTGGCCGCGTCCAGCACCAGCAGCGTCGCCGCATCGAGCTGCCCCTGATCAGCATGGTCGTCCGCTGGCGGCGGCTCGGGCGGGCCCTGCACCAGCACCGAATACCCCGTCGCGCTCGCCGCCCCGCCCGTGGTGCCCACCGCATCCACCAGCAGGTAATACGTCTGCCCCTGAGCAACGGTCACAATCAGTGTCGAGCTCTGCCCGCTGGCCTGACCCGTCGCCAGCAGCGCCCGCGCCGCGTCGTACACGCGGACGCGCAAAAGCTGGTTCCCGCCATCGCCCCCGCTTGGCGTCACGCTCACGCTCGCCACGCCCGAGCGCGTCGGCGTGAACCGCGCGAGGTCCGAGTCGCCCGCTCCGAGGTTCGCCGAGAACGCGCCGTTGCCGGTGCCCACCGAGATGCCCACGGCCGCCGCGTTGCTCCAGTCGCCCGCGTCGGGCAGATCGTCCGTCGGGGGCGGGGGGGGCGGCGGAGGCTCGGGCGGGCCAACCATCAAGAGCGTGTAGTCTGTCGGCGTCCCCGCCCCGCCCGCGGGCCCGCCTGTCGAGTCCACCAGCACGTAGTACGTCGAGCCCTGCGCGAGCGATGCGCCGACGCTCAGCACCCCGCCCGCGAGCGACCCCGTGCCCACAAGCGACTGGGCCGCGTTGTACACCCGCAGCCGAAGGGCAAGATTCCCCGCGCTCGCCGCGAGTGTCAGCGTCGCACTCCCCGCCCGCCCCGCGACGAACGTGAACAGGTCGCTGTCGCTCGCCGCGCCCAGCACCCCCGTCCGCGTCGCGCCGGCCGAAGGGTTCAGCACGATCGTCGCCGCTTGCGACCACTGCCCGGCATCGGCGAAGTCGTCTGTCGGCGGCGGCGGGGGGGGCGGCGGTGCAGGGACGGGGGCCGTCAGTTCCCACTGCTTCACGTCCTGCTTGGCGTTGAACGCCCCAACGGTGACCTGCCGCGTCGCCGCCTTGTCCGTGCTGGTCTGCGTGAACCGCACGCTGTATGTCCCCGCGCCCAGCGGCAGCTGATAGTTGCCCGCGTCGTCGGTCGTGAAGCTCGCCACCGGCGATCCCGCGACCGCTGCGCCCGCGAACACGTCGACGCGGACGCCGCCGAGCCCCTCGCCGATGCTGTAGAACGCGTCGGCGTCTCGATCGGCGTAGGCCACGCCCGTGAGCCAAGCCGTGCGGGCCGAGTTGGTCGTGGCCCCGAAGTCGGTTGTGTAGGCGTTGCTATACGCAGCGCCGGTCCGCCCGAGCGCAAAGCCCGGGCCGATGCGGTCGTAGTAGAACGTCGAGTCGAAGCTCGTGTGCAGGCTGAGTATGTTCTTGCGTTCGCTCGCCGAGGACATCCAGCCTCGGTACAGAGCGTCGATGCCCGTGTAGTTGATCCCGATGTTCTCGCCCGCCGAGCCCGGGAAGCCCTGAACCTGGACCCGCTGCGTGGGCCAGAGGCCCGACGGGTTCACGTGGTCGAAGAACCCGCGGTCCCCCATGTCGAGGCTGTGGGCCCGGGCCGCACGCATGAGCTGCTCGGAGAGCGCCAGCGGGAACGTCGGAACGATCCGCTGCTGCTCGGCGATGCTCAGCCCGCTGGTGAGGTTCAGTCCCAGCCGCGCCGCCTCGGCCTGCGGATTCGCGCGGGCCCGGTTCACCAGCTCCGCCAGGTACACCTCCTGGGCCGAGAACGTCGAGCTCAGCAGCGTCCGCGGCTCCAGCGCCTCGAAGCCGTCGGCCCATGCCGCACGCTGGCCGCGGCGTGTCCATCCTCGGCGTGTGATCGACCGCTCGGGCATCGCCCCCGACATCGGCCCCGCGGCCCCCGCACCCGCCCGCCGCGTGAAGATCCTCCCCCGCGCGCGTGGCAACATCGGCCGCCCGTGCCGCGCGTGCCGACCGCGACGCCGGATGATTCCCCGAGGGTCACGCCCCCGTGAACGATCCCGCGCCGCTTATCGGGCCCGCACGATCAAGGCCGCCCGAAGACCTGCAAGCGCAGCAGCCGCCAGAGGTGCCGACCGTCGCACGTCGCAGTTTCGGGAGCCTTTGAGAGGATTCCCGCCATCGCCCCGCGGAGCGTCGCCGCGTGCCGCGGCAAACTCAGCCCCGAGAGCCGGTGGGCCCACGCCCACCCAAGCAGCGCCCCGACGACCCCCGCGCCGGCCCCAGCCACCCCGCGCCCGCCGTGCCGCCGGCACATCCACACCCAGTTCCGCGTCGCCAGCTCGTGCCACTTCACGCTCTTGGCCGCCCCCGCGCCCGCCGGCGTGTCGTGCCGAATCGTCAGCGCTGGATCAAAGTGCACGCCCCACCCACCCGCGAGAAGCTTCAGCGCCAGGTCCGCATCGTTGCGGTACAAAAAGAACGCCTTCTCGTAGCCGCCCACGCTGTTCCACGCCGCCCGGCGGACCAGGTTTCCGCAGCCCAGCACGGGCCAGTCGTCCCGCCCGCCCCGCGCCGCCCCGGCGAACCGCCACTCGCTCCGCCCGCTCGCCGGATGCACCGGGTGCAGCGTGACGGCCCCAAGCCCGGGCGACCGCGCCAGCCGCTCGATCGCCACCGTCAGCGCCGCATCATCCGGAATCGAATCATCGTCCAGGATCACTACCGCGTCCGCGACCGAAGCATCCACGGCGCGGCCGAACGCCTCGACGCCGAGGTTGCCCTCGAGCCGAACCAGCCGCACGCCCGGGAAGAACTCCTCGACCCGCGCCGGCGTGCCGTCGCCCGAGCCGTTGTCCACGACCGTGATCGTCCGCGCCCCGCGCCCCGCGCGGCCCTGCATTGCCTCGCTCGAAAGCAGCGCCCGGAGCGTCTTCTCAAGCGCCGGCCAGCGGTTGTAGCTCAGCACCACCGCCTCGACGCTCATCGCCTCTCCCGCACCACTAGCGCACAGCCCCGCGGCATACTCGGCATCGAGCCCGCTCGGTCCCCGCCCTGCTCCCCGGCCCGACCGCAGGCCCGACCGCAGGCCCGCCCGCACCGCGTGCACGCTCCCGAGCACAAGTGTCGCGAACGCCCGCGCCGGGTTGCCGACCCGCCCCGCAGGCCGGAGCACAAAGCCCCCGGGCGCAACCTGGACGTTCACCCGCCCGAGAAACCACGCATCCGGCTTCCCCCGCGCCGGCACCACCGCAACCAGTGCTTCGGATCCAAGCACCCACCGCGCCGCGGCCCGGACGCACCCCTTCACCAGCCCAATGCCCGCCGCCCCGTGCCCCCTGGGCAACGCTGCAACATATCCTGCGGCCCGAACCTGCTCAAGAACCGCCGCACGCTCCCGATCATCAATCAACAGCCCCGGGTGCACCGCCGCCACGCCCACTCGCTCCTGGCCCACTCGCTCCTCGCCCGCCCGCTCCCGCAGCGCCGCGCAAAGGCTTGCCATGGGCCGCACCGGCTCCAGCTCGATCACGCCCGCCGCCGCCGGCCCACGCTCCAAGCCCCGGGCCGCATCGCGGAGCGCACGCACGTGCAGCCGCGCAAGATCATGCCGCCCCATCATCGCCTGCTGCACCGCCCGCGGCACCTCCAAGAGCGCCCGCCGAACCCGCACCCATCGCCCCACCCCGACCGCCCGCAGCGGCCCCAGCGCGTTCCTCGCCATGTAATACCGCGTCCACGTCGGGAACCGGTCAAACCGCGGGTGCATCGCCACCGCCCCCGGCACGCCCACGACCCGCCCACCCGTCGCCTGGCCCAGCCGCAGGCACCACTCAACATCGTCCCCATTCAGAAACGTATCGGGGAACAGTCCCGCGGCCCGGATCGCCCCCGCCCGCACCAGCGCGCAGCACGCCGCGACATAGTCGCAGTCGATGACCCCGCCCGCCGAGCCGGCCACGACCCCCGCCGAGCCGGTGACCATGGGCTCGAAGTTCCCGTTCCGCCGGTTCACGTGCCCGCCCAGCTCGAAGCACCGGCCCGTCCGCGGGTCGCAGATCGCCGCCCCCGCGGCGACGATGGTCCGGTCGCGCTCCAGCACGCTCAGGAGTGTCCGCAGCGTCCCCCGCTCCACCCGCGCGTCGGAATCCACCAGCCATACCCACTCGGCCCCGAACCCTGTCCACGCCGCGTCGGCGTCCAGCCCCAGCACCCGGGCCATCCCCGCGTTGTAGCCCCCGCTCCCCCCCGTGTTGCGCCCAAGCCGCAGGTGCGTCAGGTTGACGCCCCCGGGCGTCGCCAGACCGCTCAGCGGCTCGCCGGAGGCGTTGTCCACCAGCAGCACCCGTAGATCGATGCCCGCCAGATCCAGCTTGGACAAGTCCCCAAGAAGCGCCTCGGCATCCCCCCGCCGATTGAAGCACGGCACCACCGCCGCCACACGCGCCAATCGCGCCGACACGGGGATCTCCACCTCAACCGGGCGTTCCGGACCCAGCGCGCGGGGCCTTGGCCCGCCGGGAATCGGCGGACGAAGAGCAACCGGCTCGGGTTGGACATGCGCAAAAGAACTCATTTTGGGCGCGGCGGTCATCTTAGCGAGACACCCCCCCGCCCCGCGCACAACCGTCCCAAATGCTCCGTATACACTCGGAGCCCCACCCCGATGACCCCCAGGCCGGGATCACTACCCGTCTGCGGGCCGAACAAGGTGGGTGCTTACCCCAGTCGGCCAATCGTCGCCGGTCCCGCGTATCAAGCCCGGGAGGCCCGGCGAGCCGATCAGGGTGACCTTCCACCGCCCGGGGCGAGCACGCCCAAGCGTCAGCACACGGAGTCAAGCGAACATGCCCCAGCCCACAAGCGATCGTCTCTCCCGCCGCCGCAACCCCGCCGCCGCCCGCCGGGCCGAGGCGTTTGCGCCCATCGAGGCCTTGGAGCAGCGGGCCCTCTTGGCCAACTCGCCCCTGCCCAATCTGGCCGACCTTGAGAGCCCCAACAACACGGTCGTGCGCTTGCAGACCAACTTTGGCGACGTCGACTTCGAGATGTTCGACACCATCGCGCCAAACACCGTCAACAACTTCCTCCAGTACGTCCGCGACGGCGACTACGACAAGGTCTTCTTCCACCGCCTGGCCTCGGGCTTCGTGCTCCAGGGTGGCCTGGCCCGCCTGGAGAGCCCCGTCACCACCGGCCCGCTCAACCCCACCGGCCCCGGGGCCGACCCCGCGTGGGAGAGCATCCCCATCGCGGCGTCGGTCAACAACGAGTTCTCCCGCTCCAACCTCACCCGCACCGTCGCCATGGCCCGCCTGGGCGGGCAGCCCAACTCCGCCACCAGCCAGTTCTTCATCAACCTGGCCAACAACACCAATCTCGACTCGGTCGACGGCGGGTTCACCGTCTTCGCCCGCGTCGCCACCGACGCCTCCTGGGCCGTCGTCCAGTCCATCATCTCCGGCACCACCATCAACATCACCAACAACTCGCCCTTCAACGGCACCGGCCAGGGCTCGCCCGACGACGGCCTGCCCGTCCGCACCGGCACCGGCTTCACCGGCTCGGGTGTCGGCGAGAATCAGCTGGTCACCATCATCGACGCCGAGGTCATCAAGCCCCGCAACGTCGCCGCCTTCTACGCCTTCCGCTACTACTACCCCGAGGGCTTCGCCGGCTCGACCATCAACGAGTTCCTCCCCATCGGCAACCCCGGCTCGACGACCGCCAACTACCAGGTCATCGTCCGCTCCGAGACTCGTAACGCCAAGCCCGCCGGCAACGCCGACTTCTGGTACCGCGACAAGGTCATCAACACCTCCTCCCTCGCCGGCAACCGCCGCGGCGGCATCACGCTCTCGACGTTCCAGCAGCCCAACGCCAATCTCGTGCCCAGCCAGGGCAAGCCCTACGGCATCGAGGTCTGGTCCACCACGCCCCTGGCCGTCACGCTCAGTCACTACGACTTCGGCTCCTCCACCATCGAGGGTTTCTCGACCCGGCCCACCGACCTGAACACGTGGAGGAAGTGGACCTTCGCCGACGTGACCAAGGGCGCGAACTTCAACGCCTTCCCCGTCTGGCAGAACCTCTCCGACACGGCCGTGAATGTCGCCGTCAAGTTCGTCGCCACCGACGGGACCAGCCAGACCGTCAACTTCTCCGCCGAGGCCTTCCGTCGCGGCGGGCTCGCCCTGGCCTCGCTGAACACCATCGCCGACGGCCGCTACAGCGTCGAGATCACCTCCGACCAGCCCATCATCGCCGCCCTGACCCAGTACGACACCACCTCCACGCTCTCCAAGGGCGGAGCCACCGAGGTCGGCATCACCGGCAACGGCGCCCGCGCCGCCGTCCTACCCCAGGCCACCGTGCTCACCAGCACCACCGGCGGCAACACGACCACCACCGCGAGCCCCGAGATCTCCCTCTACAACCCCTCGGGCGTCACGGCCATTGTCACGCTCATCTTCTCGTTCTCCGACCCGCTGCTCAACGACATCACCTACACCGGCAGCGGCAACCTCATCGTCGGCCCGGGCCAGCGCCGCACCTTCGACCCCGCCAGCGACACCAACCTCCGCGACTCCCTGGCCGGCAAGACCTTCTCCATCCGCTACAACGTCGCCTCCGCCGCCAACATCTTCGCCTCCGTCCGCCAGCTGCGCAACTTCAATAGCGCCAACACCGACTTCGGCACCTCGCCCTTCGCCTACTCCGCCGCCACAAGCCACCTCTTCGCCGAGGGCTTCATGAACGGCGCGCGGGCCAACAACGACCTCTTCGAGACCATCTCCGTCTACAACCCCAACGCGGCCTTCTTCAACGCCCCGGGCGTTACCGCGTCTGTCACCGTCCGCTTCCTCTTCAGCGACGGCTTCGTCCTGGCCCAGGACTACTCCGTCGAGTCCGGCAAGCGTCTCGACCTGCCCCTGACCACCAACGCCGGGCTGCTGGCCCAGAACGCCAACAACCGCTTCTTTTACTCCATCGAGGTCGTCAGCGACGTGCCCGTCATCGCCATGATGTCCCACTACGACCTCTCCCTGGGCGGCGTCCAGCCCTCCGGCGGCGACGTCTTCCTGGGCGCGCAGCGTGGCACCGTTCTGCCCCTCAGCCAGCTCGGCGGGACCTGAAACCAACCGGCCCCGCCCGCTCCAGATCCCCCGGCCCGCGCATCGCCGCGCGGGGGGGCGGGGGGGGCGGGGACGAGGGGCCGCCGGCGTCCGCCGCCCATGCCGAGACTCCCCGCCCTGCGCATCGAGGCCCTGGCCCGGCTCAACGACCAGCTCCGCTACGAGCCGCCGGCCGCCGCTCGCCTCAAGCTCGCGCGTGCAGAGGCGCTGGCCCAGGAGCTCCTCGAACAATCCGCCGACCCGGCGGCCCCGCAGACGCTCCCCGAGTCGTACGTGCTCTTCCGCCTCACCGGGCTCCGGATGGACGACCCGTCGCCCGCGTCGGCCCCGTCGCTGCTGGTCCGCGAGCCGCTGCTGGGCGATCTGAGCGCCCTGATCGACCGTCTCTCGGCCGCCGCCAAGATCCTCGAAGCGGAGCTCGGCCACCAGGCCGGCGGCGCTCCGCCAGGGCCGTGGCTGTCGACCGACGATCTGCTGAGCCGCTGGAGCGTCAGCCGCAAGACGCTCGAGCGCTTCCGCCGCCGGGGTCTCCTGGCCCGCCGGGTCGTCTCGCGGGGCGGGGTCGAGCGATTGGTCTTCCGCCTGGGCCACGTCGAGCGATTCGAGACGCTCTTGGCCAAGGCAATCGCAAAGGCCGCCGGCTTCTCTCGCATCGATGACGCTACGCGCATGGCCATGATCGCGCAAGCCCGCGCGATGCTCGGCGAGTCTCGCGTGAGCCTGACCGCCTGCGCCAAGGCCTTGGCCCGTCAGCACACCCGCTCCATCCAGGCCGTCCGCGATGTGCTCACCCGCTCCGGGCCCGACGGCCTGGAGCCCCCGTTCCTCCTCCGGCCCCGCGTCGAGGGCCGCGACCGATCCCGCCTGGAATCGGCCCGGGCCCGCGGCGTGCCCCTGAGCGTCTCGGCCCGCCAGCTTGTGCGGTCCCGCCCGACCGCTTACCGCCTGCTCAACCTGCAGCACGCCGACCGCCTGCGCGACATCGATCTCGCCGGCCAGACAGGCCCGTTGCTCGACCGCCCCGACGCGGGCGAGGTGCTGCTCTCGCCGCCGATGGTTCGGATGGGCTTGGGCGAGCGGTGGAGCTTCCCGCTCGGGCACACGCTTCTGGGCCCCGCCGACGCCACCGGCCCCGACGCCCGCGACGAGCTTGCCCTCGCCACGGCCCTGGCCTTCCTCCGCCGGCGCGCCGGCAACCACATCCGGGCACTGGATCCCTACGCCCCGAGCGCCGCCGCGCTGCACGCCGCCACAACCGATCTGCTCTGGGCCGCGCGGCTCAAGGCCCGGCTCGCCCTGCTCACGCTTCCCCTGCTGGTCCGCACGGGCGAGTCGATCGCCGGATGCCCGGGGCGCGACCTCATGCCCGGAACGCGACAGACGCTCGCCGCCGCCGGGCTCGACGCGCTGCTGGACGCCATCGACCGCTTCGACCCATTCAAGGGTGGTCGCCTCGCCGCCGCGGCGGGCGTCGCCATCGCCCGCGCCATGTCGCGCCTGCTCCGCGATCAACCCGGTCTTCTGGCTCCTCCCGCCTCGCCCCCCTCCCCTGTCTCCCGCGCGGCCTCCCGACGCCCGCCCGACGCCCCCGCGGCACCCGACGACTTCACGCGCCGCGTATACGTCTGGCAGAGCGCCCTCGACCTGCCGCCCACCGCCATCGACCGCCTGCCCACGCTCGATACTGATCGCCAGGGCATCGTCGTCCGCCGCTTCGGGCTTCAGGGCCGGCCGCCCGAGAGCCCCGCCGACATCGCCCGCTCGCTGGGCCTCCGCCCGGCCCGAATCGCCCAACTGCTCCGCACGGCCGTGCTCGTGCTCACCGGCCCGGAGCCATCCAAGTGACCCTCGGCCCGCGGATGCTGGTCTTCCACGCGGGGGCGCTGGGCGATCACGTTCTGCTCTGGCCGCTGCTCCGCACGCTCGCGCGGGATGGCCATCGCGTAGCGCTC
>Ga0105048_10020074_pt1 | contig 10213 bp, 13 predicted proteins | sample MAT05_FD_78382 | JGI IMG/M metagenome (GOLD analysis project Ga0105048, IMG submission 78382) | Freshwater microbial communities from Lake Fryxell liftoff mats and glacier meltwater in Antarctica - MAT-05 | ecosystem: Environmental > Aquatic > Freshwater > Ice > Liftoff microbial mat | place...
GGGCAACGGGGTCGGGGGACTGCGCGGCGAGGGCGATGGCCGCGGCGTGGCGCGCGGCGTAGGAGCCGCTGTCGAGCAGGTCGACGGTGTGCCCCGCGGCGAGGAGCTTCGCGCGGCACTGGTCGATGTAGGCCGCGGCGAGGTCGACCTCGCGGAGGGCGTTGCGGGTCACGCCGGGGTCGAAGGGGGCGCCGGCGGCCTTCTGCCCGTGGCCGCGGTCGAGGATGACGCGCATGGGGGGGGATGGTACCCGATGCGCCGCGCCGCGAGGAGGTCGACACGGCGCCTCGGGCGCGCGAAGCTCGTTCGGACGTCGTGAGCTCGCCGCGCGCGACCTCGCGGAGCGCCTCGACGTGGCCTTCCTCGACGCCGACGACTTCCTCTGGGTGCCCACCGACCGGCCGTATCAGGCGATGCGCCCCCACGGGGAGCGCAAGGCGATGCTGGAGGCCGAGGCCGCGCTGCGCGGCGCGTGGGCGCTCGGGGGGAGCGTGTGCGGCTGGGGCGACGACCTCGCGCGCACGCTCACGCTCGCGGTGTTCGTCGCGATCCCCGCGGCGCTCCCGCTCGACCGCTTGAGGGCGCGCGAGCGGGCGCGCTTCGGCGCCGCGCTCGACCCCGGGGGCGCGATGCACGTGCAGCACGGGGAGTTCATGGCGTGGGCCGCGCGCTACGACGGCGGCCTCGACGTGCGCAGCCGGGCGCAGCACGCGGCGTGGATGGGCGCGCTCGTGTGCCCGGTGCTCCGGCTGGAGGGCGACCTCACCCGCGAGGGGCGGGTGGAGCGGGTGCTGGCCCACGGGTCTGCGAAGGCCGTGTCGTCAGCGCGCCCGGTCGACGCAGCGCCCGTGGAGTGAATGCATCGCCCCGTTGCTGTCGAGCCCGAGCAACACCTACCCCCCGGGTCGCTCGCCGCGCGCGAGGGCCTGCTCGGCGATCATGCGGCCCTGCCCCTCCTGCTCCACCAGCGCGCGGGTGATCGTCATCGCCTACGGCGCGATCACCAGGACGTTCAGCTCCGTGCACCGGGTCAACGTCGCGTCTCCCGTGATGAACGCGATCGCGCGTGCTTCGATCGCGGTTGCCAGATGGAGCGCGTCGGGCGTTCGCACGCGGTACCGTGCGCGCAGGTCGGTCGCCCGTTCGACCACGGCGGGAGAGAGCTCCGCGAGGGACATACGGCGCGCGGCAAAGAGCGACTCGTAGACGGCGAGCAAGGCGGCCTGACCGTCTCGAAGAGGCTTCACGCGACACTCCATGCGGGTGAGTCGCGAGGTCAGCAGCACGACATCAGGATCACCCTGATACGGCGCCACGGACGCCGCTGCGGCAGCCTGGAACGGGGGCGCGCCTTCGACGAGGTAGATGACGGTGCACGCATCCAGGTAGACCGCGCTCACCCCTCGCCCCACGACTCGCGCTCCTCCCGAACCTGCGCGTCGATCTCCACGCGGGTTCGGGCCCCCCCAGGGAGGGTAGCGATCAGGTCGAAGATGTCCGGCGCCGCCTGGCCGTTGGCTACAGGGGCCTGACGCAGCACCACCTCCACAGCGCCAACGACGTCGGTCACGGCCTCGTCGAGTTCGATGTGCTTCGGATCTGAGAGTCGTCCGCGGACGGTGACGGCCTTCTCCATGGAGCGCTCCTGCTGGAGGACTCTGTCACAAGCCCGCGTGGCCTACCAACGTCTTCTGGGGCCTGGATGTCAGCGCGCCCGGTCGACGCAGCGCCCGTGGAGCGACTGCATCGCCCCGTTGCTGTCCAGCCCGAGCAGCACCCACCCTCGGCCCGCCGACGCGTCGCTCGCCGCGCCGAGCACGCGCACCGGGACGTCGCGCACGTGGCGGAACACCTCCGTCGACCCCCGCTCCGAGGCCCACATCACGCGCGCGGCGCTGTTGAACCCGCCCGCGGCGGGGTGCGCGGCCCAGGCGAGGAACGGTTCGCGCCCCGAGGCGTCGATCGCGCCGTGCGTCTCGTTCCACGCGGCGCCGCGCTGGAGGAGGGCCGGCTCGCCCTGAATGGCGAAGTCCACGAGGGCGCGCCGCTCGAGGGCGACGTCGAGGTCGCGCGCGCCGCTGGTCACGAGCCGCAAGAGCGCGTCGTCCCCCGACGGCACCACGGCGGAGGCGCCGGCCCCGTCGCCGTAGGTGTTCATGATCTCGATGGAGGCGCCGTGGCCGAAGATGAAGCGGCGCAGGTGGAGGCGACGGACGCCGCCCACGTCGCGCGGCTCCAGCGAGACGTAGCCCCCGAGCGTCGGCGCGATAGAGACTGACGGGCCGTGGGGCGGAGACAGCGGCGTGTTGGGGGTGTTGCCGCCCATGCCGGCGCCGTCCGTGACGACGTACTGCCCGTCGGCGAGGACGGCGTGGGCGAACGTCGCCGACGCCATGTGGGCGTGGCGGACGAGTCGCCGCGGGAAGTCGACGCGGTTCGCGAAGGTGAGCGTGAGGTCGGCGCCGAGCGTGAGGAAGTAGAGCGACGAGCCCGCGGCCATCACGCCAGAGCCGCCCGAGAACGAGAGCGAGATGCCGTCGACCCCGTTGGTGAGGAGCGACAGCGACAGCGGGGTTGCGCGCGGGGCGAAGGACTCGGTGAAGCCCTGCACCACCACGTCGCCGCCGCCGTACGGGTACCACGCGACGACGAGGCCGCCCGCGACCCGCGTGATCTGCGCGGCGCCGACGAGGTCGCGGGTGAGTGACGCCGCGCCGCACGAGCCCGCGGACATCATGGCGTCGGCGGGAGAGGCGTCGGGTGCGACCGCCGCGTCGGGCGAGGCGGGTATGTCTGGGGTGGCCGCGACGTCTGCCTCCGCGTCCGGCGCGGCGCTGTCGGTCGTAGGAGCCGGGGTGATCGTCGAGCCGCCGCAGCCGACGAGGGAGGCGGCGCCGAGGAGGAAGGGGAAGACGCGGGAGGGTCGCATGCGCCGGGGTGGCCGGGGGCGCCACCATCCGTCACGCGAAGGGAGACATCCGTTGGGGCGTCGCAGGAAACTCAGCGTGGGTGGATCGCGAAGAGACGCCAGCCAGGCAAGGGAGGGATGCGACGCGGTACTCCCTGTACCGCGAGCAGACCTGACGCAGCATGGCGACGCGGATCTACCGCGAGACACCCACGCTGAGTTTCCTGCGACGCCCTAGGACCACTTCCATCGATCGGGGTGACCATGACGACCTCCACACCCGGGGGCGCGGCGACGCGTTCCCCCAAGGGGCGCTTCCTGCGCGACGTGTCCCTCACGGCCTCCGCCTGCGCCGGGCTCCTCGCGCTCTTCGCGCACCGCGCCGACGACCTCGACCGCGGGCTCCCGCAGCTCCCGCGCCCCGCCGCGTGGTCGACGCTCTGGCGCGCGGGCCACCTCCCCGGCGCGTCGCTCGTGGGGCTCGCGCTCGACGACGTCGCGGTCCGCGTCGACCGGGGTTTCCACCTCGGGAGCCTCTACGCCGTCGCGACCGGGCTCCGCGTGCTCCGGGAGGTCGCGGGCGACCCGCAGGTGTTCGTCCACGTGGACGGCCCCTGCGCGCGGATCAACGTCGACCACGCGCCCACCGCCGGACGCTACCCCAGCGCGCTGTGGCTGCCGGGCGACCGCGTGCGCGACGCGTACGCGGTGACGATCCCGTGGTACTGCCCGCGCGGGCGCTACGTCGTGTGGACGGGGCTCTTCCGCGGCGACGCGCGGCTGCGGGTGACGGGCGGCGCGCACGACGGCGACAACCGCGTGCGGGTTGCGACGCTCGACCACCCGGCGCGGTAGCGAAGCTCAGGGCCGCCCGCGGCGACGGCCACCTCCGGGGATTCGACCCGCGTCATCGGCACGAGATCGTGGGCGCGCTCGCGCAGGTGAGCGAGACGATTCGAGCGCCTTCGAAGAACCGGACGTCCACGGTCCCGGTGTAGATCCCAGGCGAGACCGTGATGTCGAGCCCCGGGACCACGTCGCGGTAGTCGTCGCCAAACCCGCCGATGTCGGGCGCCCTCGCGACCCTGCGCGCCGTCGGAGGAGACGCCGCGGTGCCCTGGACGACCGCGCCGGAGCCGTCCCATACGAGGCGAAGGCGTGGCTCCGCGGGGGAGAGGCACCCGTCACGCGGCGCGAGTCGAGCGACCTCGACCACCGCCGTGTTGGCTCCTCCCACGGCGACGGTCACGTGGCACGCCTTGAGCCAGCGATCGCCCAGCCCGTTGTCCGAGAAGGTGGCGCCGCAGTCGCATTCGCGATCGACGCAGGCCGCGAGTCCGCACGCCATGAACCCGATGAACATCGCCGCTCGTATCCTCACACCTCTCCTCGCAGCGCCGAGGGTCGCGGATCTCGCCGCGCCACCTCCGCGTCCTGCGACCGCAACCATACATCAGCTCCCGGGGCCGCGGCTGCGACGAACCCCGCGGACGAGGCCGAGCTCACCTTCGGCGGCCGCACGCTGTTGGAGGGCGATGCGGGCTTCTGCCAGCCCGGGCTCCGCGCGTCGTTCACCGCGGCCCGCGCGCTCCGGCGGTGGGCGGTGGAGGCGCGCGACGAGGTCACGCTCTACCGCGAGACCTGCGGCTGCGGTGTCCAGGCGCAGGGCTTCGTCTACGGGCCGCGGGCTCACTTCGTCCTCTTCGCCGCGCGGGTGGGCGCGGCCTGGCTCAGCCACTCGTGCCCCACCGATACTCGCCGCGGACGACGCCTCCCCGCGGCGCCGCGAGGCTGGCGACGAGGGGGAGGGCGGCGACGCGTCGGCGGCGGAGTTCGCGCGGCGGGTGGTGCAGGACGTGGCCCGCGAGGAGCCGGCGTACCACGCGCAGCTCGCGCGCCACGGGAGGGGCGCCGTGCGCGCCGCGCTGGAGGCAGCGGCGCGGGAGGTGATCGCGCGGGGTGAGACGTAGGGTACCATCGCCGCGCAGGCGGCGAGGTCCATGGGCCATTCGAAGTCTCTCACCTTCGCGAAGTCGATCTTCCTCATCACCGCGTTGGCGCTCGCGTGGCCGTCGGCGGGTGCGTGCGACCCCGTCCCGGCGGCCTTCGGCGCCCGCGTCGCAGGCTGCTGGAGGCTCGCCGACGTCGGCACCTTCGTGATCACGGTCGCGGGCCTCGAGGTCACCGTGGAGCAGCGTGGGCTCTGCCCGACCCCCGTGACCGCGCAGGCCACGTACAACCGCGGCCGGGCGGCGATCCACTTCGGCGTGCCCCTGTGCTGGTCGCGGGGCTTCTTCGTGCTTCGCCCGGACGGGGCCTCGCTCGCGGTCAGCCGCTGGGAACCCGATCACAGCAGGCTCTTGCGCGATCGGGCCCGGCGCGGCAACCACCCCCTGCACCCCGTGGCGCATTGGCGCGCCGAGCGCTGTCAGTAGCCGCGGTGCTCGTCCTGCTCCCCTCACAGAATCATGGACAGCACGCCCCCGCGGTGGCGTAAACATTCCCCACCATGAACGCCCTGTCCGTCTACCTCACCTGGGTCGGCAGCGCCAACGCCCTGGGGGTGCTGCTCCTCCTCGGGGCCCTCCGCGAAGACTTCGCGGACGGGCTCCTGCGCCGGTGGACCCGCATCATCCCGGAGGACCAGCCCTACCGTCACAGCGACTACGGCCGCGTGTGGCTCTGGTGGGCGATCATCGGCACGGGGTTCTTCGCGGCCCTCAACTTCGTGGCGCTCGGGTGGCCGCCGCGGTACGCCCGCGTGATCGCGTGGGGCGACGTGTACTGCTACGGGTCCTTCGAACTCCTCGCGGTCGCCGCGTCGTTCTCGCCGCGCTGGTCGGTCGGGATCCGCGCGACGCATTTCCTCTGGATCGGCCAGGCCGCGTGGGGTGTGAGCGCCGCGCTCTAAGCAGGATCACCTAAGTTTTCTCCCACCCTCCGAAAGAGGCGCGAGGGCTGCAAGGCGCTTCGACCGCCGCGTGCCGAGGCACGCCAGGGAGAAGCAACGCCGCAGGCCGATGCGGATCTGCAGGGAGGTGGGGAAAAACTTAGGTGATCCTGCTTAGCGCGGTGGCCCGACGCGTCTGGTAGGCGGCCCCGTCGCCTTGTGCTGGGGCTCGACGCAGCCTATGACCGACGCGATGAGATCAACCCCCGGGAGCGACACGTCCAGACTCGTCACCGCGGTCGCCGCGTCGGCGCTGCTGGTCACCGGCCTGTACGCGCTCGCGGTCTCGATGCGCAACCACCCGCTCGAGGGCTAGGGCATGCTCCTGCGCGCCCTCGCGGGCCACGGCCTCCTGCTGGGCGCGGTGGAGCTCGGGTCGCGCGCGTGTTCGGCGCGCTGGGGCTCTCGGTGCTGCTGACGTCGGCCGCGGGGATCGTCCTGCTGATGAGCAAGGAGAGCGGATCGAGCTGGAGCCTCGCCGCGCTGATCCTCGTCGTGTGGTTCGCGGCCTCGGGGGTCGTCGCCCTCGTCGCCGCGGGGCGCGTCCGGTAGCCCGCACATCGCGGCGAGGCGTTCTGCGGGCGCTTTCGCCGCGCTGCGGAACGGTCAGGGGCGTTGTGCTCCCTCGCGAGCTCACTGCTCGGTGTGCCGCGCTCGACGCTGGACGTGGACGTCGTCGCCAGCTGCGTGAGGAGCACGTCGAGCCGTTGCGCTCCCCGCGCGTCGGTGCCACACCCTCGCGCCATGCGAACGCTCACCATCGACGTGGTCTCCGACGTGATGTGCCCCTGGTGCTTCATCGGCGCGAAGCGCCTGCGGGACGCCCTCGCGGCGCTGCCCGACGTGCAGGCCACCGTGCGCCACGTCCCCTTCCTGCTCGACCCGACGACGCCCGCGGGCGGCGTCGACCTCCGCGCGCGCCTCCAGGCGAAGTACGGCGCCGACCCTGAGCGCATGTTCGACCGCGTCGAGGCCGCCGCGCGCGAGTCGGGCCTCGCCCTCGATTTCTCCCGCGTGCGCCGCACGTACCCCACCGCCGCGGCCCACACGCTCCTGCGCCACGCCGCGGCGAAGGGGACGCAGCGCGCCCTCCTCGACGCGCTCTACGACGCCTACTTCCTGCGGGGCGCCGACGTGGGCGACCCCGCGGCGCTGGCCGACCTCGCCGCCGACCACGGCTTCACCCGCGAGGAGGCGCTGCGCCTCGCCACCGACCCGGGTGAGCTCGAGGCCACGCGCCAGGAGGCCGCCGGGGTGTCCGCGCAGGGCGTCACCGGGGTGCCGTTCTTCATCTTCGACGAGAAGGTCGCGGCCTCCGGGGCGCAGCCCGTCGAGGTGCTGCGCGGCGCCATCGAGGAGGCGCTCCAGACCCGCGCGTGACGCTCACAGCCCGCCGTTGGCGTAGGCCGCGGCCCGCGCATTCTTCACCCGGCGCCCCCCGGGCGGTCGGCCTTGATGAGCCCGTCCTCGATCTCGATCACCCGGTTCGCGAAGCGCTCCATCCGGTGGTCGTGCGTGACGATGAGGACGCCCCGGCGGTCGTCGATGAGGTCGCGCAGGATGCCCATCACCGCCATGCCCGTGGAGGTGTCGAGCGCGGCGGTGATCTCGTCGCCGAGCACGAGGCGGGGGTTGCCCGCGAGCGCGCGGGCGATGGCGACCCGCTGCTTCTGGCCGCCGGAGAGCTCCGCCGGGAGGTGGTGGGTGCGGGCGCCGAGGCCCACGTGATCGAGCGTCCTCCGCGCGGTGGCGTAGGCCTCGGCCTGCGCGTGGCCCTTCAGCATGAGCACCTCGGCGACGTTGTCGAGCGCGGTCAACGCGGGGAACAGGTTGTACGTCTGGAAGACGAAGCCGAGGTTCTCCCGGCGCACCTTCGCCGACGCCGCGTCGGGCAGGGACGAGATGGGGACGCCGCAGAGCTCGACGCTCCCCGCGCTCGGCCGGAGGAGCCCGGCGAGGATCGACAGGAGCGTGGTCTTGCCCGAGCCCGACGGGCCCATGAGGAGGCTGAGCTGGCCCGCGTGGATCTCCAGCGAGACGCCGTGCAGCACCGGCACCGCGAGCTCACCCTCACCGAACGAGCGCGTCACGCCCGCGGCGCGGACGAGCGCCTCACCCGACGCGCTCACCTGAACGCCTCGCGGCTACGGGCAGGGCCATCGGGCGCTCGCTCCACCGGCGCGATGATAGGGCGGACCTCCCGCCGCCCGATGGCCAAATCCGATTACTGCCCGCTCGAATCACGGCATGCAACGGGCTGGACGGCCGTGATAGGGTCCGCGCCGCTCGATGCGTGGGGTGCGTCGGACGCGGCGTGGAGTGTCCATGAAGTCGATCTTGTTTGTCAGCGGCGAGGCCGCGTTCCTCGCGAGCGCCCCGGCCCAGCGCCACGCCGCGCTCGAAGGCTTCGCGCGCCTCATGCACGCGTCGGGGCGGCCGATCGTCTCGTCGCTCACGATCCTGTTCGAGGGGCACGCGCTGCACTTCGGGAGGGCCACGGAGGGGAGCGCCGGGAAGCTGTCGAGGGCCCACCGCGACGGGCCCGCGTGGACGGCGCGACGGCCCGAGGAGGTGTTCACGGGCGACGACACGCCGGAGACGCTGGGCTTCGACCTGACGGACGCAGACCTCGGGCTGAGGGTCGAGCGGGGGCGCAGGTTTCCGCTGCCCGTCGAGCGCGACACGGAGCCGGGCCAGTGGGTGCACCCGGTGGTCAAGGTCCACACCGCGGACTTCTTCGTGCGCACGCTGGCGCAGCGCAACCTCGGGCTGGGCGAGAGCTTCCTCGCGGGCGAGTTCGAGATGCTGCGGGGGTCGGTGCACCACGTCGTCGCGTTCTGTCAAATCAACGACATCGACCGCGCGGTGGGGCTCTCGCTGCGGGAGAAGGCCCGGCTCTTCGGGCACTACCTCCGCTGGCGCTGGGACCACTCGCACAACGAGGACATCGCCGACCACTACGACATCGGCGACAACATCATGGTCCGGATGCTCGGGGCCACCGGCTGCTACTCCTGCGGGTACATGGAGCGGGAGACCGACGACCTCGACCAGATGCAGCTCAACAAGATGAACCTCATCTTCTCGAAGATGCGGCTCGAGCCCGGCATGCGGATCCTCGACACCGGCTGCGGCAACGGCGGGATGCTCGTGCACGCGGCCACGGCCTGGGGCTGCGAGGGCGTCGGCTTCACCAACAGCTACAACATGGCCTCGCTCGCGCGCCGCAACGCCGAGCGCAACGGCGTGGCCGACCGCGTGACCATCCACCACGCGGACTTCTCGCTCCTGCGCAGCTTCCCCGACGGCCCTTTCGACGCCATCTACGAGGTCGGCGTGTGGGAGCACCTGCGCTTCAGCGAGTACCCCGAGGTGATGGCGCAGTGCCACCGGATCCTCTCGCCGCACGGCCGGATGCTCATCCACTCGATGGCGAGCCACGAGCGGGTGCACCGCCGCGACGGGTACATCCAGAAGTACATCTTCCGCGACTCCAACCAGATCCGGCTCCACCTGCTCTCGGCCGAGGCGACGCGGCGCGACATGCTCGTGGCCGACGTCGAGAACATCTCGCGGCACTACTACTGGACGCTCTGGCGCTGGCGGGAGAACCTCCTGCGCGCCTACGAGGCCGACCCCTCGATCACCGACCACAACCTCCGCGTGATGCTGTACTTCCTCGAGTGCGGGATGTCGGAGAGCCGCTTCGGCGGGGGGGCGCTCTACCACATCCTCGTCTTCAAGGACCCGCGGGACTACACCGCGACCTGGCGGGTCGACGGCCGGCAGCGCGACGTCTCCCTCGGGGGCGTCGTCGAGGCGCCGCTGCGGATGGCGCGGAGCGACACCAACGACCACCTGCACAACGACGCCCACACGCCGGACAAGCTCCAGGCGCCCGTGTACGCGCGCCCGAGCCTGCGCCGGCGCCTCGGGCAGCTCGTCGAGATCCTCCAGAGCGTCAACCACCAGTAGGGCCTCGGATGCGCCGTATCGCCCTCAGGTCCCTCGTGCACGACCGCGGAAAGTTCGTCGCGGCGCTCACTGGGGTGGCCTTCGCGGCGGCGCTGGTGCTCATCCAGACGGGGCTCTACGAGGGCTTTCGCTACAACGCCTCGGGGCCGATCCAGCGGGCGGGCGGCGACGTCTGGGTGATGCCCCACGGCGTCCCGGTGGTCGAGCGGAGCGAGCTGATGAGCGGCGCAGCCCGGGCCCTGGTGGCCTCCCACCCCTGCGTGCGCCGCGTGCGGGGGCTCATCTACGCCTTCATCGACACGCGCAGGGCCGACGGCTCGCGCGACTCCTTCGTGATGATCGGGTACGAGCCCGGCGACGGCTCCTTCTCCCCCTGGAAC
>Ga0105048_10020075_pt1 | contig 10213 bp, 6 predicted proteins | sample MAT05_FD_78382 | JGI IMG/M metagenome (GOLD analysis project Ga0105048, IMG submission 78382) | Freshwater microbial communities from Lake Fryxell liftoff mats and glacier meltwater in Antarctica - MAT-05 | ecosystem: Environmental > Aquatic > Freshwater > Ice > Liftoff microbial mat | place...
GACATCTGTGCGTACCTGGGCGTGCCGCTCGGCCGGGCCGAGGTCTTCGAGTTCACGAACGAGAATATTTTCGTCAAGATCAACCAGAACGTGCGCGAGCATGACGTGTTCGTGATCCAGCCGACGTGTTCACCGGTCAACAAGAGCGTGATGGAACTGCTCATCATGCTTGACGCGCTGAAGCGCGCATCGGCCAGCCGCATCACGGCCGTCATCCCGTACTTCGCCTACGGGCGGTCGGACAAGAAGGATCAGCCACGCGTGCCGATCACGGCGCGGTTGCTTGCGGAGCTGATCCAGGCGGCGGGTGCTGACCGCGTGCTGACGATGGACCTGCATGCCGGGCAGGTCCAGGGGTTCTTCCGCATCCCCGTGGACGAGTTGACGGCGATGTTCCCCATCGCCGACTATTTCCGGGCGATGGAACTGATCGACCCGGTCATCGTGGCGGCAGACCTGGGGTTTGCCAAGCGCGCCCGCAACTTCGCGAACATGATCGGCGGGTCGGTGGCGTTCGTGGAGAAGCGGCGGCTGGCGAACGACAGCTCCAGCGAGACGCTCGGCATCATCGGTGACGTGCGCGGCCGAACGGCCATCATTATGGACGACGAGATCGACACGGCTGGCTCGATCACCAACGCGGCCGAGATCGTGCGCCGCGAGGGTGCCAGCGACGTGCTGGCGGCCTGCACGCACGCAGTCCTGTCAGGGCCGGCCATCCAGCGGATCGAAGCCAGCAAGATTACAACGCTGGTTGCCACAGATACCTGCCGCATCGACCCGCACAAGCGGATGCCGCGCTTTCGCATTCTGCCCATCGGCCTGCACCTGGGCGAGGCCATCAGCCGGATACATACTGGCGGCTCCGTGGGCGCGCTGTTCGGCGTCCCGGCCTGACGTAGCCCAAGCCATTCTCCGGCAAATCGCCAACCCGCCCCCAGTTTGGAGATCCGGACTGGGGGCTTATTCGTTTCCGTAGCCAGGGCGCATGCGCAATGCGTCAAATTCGTTGGCTGCGGGGCGGCCATAGTACATTTACAGACGGTCACTCGGGAAGGCGCTGGTATACTCTGCACGAAAGATCAGCGCGAGGCAGGCCATGCTAGGGTGGGTTAACCGACTGCTTGGCGGTAGGCCGTGGGAGCGAGAGCTCAAAAAGGTCGAGCCGTACATTCAGGACATCAACGAGATTGAGCCGGAGCTGCTAGACATCTCCGACGACGAGCTGCGGGACAAAACGACCGAGCTGCGGGGTCGGCATCTGGCGGGAGAGGATCTCGATAGTCTGCTGCCCGAAGCGTTCGCCGTTGTCCGGGAAGCGTCGCGCCGGACCGTCGCAATGCGTCCGTACGACGTGCAGATGATCGGCGGCGCGATCCTCCACGGGGGCCGCATCGCCGAGATGCGGACGGGTGAGGGCAAGACACTCGTCGCCACGCTGCCGACGTACCTCAACGCCCTGACGGGCAGGGGCGTCCACGTTGTGACCGTGAACGACTATCTCGCACGGCGCGACGCCCAGTGGATGGGGCAGGTCTACCACGCGCTCGGCATGAGCGTCGGTATCATCCAACACGAAGCGGCGTTCATCTACGACCCGACCTACCAGGCTGAAGAGGCGGCGCTAATCGGGCTGCGGCCGGCGACCCATCGCCGCGAAGCGTACGCTGCCGACATCACCTACGGCACAAACAACGAGTTCGGCTTTGACTACTTGCGCGACAACATGGTGTGGCGCAAGGATGACATGGTGCAGCGTGACCTGTACTTCGCCATCGTTGACGAGGTTGACAACATCCTCGTGGACGAGGCGCGGACACCGCTGATTATCTCCGGCCCGGCCGAAGACGCGACCGACTACTACGCGATGTTCGCGCGAGTCGTGCCGCGCCTGCGCGAAGAAGTAGATTTCACGATTGAGGCCCGGACTCGGTCGCTTCAGGTCAACGAAGATGGCATCGACAAGGTAGAGAAACTGCTCGGGGTGCAGAACCTGTACGCCCCCGAGAACATGGAACTGAGCCACTACCTCGAAAACGCGATGAAGGCGCAGTTCCTCTTCCAGCGTGACGACCAATACGTCGTGCAGGATGGCGAAATCGTCATTGTGGACGAGTTCACCGGCCGCATGATGCCCGGCCGCCGCTACAGCGAGGGTCTTCATCAGGCCATTGAGGCGAAGGAAGGCGTGCGCGTCCAGCGCGAGAACGTGACGCTGGCGCGAATCACCTTCCAGAATTACTTCCGCCTGTACGAGAAGCTTGGCGGCATGACCGGCACGGCCATGACCGAGGTTGACGAATTCCGGCGCATCTACAACCTGGATGTAGTGCCGATCCCGACGCACCGGCCGATGGTCCGCGACGATATGTCCGACCTGGTGTTCAAGAGCGAGGACGCCAAGCTTGGAGCCGTGGTCGAGGAGATTCGCACGCTGAACCAGACGGGACGGCCGGTGTTGGTCGGCACCGTCTCCATCGAGAAGTCGGAGCTGCTAGCGTCGCGACTGGCGCGGGCCGGCGTGCCGCATGAAGTCCTGAACGCGAAGCAGCACGAGCGCGAAGCGAACATCATCGCGCAGGCCGGGCGGTCGAACGCCGTTACCATCGCTACGAACATGGCGGGCCGCGGCGTTGACATCCTCCTTGGCGGCAACGCCGCAGGGTTAGCCGATGAGTTCCTGAAGAAGCAGGGGCTTGACCGGACCACCGCTACGACCGAGCAGGTCGAGGCGGCCATCACGGAAGCGCAGGGGATCTGCGCTCGCGACAAGAAGGTCGTAGTCGGGCTGGGCGGGCTGCACATCCTGGGTACTGAGCGCCACGAGGCTCGCCGCATCGACAACCAGTTGCGGGGCCGCGCAGGCCGCCAGGGCGACCCAGGGTCGTCGCGCTTCTTCGTCTCGCTTCAAGACGACTTGATGAAGCGATTTGGCGGCTCGTCAATCGCCGGGCTGATGGACAAGCTGGGCCTCGAAGAGGACGTGCCGCTAGAGCACTCCTGGGTTAACAAGGCGATTGAGAACGCCCAGACGAAGGTCGAGGCGTTCAACTTCGACATCCGCAAGCACGTAGTCGAATACGACGACGTGATGAACCGGCAGCGCGAAGTGATTTACGCCGACCGCAAGAAGGTGCTGACCGAAGAGAACTTGCGCCCGATGATTGAGAAGTGGGTGGCCGAAGAGATCCAGGTGCTCCTGGATGGCTACCTGCCTGGCGAGGACACGGCGAACTGGGACTACGACGGCCTGCACGCAGAGTTAACGAAGCTCCTGCCGCTGCCGGAGACGGTGACGGTTGAGGAGTTAGAGGCGCATCACGGGAACGAATTGGCCGACTACCTCAACGAGGTTGCCGCCGACATCTACAACAACCGTGAAGAACAGTTCTCGGCCCAGTTGATGCGCGTCCTTGAGCAGCAGTGGATGATTCACGTCATCGACCGGCTGTGGATTCAGCACTTGACGGCGATTGACGACGTGCGCGAGGGCATCAACCTGCGTGCGTACGGCCAGCGTGATCCGCTCGTCGAATACAAGGTCGAAGCGGCCTCAATGTTCGATAGCCTGCTTGAGACCATTCGACATGACGTGGTCTACGCCATCTATCATGTCGTCCCGCGCCTGGAGCCTGTGCGGCGGCCCGTGCCCCAGTCTACCAATCGCGATGAAGAGAGTGGAAAGCAACCAGTGAAGGCCGGGAAGAAGGTTGGTCGCAACGATCCCTGCCCTTGCGGGAGCCGACTCAAATTTAAGAAGTGCCACGGGCGCTGAGCGAGGATATATGGATCGGCGTCCGAATGAAGTTCTTCAAGCAGTCCTCGACAATGTGGAGAAGGTCGTCGTCGGCAAGCGGACCGAGCTTGAACTGACGATCGTTGCGCTTGCGGGCCAGGGGCATGTGCTGATCGAGGACGTGCCGGGCGTCGGCAAGACGGTCATGGCGAAGTCGCTGGCGCGTTCGCTTGGCTGCTCGTTTAAGCGGATCCAGTTCACCCCTGACTTGCTGCCGAGCGATGTCACTGGCGTCTCGATCTACAACCAGCGCAGCGAGGAGTTCGAGTTCCGGCCCGGGCCGGTCGTTGCCCAGGTCGTTCTGGCTGACGAGATCAACCGAGCGACGCCGAAGACGCAGTCGGCCCTGCTCGAAGCGATGGAAGAGCAGCAGATCACCGTGGACGGTACCACGCACGAATTGCCGCGCCCGTTTATCGTGCTGGCGACCCAGAACCCCATCGAGTATGAAGGCACGTTTCCGCTGCCCGAGTCACAGCTTGACCGCTTCATGCTGCGCGTGCGTCTGGGCTACCCGAAGCGCGACGAAGAGATGAGCATTCTCGAACGGCAGCAGCGGGCGCACCCAATTGAGTCGCTGGAGCCGGTCACGTCGGAGGCCGAGTTGTTACGCGTGCAGCAGGCCGTCCGCGAGGTGTTCGTGGATGCCCTGATCCGTCGGTACATCGTCGATCTGGCGAATGCGACCCGCAACCACCCCGAGGTCTACGTTGGGGCCAGCCCGCGCGCGTCGCTGTCGCTGATGCGGGCGGCCCAGGCGCTGGCACTGATGCGGGGCCGCGACTTCGTGCAGCCGGACGACGTGAAGTCGCTGGCGATGCCGGTCATGTCGCACCGGATCATTGTCCTGCCCTCGGCCCGGGTCAAGGATGTCTCGGGCGTGTCCATCGTGGACGAGTTGACCACCAATGTTCCGGTTCCGGGGAGCCGCGTCCCCGCCTGAGTCCGTGTTCGCTGCGCTTGTGCGAAGGGATTGTCTGTGAGGCGCCGCCCAACCGGCATACTAGCCCTGCTTGCCATCACGAGCCTTGTGGCTCTCGCTGGCGGCTGGCCGCTGATGTTTTATGCCGCCTGGGCCATCGCGTTCCTGCTGGTGATCGCCTACGTGCTGAGCATCATCGGGCTGCGCTCGCTGTACTTCGAGCGCCGCACCCGCACCCTGCGCGCCGAGGTCGGCTCGTACTTTGACGAGCGCGTCATCGTCGAGAATCGGTCCTGGATTCCGAAGCTCTGGCTGGAGATTGAGGACCGAGGCCGGCATCCGGAGCATTCCGCCAGCTTCGTCGTGTCGCTCGGGCCGTACGGGCGATTTGTGCGCCCGGTGCACACGCTTTGCCAGCAACGCGGCGTGTTCCAGCTTGGCCCGGTCTTCGCTGAGAGCGGCGACCCTTTTGGCCTGTTCCGGCAGCGTCGGCAGATAGACGGGTCAAGCACGCTGGTGGTCTACCCCGTGGCGCTGCCGCTCGTGTCGTTCGGCCGCGTTGACGGCGACCTGACCGGTGGCGCGCTGCAGGGCGAGCGGGTGCCGCACACCACGACGAACGTCTCTGGCGTGCGGGAGTACCGCCCCGGCGACACGTTCAACCGCATTCACTGGAAGAGCACCGCCCGGCAGCGGCAACTGATGGTCAAAGAGTTTGAGCTTGACCCGTTCGCCGATATCTGGCTCGTGTTGGACCTAGACGCCGCCATGATGGCTGGCGTTGGCGTTGAGTCGGTCGAAGAGTACGCCGTGACGATCTGCGCGTCGCTGGCAAAGTACTTCCTGGACGAGAATCGGGCGGTCGGCTTTGCGTCGCAGGGGCTGCACTTGGAGCCCGACCGTGGCACCCGACAGTTGCTCAAGATCCTGGAGGTGCTGGCGTTCGTCCGGCCCGTCCGGGGCACACCGCTCGCTGAGTTGCTCGTCGCGGAGCAGCGCCGCTTCAGTCGGACGGACACCATCGTCGTCGTGACGGCTTCGCGTGACGACAATTGGGTCAGCCTGATGCGCAGCCTGACCTTGCGGGGCGTCCATGCCCAGTCCGTTCTGCTGGAAGCGAACACCTTCGGGCGCGTGCCCAGCTCGCTCGGCACGTTGAGCGCCCTGGCTGGCGCGCGGGTGCCAACCTACGTCGTCAAGCGCGGCGAGTCGCTGCAACAGGCACTTGCCGCGCCGCTGGTCGGCGGCCGCAGCGTTCCGGTGTAGCCCTAGTGTTCACTCTCACCGGGACTGCTGTACCCGCAAACTCTGCCCCTGATACACGCGGCCCACTTCCCCACTACCAGGAGTAACACCATGCCGGCTATCGGACGATACGGCCCTCGCGAGGGCTGGCTGTCGATCCTGTTCCTCGGGGCGATGCTCTGGTGTGTCGTGCATTCGGTCTACGAAGCAGAGTGGGCCGAAAACCTCGACCTGCTGGTGCCGATGACCTGGATGATGATGGGCGTCGGCATCATGGGTGCCAAGAGCGGCCTCCGGCCCGTTGTAGCGCACGTCCTCGCATTGCTGATCGGCCTGCAACTGATCGTTGAGCGGTTCGGCAACAGGATGACTGCAGCGACCTGGGAAGGCAGGCTGAACGAACTATCGTGGCACGTGGTAACGTGGATGGACACGGTCATCAACGGCGGGAACAGCCGCGACAACGTCATGTTTGCGGTGTTCATGGCGGTACTGGCGGTGACGCTCGGCTACGTTGCGGCGTGGCTGGTTTTCGCGAAGGGTCGCGGCGGCGCGACGGTAGTCGTCTGTGCCGCGCTGCTGTTGCTGCACCTGTCCTACAGTTACAGCACCCTCAACTACCACTTCTACCTGCTGCTCTTTTTCGGGTTGCTGTTGCTGGTGCGGCTGGAACTGTCGCGCCGACAGGACTTCTGGACGACAGCCGGGCTGGCTGTTCAGGGCCAGGTGGTCCGCAATGTGGTGGTGACGAGCGCCGTTGCCATCGGATTGGTGCTCGTGATGGCGCGACAGGGGCCGGCCGAGCCGCCAAACGACCTGATGGAGCCGGTCTGGTCGAAGGTGCTGGACACCCTCCAGCGCGGCCAGAGCCAGATTGACCGGGTGTTCGGCGGCGTCCAGGGGCCACCGATCGTGGTCGTCGGGTTGGCGTTCGGCAACACCATGCAGCCGCGCGACAACTTTGAGCTTGGCACCAACCCGGTCCTGAAGATTGAGTCGCCGCGCGCCCGCTACTGGCGCACGATGACCTACGCCGTCTACACCGGACAGGGCATGGTGAGCGGCGATGTCTACGGCGACCGTTTTGAGGCCAACGCGCCGCTGCCGGTACCGTTTGGAGCTACCGAGGCCCGCGAAGAGATCGAGCAACGCGTCACTGTGCTGGCGAACCAATCGAATCTGGTGTTCTCGTCAGACTTCCCCGTTCGGGTGGACGTGCCGACGCTGATCGAGTGGCGCGAGACGCAGGAAGACCCGGCCGTGGTGCGTATGGCGTCGATGCTGCGGAAAGGCCAGCAGTATACCGTCGTCTCGGCGGCGTCCGTGGCGTCAGAAGACCAACTGCGCCAGGCCGGCAACACGTACCCGGCGGGCATGGAGCGGTACCTCCAGTTGCCGAACACACTGCCGGATCGGGTGCGCGCCCGCGCCGAAGAGATGACAGCCGCCGTGCCAACCGTCTACGACAAGGCCATCGCCGTCGAGGCGATGCTGCGCTCGCTGCCGTACGAGACGAAGGTGCCGACCCCGCCGGCAGGCCGCGACTGGGTGGACTACACCTTGTTCGACGTGCAGACGGGCTACGCCGATTCGCTGTCCACGTCGATGGTGGTGATGCTGCGGTCGGTTGGCGTGCCGGCGCGGGTCGTCACCGGCTTCGCCCCCGGTCAGTACGACGAGACGGAATCCGCGTACGTCATCTTAGAGAGCGAAGCGCACGCCTGGGTCGAAGTGTTCTTCCCGAAGTACGGCTGGGTCAATTTCGAGCCGAGCGTGCTGCGCGATCTGCCGTTCCGGCCTACGGACACCAGCAGTGTCGTCTTCCCGATCACCGACGGCGAGTCCTTCGGTGAGAGTCCCGACATGTTCATGGACGATCCGTTCTTTGACGGCTTCGGCGAGTTCGTGCCGCCGCTCCAGGCGCGCAACGACGAGGCGTGGCTGGCTGCCCTCGGCATCCTGGTGGGTGTCTTCGTCGCGTTCGTGGCGGCGTGGTACATCATGATGGCTGTGCTGAAGCGCGGGTTGGGCGGCATGCCGTGGCACGCGCAGTGGTACGGGCAGTTCCGGCGACTGGCGCGCTGGGCTGGACTGGCGGGGCGCACGTCGCAGACGCCCTACGAGTACACGGAGTGGCTGGAGCGGCGGTATCCTGGCACCGGACGGATGGTGCGGCCGATCACTGAGTGCTACGTGCAGGGCGCATACAGCGGCAAGGAGCCGGGGCCGGAAGACCTCGCGCGGGCGTCGAAGGCGTGGGACAATCTGCGGCGGCCCCTGGCGCGGCGGGTCTTCCTGCGCGGCGTTATCGCTGCGCGTGAGCGGTTCGATGAACTGCGAGGTGAACTCCGTGAGCAGGTCAACAAGCGACGGCGCGCCGCTTGACACCTTGTTGATTGTCAACTACGATGCGCCGGTATGACAGGCACCGCCGATTCAGGGGGAGCGCTCCTCAGGACCGCTCTGTATAGCAAGCATCTCGCCGCCAATGCCCGCATGGTGGACTTCGGCGGTTGGGACATGCCCATCCAATACGGCGGCATCCGCGCGGAACACCTCGCCGTGCGTGCTGGCGTTGGCGTCTTCGACCTCTCGCACATGGGCCGGCTGTACGTTCGTGGGGCGGATGCGCTCGGCCTCGTGCAATGGTTGACCACCAACGACGCCGGCCGACTTGCTGAGGGGCGCGCGCAGTATTCGTTGATCTGCGGCGAGCGCGGCCAGATCCTAGACGACATCATCGTTTACAACCTGGGCACGGAGTTGCTGCTCGTCGTCAACGCATCGAATCGTCTCAAGATCCTGGCGTGGATCGAGGAGCAGCAGGCCGGCCCGCTTGCCGCGCTCAACGCGTACATCGACGACGCGACGTTTGAGACGGCGATGATCGGATTTCAGGGGCCGCAGTCCGAGCGGCTGTTGCAAGAGGTGGTGGACGTACCGCTTGAGCACCTCCGCTACTACGCGGTGGTGCATGGGAATGCGGCCGGGCACCCGGCGCTGATCGCCCGCACCGGCTACACCGGCGAAGACGGCTTCGAATTGATTGTGTCGGCAGAGGCCGGGCCGGCCATCTGGGACACGCTGCTAGAGCCGCGCGGCGGCATCCAGCCGATGGCGGCGGGACTGGGTGCGCGGGACACACTGCGCCTCGAAGCCGGCATGCCGCTGTACGGCCACGAGATCGACGAGAACGCCAACCCGTACGAGGCGGGCCTCGGCCGCGTTGTGAAGCTGGCAAAAGGCGACTTTGCCGGCTCGGAGGCGTTGACGGCCTGCGCCGACAAGGGAGATCAGCGCCGCCTGATTGCCTTTGAGTTGACGGCCGGTGGCGTTCCGCGCCAGGGCTACCCGGTTCGGAACGGCGAGGTCGTCATTGGTTCCGTGACCAGCGGAAACGTTTCCCCGAGCCTGGGTACGCCCATCGGCATGGCCTATGTGCCAGCCAGCCTAGCAGAACCCGGAACCGAGATCGCCATCGAGATTCGGGGTAAGGCCATCCCTGCCCGGATCGTGACGCTCCCTTTTTACAGCCATAAGACCCGGAAGATCGCGGCGCCGCCGGCGCCGCGATCATAGGATACGGAGGACGCTGCGTGGACCCCACAGATCGCCGGTACACCTCAGAACATGAGTGGGTTAAGCTGGATGGCGACCTTGCCGTGGTCGGCATTACGTCATTCGCGCAGGATCAACTTGGCGATGTCGTCTACGTCGAGTTGCCGAAGCCCGGCGACCGCGTTGAGGCCGCCAAAACGTTCGGCGTGATCGAGTCGGTGAAGACGGCATCTGACCTGTTTGCGCCGATCAGCGGCACCGTCGAGTCCGTCAACACCCAGTTGATGACCGAGCCGCAACTCGTCAACGATGGCCCATATGAGCAAGGCTGGCTGATTAAAGTCACTCCTGATGATCCATCTGATATCACGACGCTGATGACGGCAGAACAATACGCGGATCAGGTCGCCGGGTCGTAGGCGCTCCTGAGCGTCAGGCTCGCTGACGTACAGCCCAACGAGGATAAACCAGGCAATGGCGTTCGTACCCCTGACTGAGCATGAACGGCAGGCGATGCTGCAAGAGATCGGCGTCGAGAGCGTCGCCGATCTCTTTCTCGATATCCCCGCGTCCGTTCGATTTCCGCATCTCGATGTGCCGCCGCCGGCCACTGAGCTTGAGACCCTGACGAAGATGGGTGCGCTGGCTGCGCGCAATCAGCACGTCGGGCAACTCGCCTGCTTCGTGGGCGC
>Ga0105048_10020076_pt1 | contig 10213 bp, 9 predicted proteins | sample MAT05_FD_78382 | JGI IMG/M metagenome (GOLD analysis project Ga0105048, IMG submission 78382) | Freshwater microbial communities from Lake Fryxell liftoff mats and glacier meltwater in Antarctica - MAT-05 | ecosystem: Environmental > Aquatic > Freshwater > Ice > Liftoff microbial mat | place...
AAAACAAATTATGCCAGTAATTCTTCCGGTAAAAGGTATTCACCCACAATGGGGAGCCAATTGTTTCATAGCGCCCAATGCTACCATTGTAGGAGATGTAAAAATGGGTAACGATTGTAGTGTATGGTTTAATGCCGTAATAAGGGGCGATGTTAACAGCATACAACTCGGCAACAAGGTAAATGTACAGGATGGGGCTGTTATTCATTGTACTTACCAGAAAACAAAAACCATTATTGGAAATAATGTTAGCATTGGACACAATGCAATAGTACATGGATGCGTTATAGAGAACGACGTGCTAATAGGAATGGGTGCAATTGTGATGGATAATGTAAGAGTTGGCAGTAACTGTATTATTGCAGCAGGTGCAGTAGTGCTGGAAAATACAGTAATAGAGGCAGGTTGTATTTATGCAGGTGTACCTGCAAAAAAAGTAAAAGATATTTCACAGGAATTGATCAATGGAGAGATAAACAGAATAGCCAATAACTATCTTATGTATAGTGGATGGTTTGCTCCATCCAATCTTTAAAGGAGGGTGAATAAATAATTTTTGAGGATAAAAAAAATTTGACAAAGGGGGATAATGAATACAGCAGGTGATAGTTTTACCTCTTTTTAGGAAAAGGAGGATTTACATTTAATTAAAAATTTATCTTTAACAGATGAAAAAAATATTTGCTGTAACTATTGTTTTATTTATGCTTAGTTCCTGTTCGCTTTTTAAAAAAAGTGAAAAATACGGATGCCCAACCAATGGTAGAAATGTAGGTGCAGAAAAACTGGCAGCAGGAGATGAAAAGGCAATGAAGGCAAGTGCAAAATCTAAATATAAAGGTGGAAGAAAAAGCTATACGCCAACGCCGTAAAAAACAACTACAAATTAACAGCAGTAAACCAATAGTATTGATACCCTTTTGAAAATAATTTAAATATAACCAAACCCTTATTTTTATGTGTTACCACTTAATTACCAAACAAGGAAATACAGAAGCTGTAATTGACGACAATTGTGGCATTTCTAAATTTTATGCAATTGCAGATACATTAGCTGCAGATTTACAAGTTAACTTTCTTAACCAGGTAGATGACGCTGAAATTTTGGAGTGGGATTTTCAATATAAAAACCATTTACTTACGTTACACTACAACATCTTTAATGGTGTATCTATTCTTCCGCAAACCAATATGAGCATTATCCCCAAAAAAGGAAAACTGGTACAGCAACAAAACAATGCTGTAATGGAAATTGCGCATTTTCTTGAGCGAAAGGCTTACTAATCAATACGTTTTATCTAGAATACTATCTTGAATGGTAAGGTAACTTACATACCTATCTGTATGTATAATACCCTCGTTAACGGCCTGCTTAATAGCACAGCCAGGCTCATTGGTGTGCATACAATTATTAAACTGGCATTCATTCATCATTGCCCTCATTTCAGGAAAATAATGTGACAGTTCTTGTTTACTAATATCTACGAGGCCCAATTCTCTTATGCCGGGGGTATCTATAATTTTTCCACCTCCTTTTATATTAAACATTTCGGCAAAAGTAGTAGTGTGCAGCCCCTTGCCACTCCAGCCACTTACAATTTGTGTTTTTAAAGACATTTCGGGAAAAATCTTATTAATAAAAGAAGATTTACCTACACCAGAATGGCCGCTGAGCAAGGTTACTTTATTTTTCAACAAGCTTTGTACTGTAGATACACCTAAGCCATTCTGCAAACTCATGGCAATTACCTTATAGCCAATAGCCTCGTACATTGCCTGTAATTCTGCAAGCCTTTCCATCTCTTTTTCTTTGTATAAATCTGCTTTATTAAAAACTACAATGGAAGGAATATGAAAAGCTTCGGAGGCAATTAAAAATCTATCTATAAAACCCTGAGATGTTTTTGGCTCTTTTAAAGTGGCAAATAGCAACGACTGATCAAGATTTGAAGCAATGATATGGTGCTTATGTTTATTGGCAGGAGACGATCGGTTGATGTAATTTTTTCTATTGCTGATGGCTGTAATAGTAACGCCACTTTCCAATTCGTTTTCCATTTCAATCTCTACCTCATCACCCACTGCAATAGGATTGGTACTGGTAAGTCCATCTATTTTAAATTTACCCAACATACGGGCATTAAAAACTTCCCCTGCTTCATTTTGAACAATGTACCAGCTACCGGTACTTTTATAAACTGTTGCTTTCATTATATGCAAGATAGGTAAAGGCTGCAAGTATTGTAAAAGATGAAATACTCCAAAGTAAAATAGCAACTTCAACATCCATCTCAAAATATGGACAATTAATGCAGCCGTATTTTAATTATGGAAACTTCTTTAGCACGGTAAACCGCAAAATCATTTCCAGCAAAAGCAGTAAAAGGCCAAGCAAAACAAAAGGGAAAAACCGTTCGGTATATCTGGTAAATTGGGTGATGGTAACTTTCGATTTTTCGAGGCTATCAATAGAAGCATAAATATTTTGAAGCCCTGCGTTATCCTTTGCCCTAAAATATCTGGCTCCTGTTTCGTTGGCTATTTCGGTAAGTAACTTTTCATCGATAGTTACTTTTTGCTGTTGAATTACAACGCCCAATGGCGTTTTAATAGGAAAAGGTGCATAACCATCAGTACCTACGCCAATAGTATAAACCTTTACTCCAAAAGCTTTGGCAATTTCTTTGGCATTGGCCGGGCCAATCAGCCCACCGTTGTTTTCACCATCTGTAAGTAATATTACCACCTTGCTTTTACTTTTACTACCACGCAATCTATCTACACTTGTAGCAAGTCCATCGCCTATAGAAGTACCATCTTCCAGCAATCCATTATGAATATTTTCAACAGCAGCAATAAGTACAGGTTTATCTGTAGTAATAGGGCATTGGGTAAAACTTTCTCCGGAAAATATTACAATACCAATACGATCAGTAATGCGGCTATTTATAAAATCGATAGCAACTTTTTTGGCAGCTTCCATACGGTTGGGCGTAAAATCCTGTGCCGTCATGCTACCGCTTACATCAAGGCACAATATAATATCTACTCCATCACCTTCTGTTTGCTGCTCATCCGTTTTATTTTGGGGCCTTGCCATGGCAATTATAAAAAGTGTAAGTGTCAATAATCTTAGTACAAATGGTATATGCCGGTAAATATTTATCCAGGAAGATAGGCCCGCAAAGTTTTTTGCAGACGATACTTTAAGGCTTCCCTGCTGCCGGTTATTATGCTTTACATACCAATAGATCAAAACAGGAATCATCAATAGCAGCAACAACAATTGCGGCATTGCAAAGCTTATATTTTTAAAATAATCTGCTATCATATTTGTTTAGTAATTGCACTACCGGCAGTTACTGTTTTTTTGTTGAGCCATACAATAATTTCTTTTATGATGAGCCTGCTTTCAATACTATCTTCGGTTGCTGGCAGGTATTTTGCAAACTTTACTGCATCGCTACAGCGCAGGCTGGTAGCGGCTTTTGCAAGATGAGCTTTATCTAAAGTATAGGTATTTAACAGTATCAATAAATCGCTTGTTGCTTTGTTAAAATGATTGGTACTTGCAATAGCTGATAAATAATTTTTAAAAATTTCTACTAATTTGGTATGATAAATTTTTACCTGATCCGGCGCAGAAAGCTGGTATTGACCCAGTGCCTCTAAAGCATAAATTGCTTCGTCATAAGCTACTAATTTAGATACCGGCGTTATGGAGGAGGGTTTCTTTTTCCAGTAGCGGTACGCCCAAAAAGACAAGCCAATTATTAAGAGTAATAATAGCCCGCCAACTATCCAATACCATATAGGATAATCAACAGAAACATCATATACCGGCTTTATATCCTTTAAGGTACTGGTAGTGTCAGCAACTGAAAAAGAAACGGTTACAGGCAAGCTATCTGTAAACAAACTGATATCGGCATCATCATTTAACCGGCGAAAATTAATCCGAAAAACCGGCAGGTTCCATTTGCCCGAATCAAAACTGGTAAGGGTGAAAGTTTGAGATAATGTTAAAACTCCATTATCAGTATATACAGAATCTGGCTTTGCTGATGCTATTAGTTCAAAATGCTGCAAGGTATCTGGTATGCTTAACCATTTTACACTGAACGCATTGGGAGAAAAGGTGGTAGTAACTTTTAAATGAAACTGCCCGCCAATTAAAATATCATTACTATCTATTGTAACTAGCAGGGTTGGTGATTGTGAAAATACAGTATTGCCCAATACACTGGCAAACAATAAAAACACCATTAAATATTTTCTGCAAAAAATTAACATGCACTATTCCCTTTGCAGGGATCAAGGGGTTTTTAACTTCTTTTAATAAAAAACTGTTGCAATACTTTCACGTAATCTTCATCTGTACGAATGTGCAGTAAATCTGCACCTGCTTTACGAAAATAATTTTTACAATCATCGCTTTGTTGCATAAAATGTTGCTTATAGTTATACTGCACCAATGCATCGCTGCTGTTGATCCACTGTGTTGTACCAGTTTCTAAATCTTCTACCTGCAGTAAACCTGCTTCGGGCAACTGCATATCCATTTTATCGTAAATACGAATACCAATTACATCGTGCTTGCCACCAATTACTTTTAAATCATTTTCATAGCGGGCATCTGTAAAATCACTCATTAAAAAAGCAATGCTTTTTTGATGGGTAGCTTTGTTAAAAAACCTGATAGCCTCTTCCATATTAGTGCTTTTACCTTTTGACTCTGCTGTAAGCAATTGCCGCACTATGTACAGGGCATGCTGACGGCCTTTTTTGGGAGGAATATACTTTTCGATTTTATCGCTGTAGAAAATAACACCTACTTTATCGTTGTTATTAATTGCGCTAAAGGTTAGCACAGCGCCTATTTCGGTCATAAGATCTTTTTTTCGGCGCAGGGTTGTGCCAAATAAATTACTTGCACTCACATCTACCAATAAAAAAACCGTCAGCTCCCTTTCCTCTTCAAATACTTTGGTAAACGGATGATTAAATCTTGCGCTCACATTCCAGTCAATAAAACGAACATCGTCGCCAGCGTAATATTCCCTTACCTCTCTAAAACTCATACCCTTGCCCTTAAATGCAGAATGGTACTCACCGGTAAATAAATGAGTGGTAATTTTTTTACTTACAATCTCTAATTCACGTACTTTTTTCATGATGGCCGCACTGTCCATTTCATTTCCCGAAAATGCTGTTGCGTCATTTTGAGTAATCGGCTTATTGATATCTTTTTGCTTTTTAAACAAGTGTATATTTTAAAAGTATTTTTTAAGATTTGTTTACTTTTTTTTTATTAAGGAGGTAATAATATCATCTGCATCCGCATCTGTACCCGCATCAGCCCTTACCACACTTAAACCTATACGGAAAGCCTATAAATAAAACAGGGGCTAAAACTGGATAATTAATAAAAATTATTTTGTTTTAAGGTAAAGGAATCACTCTTAAAATTTCATCAATAATCATAATTACATTTACATTTTCAGCCTCTGCTTCGTATGTTAAGCCAAGCCTGTGGCGTAATACATCTTTACAAATTGCCCTTACATCTTCTGGCACCACATAACCACGTTTGTTTAAAAAAGCATGCGCTTTAGCCGCCAACGCCAAATTAATACTTGCCCTTGGCGAACCGCCAACACTTATTAAAGGTTTCAATTTTTGCAGGTTATATTTATCCGGATACCGGGTAGCAAACACGATATCCAAAATATAATTTTCTATTTTTTCATCAATATACACCTGCCTTACCAGCTCTTTGGCAGTTAAAATTTCGCTGGCAGATGCTACCGGAAAAATTTTTTCAGGCAGTAACCCTTGTGAATTTTGGCGAAGAATCATTTTTTCTTCTTCTTTGGCAGGGTAATCAATTACTACTTTAAGCATAAATCTATCCACCTGTGCCTCGGGCAAAGGATAAGTACCTTCCTGCTCAATAGGATTTTGTGTTGCCAATACAAGAAAAGGTTCCTCTAGTTTGTAGGTAGTATCGCCAATGGTTACCTGCCGCTCCTGCATAGCTTCAAGCAAAGCACTTTGCACTTTAGCCGGAGCCCTGTTTATTTCATCTGCTAAAATAAAGTTGGAGAAAATTGGACCTTTACGAACGTAAAATTCATTTTTTGCCTGGTTGTAAATCATAGTGCCAACAACATCTGCCGGCAACAAATCTGGCGTAAACTGAATACGGCTAAACTGGGCATTTACAGCCTGTGCCAGCGATTTTATGGCAAGGGTTTTTGCAAGGCCAGGTACACCCTCCAGCAGTACGTGGCCATTGCTTAGTAAGCCAATCATCAGGCGTTCAAGCATTTGCTGCTGCCCTACAATTACTTTACCAAGCTCATCGTTCATACGGGTTACAAACCCTGCGGCATGGCCTATTTTTTCATTTAATAACTTAATATCTGCTGCTGTTTGTACCATAATAAATATATCGTTCAAATGCTGATAGCCATTTAAAAAGGCTATTACCTGTTTTCTAAAAATTTACACTGCACAAAATACAACCAAAGCATTTATAAACACCGATTGCAATAGGTAATGGCGTAAAAAAATGTTATACCTATTTAACAAATTTTTCCGTGACAAGGCTGTAATAAACAACTTATTTATGCTCTATCAAATTTTCATCAATAAGGTAAGCAGCTATTTCACAAACCGCCGTTACCCCATCCTGCTGCAAAATAGTAAGCTCAATTGTATTGATATCAACTGCAGGAAAGGTTAGTATTCGCTTATTACCAATGGTGCTCCCTTCAATTTCTTTTACCAACTGATCGGCTTTATTAAAAAGCAGTAATTTAAATTGGGCGCAATGCTGACCATTTTTTAATTGCTCTTTAAGTACAATACAATTAATTTTTTGGTTGGTTTTTAACTCTACGCCTGCAGCATACAGCTCTGTACCTTCCATTAGCTGACAGGTATTTTTATTGCCATCAGATAAGGCGGATATTTTTTTAAGTAAACCTCTTTGCAAATAATAACCGGCTGCATTTTTAAAAATATTTTTTGAGAAATTTTTTTGTAGTAATTGATTAAAAGCTACGGCTGCCGCTGCATCATTTTCGTTGATTAATCCCCGCTCATCGGGTGGCACATTCAACAACAAATTAGCACCCCTGCCTACAGATTGCAAATACAATTGAAACAATATTGCCGCCGTTTTCACTTTTGTGTCTTCCTCCTTATGATAAAACCACCCGGGCCGTATGCTTACATCACACTCAGCCGGAATATAGCTTTTGCCAAATCGGTTACCAATTTGTAATGTATCAGTTGGTGGAGCGCCTTCTCCTCTTTTAAAACCGGCTGTATCCAAATAATTCCAGTTGGTAGTGCCAGCAACACCATTTTCGTTGCCTACCCAACGGCAATGTGGGCCAATATCACTAAACACCACTGTTTGTGGCGATTTTTTCTTTATAAAATTTTCGAAGCGCCTAAAATCATATACCTGCTTTTTTCCATTGGGTCCTTCGCCGTTGGCACCATCCCACCAAAACTCCCAGATAGGACCATAATTAGTAAAAATTTCCTGCATCATGTTTACAAATACGTCATTGTATTTTTCGCTACCATAATCAGGATGATTTCTATCCCAGGGGGAAAGATAAACGCCAAATTTTAGTCCATACTCCTTGCAGGCCTGTGATAATTCTTTTAAAACATCTCCCTTGCCATTTCTCCATTTACTTTCTCTACTAGTGTGGGTTGAATATTTGCTTGGCCACAGGCAAAAGCCATCATGGTGCTTGGCCGTAATGATGATACCCTTTGCGCCGGCGGCTTTAGCTATCCTGCACCATTGCCGGCAATCAAGGTTAGTTGGATTAAATACTGCTTCTTTTTCATCGCCATGCCCCCACTCTTTTCCTGTAAAAGTATTTGGGCCAAAATGGGTAAACCAATAATACTCCACATCATGCCAGGCTAATTGTGCAGTAGAAGGAAGCCGTTTACTCAACTGTACACTTTGTGCAGTTACTTGAGTAAAGCAAAAAAATATTGCAGTATATAACAGAAATTTCATTCGGTTTTTATTTAAAAAAGGTGAACGTATTACTAACAAAATAAAACGTGGTTTTAAAAATGTAAGTGTATTTATTTATCAAAATAAAGCATTGTAGTATTAAATCAACATAAAAAATTAAGCAGCATAATTGTTTAAAAAACGATTGTTCTTTTAAGCCAGATTTTGCAGTTGAATGTACCATAAAGGATTTAAATCCGCCATTACTGAAGCAACATAGCTTAGCATTTTGTAAACAAACCGCTTTAATATGGTGCAAAAAATATTGAGTGAAAAAATAAAAATACCCAATGGAGGGTATAAAACTGTTTTGGTAATAAAAATATTTTTACAGTCTAAACTTACATAACATGAAACAAATCTTGCTTCTCTTAACCGTAATGCTTGCGAGCCTTACAATGATGGCCCAGCCCTCAGCTAAAGAATGGTCGAAAAAATTTGATGGAAACATAAAATGGTACCAGATATCTGATGCAGGTATAATGATTGTTGGCACCAATGATGCATTGTATGGCTTACATCCGGATACGGGTACAGAAATTTGGAAAATTGATAAATTGGAAAGGGTTGCAGAAGAAAATTACGATCCAATAGAGGGAACGCCCTACGCCGACATACTCATTAATAAAACGTTTAGTGGTATTCAGCACAACATAGTAGATATAGTTACAGGCAAAGTACTGGCCAATACTAAAGATTTTGATTTGTTGATGGTAACCAAAAGAATTCACATTGTAGAATTGAATAGTATGATGTTTTATGGCTTATCTAAAAACAATGGAAAGCCAACAATGATCATGATATCATTAGCAGATGGACATAAAATATGGGAGCAGCAAAAACTTTTTGATAAAAAAACTGAAGAAGTAACCTCTAACGGGCTTGCTACTAAAGATGGTATTTATATCGCCACTACAAAAAATATTTACAAACTTAATCAACAAACCGGCGAGGTACTTTGGAGTGTAGAAAGAAAAACAGAGAAACCGGTAGTAGCTATGGCTGCCAATAAAAAAGGTGGTTTAGGCGGTTTTATGGGTGGCAACGGTAGTCATGCTGATGCAAGTGCCAACTCAGAATCGAGTAGTGCTCAGTTTTTTATACGCAATAACAACAATGACAAAGTATATTTTTGGAACCAGGAGGTTTTAGTAGCCTACAATAATGCAGATGGAAAACCAATAACAAAGGAAGTGGAATTACAATCTCCGGTAGCTTATATTTTGTATGATACACATGGCATGTTGGTAACAACAAGCGAAAAAACACAAAAAGACCAGGCTACACAAGGTAGTAGCGGCGGAGGACTTTTAGGCAAAATAAAGCGTGGCTCAGCATCAGGTAAAAACAGGGCTTCTGTTTTGTGTATTGACCCGGAAACCGGTGATAACAAATGGGGTAGCGAAATAGATTTACAAGGTGATGTAAGTGCATATAAACTGGTAGGCACCAAACTAATTTTAGCAACTGCAAGAGATAATGGCGACAACTATATCAGTATTATTGATTTAGATGCTGGTAAGTCTATCACAAAAAAGCCATTATTTGTAAAAGGGAGTGTAAGAGATTTGCAAGTGGTACCACAAGGTTTGTATTACAGAACATCTGATGAAATAAACATTTTAGATTTAGATAATGGAGATAAGACGTGGAAGAAAGGTTTTAAAGCAAAAAATTGTGTAGGTGACAACAGCAATAAACTGGGATATGTTTATGCCAATGATATGATTTACAAGGTAGATTTTAGTACAGGCGAAATAAATGAATGGATAAAAGGTATTGATTTTGAAGGCAAAGAAGATCCAACCTCCATTCAGGTTAGAGAAAATGGAATACTGGTAACATCTGATCAAAATGCAACTTTATTTAATTCTGAAGGAAAAGTTGTATGGCATTCATACAACAAAGCGCCAGGTAAAACCGGCATGGGTAAAGTGTTAAGTGGTTTGGGTGGTTTAGCATCGGCTATGTTGGCTGCTGGTGAAATGAGCAGAAATGCACAGTTGAGTTATGCAAAGGGCTATTACGGCAGTACAAGCCCGTCTTTAGACAGAGATATTAAGAACAGCCAGGCCAATGCTGCTGCATTTGCAGGGGCAGCCGCAGCAAGCTTTGCAGCTATTGGCAAGCGATTTAAAGCTACAGCGCAAGCCAATGATT
>Ga0105048_10020077_pt1 | contig 10211 bp, 7 predicted proteins | sample MAT05_FD_78382 | JGI IMG/M metagenome (GOLD analysis project Ga0105048, IMG submission 78382) | Freshwater microbial communities from Lake Fryxell liftoff mats and glacier meltwater in Antarctica - MAT-05 | ecosystem: Environmental > Aquatic > Freshwater > Ice > Liftoff microbial mat | place...
GCACGACGGCGGCCACGCGATCCGAGACCTTGGGAGCAGCAACGGCACGCAGTTGCTGGGGCGGCCCCTGGCACCGCGCACCTCTTACCCGCTGTACGACGGCGCAACGGTCGAGATCGGCGACGCGCACCTCACCTACCGCTGCGAGCCGGCCGACATGCGTCGGGGAAACACCGCGCCGGTGACACCGGGGGCGGTCGTTGGGAACGGGCGGGCCGCCACGCGCACGCTCGACCGGGCCCAGGTCACTGGCGAGCACCCGTCGCCCGTGGCACCGTCACGACCAGTGCCCGCGTCATCCGCCGTTGGCGCACCCAGCCCGGCCCCGGTGCCCGCTCGTCCTGGCCCGGCCGCCCCAGCGCGGCCGTCCTGGGTGCGGCGCGGCCTGCGCCGTGTGACCCGCCTGTCGTTGTGGCTCATGCTCTGGGGGCTGGTCTGCGCCGTGCTCGTCGTCGGCGTGGCGTGGCTGCTGGCACCGTCACGGGTCGCCCTGCTGGTGCTGGGCAGCGACGCCCGCCCCGACGAACTCCGCAACGGCGCGGCCGGGCGCACCGACACGCTGCTGGCGATGGTCGCGGATCGGTCGCCGGGCGGGGTGGTGCTGATCTCGATTCCGCGTGACCTCTGGGTGGACATCCCGAACTACGGCGGCGAGCGCATCAATGCGGCGTACGCCATCGGCGGGATGCGCGCGGCCGAGAGGGCGGCTGCGAACCTGTTGGGTGTGCCGGTCGACCGGGCGTTGCTGATCGGGCTGCAAGGCGTCCGCGACGTGGTGGACGCGGCCGGGGGCGTGGACATCGACGTGCCGCACGCCATCCACGACGACGCCTTCCCGACCGACGACTACGGCACGATGGTGCTGGACATCCCGGCTGGCCGGCAGCGCATGGACGGCGAGACAGCGTTGCGCTACGCCCGGACCCGCCACCAGGACAACGACTTCGGGCGGATGGCGCGCCAGCAACAGGTGATGGTCGCGTTGCGGAACGGCATGCTGCGGCCGATCAACTGGTGGCGAGGGCCGGCCGTCCTGGCGGCGGTGCAGCGGGCCACGCAGACGGACCTCGGCCCGCTCGACCTTGCCACGCTGGCCTTTGCGTTCGCCGGCAGTGGCGCGGAGCCGGAACGACTGGCACTTGACCTGGGCCTCGTGGAGGAGTTCCAGGGTACCAACGGTGCGTACTTACTGCGCCCGACCCCGCTCCTGAAGCAGCGCGTGGCGGCGCTGCTCACGCCGGCGGCGGCGGCCGTCGAGGTACTGAACGGCACCCAGACGGACGGCCTCGCGACGCAGGCAGCGGACAAACTGCGCGGGCAGAAGATGCGGGTGGTACGCCTCGGGAATGCCGCCCGCCCGATCCCGGAGACCGTGGTCGAAGTGCGGCCGGGCTACACCCGGACCGGCGTCTACGCCGCGACGCTGCTGGGATTGTCGCGCGCGTCCGTCCACGAGAGCACGACGCTGCCCGAGGACGTGGACGTACGAGTCACGCTCGGCGGCCAGCGCGGCTAACCGCCGGCCCGGCCTGCTGGCCCTGCTTGCTGCGTAGTGCCCCTGCGCGCAGAAAGCGTGCGCCCAGCCATGTCATCCTGAAGCGAAGCGAAGGATCTCCCAGACTTGACGTGCTGATGCGGGAGATCCTTCGGCGACGCTCGCATGCGCTCGCTGCTCAGGATGACATGGTTCCTGGTCCGCACACGATGACGTGGTTCCTGGTCCGCACACGATGACGTGGTTCCTGGTCCGCACACAGTGGTCGGCCCCTGAACAGCGGCTTGCATCACGCAGCATCGCTCCGCCACAACCTTTGGAGCGGCAATCAACCGCCTGCGCGCGTCTCGCGCCTGCCGCCGCCCACTGGAGGTGCTGCCCTATGTCGCTCACGCTGGCCGGCTTCCGTGACTTGATCCGTGCGGAGGGGGCGGCCATCCTGGCACAACTGCCGGCCCTGTCCGCTGACGACTGGGGCCGCCCGTCCCCCTGCGGCGGCTGGGATGTGCTGGATGTCGTGGTCCACATGCAACTTGGCACGATGATCCACGTCACCATCGTGCAGAACGCGGTCGCGGGCCGGATGGAAGCGCCCTGGGACGTACCAGACGGCCAGGACCCGAGCGCCTGGTTCAAGCAAGTCCACCGTGAGGCACATGGGGATGGCCCGGTCGCCAACATTGAGCGGCTCGCGGAGCAACTGGCACGCTACGATGCCGCTCTCGCCAATGCCTCCGACGACCAGTTGAGCGAGCCGCCCTGGTTTTACGGGCTGCCCGCCACGCTTGCGAGCGTCATCACGGCGTACACCTTTGATCTCGTGGTCCACACCAGCGACATCCGCCGACCGGTCGGGCTGGAGCCGTGGTTCTCACCGGCTGCAACCCTGTTCGCCGGGCCGGCCACCTTGCCGTTCCTGCCGTTCTTCGTCACGGGTGACGGCCTGAACGGCGCAGCCGGTGTCGTGCGGCAGGAGATCGACGGGGCGATCACCTTCGCGACGCTCGGGCCGGCGGGGATGACGCTGGCCGACGTTGAGACGGACGCCGCTGCCGCCAGCGGCCCGGTGGAGCCGGGTGCCACGCTGGTCACAGACGGCGGCACCTGGGCACTGCTCTCCTGGCGCAGTCTGCCCATCGCGGAAGCGGAGCAGCTAGGGCGGCCGACCGTGACCGGTGACCGCTCCGTCGTTGCGCGCTACCTCGGGGCGATCAAGACGCCCTGACCGCGCGGACACGGGCGGTCAGACACATGAAAAGGCGGTCCTGCGGATGCTCTCCGCAGGACCGCCTGTGCGTCGCTGATGTGCGCTACCCGGTTCGCGCTACTGGGTTACTCGACGTTCACTGACCAGGTGCCGTTGCCGTACAGCTCCAGGAAGTAGATGCCCGGCGTCAGGCTCACGCCCTTCGAGCCACTGAACGTGCCGACCTGATTCGCGATCTGTTCGACCACCACGCCGTTCGCGTCGCGGACGCGGATTGCCACCCGGCCGTCGCCCTGGTACAAGCCGCCGATGACCACCAGGCCGCCGCCGGTCTGGAAGAACGGCGAGAGCGACGTGCCAGCACCGTTGTACGCCTGTGGCCCGGCGGGAGCCTCGGTCGGACGGGGCTGCTCGAAGGTGAGCGACCACGGGCCGTCGGCCTGAACCTGGACAGCGTAGGTGCCACCCTTCTTCAATTGCATCGCCTTCGTCGCATCGACCTTGCCAATCTCGTTGACGATGGACGTGACTTCGGCCCCGGTCGCGCCGTCCAGGATGTAGACAACGAAGTTCGAGGAGCCGCTGTGGGTCGCGTGGTAGGTCAGCAAGCCTGCCTGCAACGTGAACTTCTTCGACACTTGCTGGCCACGACCGTTCACCTCGACGGACGGTTGCGCCACCGGTATGACTGGCGCAATCGGCGTGACTGGCGCAGCCGGATCGGCCGTTTCGTCGGCCAGGGTCTCTTGCGCCTGGGTCCAGGTCGGAGTGCTCAGGGAGAGCATCGCCACAACAAGCGCCAGGAGGCCAAGCTTCTTCGCCAAACGCAGATACTGCACGGTTCTATCCTTCGGTATCATGGGCCGACGGCCCGCAACTGTGCGGCTCGCATCCTTGCGTACAAACTCGATCCTTCTAGGCACTGCCGAGACACTCTCGACATCTTCAGTCTACGCGTCCTGCGCCTCCCCAATCTATCGTTTGAGCGACACATACATTGTCTACATCGCTTCATCACGACTACCATTAGCAGATTCCTCTGCATGGCGCATACATGCGATCCAGTAGAGGGTCCGGGTAATTCGACTGGCTCCGTGTATCCAAACGGCAGACAAGCGCCGGACGTGACAGTTTTTCTGAGCATGCGCCCACCGATTGCCTGAAGTTGCACGGGAGCGCATGGCGGAAAGCGCGCGACACAGGCCGCCCCGGAGCGGGGCGCAGGCGCGGATGTGCCGTCGTTGTCCGGGCCTCAGGCGGGCGGAGTCACCGCGTCATCTGGCCCAGGCAGGAACCAGCGGGCCACCTGATCTGCGACCTCCGTCTCGGGGCGCGCGGCGACGGCGGCCATGCTGCGCGCCACCGCATCCGGGCCGGGCACAAGGTTGCGGGCGGCGGTCAGTGCGTCGTACACCGACGCCTGGACCGGCAGCGCCGTTGTGATCGGCAGCAACATTGAGTGCCGGTGCCGCAACAACGCCTGATAGACGGCGGCGTGCACGTCCGGCTCGAAGCCGCCAGTTGCCGCCACAGTGGGTACAGCATCCGGGGCCGCGCCCGACGACGCCTCGTCAGCCCGTGGGTTTACCACAGTGCCAGGGCGCGCCGGGCCGATGCCGAGTACCTCGGCCATCGCCGCGACCTCCTGCCACAGCGCCTCAACGAGAGCCGGTACGGCGTTGGCGCGTTCGCGCTCGTGGGCCGGGGCGGCCATCTCGCGGGCGCGCGCCGCCTCGATCACCTGCCGGACCTCCCGCGAGGGCACTGGAATCAAGTACAGCGTATCCTCGCCTGCCAGCAGCGCTTCGGCGGCGTCCGGCTGCCGCTGCACCAACTCGATCAGCCGATTACCGATCAGCGGCACCTCGCCAATCAGGATGGCCTGCGGGTCCGGATACTGCGCGTGCCATGCTGCGACCGCGCCGCGCGCCCAGATGCCGGCCGCCTTGCGAATCACGGGATGGGTCACGCCGTCGGTCTCGGGGTAGCGCGCCAGCAACTCGGGCGTCTCGAAGGGGCCGCGCGCCACGTCCCACTGGAGCAGGGAGACGCGACGCCCGTGTTCTACCGCCAGCAGGGCCAGTTGCTGGAGGAGCAGGCTCTTGCCGACGCCCGGCAGCCCGGCGAAGAAGACGCAGCGGCGCACCAGGGCTGCCTGCTGAAGCGTCCGGTACAGCGCCGACTCTGGCGGCAGGATACTGGCGACGGTCAAGACGGTTTCCCTCACCTCCGGCTTGCACGCGTGCCAGGCCGGCAAGGGGGCCGGTGGCAACCAGCCGGGGCGATGGTCCCATGCCCACCACCCCCTGTCATCCGGACGAAGGAAGGATCTCACGCTGACGGCATTGGGAGCGTGAGATCCTTCGCTGTGCTCAGGATGAGAAGTTAGCGTGCGCATCTTCGGGGATGGACGACGGTGCACAGTCAGGCGGCAGCATCATGCTCCAGGATGAGGCTCCCCTCTCCCGCGTGCGGGAGAGGGGTTGGGGGTGAGGGGAGAAAGCCGTCTTTACCAGGCGCGCAGGGCGGCGCGCGGCACCTTGCCTGTCACCTGCTCCTTGAAGGCGCGGTTGATGTCCGTCAGCGGGAACTCATACGCCATCAACTTGTGGTACGGGTACTTGTGCTGGGTCGCCATCACAAAGTCAACGGCCTGCTTCAGGTGGCGCGGCTCGTACTGGAGCATTCCGATGATCCGCAGATGCTTGCGCACCAGCAGGTTCGGCTCGAACTCGCAGGTCAGCCCCTGGTTGATGTTGCCGACCTCCAGGTAGCGCCCGCCGTTCCCGAGCATTTGGAGTCCTTCGAGCATCACCGCTGGGAACCCCACGAAGTCGCAAGCGATCTCCGCGCCGATGCCCTTCGTCAACTCCCAGACCCGCTTGATGCGCTGCTCTGACTCCGGCAGTTCGCGGAGGTCGATCAACTCGTGCGCCCCGAACGATTCCGCAAGCTCCAGCCGCTCAGGCACGCCGTCGATGACGATGATCTTGCCGGCACCGCGCTCACGGGCGATAGCCGTCGCGAACAGGCCCAGGCCGCCCGCCCCCTGGATTACGACCGTGTCGCCGAGGCCAAGCTGCGCCTCTTCGAGCGCGTAGATCACCTGTGACATCGCGCAGTTCAGCGTCGCCGCCGTGGCGTCCGCGATCTCGTCGGGGCACTTGTAGATGAAGTGATTCGGGTACAGGAAGTAGTACTGCGCGAACGCACCCTGAAAGTGCGGCGACGTGTCAGAGGTGAACTTTCGGCCCGGCCCCTTATTCGTGCAGTAGGTCGTGCGGCCGGTCAGGCAGTAGGCGCAGCTACGGCAGGGGAACGTGTAGCCGTAGACCACGCGGTCGCCCAGCGTCAGCGGCTCGCCGTTGCTGTCGGTCGTCACGCCGTCGCCCAGCGCGTCGATGGTTCCCATCATTTCGTGGCCAGGGATCATCGGAAACGGCATATTGCGGCGGCTGGCGACGTTGTCGCCCTGCCAGGTGTGGATATCCGAGCCGCAGACGTTCGCAACCGAGATTTTGATGCGGATCGCGCCGGGCCACGGGTCGAGCACCGGATACTCACGGATCTCGAACTCTTTGCCGATGCCCGGCATCACCGCCGCCAGGCCTGTCTTCGCCATGATGGATCCTCCTTGCCAGCGGAGGCGGCACCAGCGTTGTGCCACACTCCAGGCCATATTCAAGCGCGAACGGCGCAGAAAGTCCAGCGAGGCTGCGATGAACGATGCTGCTCGTCCCCTGCGCCATGCTATCGTCGGCGTCGGTGCCACCGTGCTCGGGATGCACCGCGCGGCGCTCAGCCTGCCGACCGTCCAGTTGGTCGGCGTCACCGACGTGCATGCTGCCGTGGCCGCGCAGCGCGCCGAGGAGCTTGGCTGCCCCGCCTTCCCGGACTATCGGACGCTGCTCGCGGAGGCCCGGCCGGAAGTCGTCGTCATCATGACGCCACACCCGTTCCACGCCGAGATCGCGATTGCCGCGCTGGAAGCCGGCGCGCACGTGCTCTGCGAGAAGCCGATGGCTGTGCACGTGGGCGAGGCCGACGCCATGATCGCGGCGGCCGAACGCACCGGGCGGCTGCTGGCGGTCAGCCTTCAGTTTCGGCACCGGCCCGAGGTCATCGCGGCGAAGCGGCTGCTGAACGACGGCGTGCTTGGCGAACTCCAGCGCGTTGACGTCGTGGCCTGCTGGACGCGTGCGACGCGCTACTACCGGCAGGTGCCCTGGCGCGGCACCTGGAAGGGCGAAGGGGGCGGTGTGCTGATGAACCAAGCGCCGCACAACCTTGACCTGGCCTGCTACCTGGCCGGGCAGCCCAGCCGGGTGGTCGCCTGGACGCGCACCCGGCTGCAACCGATCCAGGCCGAGGACACCGCCCACGCGATGCTGGCGTGGCCCGGCGGCGCGCTCGGCAGCATCCACGTCAGCACGGCCGAGGCGAACACCGGCGACCGCATCGACTTGTTCGGGACGGGCGGGCGGCTGACGATTCGTCTCGGGAGCCTCGACGTGGAGGTGTACGGGACGGACCTACGCCAGCACGTCGAAGAGACACCCGAACTGTGGAGCACACCGGCCGCCCGCCCGCTGCCCGTCGCGCTCCCGCCCGGTGAGGCCGACCACGCCGCTGTCTACCGCGACCTGCACGCCGCCATCCTGGATGGCACCTCGCTCGCGGCTGACGGCGCACAGGGGCGGCTTTCGCTGGAACTGGCGAATGCCATCACGCTGTCAAGCCAACGCGACGTCGCCGTCGATCTGCCGCTCGACCGCGCGGCCTACGCCACGCTGCTGGCGGAACTCCGCGCCGCCCACCCCTGAAGCCGTGCCGTGCCGTGTACGCACGCACGCCGCGTACCTGTCTCCCTGCGGCCCGCTGCGAATCAATGATGGCGGTCGGACCGAAGCCCTCACCCCCAGCCCCCTCTCCCGCTTGCGGGAGAGGGGGCTGGGGGTGAGGGCTTCATCGTCTGTGGTGCCTTGAAGGGACACGCCAGGATGACATGGGCTGGTGCAGCGGCGTGGCATGTCCGACGAGTGGGCTGAAAGGAACGCTCACCGTGCATCATCCTGCCTGTGAGGTGCCATGATGGCCTTTCAAGACCTTGAGATCATCGACTTCCACTGTCACTTCCCGGTCGCTGGCGACCCGTCAATGGGCGGCACGGGCGGCCCCCGCACCTATGTTGACGGCAGCCCGGCTGCAGCCACGGCCAAGTACCAGCGCGAGCAGGCCGAGAAGTACCGCGCAGCATGGCGGCTGGCCTGGGACTTCCCAGAGCCGGAGGCCGAGCCGCGCAGCCCCGACGAGCAGGCCGACCGCTGGGTGGCGGAGCTGGACCGCTACGGCTTGAACCGCGTCGGCTTCGCTACTGGCGGCGGGAATGACACCCTGGCCGGTGCCGTCGCGCGCTACCCGGACCGCTTCATCGGGTTCGCCCACCACAACCTGTTCGCGCCGGGGGCAGCCGAGGAGTTGGAGCGCGCCGTCACACAACGAGGCTTGAAAGGGCTCAAGATCCTGGCCCCGGCCCTGGAGCGCCCCGTCAGCGAGCGCGAACTCTACCCCGTCTGGGAAGTGTGCGAGCGGCTGGGTATCCCCGTGCTGATCCATTTCGGGATGCTGGGGGCTGGCGGCGGCATCTCGTGGAACGGCCGCGACAACCCCGGCCTGCTGGAGCAGGTGGCCCGCGACTTCCCGACCGTCGAGTTCGTGGTGCCGCACTTCGGCATCCAGTACGTCAAGGAACTGCTGTTTCTGTGCTGGGCCTGCCAGAACGTGAACGTGGACACGTCCGGCTCGAACCAGTGGACCCGCTGGATGCCGTACCCGCTGACCCTGGACGACCTGTTCCGCAAGTTCTACGAGACCGTCGGGCCGGAGCGGATCATCTACGGCAGCGACTCTAGCTGGTTCCCGCGCGGCTACAGCATCCGCTACTTGCAGGATCAGATACGGGCCTGCCGCTTCATGAACATGCCGCACGACGCCATGCAGAAGATCTTCGGCGGGAACGCGGCGCGGCTGTTCCGCATCCCCCTGACGCTACCGTCACGCGATGGTACACCCGGCAGCAACTCTTGAGCATGGTCCGTGCTGTAGCCAGCCGCTGACGGATGCGAACCGGTCACGGCTGGTGGCAGTGCCGACCTACGCGCTCGTGCCGGGCGCCTTCAGGTCCGACAGCGCAACTATCGACTCCAGCGTGACGCGCGCCCGCACAAACGCCTCTTCGAGGTCGTCCACGAGCGCCGCAGCCCTCTGCAACATGGCCGGCGCGTCGTGCGGCTGGGCCGACTCCAGGGACCGGGCAAGGCGCTCGACGTGCGTCGCCCCGACGATGGAGGCGCAGCCGGCGATGAAGTGCAACTGCTGCACAACACTCTTCGCGTCGCCGGCGACAACGGCCGCCCGCAGCAGGTCAAAACTTGGCGGCACTTCAACCGAGAAGTCGTGCACCACCTCTGCGATGAGCGTTTCACCGGCCGCCGGGTCCAGTTGCCGTAGCGCGTCCAACGCTTCGCCATCGATGGCGTCGTCTTCAGACTCATCCTCAGCAGCCGCAAGCTCCGGTGCCCAGGTCGCATCGGCGGCCGGGCCGGCAAGCCAGCGTTCAAGCACGCCCGCCACACTCTGCAAGACGACGGGCTTCGTCACATAATCGTCCATGCCCGCCGAGATGCACCGCTCGCGCGCGCCCTGGATCGCCACCGCTGTCACGGCGATGATCGGCACATGGCGGTGCGCCCCATCGGACGACGGGTGCAGACGCTCATGCCGGCGTATCGTCGCGGTCGCCTCGTAACCGTCCATCTCCGGCATCAGGCAGTCCATTAGCACGGCGGCGTACCGTTCACGGCGCACCGCCTCAACGGCTTCGCGCCCGTTCGTCGCGAGCGTAAAGCGATACCCAAGCTGACGGAGGACGGCGCTCATGACGACACGATTCAGCTTATCGTCGTCCACGACAAGGATGAGCGGACTGTCAAGCTGGCCGGGCAAGCCGGGTGTCGCCTCAGCGGGTGCGTCCGATCCCGGGTCCTGATGTTGTGACTCTGCCGTCATCCTGATCCCCAAAGCGAGTTGGCCCGCCTGAACTACTCGTCGCACAATTCGCAGCGTCGCAGTGCGCGTTGCAGCCATGCTACATGTTGGAACGTGGCGAACAGATTCAGGGGACGGCACATTGCGAGCAGTTACCTGCTCACCACCGGGTTGACCGACTGCGCCGCCGCGTCGCCACACTACGAGCGCAGGCCCGGCGATGCGCTGACATCCTGTCGCTGTCATGCGGGTGGCTGCCTGGTGCGTGCCATCCCTTTTTCGGGCACGCCGCGTTCAGTCCGATAGGCACTCTCAGGAAGACCCTTGGCTCGCAGCTTCCCTCCGTGGAGGCTGCCCTATGATGCAACGCCTCGGTACACCAGCCACCGGAAGGCCACACCGTCGATGATGAATAGTCGCCCGATCCGGGTGCTCGTCACAGACGACTCGATGCTCACCAGA
>Ga0105048_10020081_pt1 | contig 10209 bp, 10 predicted proteins | sample MAT05_FD_78382 | JGI IMG/M metagenome (GOLD analysis project Ga0105048, IMG submission 78382) | Freshwater microbial communities from Lake Fryxell liftoff mats and glacier meltwater in Antarctica - MAT-05 | ecosystem: Environmental > Aquatic > Freshwater > Ice > Liftoff microbial mat | place...
GAGCTCGTGGTCGGGAGTCTGCCAAGGACCCTGGTCGTCAAGCCTTTCCTTCCGCAACGCGTGGTTCGGCTCTATGCGCTGTCGCGCCCGGAGCGACTCTCGCTCGCTGCTCAGGCTCTGCTCGGCGCCTTGAGAGGAGGAGGTCCGGGTGCAACGGTTGGTGGGACGACGTCGCCGAGCGCGTGAATTGCCTATCCTGACGCGCATGACAACTGACAAGACCCTCATCCGCGACCGCGTCCTGGACGAACTGCGCGCGCATCTGGCCAGGGGGGGCATTGCGCCTGGTGCGCGCCTGCTCGAAGCGGACGTGGCGCGCGCCTACGGCGTGAGCCGCTCGCCGGCGCACTATGCGCTGGAGACGCTGATGGACGAGGGCCGATTGAAGCGTGCGGAAGGCCGCGGTTATGTCGTGCCGATGCGCAATGGCAAGACCGCGCCCACCGGTACGCGCGCGCAACTCATCCTCGAACCGATCGTGCAGGAGCCGGCGTGGAAGAACATCCATGCGCAGGTGGAGCACGAGATCGGCACGCGCATCCTCTTTCGTTCGTTCCGGATCCATGAGGCACGGCTGGCGGAGGCCTTCGGCGTGAGCCGTACGGTGGCGCGGGACGTGTTGCTGCGGATGCACGCCACGGGCATGATCGGCAAGGACCATGGCGGCCGGTGGCATGCCGTGCGCGTTACCCCGGAGCGCATCCACGACCTCTATGAGCTACGGTGGCTGCTGGAGCCGCAGGCGCTGCTGGACGTGGGGCCACGTACGCCGGCACCGACGTGGTCGCGCATGCTGGCGCACGTCAAGATCGTCATCGATGCCTTCCCCGACGTGCGGGGCGCGGACCTCGACGCCATCGAACACGACCTCCACGTCGACCTGCTGGGCGCCTGTCGCAACCAGGAGCTGTTGCGCGTGCTGCGCCAGACGCAGCTGCTGCTGATCAGCAACCGCTACATGTTCGACGACTTTCTCGGGGTGCCATCGGGCATTGCCGAGCCCTCGCTGCGTGAGCACCGCCGCGTGCTGCAGTTGGGCAGCCGGGGTCGGCATGACGAAGCCGCCCGCGTGCTGCAGGTGCACCTCAAGCGGTCGTACCAGCACTGGCTGCAACGCCTCGACCGCATGGCGGCGGTGCGCGAGCCCCGTCGCCCGGCCTACGTGCTGTTGACGTGAACCCATGCTCGCCGGTACCATCATTGCACTTCGCATACCAAATGCATTTTGGCGGAGCAGACGTGCCGGGGCGTTGCAGCCATCCGGAGCGCCACCCGCAATAAGTGCACGAACATCGCCCGCCTGAAGGCATGTCGCGCCAACGCATCTCCAGGAGGAGTCATGAAGACCTTGATCCGCGTCCTGCTTGCGGCCTGCGCCGCCGGCATGCTTTCCAGCATTCCCGCCCACGCCGCCACCACGCTTCGCTTCGGCCACGCCAACAGCCCCGGTGAAATCGCGCACGACCTCTTCGCCGAGTTGGCGGATCGCGTCGGCAAGCGCACCAATGGCGAGGTGGTCATCCGCGTCTTCCCGTCCGAACAACTGGGCAAGGAGGCCGACCTCCTGCAGCAGGTGAAATCGGGCGCTCTGGACATGTCGGCGCCGTCGTTGCCGGTGCTGTCGTCGCTGGTCCCCGGCCTCGAGATCGCCAGCGCGCCGTTCATCTGGAACGACTGGAAGGAAGCGGAGACCGTCATCCGCGGCCCGGGCTTCGAGCCGATGTTCACGGAGCTCTCCGACAAGCACAACATCATCATGGTCAGCAAGATCTGGTACTGGGGCTGGCGCAACTTCACGTTCGGCACCAAGGACGTGGTCAAGCCCGAGGACATGGCCGGCCTCAAGATCCGCGTACCCGAGGCGCCGGTTTGGGTGGAGATGGTCAAGGCGCTCGGCGCCGCGCCCACGCCCATTCCGTTCGGCGAGGTGTATACGGCGCTGCAGCAGAAGACGGTCGACGGACAGGAAAACCCCATCCCCACGATCTTCGCGCGCAAGTTCTTCGAGGTGCAGGGCTTTCTCACGATGAGCCGGCATATGCTGCAGAACAACACCATCGTCATCAGCAAGCGGTCGCTCGAGAAGCTCACGCCCGACCAGCGCAAGATCCTGATCGAGGAAGCTGCCGCGGTGTCGGCGATGAACACGCAGCAGCAACAGGGCCGCGAAGCGTCGATGCTCGAGGACATCCGCAAGACCGGCAAGACCAAGATCGTGGACCAGCCCGACCGCAAGGCGTTTGCCGCCCGGATGGACCCCGTCTACAAGAACCTCGAAACGCGCTGGGGCGCGGACAACCTGAAGCGTGTGCGTACCGCCATCGACGCCGGCCGCAAGTGACCCGGCGGGCATGGGACCGCTAGCCCGCGCGCTGGTTCGCGTCGATGACGCGACGGCCAGGGTCGAAGATGCCTTCCTGATCGCCGCGCACGCGGTGATCGCGGGGCTCATCGTCGCCTCGGTGGTGTTCCGCTACGTCTTCCGCGACCCGCTGACGTGGAGCCAGGAATTCATCGTCGGCTTGTTCACCTGGCTCATCTTCATCGGTGCAGCGGCCGCCATCCGGGGCCGCATGCATATCCGCATCGATGCCATCGGTGGGATCTTCGCGCGACCGGGCTGGTCGTTCATGAACATGGTCAGCGTGGTGGTGGGCACCGTGATCGTCGTGGCCTTGCTTTGGGCCGGACTGGTCAATGCGATGGATATTGCGGGCGTGCAGACTCCCATGCTCAACGTGGCGCAGGTGTGGTTCGACGGGTCGCTGCCGGTGGCCCTTGCACTCCTGCTGCTGCACATCGCGCGCATCTTCGTCGACCATGGACCTGCGGCGGTGTTCGCAAGCCAGCTCGAGAATCTCGACAACCTCGAGAAAATGCACTGAGCGCCTTGCCATGATCATGTTGTTCATCGCCTTTGTGGCCTTTCTGCTGCTGGGGCTCCCTGTCTTCATCGCCATGGCGGGCTCCGCCATGGCCGTGGTGGCGTGGGATGGCATCCCGCTGGGCGTGGTGGCCCAGCGCATGATCTCGGGGGTGCAGTCGTTTCCGCTGCTCGCGGTGCTGCTGTTCACGCTGGCGGGCTCGCTGATGAACGAATCGGGCATCAGCGACCGGCTCTTCGCCTTCACCCGCGCCATCGTCGGGCACATCCGCGGGGGCCTCGCCCAGACGGCAGTGATCGGCAACATCTTCCTGTCCGGCATTTCCGGTTCGTCGGTGGCCGATTGCGCCGCCACGGCCCGCGTATTTGTGCCGCAGCTTACGCGTGCGGGGTACGGCCAAGGTTTCGCGGCGGCGCTGTCCGCCTCGGTAGCCACGTTGGGTCCGATCATTCCACCGTCGATCCTGATGGTGATCTATGCGTGGCAGGCCAACATATCGCTGGGCGATCTCTTCTGGGCCGGCGTGATCCCCGGGCTGGTGATGGCCGCGTCGATGATGATCGCCACCGGCATCATTGCGGCGCGCCGTGGCTATCCCAAGGACGATGCCTTCTCGGGCGCGCGCTTGTGGGCGGCATTCAAGCACGCCATCTGGGCATTGCTGATGCCGGTGCTGATCCTGTCGGGCTTTCGTGCGGGCGTGTTCACCGCCACGGAGATCGCGGGCGTGGCCGCGCTGTACGCGCTGATCGTGGGCAAGTTCATCTACGGCACGCTCAAGTGGTCAATGTTGCCTCGCATCCTGCTCGCCACCGCCAAGGAGACTGCAGTCATCCTGGTGATTGTCGGCGCCGCCGCGCCGTTCAGCTGGATCCTTGGCATCGAGGAGGCGCCGCGGCTCATCGCCAGCGCCGTGAAGCAGCTCACCGACCAGCCGTGGGTGATCCTGCTGCTGCTCAACATCGTGCTGCTCATCCTCGGGATGTTCATGGAGACCATCGCCATCATGATCATCCTGGTGCCCATCCTCATTCCGCTGCTCACGGCCTTCGGTATCGATCTCACGCACTTCGGCATCGTGTTGCTCGTCAACCTCGTCATCGGCCAACTGACCCCGCCGGTGGGCGTGCTGCTCTTCGTATCGAGCTCGGTGAGCCGCACCCCGCTGGCCATGATCCTGCGCGAGATCACGCCGTTCCTGATCGCGCTGCTGGTAACGCTGCTCCTGCTCACCTACCTGCCATCGCTTTCGCTATGGCTTCCCCACGTGTTGAACCACTGATGCCCCACCTACCACCATGAGCGCCATCGTCCGCGTCGAAATCAACGTCTTCGAGTTCGAAGCGAACAACCTGGCACGTGATGGCGTAGCGCAGACCATCACCTATTGCAAGGATTCGTCGATCCGGTCCACCAAGCACGCCATCGCCATCACCACGGCCGACGGTGGCCGGGGTGAGTACGTCACGCACTGGGTGGCCTCGCCCGCCACGCTGGGCCAGATGCAGATGCTGGCGCCGCGCCTCATCGGCAAGGACGCGCGTGAGCGCATTGCCATCTACGAGGATTTGAAGCGCGATATCCGCCAATTTGACCACATGGGCCACGGCCCGCTCGACATCGCGCTGTGGGACTGGGCGGGCAAGCGCTATAACGCGCCCGTCTACGAGCTGCTGGGCGGGTATCGCAAGCGGCTGCCGGCGTATGCCAGCACCTTTCATGGCGACCGCGCAGGCGGGCTCGACTCCAAGGAGGCCTTCGCCGCCTTCGCATTGCGTTGCCACGACATGGGGTACCGTGCGTTCAAGATCCACGGCTGGAACGACGGCAATGCGCGCGAGGAGGCCGCCAACGTGCTGCATGTGGCGCGCGAGGTGGGCGACCGCATGGTGCTGATGCTCGACCCCGCCTGCGAGCTACGCACATTCGCCGACGCGCTGTACGTTGGCCGCGCTTGTGATGAAGCCGGCTATTTCTGGTACGAGGACCCGTTTCGCGATGGGGGAACATCGGCGTTCGCCCACCGCAAGCTCCGCGCCATGATGCGCACGCCACTGCTGCTCACCGAGCATGTGCGCGGCGTGGAGCCCAAGGCCGATTTCGTGCTGGCTGGCGGAACCGACTTCGTTCGCGTCGACCCCGAGTACGACATGGGCATCACCGGCTCGCTCAAGATCGCGCACATGGCGGAATCACTGGGCCTGGATTGCGAAATCCATGCCAGCGGCCCGGCCCATCGCCACCTGATGGCGGCCTTGCGCAACTCCAATTACTACGAGGTGGCGCTCGTGGGGCCCGATTGTCCCAACGTGATCCCACCGGTCTATGCATGTGACTATAGCGACCAGCTGGACTGCATCGATGCCGATGGCACCGTGGGCGTGCCGACAGGCCCGGGCCTGGGTGTTACCTACGACTGGGACTACATCAGGCACCACCAGGTTGCCTGTCATGTCTTCGAGTAATTTGGCATCCGCGTTCGCTGCGCCGTTCAGCGAGTTTTGCGGGCGGCGGGTGCTGGTCACCGGCGCCAGCAGGGTCTAGTGCGGTGGAGACCGCTGGCGCCGATTTCGCCAAACCGGGCGCCGGGCATCGCGTCGTGGAGGCGGCCGTGGCCAAGCTCACTACCGTGTTCAGGAACGCGCGCCGGCGGGTGGCCTGCGCTTGTGTCCAACGCCGGCCGCTGGCGAGCCGGGCGCGGCGGCGCGCCAGTAGTACGCTTCGACCTCGTCCAGATGTTCGCGCATCGCCAGCGCAGCGGCGTCGGCGTTGCGCGCGGCGATGGCAGCGTAGACCAGCCGATGTGCCTGTTCCGCTGCCTTTTTGGCGCCGCTGACCTGTACCGACGTTGCCCGTTGTTCGCGCAGCCACTCACCTAGCGCGGCATGCAGTGCACCCAGGACCGGGTTGGCGGACATTTCGGCGATGCGGTAGTGAAACAGCACGTCTGCCGCGATGGCACGATCCTGATCCCGTGCGGTGCGATGTTCTTCCATTGCCACATGCAGCAGGCGCAGGGTGTCAGGCGTCGCGCGGGTGGCGGCTTCGCGCGCAAGCGCGCATTCCAGCAGTTGCCGTGCCTCCTGAAAGTGGCGCACGCCGCCGGGCGCAGCCAAAAGCTGCCGCGCCGCGCCAGAAAATTCGCGCACCATGTCCCTGGCGTTGGGCCGAGTCACATAGGCGCGTTCGCCCGGTGATAGCGCGACCAATCCCATCTTGCGCAGCGCAAACAGCGCTTCGCGCACTGAGCCGCGGCCAACGCCAAAAGCCGCCATCAATTCGCGCTCTGAAGGCAGACGGTCACCCGGGGCAAGTTCTCCTGCCAACATCGCCTCTTCCAGGTGACGCACGATAGGCTCGTAGCGGCGGGGTTTGGCGACAGGCGCGTGCATGGAACGAGATATTAGGGGATCGAGGCCGAAGGTCAGGCAGGGTGGTCGTTATTTGGTATGACAGGTGGTAGTATAGGTCAGCGCGCCGCTGGGGCGCCAATAGCCGAAGGACGACGCGATGAAGAAACTTCTCTTGATGGCATTAGCCGCGCTGGCGCTGGTTGGCGCGATGCCGGCAGCAAGCGCTGAGAAACTCAAATTTGCGCATGTGTACGAGGTGTCCGAGCCCTATCACAAGTGGGCACTGTGGGCGGCGGACGAAATCAAGAAGCGCACCGGCGGACGTTACGAAATTCAGGTGTTTCCCGCGTCGACGCTGGGCAAGGAGCAGGACATCTACCAGGGCCTGGCACTGGGATCGATCGACCTCGTATACACCGGCAGTCTGTACGCGGCGCGCGACTATGGCCCCATGGCCGTGTCCAGCGCGCCATTCATGTTTCGCGACTTTGCCCATTGGGACGCGTATCGCAACGGACCGGTATTCAAGGAAATCGCCGATGCGTTCACGGCCAAGACAGGCAACGATGTACTGTCGCTGATCTACTACGGCGAACGGCACGTCACGTCTAACAAGCCGGTACGAACGCCGGCAGATATGAAAGGCATGAAGTTCCGCACGCCCGATGCCCCGATGTACACGATGTTTCCGCGCGCCGTCGGCGCCAACCCCACACCCATTGCGTTTGCCGAGGTGTATCTGGCGCTGCAAAATGGCACCGTCGATGGACAGGAAAATCCGCTGCCCACGATCCTCGCGAAGAAATTCTACGAAGTGAACAAGAATATTTCGCTGACCGGACACATGACCGACAGCCTTATCACACTGGCATCGCCCGGATTGTCAAAGCGGCTGTCCGCCGCGGATCGCAAGATTTTTCAGGACGTGTATCGCGAAGCAGCCGCGAAGACCACCGTCGAGATTCGCGCCTCCGAAACCCTGCTGGCGACCGAATTTGCGACCAAGTATGGCGTCAACGTGATCAAGGTCGATCGCAAGCCGTTCCAGGATGCCATGGCCAAGGAACTGCAGGGCGCCAACCTGCCCTGGACGCCCGCGCTCTACGACAAAGTGCAGGCCATCAAGTAATTCCATGGCCCTGTATCCAGGCGCCGACGGCGAGCAGCGCATTGCCGCCGCGGTGCTGACTCGCACCGCCGGCGCAATTTTTGAACACGTGGGGATGCGCGGCGAGGATGCCGCTCTTCTCGCGGCCACTCTGGTCGAGTCTGACCTGCGCGGCATCCATTCACATGGCGTGTTGCGCATTCCGGACTACGTGGGAAAAATGACCACCGGGGGTGTCGACCCGCGCGGCACGCCGCACATCGTGCGCGAGCGCGGTGCCGTCCTTGTGGTGGACGGTGGCAACAGCATGGGGCAAATCGGCGGAACCTTTGCAATGCGCCACGCGATCACGCGAGCGCGAACCACGGGCGTTGCCGCAGTCGCGCTGCGCGGCAGCAACCATTGCGGCGCGATGGATCACTTCGCCCGCATGGCATTACCCGAGAATATGATCGGCATCGCTACCACCAATGCGTTGCCCACGATGGCGCCATGGGGTGGTGCGGACAAGATTGTCGGCATCAATCCACTCGGTATCGCGATTCCTTCGCAGGACGAAGTACCCATCGTTCTCGACATCGCGTTTGGCGCAACGGCGCACGGCAAGATGCGCATCTATCAGCAAAAGGGCCATGCGATTCCCGAGGGCTGGGCCTTCGACGCCGACGGTGTTCCCACCACCGACGTATCGCGTGGGCTGGTGGGACTCATCCGGCCCATCGGCGATTTCAAGGGCGTGGGCCTGGCGCTGGTCACCGGCATTTTGTCCAGCGTGCTGTCGGGTGCCGCGTATGGCGAGGAGTACGGCAACATGGTCGATGGCGCCGTCGCCGGCACCGATGGCCAGTTCTTCCTGGCGCTCGACGTCGCCGCTTTCGAAGACGTGGTCACGTTCAAGACGCGCATCGACGGCATCGTGCGCGGCATTCATGGCAGTCGCCGTGCGCCCGGCGTGGATCGGTTATATGTGCCGGGCGAAATGGAGGCAGAGTTCACCGCCGCCCGTCATCGCGACGGCATTCCGCTCAACGACCGCACGCTGGCAGATATCGCGGCGGTGGCCCGCGCCCGCGGTGTTGCCGTTCCGCTCGACTGGTAGTCGAGCTGCATCGCTCCGCCAAACCCATTTGCCGCCATTGCGCGTGCGCCTGCTGCGCTACTGCGCTACTGCGCCCGTCCGCGGCTCGCCTTGCTTCTGGCAGCGCGGGATCGACCCAGCCTAGCGTGCCGCAGAAGGCAAGTGGTCGGCGCGGCCCACGATCGATGCCGTAGCCATCAGTTCGCCGAGCAGTGCCATCGATGCGGAGCCGGAAACGCCATAGGGGTCAAGGGTGGCGCTTTCCGAATACTTGAGCAGCAGGGACGCGTTCACGCGCTCCAGGTTGACGAGGCCCATCGACCAGTTGGCGAATCTCCTTTCGCTGATCTCCTCATAGGACAGGATTACCACATCCTCATGCCGTGGATCCGCGGCAATCTGGTTGTACAGCGCGTTGACCTGCAGGCGTCCGCCCTCCAGCAACTGCAAAAACAGGCGCCCGCTCGAGCAAAGAACCCCCGTGATACCGCTGGCGGGATTGTGGGCCTTGGATTGCGACAGGATCGTGAGCAGTTCCTCCTGCGAAACATCGTCGACTGCTCTGCTCGCATACAAAAGGCGTACCAGCATGGAACTCTCCGTTATCGGACTGGGGATTCAAGCGTTTTTCTTGCTGAGCAGCGAAAGGAATTCGCGCCGCAGGTCGGGGTCCTTGAGGAACGAGCCGCGCATCACGCTGTTGGTCATGCGGGAATCGGCGTCCTTGACGCCTCGCCAGTGCATGCAAAAGTGGTCGGCCTCGATCACGATCGCCAAGCCGTCGGGCTTCACCTTGTCCTGGAGAATGTTGGCCAGCTGCATGACTGCCTCTTCCTGGATCTGCGGGCGGCTCATCACCCAGTCGCAGATGCGCGCGTACTTGGACAGGCCGATCAGATTGGAACGTTCGTTGGGCATGATGCCAATCCATACCTTGCCGAGAATCGGGCAGAGGTGGTGCGAACAGGCGCTGCGCGCGGTGATCGGACCGACAATCAGCAACTCGTTAAGTTGCTCGATGTTCGGGAACTCGGTCACCACCGGCATGGCGTGATAGCGGCCCTTGAAAACCTCGGTCAGGAACATCTTGGCGACGCGGCGAGCGGTCCCCTGTGTGTTGTGATCCCCTTCGGTGTCGATGACGAGGCTCTTGAGCACTTCGGCCATTTTCGCCTCGACCTCGGCCCGGAGTGCGTCGATCTCGCCTTCCATGACGTAGGCGGAAATGTTGTCGTTGGCGTGAAAGCGTTGTTTGGCGCTGATCAGGCGGGATCGAATGCGCGAGGACACCGGGAGGTCGCCGCCATGGTCATCGCCATCAAGCGAGGGTGTGGATTTGGTAGACATGAGACTCCTTGCTGATTCTCACGCCATGTGGATGGCGCAGGAGGCAAGCATCTTGCCGCAAATGGCGATCACCGCGCGAAGCGCCCCGCAATTTTCGAAAAGATTCAGGGCAGCGGCGCGTCGGCGTCGGGAAGTGGATAGGCGTCGGCGACGTAGGCGGGTCCCTTTGCAATCATCACGATCACGCAGGCGAGTGCCCCGGTGAACACGATCGTCCAGTAAAGGATCACCAGGCTTGCCAGCGCGATTTCAATGGATGTCACGAGTTTGACTGGCACGAATTCGCCCGGCCAGGCGGCCGCAAGCCACAGCATCGTCAGGGTCAGGAGTGGCACGAGGATCCCTGCGGCGACGAATAGTGGCAGGCGGCGGAGCAGTGCCCACTCGAGGCCGGCGGGCGACCGCTTGAATCCCGGCAGCTTGTTGAGCAGGCTCACC
>Ga0105048_10020084_pt1 | contig 10209 bp, 7 predicted proteins | sample MAT05_FD_78382 | JGI IMG/M metagenome (GOLD analysis project Ga0105048, IMG submission 78382) | Freshwater microbial communities from Lake Fryxell liftoff mats and glacier meltwater in Antarctica - MAT-05 | ecosystem: Environmental > Aquatic > Freshwater > Ice > Liftoff microbial mat | place...
CAGTGATCGCATCGGCGGAGGTGGCGCACCGCGCGCTCCGTTGGCACCTGATTTCGGACCGATGGACGCCATGGCACCGCCCGCCCCTGAAGGCGTTAGAGCGAGCGGTTCCACCCCGCTCACGGTGACTCTTGAGTGGCAACCTGTCACCCATCCTCCGGGCATTGCGAATTACTGGATCTATCGTAACAATATCTTCGTCGCAGAAACATTCGGCAAAACCGGTGGAATTGTCTCCGGTCTCACACCTGGCGGAAAGCACACTTTCACCGTTCGCGCCCGTTCGCGCTCGCTTGTGCTATCTGAGCCTTCGCTCGCGGTGACGATGGAAACCCAAAAAGTGCCAGAGGGAACCCTGATGGAAGACTTTGATGCCCCGGAAATCAAGAACTGGAAATTCGAAGGAGGTGCCGCAGTTCGTTCAAAACGACTCGAATTGCAAAAATGGGATGGCATTGCCATCGCAGTGCTTCTGAAGCCCAACCTGCCCGCATCCTTCACGCTCAGCGCAAATCTGCAATCCATCGGAAATGCTGCGGGGAACCGCACATTCATTCATCTGGATTACCATGATTTCAACGATACGCTTTTCATTGAGATTCCAAGTGGTGAAAAGGCTGCATCCCTCATACAGCGCCGCGATGGTGTGGAAACCACCCTTGCAACGGGCTTGCCGTGGAATACCGCCGATCGTTTTGAAATTCTAGTCTCGCCGATGCGCGTGATGACATTCACCGCATTCAGCGCAGGTAAACCAACGGTGCTGCTTGATCGTGTCACCCTGCCTTCGGCCCTTCACCATCAGCTCGCCTTCGGCGTTCTCGCTAACTTTTCAAATCTTGATAATCTGGAACTTCTCCCTACCCGGTGATTCATCGGATTTTCATGATCGAACCCGTTTTCGCTGTTCCCCGCTCTGGCCCAACGGCTGTCAAGGAGCCACCCGCTAAAACCAAATTCCTCGGAGTAAATATGAAGTTGAACCACGTCGTTTCCCGAATGGTGGCAATCGTCCCATCAGCGCCGTCCACTACAAGGATCTCGTGATCCAGGAACTCCAAGTAAAAGAATGACAGAGCGAAGGGCTCAAGACCGCCTGCAATTTCGAAATTAGCGGGGGGCTCAACGGCTGAAGGGCGGACCGTTCAACGGAAGGTGAGAATTATTTAAAGGCAGTTTAATTGGTAACTTCTTCAGCGGCCCTCCTGAATCCTTTCTGCAAGCATTTCAGGTAAACCGGCAGCGAGGATTTTCTCCTGGGTTTTGGCGATATCGTAATCCACGCGGCGGAAAACGAGGAGTCTTTTTTCGGTATCGAAAAGCGCATAGCAAGCCCGCCAGTCGCCATCACGGGGCTGGCCGACGGAACCGACGTTGATGAAGTACTTCAGCCCGTCTTCAATCGCGATGGAGTCGGCAGGCACCTCGGTGACGCGGTCCATCTTCACATATACCCGAGGGACGTGGGTGTGGCCGTGGAAGCAAATCTGGGTGAACTGGTAGGAAAAGTTGGCCATCGCATCGAAGCGGTTGGTCACATAATTCCAATTGGAAGGCTGGTCCAAAGTGCTGTGGACGACGGTGAAATCGGCTACTTGCCGCACCATCCGCAGCCGGGTGAGCCATTTGCGCTGCTCCTCGGTGAGCTGCGCGCGGGTCCACTCCAAGGCATAGGCGGCCACGGGGTTCATGGTTTCCAGCGAGTGATTTCCCGCAGCATCGTTATCGTGATTTCCTTTCACGGTCGGGCAGTCCATTTGCCTGACTTTTTCGAGGCAAGCGACTGGATCCGCGTTGTAGCCCACGATGTCCCCCATGCAGACATAGTCGGTAACGCCCTGAGCCGAAGCATCTTCGAGGACGGCTTCGAGGGCTTCCAAATTGGCATGAATATCACCGAAGAGAGCAATCCGCATGAAAAGGGCAAGGGCTGGTCAGGAGGTTTTCATCGTTGGTGGAGCATCTGTCGAGGCGAAACCTCATGATCATTTGCTGAACCAGTCGTCCGTCATCGTCGGCGATTGGAGGGGTTGGTTGAAAATGCTGTTTTTGGGATCGATCTTCAGAGTTTTTTCGAGGGCTTGGAGCGCCTCGGCCACGCCATGAACGGGGTAGCGCTCACGGGTGCGTTGCCAATGGCTGCACAAGGCATCGTAGGAAGCCTCGGGAGTTCCAAAGATTTCCAACGCCCGTTTTTCCATCTCCAGTTTGGGGTTTTCGTAGGCCTCGAGCACGAAAAGAAGCGTCTTGAGAGTGGGAGTCTGGTTTTTACGGATGGCGTAGAGTTTGCGGGCGAGGGCGAGGGCTTCGAGTTCACGCCCTTTTACGCGAGCGAGGCTGTAGAGTTGGGCACGCTGTACGAAGTCGAGCGCTTTGCCGGTTTTCACCGCTTTCCCGTAGGCATCCGCAGCGGCGGAGAAGGTGGCATCTGAATCGCCGAAGGCAGGAAACTTGTTTGCATCGGAGAGCATGAAGCCGAGATAGGCGAGCAGGTTCCAGTCATCGGGATTGTTGCGAATCCCGCGTTCGAGAAAAGCCCGCCCGCGGATGATCGAGGAGCGCCAGGCCTCGCGGCGGCGGAGCGGTGCGAGTTTCGAGTCGTTCAAGTAAAACGAAGCCGCATTGTAGGCGGAATGCCAAGCCCCCGTCTCCCAATAGTAGCGGGTGCGGGGGGCGAGATCCACGATGGTGCGGTAGGTCTCCGCCACATCATCCCAGCGTTGTTCTTGGAAAAACGAAAACGCCCGGAGATTGAAAAACGTCGCCACCAAGGTGCGCAGCCCGCCGAGCACGACTGCGGAGCTGGTTTGGTCAATCTTGTCCCGCGTCCCGATCTCGAGCGGCATCGGGGTCAGCCCCGCCGCCCGCAATTCGCTGCTGAGATTGGCCTCAAATGGCATCCTCGCCGCGCCGAATCCCAGCACGGCCAGAGTGAGCACGCCAATCTTTAATGAGGGTTTCACGGTGTTAGAATTCTTTTTCCGAGAAAATGAACCATGACGCGAATGTGAAGAACACCGCGTAAAACAGCCCGATCAACGTCAGTTTTCCCAACATCATCAGAGGCAGCGCCTGGCCTTCGATCACGGCATCGATGACGTTGAAGAGTTGGAAGTCCGGCAGCACCAAGGAGAGCAGCAAGGAGATCAGCCGGGCGAAAACCCCTTCGCCCGCCGCGCCGGCTTGGAGATAGGCATCCCGCGCATCCGCTTGGAAATGGCCGATAAAATAAATCAAAAAACTCACGATCGTGGTGAACAGGGTGCTTGATGAAAACGTCGAGATCAGAAGTGCCAGCGAGGCCATGATCGAGGCTCTCAGGAACACTGCAAACACCGCTCCCTGCAAGGACCAGCTGGGTCCTTGCTGCAGAGTCTCCGCTTTCATGGCTGCGATCGCATCCGGCGGCCATCCCAAGGTTTTCGCCATCTGCATCTGATCTTCCATCACCATTCCGGTGCGGATGTGCAGCACGGCCGTCATCAACAAATTCATCAGCGCCAACGAAACAAAAACCAACATCAGCACACCTAACAATTTTCCTGCGAGATAATCCAACCGCGGCACCGGCTTCGCTAAAATCGTGTAGAGCGTGCGGTCTTCCACGTCTTTGGGCAGAAGCAGGGCGGTCGCCACGATGGCCAGCACCACTGAAAACAAAGTCATCGTCCCCAGTGACCAACTCTTGATTGAGCGCAGCACGTTCAATCCCATCGATTCCGGACCTTCATGCTGTGGCAGATCGAAGAAATTACTCGCGATCATGATGATGGCAAACACCACCAGGAAGTAAAAGACCTTCATCCGCACCAACTGCGTGAAGGCATGCAGCGCGATGACGGAAATGCGGCTCAGGTGCGAGCTCAACGAATGGATTGCGCGACTCATGGTTTATCTTCTCTAAGTGTTTCTCGCAGGAACAGCCGTTCCAATGTCGTGCGGGGTTTGCCCACCCGCACCACTGAAGCTCCGGCGGAATTCTCCACTAGCCTGTGGATACTTGAAACCAGCTCCGGACTCGCATCTTTCAAAATAATCTCCGTTTGATCCTCAATGGCGATCAGGTCTTCCAAGCGCCCTTCCCTGACCATTTTTCCTTGGAAAATAATTCCCACATGATCGCAGACCTCCTGCACCTGCTCCAGCAGATGGGAGCAGAGGAAAACCGTCATTCCGCGTTCACGCAGCTTGAGGATCAGGTCCCGGATTTGCCGCGATCCTACCGGGTCCACCCCAGCCGTTGGCTCATCGAGAATCACCAGCTTGGGATCCTGGACCAACGCCTGCGCGAGGCCGATGCGCTGCAACATCCCTTTTGAATAGCCGCCGAGTCTGCGGTCCCGTGCTCCTTGTAAATCCACCAACCCCAGCAACTCGGTCACCCGCTCCTCCAGCACGCGCCCCTTCAGGCCGCAAAGTTTGCCGTAAAAGCGCAAGGTTTCCGCCCCGCTCAAGTGTTTGTAAAAATATGGGTTCTCGGGTAGAAATCCCACATCATTGCGCGAATCCACCCGCAGCGAGTCTTTGCCAAAGATCGCGCAGTGCCCGGAAGTGGGAGCCACGAGGCCCAGCAGCGCCTTCATCGTGGTGGATTTTCCCGAGCCATTCGGCCCGATCAGCCCGTAAACCTCGCCCGGCATGATGCGGATTGAAACATCATCCACCGCCCGCAACATCTGGCGGCGGAAGGAGGTTTTAAAGTCCTTCACCAGGTTTCGGATTTCTACGGCGGGTTTCAGTTCATCCATCGGCGGCAGGATTATTAAAGCGGACCCGAGAGAAAGGCAAAGGGCATTTTCCATTTTCCGAAGTTCGCAGGGGCGCAAGCTTTCCTCAGATTGTCAGGAGCAGGGTCCATCACCTGCCAGTTGCGGTAGCGCGCGGAACTTTCGAAGGTTAGCCATCAGCAAACAAGAGTGTTGAAAATACCCGGTGAGATGCCTAGGTTTTGTGACCCGCTGCCGGGGTGAAATAGCGAATATCCTATCGACTCGAATCAGATCTTATGAAAACCCTTTTTCGAATTATTGCCCTGCTGGCGTTTGTCATCCACGGCCAGGCATCTCCCGAGCTTTTCGAACCCACCAATGAAAATAAAAATCCCGCCCCCTCTCCCGCCCCCGAGGGGATGGTTTGGATTCCCGGCGGCGAGTTTTCCATGGGCAGCGATGTGGCGGATGAAGGACATTGCAGCGTCAAGGGGGTCACCCGGGATTCACAACCAATCCACCGCGTTTATGTGGATGGATTCTGGATGGACTCCACCGAAGTGACCAATGCCCGGTTCGAAAAATTTGTGACCGCCACGGGCTACCGCACCGTTGCGGAAATCGCGCCCACCCAGGAAGAGTTCCCCACTGCTCCCCCGGAAAATCTCGTTGCGGGTTCCACGATCTTCGCTCCTACCTCGGTCAAAGTGCCTCTGAACGATATTTTCCAGTGGTGGCGCTACGAGAGAGGTGCGGATTGGCGCCACCCGGATGGCCCGCAATCAAGTATCAAGGATCGCGGCAATGACCCCGTCGTGCACGTCGCGTATCCAGATGCCGTGGCTTACGCAAAATGGGCTGGCAAGCGGCTCCCTACCGAAGCCGAGTGGGAATTCGCCGCGCGTGGGGGGCTCACGGGAAAAACCTACGCCTGGGGCGACGACTTCATGCCCTCCGGCAAATGGATGGCAAACATCTATCAAGGAGAGTTTCCCGTGAAAGACACCGCAGAGGATGGCTTTGCAGGTATTTCGCCAGCTGCGCATTACCCGCCGAACCCCTACGGCTTGTATGATGTAGCCGGCAATGTCTGGGAATGGGTGGGTGATTGGTATCGCCCGGATACCTATGCCAGCAGGAAACTCCTCGGCAGCACCCAGCGCAACCCGCAAGGCCCGCCATCTTCCCATGATCCGGCGGAACCTAACGAAAAAAAACGCGTCCACCGCGGCGGCTCGTATCTTTGCACCAATCAATACTGCACCCGCTACATGGTCGGCACCCGTGGTAAAGGTGAGCAGTCCACCAGCAGCAATCATGTCGGATTCCGCTGCGTGATGGTCCCTGATCCCAAGCCTTGAAATCACCCGTGGTTATTTACATACACCAACTCCCCTGGGTAACGCCGCAGGTTCCCAACGAAACAGCTTCTAACAAACAACGGATCCCGATTTGCTCTGAGGACTGAGGCGGCTAGTCCAACGGGACAAGCCCGCGCTGGAGCGCGGCGGCGGTGGCTTGCGTGCGGTCGAGCACGCCCAGCTTGGCGAGCAGGTGGGTGGTATGGAGCTTTACCGTGCCGAGGGAAATTTGCAGCGTATCCGCGATTTCCTTGTTGCTCTGGCCGCCGACGATGAGGGTGAGCACTTCCTGCTCCCGTCGGGTCAGCGCAGGCTCCGATTCGGAGCGGGCCAGCTTTTCGGTGATTTCCGCCGGAAAAACGGTGTGGCCGAGATGCACGTCGCGGATGGCTTGGAGCAGTTCCGAGTGCTGGATGGATTTCGGGAGATAGGCGCATACACCAGCTTGGACAGCGCGCCGGATTTCTCCCGGGGTCTCGCAGACAGTAAGCATGATGAGACGTGCGCCGGGGTGCCGGGCCATGATCGCGGTGGCCGCTTCATCACCATTTGCCCCGGCCATGCGGTAGTCGAGAATAGCCACATCCGGCTGGTGTTCGTCGTAGAGCGCGATTGCCTCCCGCCCGTTGTCCGCCTCGGCGATGACGTGCATGTCGCGCTCCATATTGAGCGCCCTGGCCAGACCCATGCGGACGACGAAGTGGTCGTCGGCGATGAGGATTCGGATGCGGGTTTTGGATGGGGTTTTCATTTGAGTTCGTGGCGGGTGCTCAGTGGGTCGAAGGCGTCTGTGTTTGGCTTTTGTGCTGCGGGAAAGGGTGCGTGAAGGAGAATTTCAGTACCCGTTCCCGGTTCGCTGCGGAGCTCCAGTTTGGCTTGGATTTTGTTGGCCCGTTCGCGCATCCCGAGCAAGCCGAAGCTGCGTTCTCTCGGCGCACTGCGCGGATCGAAGCCCCGGCCATCGTCGCGGATGTGAGCGGTCACTGCGGTTTCGGAAATATCCAACCGGACGAGGATGTGGCAGGCATCCGCGTGCTTGATCGCATTGGAGAGTGCCTCTTGGGCGATGCGGAGGAGGTGCAGTGCCATAGGCTGCGGCACTGAGGTGGGATCGCCGGTCGCCTCGAAAGTGATCTTTGGTCCGTCGGGCGAGCGCATTTCATCGAGCAGATTTTTGATCGCCGTGGGAAGACCGAGTTCGGCAGGATTCCCGCCGCGCAGTTCCCAGACTGTCCTTTTCGTCTCGGCACGGCTGCGGTGGATGAGCTTGCGTGCGATGTCCACCGATTGCCGCGCGTGCTCGGGCAGATCTTCGACCTTTTCCGCAGCATCGAGGTGGAGGCTTATACCCAGAAGTTCCTGATCGAGCGTGTCGTGCAGTTCGCGGGCGATGCGCAGGCGATCTTCGTGGAGCGTCTCGCGCCGTACTTTGCTGCTGATGATTGATGTTTGCTCTGCCACCTGTCGGCGCAGCAAGGTGGCCCATGCGCCTGCCATCAGCGCCAGCAGGCTCACGCCTCCCAGTACGGCGAGCGCCTTCGGAAGTGTCCACCATGGCGCCGCCTCGAGCACCTCGATATCGGCGGGCCTGCGCAGGAGCAGGGTCAGGGACTCCGCAGTCAGCAGGCCAAGGTCTTTGATTTGCCGCATCCGATCCGGCTGGAGCACGGAAATGCCTGTGAGCCGTAAGCGGCTGCCCGGTTTTAAACTATCTTTCGGCGGAATTGCAGGCGGTCCCAGCCTGGCTGTAACGCGTGCTGGGCCGCATTGAAGCAGCAACGTGCCGCCATCCGGCCCAGAGCTTGCATCGAGCACCACGCCTTCCACGGCAACGAGATCGGCTTCGTGGGAATCGGCGAGAAATTGCTCCGGCGCGAGCGGGTGGGCCGGTGGTGGCGGTCCCGCGCTGCGGTGCTGGACTTCCGCGTCCTCCAAAAAAGGCGTGAGTTCACCGCGTTGCGGAAAGCCCAGCACCTCCACCAAGTCGCCCGTCTGAAACTTGCCACCGCTGGTTCGCTCGATGCGCAGGCCTCCGTCCGTATCCCTGAGGAATAGCACGCCGTCCGGTGTCTGATGGAGCACCACACCTTGCACCTTCACACGGTCTTCCAAAGTCCCCCCCCGGCCCGCCGTGAAAAGTTGTCGCGAAGTGAGCAAGGGGATGTCATCTCGCTCGGGCGGGGGACGCACGATCTCGATGAGATCCAAATCGCCGGAAATCACACGCATGTCCACCAGTTGGCGGCTTGAATTCCAGATCGCGAAACAGATTCCCTGGGCTCGCACTTGCGCTCCAGTATCCACCTTGGCCGCTGAGAACTGACCACTTTCGATGCTCACGCGCAAGCCTTCGCAGGCGATTTCGCATGCCCATGGTTTGCTTTCAGTCGGAGCCGTGCGGACCACCCCCCGCACTTCAACGAACATGGAATCGCAAGCACCGCTGAGGATGTTCTCGCGGGTCAACAGAGTGGGTTTCGGCCATTCGCCGGGGCCGAGCACCACTAATCGTGATGGCGAGTCCAGCATCACACAATTCGCGAACTCCCCCGGAGTGGCATATCCCTCGATCAGCACCCGCTGACCTTTTACCAGGCCCGGCGGCAGCTCGAAGCTACCGTCCGGACGTTTGGGAAATAGAACGGTGCAGCCGCCTGAAGGATTCTGGACGGTGATGCGGCCATCGTGCTGAATCGTTTCTTGAATCACCACCGCAGCCAGCTTTACCCGCTGGCTCATATCGCCTGCAGCCACCTTCGCCTCCCGCACCTGCGTAAGCGTTGTCAACGGTTGCGGCGGCTGTGCGCAGACCACTGCGGGGAGCAGGGTGCCGGCAGCCAAGAACCCGAGAAACCAGGCGGTGGGCGTGCGGTGCTTTGGCGTGACCATGGGCGGATCATACACGTCTCTGACCAGCCGCCTACTATGACCTTTGGCTAGGGTGACAAAATCTGGGTTTTCTCCAGAGTGATCTTTGTAAACAACCCATTGCAAGACCCCGTTACCCATTCTGATCGAAGCACTCTGGTGTCCCACGCCTGAGTCCCCCTCCACTTTCCCCAAAACGAGAAATCCAGTAATCCACAGAACAAAAAGAACAACAACCCTATGAAAAAAAATCCATCAGGCATGAAAGCCAACCGAATGATTGCCCTGGCAATCGCCCTCACCGCTCATCCTGCTCTCGCGGGTGATGTCTTTAATATCAATTATGATGATTTGATCCCCACCGAAACCTCCGGCTTCGGCTTCGCGGGCTACGGAGCTCCAGGTGGAGGTAATGTCAACGTTAATTCATCGATTACCACGACCGTTGCTATAGAACCCTTGGTGGGTGTCGCCGCATCTTCCGCCTTGCGTTTCACTGCGGATACAACCGACACCCAAGCCGCGATTATCATACCGAACAACTACTCATATATGGGGTTTGGCGTTGGAACAAACAACTCTCTTTTGACTCCGCTGCCCACTTCCAGTCTTGCCAACTACAAGCTTGATGTATCGGTCGCGGCAGCCGGCTTTACAGCTGGTGTCTCACAGACGAATTGTCTCGTAGATGTAAGGTTCTACGCACCTGATGACACCGTGGTACCGGCCGATGGCGATTCAGATGGTGATTTAATCCTATCGCTCCGTTTTCAGAACGCCGCGATTGCCAAAGCGGCTTTCCAAACAAATTCGTTCCGACTCAACCGGACTTCCGAATTGAGAGACGGAACCACCCTCGCCCGCTTCAATACCTATTTTGCTTTAGTGGATTCCATCCAAACAGTGGTCGAAGCTGGAAACGGGATCAATGATTTCGGATTTGACGCGGGCAACGTGCTCATTGTGGACGATTTGGTTCTCAACGAGTCCGTACCGCCGCCACCACCTGTCGAGACTCCCGTTGTCATCATCGATTATGATGCGAATCCCCGCAGTTATGGAGGTGCTTGGTATGCTTTTGCCGGATCACCTGATGTTGCGAATTCATTGACCCGGACTGACGATCTGTTGGACCTTGAAGGTGTCGGCGGCTCTTTTGCTCAGCGAACGGGTATCGATACCACCCCATGGGGGCCACCTTATGCTGTGACCACCAATTTTCTGGGGTTTGCCGGTGTGGCGCATGTCGATACCCCCGCAGGACTTCTTAC
>Ga0105048_10020085_pt1 | contig 10208 bp, 2 predicted proteins | sample MAT05_FD_78382 | JGI IMG/M metagenome (GOLD analysis project Ga0105048, IMG submission 78382) | Freshwater microbial communities from Lake Fryxell liftoff mats and glacier meltwater in Antarctica - MAT-05 | ecosystem: Environmental > Aquatic > Freshwater > Ice > Liftoff microbial mat | place...
CCACCGGCCGACGGTCCACGCCGCGTGGGGCTTCGGCCGGCGGCTGGCGACCGGCGGCGGCGTGGCCGTGTTGTTCTCCGGCCCGAGCGGCACCGGCAAGACGATGGCCGCCGCCATCCTGGCCCGCGAGGTCGGCGCGGAGCTGTACGCCATCGACCTCGCCGCGGTGGTCAGCAAGTACATCGGCGAGACGGAGAAGAACCTCGACCGGCTGTTCGACGAGGCGGCGGCGGCGAGCGCGGCCCTGTTCTTCGACGAGGCCGACGCCCTGTTCGGGAAGCGGTCGGCGGTGGCCGACGCCCACGACCGGTACGCCAACATCGAGGTCGCCTTCCTCCTGCAACGGCTCGAACAGTTCGACGGCCTGGTGGTGCTGGCGACGAACCTGCCGAAGAACCTGGACGACGCCTTCGCCCGCCGCCTCGGGCACGCGGTCGAGTTCCCGTTCCCGCCGGCGGCGCTGCGGGAGCGGCTGTGGCGGTCGGTCTTCCCGTCGCAGACCCCGCTCGGCCCGGACGCCGACTTCGCGTTCCTGGCGCGGCAGTTCGAGCTGTCCGGCGGGAACATCCGCAACGTGGCGCTGGGGGCGGCGTTCCGGGCGGCGGGGCGCGGCGGCCCGGTCGGGATGGCCGACCTGATCCCGGCCGTCGCCCGGGAGTTGCAGAAGGGCGGGAAGCTGCCGGCGAAGGCCGACTTCGGCCCGTACTACGACCTGATCCGCCCGCCCCGGGAGCTGCCGTGACCGCCCGCGCCCGCACCCCCGCCCCGACCGCGGCCGCGCCGACCCCGGCCGCGCCGGCGCCGCAGCCGGCGGCGCTGCGGCTGCAGCGCGCGGCCGGGAACCACGCGGTCGGCGCGCTGGTGCGGGCGAAGCTCGAACTCGGCGGCACCCACGACCCGGAGGAGCACGAGGCCGACCGCGCCGCCGAGGCGGTGACGGCCGGCAAGACGTGCGCGTGCGGCACCGCCGGCGCGGGCACCTGCGAGACGTGCCGCGGGTCCGGGGCGGTACGCCGGTCGGCCACCGGTGCGGCCGGGGCCGGGGCGGCGCCGCCGGCGGTCCACGCCGCGCTGGCCGGGCCGGGGGTGCCGCTGTCGGCGGCGCTGCGGGCGGACATGGGGGCGCGGTTCGGGCACGACTTCTCGGGCGTGCGGGTCCACACCGACGCGGCCGCGGCCGACTCCGCGCGGACGATCGGGGCGCGGGCGTACGCGGCCGGGGCGGACGTGGTGTTCGCCGCCGGCCAGTTCGCCCCCGACACGGCCGACGGCCGCCACCTGCTGGCGCACGAGCTGGCCCACGTCGTCCAGCAGGCGGGCGCCGCGCCGGCCGTCCGCCGCGACCCCGGCGACGGCGGGGTGCCGCCCGCCCCGACCGACGACCGCGACGCCGGCGTGCCGGAAGCGGTCGTGGCCGACCCGGTCGCCGGGGTGGTGCCGGCGTCGCAGGTGCCGCCGTCCGACCCGATCTCCCAGATCCGCGACATCCTGGCCCACCCCGGGCTGTTCGAGTTCTACGACAACAACCGGATCGAAGACCTGTGGAACTCGTTCGGGGCGGCGCTGCCCGAGGTCGCGGTCCGCGAGCTCGAGCTGTTCAACCGGTGCGTCGCGCGCGGCATGGACGTGCTCGACCTCACCGCCCTCTGGCCCGTCCAGGAGAAGTTCAAGGCGGACGTGAAGCAGCTCGCGTTCGACCACATGTTCGCCAACCGGGAGCTCATCGGGGCCGAGCTGGCGCGGTTCGACACCGGCGAGGAGCCGGGGCCGATGACCCCGGGGCCGATGTCCGACGACCAGCGGGCGGAGGTGGAGGCCGTCCAGATCGCGGCGGGGGAGATCGACCGGGCCAAGCAGTACCAGGAGGAACTCCGCCGCGTCGCGGTCGGGTACAACAACTACTGGGAGACGGACGACTACGGCCAGGGCGAGGAGATCAACGACCCCCTCTACTTCTCGCCGGGCGGCCCTCCGAAGGCCCCCACGCGGGGCCTGCTGCTGCGCGGGGACCGGCCGTGGGACGAGGTCAAGAAGAACTACGACAGCACCCAGTCGGCGATCAACGGGCTCTCCCGCCAGTACCCCGCGGCCGGGGCGCTGTCGACGCTCGACCGGCAGGGCGACGTCGGCGGCGACGTGTCGCCCGAGCAGGCCCGGCGGGTGATCGCGCGGGCGCTGAACAAGGTGCTCGGGAACCTCGAGCGCACGGTCGGCCGCCTCTCCGAAGACGACCTCGACTACCGCGACCTCCAGCCGCTGCACGCCCAGCTGTTCGCCGGCGCCTGGGCGGCCCCGGTGTACAAGGACGTGGCCGAGGCCGTGCTGAAGGACCACGAGCAGACCGAATTCTGGATCGCGATGGGGCTGGGGGCGGTGGGGGCGGCGGCGTTCATCGCGGCCGAGTTCGCCACCGGCGGGATGGCCACCTTCTTCGTCGGCGCCGGGCTCGTCGCCGGCGGCGCCCAGGCGGCCCGGAGCTGGGAGAGCTACATCGACCTGGCCGAGGCCAGCAAGGCCCACACCGACAGCCGGTTCAACCTCGTCGGCGAAGGGCAGGCCAGCGCCGCCCTCGTCTCCGCGCTGCTCGACACCGTGTTCTTCTTCATCGACGCCATCGGGGTCGGGCTGAAGGCCGCCCGCGCCGGCCAGAAGGCTCTCACCCGCCCGGCCGCCGGCGTCACCCGGGAGTCGGCCGAGCGGGGGTTGCGGGACATGGCCGAGTTCGAGACGGCCGAGGCCGCCGTCCGGGCCGGCACGATGACCGAGGCCGCGGCCGCCCGGCACGTCGTGGCGGCGTCGGCCGACGGCCAGTTGAAGCTGACCGTCGGCGGGTTCCTGTACCGCTGCGCCTCGCCCTGCCGGATGCTCGCCGAGCGGTACGCGGGGGTGCTGGCCCGGCACCCGGAGTACGCCCAGCTGATCGCCAAGGTCGAGCACGACGTGGGGGCGGCGGCGGCGGCCGTCACCGCGGCCGAGGAGGCGGGCCGGACGGCCGAGGCGGCCACCCTCCGGCGCGAGGCGCAGGTCGTGTTCCGCGACGCCGCCGAGGCGCTCGACACCCGGCTGTACGCCCTCGACCTCGAGCTCGCCGCCGAGGCGGGCACGTCCGCGGCCGCGCGGTTCGAGGCCGTGACCACGCGGGAGGGGCTGGAGCGGCTGCGGATCCAGGCCCCGCACCCGGCCCGCCCGCCGGCCTGGCTGCGGGAGGCGGACCGGGGCCTGTGGCAGGAGTACACCGAGTACTACGAGAAGCGGATGCTCCAGCTCGAGCAGGACCTGGCGAACCCGGCGCGGGCGCGGAGCAAGCCGCCGCTGTCGTTCGAGGGGTACCGCGACTTCCTGGGCAACACCCGCCGCGGCACCGTGTTCCAGGCCGCCCAGGACGCGGCCCTGGCCGACGAGTTCGGCCGGGAGGCGGTCTACTCCAACGTCGGCGTGTCGCAGTCCCTCTTCAACGAGGTCCAAGGCGACGTCAAGTTCGTGGACCACTTCATCCGCCGGTCGGAGAACTCGTTCGCCGGGATGTCGAGCAAGAGCCGGGACTTCGCCGGCGTCCTGGCCCGCAACGAGGGCGACGTGACCCGGGCGCTCCCGGAGGTCCTGGACCAGGTCCGGGCCGACGTGCAGGAGTTGTTCGACAAGTACGGCGGGTGGAGGTCGGTGCGGCGGGAGGGGTTGGCGGCCGGCGGCGAGCCGTTGAAGGTGACCGAACTGATTCTGAACCTCGACGGCTCGCTGATCCCGAAAGCGTTGCGGGCGGAGGTCGAGGCCGCGGCCCGCGCGGAGGGGAGGGTGGCGGCCCAGCAGGCGGCGACGACGTACCGCAACGCGGGGCTTACCTTCGACATCCGCTTCAGCCCGTGACGCCGGCGGTACGCGCCAACGCGGATTCCAGTACTTTCAAGTCCGGCGGCAGCAGGGGTTTTCAGGCCGAAGGCCTGACAGTCCTCAGCCCAGGGCAAGGGCCGAAGGCCCGCCGCCCTGGGTACGCGGGGCGTGGGGCCGTGCAGGCTGAAGGCCTGCGAGCCGGCTGGCAGGCCTTCAGCCTGCGGGGTGGTTGGATGTGCGAACCCAGGGCGGCGCCGCTTCGCGGCTTGCCCTGGGCTGAGGGCTGTCAGGCCTTCGGCCTGAAAACCCCGACGCCACCCCGAACTTGAAACGACTGCACCGAAAGGGGAATGGCCGGAATCGTCATGCCGTCCGGGGCGCCTCGTTGCTCTACTTCCGTGTTCGGACCCGTGCCGTGAGCCGCCGATGCCCCACCTCCGCGTCCGAGGACTGGTTCGCGCCCTCCCCGACGCGGCCGACGCGCGGCCGGACGCCGAGCTGCTCGACCGCTTCCACCACGACGGCGACGCGGACGCGTTCGAGGCGATCGTCCGCCGGCACGGGCCGCGGGTGCTGTCCGCCGCCCGCCACGTGCTCGGCCGGTCCCCCGACGCGGACGACGTGTTCCAGGCCGCGTTCCTCACCCTCGCCCGCACGGCCGCCCGCATCCGCCGGCGGCCGGCCCTGGGCGGGTGGCTGACCAGCGTCGCCCACCGCCTCGCCCTCCTCGCCCGCACCGACGCGGCCCGCCGCGCCCGCATCGAGGGCCGGCGGCCGAGTCCCGCTGCCGTCGAGCCGCCCGACATCACGGTGCGGGAGGCGCACGACATCCTGCACGAGGAGCTGAACCGACTGCCGGAGGCGCTCCGGCTCCCCCTCCTGCTGTGCTACCTCGACGGCATGACACGGGACGAGGCGGCCCGGGAGCTCGGCGTCGGCGTCGAGGTCCTCCGCGGCCGCCTGGAGCGCGGGCGGGACAAGCTCCGCTCCCGGCTCGTGAGGCGCGGCGTCTCGCTCCCCGCCGGGCTGCTCGCGGCGGCCGTCGGGCCGGCGACGGCCGCCCCCGCCGAGTCACTGGTCCGCGCCGCCGTCGCGGGCGTCACCGCCGGCACCGCCACCGCCGCCGTCCGCACCCTCACCCGCCTGGGGACCGCGTCCATGATCCTCGCCAAGGTCAAGTCGGCCGCGGTCGTTATTGCGGCCGTCGGGCTGGTCTGCTGCGCCGTCTTCCTGGGGGCGACGGAAGCGTCCGACGGGGGACAGCCGGCCCCGGCGAAAGCGCCCGCGCCGGCCGCCCAACCGGCCGCCCCCGCCCCGCCGCGTGAGCCGCCCGGGGACGAGTCGCCGGTGATCTCCGGCCGCGTGGTGGACGAGGCGGGGGCCGCCGTGGCCGGGGCGAAGGTCCAGTACGTGGCGGCCGGGTGGGACTACCCGACCACCCACACCGACCGCGGCGGGGCCTTCCGACTGGCGCTGTCGCCCCACCACGATGACCCCCGGACGTTCACGCGGGTCGTGCTCGCCACGGACACGGACGGCCGGCGGCAGGGCGTGGCCCGCTTCACCACCGTCCGCGGCGCCCGGGATTTGACCATCACCCTCCGGCCGGCCCGGACCGCGACCGTGCGGGTCCGCGACGCGGCGAAGCAGCCCGTCGCAGGCGCCCAGGTCGTATTGGTCGCCGAGCGGTTGCGGCAACTGGCGACGGGCACGACCGCCGGCGACGGCGCCGCCGTCGTCCGCTACCCGGCGGACGTCGAGGTCGAGATGGTCTTCGCCTTCAAGGGGGGCGCCGGCTTCGACTACGTTTCCACGCTGAAGGAGCGCGAGGGCAAGGAGCGTGTCCCGCTCCCGGCCGACGTCGCCCTGGTGCTGGCGGACGCGCGGACCGCCAGCATGACGGCCGTGGACAGCGCCGACCGGCCGGTCGCGGGCCTGGCGGTGGCCCCGTTCTACATCGACCGGCCCGACCGGACGGACGAGGCCAACATCAGCGGCTCCCAGGCGGTGCAGGCCGTCACGAACGCGGCCGGGGTGGTCACGTTCGACTGGCTCCCCGCCGACGTGGGGCGGGGGATTGGCTTCTACTCCGTCTCCCGCGAGTACAGCCAGCCCGACTCGATTCGCGTCACGCCGAAGTCGCCGGCCGCGTTCGGGACGATGCGGGTGATCCGCAAGGCGCGGCTCGCGGGCCGGGTGGTACGGCCGGACGGCACGCCGGCGGCCGGGGTCTTCGTGGAGGCCCAGGGGGTCGCGGCCGCGCACTACTACGGGCGCGCGTACGCGGCCACCCGGGCCGACGGGTCGTACCAGATGACCGTCTACGGGGAGCAGGTCTACACCGTGGGCGTGGTCGACGACCGGTGGGGCGTGGCGTCCATCCCGCGCGTGGTGGCCCGCGAGAATGCGACCGTCGACGGGCTCAACTTCGGGCTCGCGGAGGGGACGGTCGTGCGCGGCCGGCTGACCGCCGGGGCCGGGAAGCGGCCGGTGGCCGGAGAGTCCATCATGCTCAAGGAGGAGGCGGGCGAGTTCCCCGCGGAGCTGCGGGTCGGCCCCCGGGCCGACCTGGTCCGCGACGAGTTGTCCTTCGACCGGATGGTGACGACGGACGCCGACGGCGGCTACCGGTTCCGCGTCGGTCCCGGTTCGTACACCCTGTACCACCCGACCACGCACAGGACCGTCACGGTCGCCGTCGAGCGGGAGCGGGAGGTGGTGAAGGACATGCACCTCCCCCGGGCGGACCCGGGCCGCTGACCCATAAGCGTTAACGAAAGGGGCGTGTTCGGCCGGCCGTCGAACTCCCGACGCCGTCGGGTGCTTCGGCGTGGGCGTGGGTGTTGGGCTCCGTCGTGCGTGGTTCGCCCCCTCACCCCGCGTGCTTCGCCGCGACCCTCTCCCCCGAGGGGAGAGGGTGGGCGCACCCGGCCCCGGTCACGGGCGGGGATCGATCCGCGGACGCCGGGGACGCACCACCCCGCGTCGGCGCGTGGTTGCCCGCCCGCGATGACGACCGGGCGCCTCCCACCCTCTCCCCTCGGGGGAGAGGGTCGCGGCGAAGCACGCGGGGTGAGGGGGCGGACCACGCACGACGGAGCCCAACACCCACGCCCACGCCGAAGCACCCGACGGTGTCGAGAACGCCCGTGAGTTACCGCTTATGGGCGCTGACTCGCATCGCAACTCCTTGCCGGGCAACGACGCGCGGCGGTATCGACCCGGCGGCGTCGCTCCGACGGCGATTCTTCTGGCAGAAGCACTTGTTTCCGGAACCCGGTGGGAGGGGCGCCGGAAACAATAATCTCCGCCCGAATGGCATTTTTCCTTGCCGCCGCCGGATTCATCAGACCCGCCTCCGCTGCCGGCCGTCGGTACAATCACCGCCGCAACAGTAATCCTGTCCGAGCGGCGTGCCGACCCATGACCGACCCCGAACGAACGGGCGCGTACGAGCTGGGCGGGGCGGCCCCTCCACCGGCCCACGTCGGCCGGTACCGGGTCGAGCGGACGCTGGGCCGGGGCGGGTTCGGCCTCGTGTACCTCGCCTACGACGGGCAGTTGCACCGCCGCGTCGCCGTCAAGGTGCCGCACCCCGAGCTGGTCGATCGGCCCGAGACCGCCGGGCTCTACCTGGCCGAGGCCCGGACCGTCGCCAACCTCGACCACCCGCACATCGTGCCCGTCTACGACGCGGGCAGCACCGACGACTGCCCCTGCTTCATCGTCTCGAAGTTCGTCGAAGGGTGTACGCTGGCGGAGCGGATTCGCGGCGACCGGCCCGCGTCCGGCGTGGCGGCCGACCTGGTCGCCACGATCGCCGGGGCGCTGCACCACGCCCACCGCCACGGGCTCGTTCACCGCGACGTGAAGCCCGGCAACATCCTGATGGACGCGGGCGGCCGGCCGTTCGTCGTCGATTTCGGCCTGGCGCTCCGGGAGGGCGGCGTCGGGTGCGGCCCGAGCTACGCCGGGACGCCGGCCTACATGAGCCCCGAGCAGGCCCGCGGCGAGGGGCACCGGGTCGACGGCCGCAGCGACATCTTCAGCCTCGGCGTGGTCTTCTACGAACTGCTGACCGGGCGGCGGCCGTTCCACGCGGACACGCCCGCCGGGTTGCTGGAGCAGATCGTCTCGCGCGAGGCCCGTCCGCCCCGGCAGTGGGACGAGGCCATCCCGAAGGAACTGGAGCGCATCTGCCTCAAGGCGTTGTCGAAGCGGGCGTCGGAGCGGTACACGACGGCCCAGGACCTGGCCGACGAGTTGCGCCAGTTCCTGGGCGAGCCGTCGGCCGCCGCGACCGCGAACCCGTCACCGGCTACGCCCTGGTCCGCCGGTCGGGCGGCCGACCCCGTCACGCCGGCGACCCCGACGTCGGACCGCCAGCCCATCCGGATCGTGCCGAAGGGGCTGCGGTCGTTCGACGCCCACGACGCCGACTTCTTCCTCGAGCTGATGCCCGGCCCGCGGGACCGGGACGGGCTGCCCGACAGCCTCCGGTTCTGGAAGACGCGCGTCGAGGAGACGGACCCCGACGCCACCTTCCCCGTGGGGTTGATCTACGGGCCGTCCGGGTGCGGCAAGTCGTCGCTGGTGAAGGCCGGACTGCTGCCGCGGCTGGCGGGCCACGTGGTCGCCGTGTACGTCGAGGCGACGGCCCGCGAGACCGAGGCCCGACTGCTCAACGGCCTGCGGAAGCGCTGTGCCCCGCTGCGGGCCGACCCGAGCCTGGCGGCGACGCTGGCCGGGCTGCGGCGCGGGCAGGGCCTCCCCGCGGGGAAGAAGGTGTTGATCGTCCTCGACCAGTTCGAGCAGTGGCTCCACGCCCGGAAAGACGGGCGGGACGGCGACCTGGTCCAGGCCCTGCGCCAGTGCGACGGCGGGCGGGTGCAGTGCCTGGTTCTGGTACGAGACGACTTCTGGCTGGCCGTGAGCCGGTTCCTGCGGGACGTGGAGGTCCGGCTGGCCGAGGGGCAGAACAGCGCCCTCGCCGACCTGTTCGACACCGACCACGCGCGGAAGGTGCTGGCGGCGTTCGGGCGGGCCTTCGGCCGGCTCCCCGACCGCCCGGGCGACGTGACCAAGGACCAGGCCGAGTTCCTGGGCCAGGCCGTGTCGGGCCTGGCCCAGGACGACAAGGTCAACTGCGCGCGGCTGGCGCTGTTCGCCGAGATGATGAAGGGCAAGGCGTGGACGCCCCGGTCTCTGAAGGCGGTCGGCGGCACGGAGGGGGTCGGGGCCGCGTTCCTCGAGGCGACGTTCGGCGCGGCCACGGCGCCGCCGGAACACCGCTACCACCAGACGGCCGCCCGGGCCGTGCTGAAGGCGCTGCTGCCCGAGACGGGGAGCGACATCAAGGGCCACATGCGGTCGGACGCCGAGTTGCTCGGCGCGTCGGGGTACGCCGGCCGCCCGGGGGACTTCGACGAACTCGTCCGCGTCCTCGACGGCGAGGTCCGGCTGATCACGCCGACCGACCCGGAGGGGAAGGAGGACGTGCCGGCCGGCGGCGCGGGTCCGGGGGCGGGCGGGGCCACGCGGTTCTACCAGCTGACGCACGACTACCTCGTCCCGTCGCTCCGCGACTGGCTGACCCGCAAGCAGAAGGAGAGCCGCCGGGGCCGGGCCGAGCTGCTGCTGGCGGACCGCGCCGCGGTGTGGGCCGCCCGGCCCGAGGCCCGGCAGCTCCCGTCGCTGCCGCAGTGGCTCGGCGTCCGGTGGTGGACGCGGCGGACGGACTGGTCGCCGTCCCAGGCGCGGATGATGCGGGCGGCGGCGCGCTACCACGCGGTGCGGGGCGCGGCCGTCGCGCTGGTCGTGCTCGCGGTCGCGCTCGGCAGCTGGGAGGGGTACGGCCGGCTCAAGGCCCAAACCCTCCGCGACCGGCTGCTGGAATCCACGACGGCCGACGCCCCGGCCGTCGTCAAGGAGATGGCCCCCTACCGCCGGTGGGCCGACCCGCTCCTCCGGGACGCGCTGGCCCATGCGGAGCAGGCTGGCGACCCGCGCCGCCGGCTCCACGCCAGCCTCGCCCTGCTGCCGGTGGACCCCGGGCAGGTGAGCTACCTGTACGACCGACTGCTGACGGCCGAGCCGGCGGAGTTGATCGTCGTCCGCGACGGGCTGGCGGGGCACGAGTCCGACCTGACGAGGGGGTTGTGGGCGGTCCTGGAGAACCCGACGCAGGACCAGGGCCGGCGGCTGCGGGCGGCCTGCACGCTGGCGGCCTACGCGCCCGACGACCCCCGGTGGGGGCCGGTCGGCCGCGACGTGGCGGCGACACTGGTGGCCCAGCCGCCGTTCGTCGTCGCCCGGTGGACGGCGGCGCTGGAGGGGGCCGGCCGCTGGCTGATCCCGCCGCTCGCCGAGTTCCTGGTAGA
>Ga0105048_10020087_pt1 | contig 10208 bp, 8 predicted proteins | sample MAT05_FD_78382 | JGI IMG/M metagenome (GOLD analysis project Ga0105048, IMG submission 78382) | Freshwater microbial communities from Lake Fryxell liftoff mats and glacier meltwater in Antarctica - MAT-05 | ecosystem: Environmental > Aquatic > Freshwater > Ice > Liftoff microbial mat | place...
ATTCAAAACCGACCCGAAGGTTTTCTTGTTTTAAGCGGCGACGATAACCTCACTTTGCCTTTGCTTTCAATTGGTGCCGATGGAGTGATTAGCGTTTTAGCTAATGCTTATCCAGCTCAAATGTCGAAAATGGTTCGAAATGCTTTGGGCGGATATTTTCAAAAAGCCAAAGAATTACATTATATGCTGTTTGAATTAACCGAAGCCTTATTTATTGATGGCAATCCAGCTGGAATCAAACATGCCTTGCAAACTTTAAATATCATTGAATCTCATATCCGACTTCCACTGGTTAAAGCAAGACCTGAAACTGCCGAACGCATTGAAAAGTTAGTTAAGCAAGTAAACAAAAACAGTTTCGATTATTTCAAAACTGTATTATAAAAAACATTTCAAAAAGTTGATGGAATCCAACAGAAAATTAAGTACAAAAGAAAAAGCATTAAAAATAAATCTCGACCAACGTGTTTATGGTTCGTTTGCCGAAATTGGCGCAGGACAAGAAGTAGCGGCCAATTTTTTTAAAGCAGGTGGCGCATCGGGTACAGTTGCCAAAACAATGTCGGCTTACGACATGGCATTTTCTGATGCTATTTATGGCGAAGCGGGCAGGTACGTTTGTGAAGAACGATTAATACGCATGCTCGACAAAGAATATAGCTTGTTAGGTAAACGATTGAAATTTCGAGAGCACAACACCAGCTTTTTTGCCTTTGCCGATACAGTAGAAACCACCAACTACCAGCGTACCAATAAAGGACATGGTTGGATGGGTTTGCGTTTTCAAGTAAATCCTGAACGTGAACCCAACGAATGCGTGATTCACTTTTTATTGAATGATAGCGAAGCCAATTGGCAGCAAAGAGCCATTGGCATTATTGGCGTTAACTTAATGTACGCTTCGCTTTATTTAATTGATTCGCTCGATGAGTTGGTAAAATCATTGCTAGATGGAATTGTGCCAGGCACCATCGAAATTGATATGATTCGCTTTACGGGTAAAGATGTTGAACACATTGATAATCGTTTATTGAGTTTGAAATTGGTTAAAAACGGTTTGTCTAATGCTGCGATGTTTGGTCCCGATGGACATGCATTGCAACCTTCTGAAGCATTGTATAAGAAAAATGCAATGGTATTGAGTGGTCGTTTTAGGCCATTTACTAAAGTGAACGAAGACATGCTCGACAAAGCCCTACTTCTATTTAAACAAGATAGTGAAGTGGATGAAAATAATTTGTTAATTATTACCGAATTAACTCTTAATGCGCTGGTTGACACCAACGGCTTGATTGATGAACAAGATTTCCTTGATCGGGTTGATATACTTTGCTCCTTAGGCCACACGGTAATGATTACCAATTTCTTAGATTATTACTTCTTGGTTCCTTTCATTAACAACCTTACTCGTGGAAAAAAAGTAGGTTATGTATTGGGTATCAGAAACATCGAAAGAATTTTCAAACCCGAATTATACGAAGAGTTTCATGGTGGTATGCTAGAAGCTTTCAGTAAAATGTTTGGCAAAAATGTAAAAGCATTTGCCTATCCTCACATCAACGAAAACAACAATAACTTGGTTAATCTCGAAAATTTAGAAATCGACCAATCGCGAAAAGCACTTTTGCGGTATTTGATTGATAACAATAAGTTAGAAGACATTACCAATCCCGATCATTCTTTGTTAAACATACATAGCGATCTAGTTTTGAAAATGATAAAACAAAACGACGAAGGTTGGGAAAATCACGTGCCTATTAAAGTAGCTGAAGCTATAAAAGTCAACTGTTTATTCGATTTTCCGTGCGAGCCCATTTCAATTAAAAAACAATAATTACTAAAATTCATGTCTTCAAGTACATTTAAAGATTTAAAACTCAACGATACTTGGCTAAATGCCATTGAAGATATGGGTTACAAAAATCCAACTCCGATTCAGCAACAAGCCATTCCAGTGATTATCGATGGAAAAGACATTTTAGCTTGTGCACAAACTGGCACTGGAAAAACTGCGGCTTTTTTGCTTCCTGTTTTGCAAAAAGTGACCGAACAGCCCGTTTCATCTGGAGTGCACACTTTAATTTTGGTGCCAACCCGAGAATTGGCTTTGCAAATTGACCAGCAAGTAACGGGACTTTCTTATTACAGCGATGTAAGCGCTATGGCCGTTTACGGTGGTGGCGATGGAGTAGGATGGGAACAACAAAAAGCAGCATTGAAATTAGGAATTGATATTTTAGTTGCAACGCCAGGTAAATTGATCTCTCACATCAATATGGGTTATGTGAATTTAGAAAATCTGAAATGTTTGGTCATGGATGAAGCTGATCGCATGCTCGATATGGGTTTTATTGACGACATCAGAAAAATTGTTCAATTCACCAATCCTGAAAGACAAACTTTGATGTTTTCGGCAACAATGCCCGAAAAGATTAGGAAATTGGCCAATCAGATTTTACGAGAACCGACTCAAATTAACCTCGCCATATCAAAACCAGCTTCTGGTGTGGCCCAGCAAGTGGTTATTTGCTACGAAGATCAAAAACTTAAATTGGTAGAATTTATCCTTACCGAAACCCAATACCAAAGTGTTCTCATTTTCGCATCAACCCGAAAAAAAGTAAAACAGTTTGAAAAAGAAATCCACCGTTTAGGTTTGAATATCAAAGCCATACATAGCGATTTGGAGCAATCGGAAAGAGAAAATGTATTGTTGGAATTCAAAAGTTTAAAATTACCTTATTTGATTGCCACCGATGTGATTTCGAGGGGAATTGATGTCGATTCTATTGAGTTGGTCATTAACATTGATGTTCCGGGCGATGCCGAAGATTATATTCACCGAGTTGGAAGAACCGCCCGAGCTGCTAGAAAAGGAAAAGCCATCACTTTTGTGGCTCCGCTCGATTTTCAAAAATTGCAACGCATCGAAAAACTAATAGAATCGGAAATTGAGCGCATGCCAGTTCCCGAATCATTAGGCAAGGCACCAGTTTTTGAGATTACCAAATCGAACTATTCTCAAAGCAATGGACAAAAAGGGCCGCGACGTCCTTTTAAAAAACACAACAACAGCAAGCCTTCTGCTTAATTGCCATAAGTTGTTCATGATTAATAAATAACACGCTTGACTTTCTGATATTAATTGCTTTAACTTAGTAGTCTTAAAATTTCTTAATATGAAAAAAGCAATTTTTCATGGCAAAGTGATTGCTGAAAGCAGCAATACCATCTCGTTATCTGGAAAAACATATTTTCCACACAATTCACTTAAGGAGCAATTTTTCGAAGAAAGCGACAGCCGATCACACAACCCTCAATTTGGAATTGCAAATTATTATCATTTGCATATGGATAATTATTTGAAACAAAATGCAGCCTATTATCATCCTGCTCCTTTGCCGCATTCTAAATTCATTCAAAATTATGTGGCATTCAATGATAACGACATCGAAATAAAAGAAGATTAGCGGGTTTTCTCGCTTTCGTAAAATCGTTCAATAGTCTGTTAGCAATTTATTTTCCATGTTTACCGTTCATGGGTTTCAAAGTTTCAAATTAGCCTATCATGAACAACTTGGAATTATTTATTAGTTACCTCACTTTCGAAAAGCGTTATTCTGCGCACACTTGTTCGGCTTACAAGCACGATTTGGAGCAGTATTCTGCGTTTATATTGAAGGAATTTGAAGAAGCCGATTTGATTAATGTCAACCACAGAATAATTCGCCAGTGGCTTTCTTCATTGATGGAAAATGAAATGGATGCACGCTCGGTGAACCGTAAAATTTCTTGTTTGAAATCATTTTACAAGTACATGATTCGGTTGGGGAAAATGCAAACCAATCCCATGCTCAAAATTGTATCGCCCAAAACTGCCAAAAAATTGCCTGTCTATATCCAAGCAGAAAAAATGCATAATTTGCTTGATCGCGTTGCATGGAAAGACGATTTTGAAGGAATTAGAAATCACTTAATTATTGAACTGTTTTACACATCGGGCATGCGATTGGCCGAATTAATGAGTTTGACTGCTGCCAGCATCAATTTCAATCAAAAACAACTGAAAGTGTTGGGCAAAAGGAATAAAGAGCGCATTATTCCCATTTTACCCGAAATGGCTGAGCACATCAAAAAGTATACGCAACTTCGCAACGCATTAAATCCAGATACTGATTTTCTTTTTGTGATGGAAAATGGCAAGGCACTTTATCGTTCTGCCATTTATCGTTTGGTGAATAAAGAATTGGGCCAAGTAACGAGTCAAGAAAAACGCAGCCCTCACGTTTTAAGGCATTCTTTTGCTACTGAAATGCTAAATAACGGTGCCGATTTAAATGCGATCAAGGAAATTTTAGGTCACGCCAATTTGCAAGCAACCCAAGTGTACACACACAACACCATCGAAAAGCTCAAAAAAGCTTATACTAAGGCACATCCGCGTGCATGATTGATATGTTAATTGAATGTTAACTTTTTGTTAAGTTGCTTTACATGCAACAGGTTTGATTTAGCTTGCGGCACCTTATGTTTGGATTAGAAACAGACTTTACCCTATTACTACTTTTTTGCCTGCTATGTGCTTGTGCATTTGAGTTTATCAACGGATTTCACGATACAGCTAACGCTGTGGCCACTGTAATTTATACCAACTCGCTCAAACCCATGCAAGCTGTAGTTTGGTCGGCCATTTGGAATTCCATTGGCGTTTTTACTGGCGGCATTTCTGTTGCCATGGGAATTGTGAATTTACTTCCGCCCGAAATTTTGGTCAACTCTGACATTGGTCAAAATGTGGCCATGGTACTTTCGCTGCTTTTTTCGGCAATTATTTGGAATTTTTTAACTTGGTATAAAGGAATTCCTGCTTCTAGTTCACATACATTAATTGGTGCCATTTTGGGTGTTGGTATTGCTTTCTCTTTTTTTCAAGGCGATATGACCATGAAAGGCGTAAACTGGTCAAAAGCAGGTGATATTGGTTTATCGCTTTTATTTTCTCCTTTGATTGGATTTGGCGCAACTGTTTTGGTGATGTGGTTGCTACAAGCGGTAGTCAAAAACCCTTTGATGTTTCAAGCACCCAAAGGAGATGCGCCACCACCAACTTGGGTGCGCTTAACCATGATTTTTGCTTGCACTGGTGTTAGTTTTTCGCATGGCTCGAACGATGGACAAAAAGGAGTGGGTTTGATGATGCTTATTTTGATTGGTATTGTGCCCATGCACTTTGCTATCAACACCGAAATGGATACTTTTCAGCTTGAACCGCATGTTTCTAAAATATCAGAAATGGTAATCAGGTTGGATGAAAATAAATTATCAAAACAAGAAAGCGAAAAACTGCTAAAAATTAAGGCTGAATTGTTTGATTTGAAACAGATTTTCGATAAACACAGAACAGAGAAAGCAATACCACCCAACGAATATTTTAATTTAAGAACTGATATTATATTCGTAGCCAGCAACTTAAACAAGCTTTATAAAGAAGGCACATTGCAACGAGCTGGATTAAATCCAATAGAAATACAATACACGATAAGTCAAATCAAAGAGATGAAAAAATTTACCGAATACGCTCCAATATGGGTTATCGGTTTGATATCTTTATCATTGGGTTTGGGCACTATGATTGGTTGGAAAAGGATTGTAGTTACCATTGGCGAAAAAATAGGCAAACAACAACTTAATTATGCCCAAGGTGCAAGCTCGCAACTAGTTGCTGCCACTACAATTGGTATTGCAAGCATTACTGGATTGCCAGTATCGACAACACAAGTATTATCATCAGGTATTGCAGGAAGTATGGTGGCCACTAGAGGATTAAAAAATTTACAAGGCGGCACGTTAAAAACCATTGCATTGGCTTGGTTGCTTACTTTTCCAGTAACAGTAATATTGAGCGCGGTGCTCTATTCCATTTTTAGGCTAATCTTTTGATGTTTGGTCAATGGTTAAATAAGTGAGGCCCAAAGCCAAGAAAATTGCAGCCAACGCTGCGGCAATCATAATACTGTAAGATACCATTTTAACTCTCGAAGCCACTTTTAGTGAATCTACATACAACTCATGACCAACTTTTTTTTGAGTCATTTCCATGCCTTGCAAAGGGCTAATGACAAGGTGGAAAACAACATTTCCTTTATGCGACATCAATTGAAGCGAACTATCGACATTAAATTCATTAGAAAGTTTTAAAATATCTTTTTCAATGTTTTTATAGTTTCTAAAATTAGCCCTAAATTCTGCCAATAAAGTTCTTTCGTCAGAAACTAAATAAGTATTACTCACATTAGCGATAATAGAATCGATGGCTTTGTGGTTCCTCAAAACCGTTCTTTCGATTTTCAATTTTTCTTCTAAACTTTTCTCAGAAATGTGGTTTTCGAGACTCACACGGTTTTCGTAAACATCTATCAACACGTTAGCCAAATCCATCGACGGAACAAGCCTATCGGCATACATGGAGCCAAAAGAGCGGGTAATCTTTTCAATTCCGCTGGTGGTGTATAAACCCAATAAAATGAGAATGAAAAAAACAAAGGCAAATATTCCAAATATTCGGTATTGCTTTCTAATCTTAAAAATCCAATTCATGTTTTAATTAAAGATGGCTAAAGTAGAAACTAATTGACTTCAGTTCCATTATTGTTAAACAATATCCATCTTCCCGATCTTGATAACCATTCCATTCGAGTATTCTTATCTTTTTCGGTAGTGTATGCATCTGCTTTTTTGTTTAGCATAATACATTGTCCTTCTACTTTTTGATTGTTTAGTTGCATGCAGATGGCTGTTCGTTCGCTTTCGTCCACACTCAAATCGATGGCTACGAAGACGTTTTTTGATACATCGCCAATAATTCCCATTCTATACAATGGAAAATTAATGCGGGTTTCGTCAATTGTTTTCTTTTTATTCGATTCATCAAACACCATGTTCACAGATGGTATTATAACATATTCGCCTTTTTTGTTAATAATTCCCCATTCTTTTTGAATAAAAACAGCGGCAAAACCATCAGAAAAATTTCTTACTTCTTCGAATTTCGATGGTATTGTTTCAAAACCATTACTATTAATAAAACCCCAACCGTTAAAAGTTTTAACAGCCGCTAAACCATTCGAAAAGCCAGCAAAATCAAGGAAATATTCTTTGTTGAGAATCAACCCAGAATTGTTAATCAAACTCCAAGTGGGCAAAGTGTTATTTTTAATTGGCGAGCGGCACATAAATAAACTGCCGTTCAATTGTACTATTTCATCAAACATGGGCTCAATGGCTTCTTCGCCAAATAGGTTGACAAAACCCCACAATTCGTTTTTCTTTACTGCGGCAATTTGCCCGAAAAAGTCAGATACTTCGTTATATTTTGGCAAAACCAAGGTATCATTTTGGTTTTTCACCAACAACCAGTCGTCGCCAGTTTGCATTCTCCAACCTGAGTTTGTTCTTTCGAATCCAGTGTATTTACAAGGCACAACCAATTTGCCTTCCAAATTAGACAAGCCCCAATAGCTGTTTTTACGAACAGGGCAAAGTCCGTTCACAAAATAGCTGATTTCACTAAAAACTGGCGGGAATATTTGTTCTCCATTGTTGGTCATTAGGCCTTTCAAACCATCCGATTCATAGATGTAATGAAACTGATCGAAACGATAAATTTCGTCGTAGCGTGCTTCAATAACCACATTGCCAGCAGTATCGATCATGCCTGCTTTTCCACCATTAAAAAAAGTAGCGGTGCTCATTTCAAAATTATCGATAAAATCGTAAGTCGGTTCTACAACAATTTCGCCATTTACTTTAACAAAGCCGTATTTTGTTACCCCATTTTTTTTTTCGTTTGTAATGCAAAAACCTTCTTTAGGATTATATACATGTTGATATATACCTTTTATATTGGTTATTTTTCCTGCCTTATCAATTAATCCGTAGTTATTTTTCGTTATTTCAACCAAACCTTTTCCTTGCGAAAATCCATAAGCATATTTAAATTGATAATTAAACGCTTGGTGACCTTTTAAATTTATATATGTGTAGTAAGTACCCTTTCTACTCGACATTTCCACAGCTGCTAAACCTTCGCTAAAGTCATCGGCTTCGGTAAATTGGGCTCTTATGGCTAAGTTGCCATCTTTTTTAATAAAACCATATAAATTTCTTCTTTTATCAAATATTTTGAAAAGTCCAGCTTTATAAGATTCTACAAGCATGTAAGATGGGAAATTGAAATATAAAAAACCGCTAATCGTAATTGCTACAAATTGACCATCGCCATTTACGATCTCGGGGCTGTTCACTTGCCGGCGGGCAAAGGTGATGGTATCGTTTTGAAAAGGCCATATTAATTCGAAAATGGGTGGAATAATAACCTTACCGTTGGCATTTTGCATTCCTTCTAAAATCAATGAAGATCCATCGGAACTAAAAATTTCTTTTTGAAATTTTTGTAAAGTTTGACCATTAACAATTCCACTAAAAAAGCAAATAGTTATAATTAAAACAAGTTTATTCAAATACATGTAGGTGGTTTTAAACTCGTTTTTCAAAAATTATACCATCAAATAAAATTACAAACTAAATTTTGCTTTTACATCAGAAAATACCGGCCAACTGTTGTAATGCCACATTGCAACAACTAAATCTCCTTTCATGAGCACCAAGCCAGGATTAGAACGAATAAAGGTTTTGAGTTGAGTAGCGTCGGTAATATAATATTCGAACATGATTTGATTATCGTGCCTAAATTGATCAACCCGTTTTACCGACGACGAGGTTAACCCATAAATTGGAACTTTATTTTGTTCACTTAAAGCGGCAAAATCATTGATTTTACTTTGATTTTTGGTTTTTGATTGATCTAAATCGGAATTGATAATAAAGAAGTAATAACCTTGGTATTCTAAAATATCGGTCGTGTATTCTGAACCTTCCACATTGCTAATTGAAAAATCGTGAATAGCCGGAAGTTCTCCTTCTTCAATTATGTTTTTTTCCTTATCTACAAATTCCCATTTGGTAGAATCGATTTCGTAGTTGATGGTATCGGTATAAGGAATTTTATCGGTATCGAATTTTTCAATTTTTCCTGTTTTAAGATTTTTATAAAGCATCTTTATATCTACAACCGGAGCTTTGCCACCTTGCATGGCTTGCAAAATATGGGTTCCTACTTTATAAGGCCTAAAGTCGATAACGGGAAAAAAATTGATAGTGTATATTGGAAAAGCAACATTAATTAAGATGGCAAAAATAATGATGCCAACCATGGCTTTGGGTTTGAAAATTGGTTTAATGAATTTGGAACCTATTAACAAAATGAAAATGAAAACCAACAAAATAATATCTTTGGTAAAAGATTCCCAAGGCTTTAGTTTTAAGGCATCGCCAAAGCAGCCGCAATCTGTAACTTTATTGTAATAAGCAGAATAGAAGGTGAGAAAAGTGAAAAATACAATCATGGCCAACAACGAATACAGCGTTGGTTTGGTTTTGTAACCAATGAGCAACATCACCCCCAATACAACTTCAAAAGCGCAGATAAAAACAGCCAAAGGCACAACAAAAGGGATAAAAAATTCGGTGCCAAATACTTGAAAATATTCTTCGAGTTTGTATCCGAACCCAATGGGATCGTTGCTTTTGATTAAGCCAGAGATGATGAACAAAACACCAACGAAAATGCGAGAGAATTGAGTAAGAAATCTAATCATAGTTTAAGTAAATTCGGTGTGTGATAAGCAATTATTGAACCAAAAGGTTTAAATTTTGACGTCATTTAGTTTGATTAAAGCAAACATGGCATAATTCATCATGTCCATAAAATTGGCATCAATACCTTCGCTGATGTCGGAAACACCATTGTTATCTTCAATTTGTTTGATGCGCATGAGCCTCATTAAAATAATGTCGGTAAACGAACTTACACGCATGTCGCGCCAAGCTTCGCCATAATCGTGGTTTTTAGCAAGCATAAGGTTTTTAATTTCAGCGTAAGTGTCGTTATACAATTTCACTATATCATTTTCGGGCATTTCAATTGGTGCAGAATCGGCCAAGCGAAGTTGAATAATGGCTAAAATGGAATAATTAACTATGCCTCTAAATTCAGAATCAATTCCTTCATTAACTTTCGAAATTCCTGTTTTTTCGATGCTTTTGATGCGTTGTGCTTTAATGAAAATTTGGTCGGTGATGGATGATGG
>Ga0105048_10020089_pt1 | contig 10208 bp, 9 predicted proteins | sample MAT05_FD_78382 | JGI IMG/M metagenome (GOLD analysis project Ga0105048, IMG submission 78382) | Freshwater microbial communities from Lake Fryxell liftoff mats and glacier meltwater in Antarctica - MAT-05 | ecosystem: Environmental > Aquatic > Freshwater > Ice > Liftoff microbial mat | place...
ACAACGGGTATTACTTGTAGCGATACGTGATGCGACCCCGAGTGAGGTCGTAGGGGGTGAGTTCTACCTGCACTTTGTCACCGGGGAGAATTCGGATGTAGTGCATCCGCATCTTCCCGGAGATGTGCGCCAGGACCTTGTGGCCATTTTCGAGTTCGACCCGGAACATTGCGTTGGGGAGTGACTCGTTGATCGTGCCTTCCAGCACAATGGCGTCGTCTTTCGGCTTGGGCAGAACAGCCTCCTCGGTCGGTGGAATCAGTACAACCCTGGCGATGCCGAGTGACATGGCAAGTGGCATGGCACGACGTGACGTTGCACGACAAGGCTCGCAAGGGACGAGGTACGATGCTACCGCCCAGGGAACGCAACGCCAAGCCCTTGATGCGCGAATCGCGAATACTGTCCAAACGCCACCATAGTTGGCGCGGGGCCGCCAATTGTGGCAATTCGGGCAGGTCCCGATCGGCGCCTCAGCCGTGCATTTGCTGGGCGAGGTAGTTCTGCTCGCCCATCTGGCGGATCAGCTCGAGCTGCGCCTCCAGCCAATCGGCGTGCTCCTCCTCCGACACGAGGATGCCTTCCAGCAGTGCGCGCGAGGCATTGTCGCCCACTGCGACGGTGACGGCGATGCCGTCGTTGAGCCGCTTGATCGCGGTGTACTCCAGCTGGAGATCGACCTGGAACTGCTCGGCCACCGTCTCGCCGACGCTCACCGGGTTGAGGCGCTGCATGTTGGGAACGCCTTCGAGAAAGAGGATGCGATCGATCACGATGTCGGCGTGCTTCATCTCGTCGATGGATTCGTGGCGGATGTAAGAACCCAGGCGCTCGTAGCCCCAGTTCTCGCACATCTTGGCGTGAATGAAGTACTGGTTGATGGCAGTCAGCTCCGCCGTCAGCACATCATTCAGAATCTCGATGACCTTCGTATCTCCACGCATGTCGGAAGCCTACGCCGACGTTGTCGACCACTGGCGAACAGTGACCTGTTGGCCGGCCATGCCGCAGTGGCGTTCGAGCAGATCCATCACGGCGGGTGCGCAGCCACCGCAGCTGATGCCGGCACCGCAGGCCGCCTGCACGTCGGCAAGAGTATGGGCGCCGAGATGTATCGCGTTCACGATGGTGCGATCACGCACCACTTCGCAACTACACACGATGGCCAACTCGACACCTCTTTCACTGAGTGCTGTAAGGCTACCCTAACGAGTCGGGTGATGTCGACCCGTTGCCCGTCGCCGTGAAGTTGTCAAGGCTTCCTCACCGATGTTAGGGTTGCCTAATACAGGGTGAGTCCACTGACGCGAGGACATCGACGTGTTTGCAAACTTTCTGATCGGTCTGCGCGAGGGCCTGGAGGCTTCGCTGGTTGTTGGCATCCTCGTCGCGTACCTCGTCAAGACCGACCGTGGCGAACTGCTGCCCAAGGTCTGGACGGGCGTCGGGCTGGCCGTAGCCATCTCGTTGGCTGCCGGTGCGCTCCTCACCTTCGGCCCCCGTGGGCTCAGCTTCGAGGCACAGGAAACCATCGGCGGGGTGCTGTCCATCATCGCTGTTGGTTTCGTGACCTGGATGATCTTCTGGATGGCACGTACGTCGCGCCAGTTGAAGGGCGCGCTCGAGGGCCGTATGGACACCGCAATCGTCGCCGGCGGTGGCAGCCTGGTGGTTCTCGCCGCGCTGGCCGTAGGCCGCGAGGGCTTGGAGACAGCGCTCTTCCTGTGGGCTGCAGCGAAGGCAACCGACAACTCGTCGCAACCGCTCATCGGCGGTGCGCTCGGATTGGCGGTCGCTGTTGCGCTGGGCATCTTGATCTTCCGCGGTGCGGTGCGCTTGGACCTGGGCAAGTTCTTCCGCTGGACCGGGGGGCTGCTGGTGTTCGTCGCTGCCGGCGTCCTTGCGTACGGCATCCACGACCTGCAGGAAGCAGGCATCCTGCCGGGCATCAACAACAAGGCGTTCGACGTGTCGTCCACCATTCCGCCGGACTCGTGGTACGGAACCCTGCTGAAGGGCACGTTCAACTTCTCGCCGACCACGACCTGGCTGCAGCTCGTTGCCTGGGTGGCCTACGTCGTGCCCGTGCTCACCTTCTTCATTCTCACGGTGCGGCCGAAGAAATCGGCGACACCACGAACCGCCACCTCGCAGAGCCCGTCGACTCCGGCTCACGCCGCTCCCTGAACGGCAGCAGTGGGCGTCGCCGACCGACGCGCTCGCCGCGCCCGTAAATTGGGCGGCGTCAGCGCAGGCGAGTGGACGAGACTGGAGGCATGGCGACCTCGACCTCACGCTGGCGCGCGCTGGCCGCGCTGCTGCGCCCCGATTCCCGCCGATGGGTGGGGCTCGGGTTCTTGGTCGCGCTTGCCTCCGCGTTCTCGCTGGCGGGGCCGCTGGTCGTCCGCAGGATCGTGGACCTCGCCAGCGAAGGTACGACCGCTGCGCGGTTGACGTCGCTGGCACTCATCTATCTCGGTCTGGCTGTTGCGACGCAGTTGATCCTGGTCGCCGTGTCGTGGTTCGCGACCGTGACCGCGTGGCACACGACCAACCAGATTCGGATGCAGTTGGCGAGCCATGTGCTGGGTCTGGATCACGAGTTCCATCGACGACATACCCCAGGTGAGCTGATCCAGCGCGTCGATGGCGACGTCACCTCGGTGAGCGACTTCCTTGGCCGGGTCGTCCCTCGTGCGGTCGGTACGGCGGCGATGGTGGTGGGAATGGTGGCCGTCCTGGCGGTGGTCGACTGGCGTATCGCGCTCGGCGCCTTGGCCTACGTGATGCTCTCCGCAGCGGTGGTGGTGCGCGGTCGTCACCGCGCCGTTGGCGAATCGAGCGATGAAATGGGCGCGTACGCGACGCTGTACGGCGGCATCGAGGAGCGGCTGACGGCCAGCGAGGACCTTCGTGCAAATGGCGCCGGCGCACACGCGATGTGGCGCTTTGTCGAGGAGAGCGCGGGGACCATGCGCAGTGCGGTGCGGCGCGAATCGGCGTTCCTCCGTTTGTGGTGGGCAGTGCAGGGCTCGGTCGCCGTCGGGTCGTCGCTCTCGTTGGTCACCGGTGCCCTGCTGGTGACCAACGGGTCGATCAGCATCGGCACCGCGTTCCTGATGTTCCAGTACGTGCTGCTATTGGAGCGCCCGCTCGAGGACGTGGTGCAGCAGTTGGAGACGGTGCAGAAGGCAAACGGGGCCATGGTTCGCGTGATCGACCTGCTCGCGATTCGCCCGACCATCCTCGACGATGGGGTCACCTCCCCAGCTTCGGGGCCACTCGCCATCGAATTCGACGACGTTTCTTTCGGGTATGAACTCGACGCCGGCGATCGGGTACTGCACGACATCACCCTGTCCATCGCCGCCGGTGCTTCGGTGGGCATCATCGGACGCACCGGCAGCGGCAAGACAAGCCTGTCGCGTCTCGTGCTGCGATTGGTCGAAGCAACGCAGGGCCAACTCCGTCTTGGCGGTGTCGCCATCGCCGACATTCCTTTGGCCGAACTGCGCCGTCGGGTGGCGATGATCCCTCAGGAGGTCGAGCTGTTCAACGGCAGCATCCGCGACAACGTCACACTGTTCGATCCGACGCCGACCGACGCGCACGTCGAGGATGCGTTGGAACGCGTCGGGCTGTCGTCACTGGTCGCGCAAGGGATCGATCGCCAACTCGGGGCCGGGGGAACCGGGTTGTCGGCAGGCGAAGCGCAGTTGCTGGCGCTCGCTCGCGTGTGGTTACGAGACCCAGACCTGGTGGTGCTCGATGAAGCCACCGCCCGTGTCGACCCCGAGACCGAAGCACGGCTGGAAGTGGCCATCGCCGCGCTGATGAAGGGGCGCACCGCGTTGGTGATCGCGCATCGGCTCAGCACGTTGCGACACGTCGACGAGATCGTGGTGCTCGATCACGGAAAGCTCGTCGAGCACGGGCCGCGTGAGCAACTCATGAGCGACGAGAGCAGCCGCTTCCACCACCTCCTTGCCCTCGCCATGGAGGAGACGACATGACTCCCACACCGGGCGTCTGGCGCCTTGCGTGGCGCGTCTCGCAGCACCGACCGAGGCTGTTCTGGCTGGGGTGGACGCTGTTCGTGATGTTCTTCACGTTTCCCGTGCTCGGCGGTTGGCTGCTCGGTCGCGGGTTCAGCGCCCTCGAAGCCGGCGACCACACCCGTGTCTATTGGTTCGCGGCGGCAGCGCTGCTCACCGACGTGTGCCGAATGGCAACCATCCACGCCGGAGCGTTGATCTGGACGCGCGTCTGGGTACACATGCAGACGCTCGTCCGAGCCAACCTGCTCACCGCGCAGTTGGCCAGCGGCGGCGCCGAGGCCGGGCGACCCGTCGGGTCATCGGGTGAGGCAATCACACACTTCCGTGACGACGTGGAGGACGTCACGATGTTCATCGACGGCTTGCTGGATGTCAGCGCCGGTCTCGTGTTCACCGTGCTCGCGGCGTTCGTACTCGGCAGCATCGACGCTGGCGCGGCGGCGATCCTGATGGTGCCGCTCGTGGGAGTCGCCATCGCGACGCGTACCCTCGACAATCGGATCACGCGGTACCGAGCCACAGATCGTCTGGCCTCCGCAGCGGTCGGCGGCTTCCTCGGCGACGTCATGTCGGCGGCGACCACCATCAAGGTCAACGGGGCCAACACCGCGATGCTGAACCGTCTCCGCACGTTGGTGGATGCTCGACGACACACGGCTGTACGCGACCGCGTCCTGGACGATGGTGTGCAAGCGTTCGCGCAGGGTGCTGCCGACGTCGGGCTCGGCTTCGTCCTCTTGATCACCGCCAGCGCGATGGCTACCGGCACGTTCGATGTCGGCAAGTTGGCTGTCTTCACCGCGTACCTGGGGTGGCTCAGCTTCCTGCCGCGCATGGTGGGCCGGGTGATGGCCCGCCGCAAGCAGGCCGGCGTCGCATTCGACCGGATGAGCGCGCTGGTGGCGGAGAGCGATCGCCGCAACATCGTCCAGCCACGGCAACTCCCGGTGGGGCGCAACGAGGCGCGACCGCGGATCGAAGCCACTCGCCCGCGCCGCACGCCGCTGGACCAGTTGGAGGTGCGCGGGCTGTCCACCGAATACGCCACCGGTGGCGGCATTCGCGACGTCTCGTTCACGGTGACGAAGGGCAGTTTCACCGTGCTCACCGGCCCCATCGGCGCCGGCAAGAGCACGCTGTTGCGTGCATTGCTGGGGTTGGCCGAGGGCGCTGCATCGTCGGGAACGGTGTTGTGGAACGGGCTGGAGATCCTCGATCGAGCCGCCTTCTTCGTGCCTCCCAACGCTGCGTATCTGCCTCAGGTCCCCAGGCTGATCAGCGATTCGGTCGCAGACAACATCACACTCGGCGACATGCCGCGCGACGCATTGATGCGTGCGCTCGACCTGGCCGCGGTCCGAACCGACATCGACGAAATGCCCGATGGCACCGCGACGCTCATCGGCCCGCGCGGCCTGCGCCTGTCGGGTGGTCAGCGGCAACGGGTGGCGGCGGCGCGCGCCGTGGTGCACATCCCCGAACTGGTCGTGCTCGACGACCTTTCGAGCGCCCTCGATGTCGAGACCGAGCTGGAGCTGTGGGCAAATCTTGCGGCCGCCGGGATGACGGTGCTCGCCGTCTCTCACCGGGCGGTTGCCATCGATCGTGCCGATCAGGTGCTGCGACTCGATGAGGGCAGCCTCGTCGAACACGTGCGGCACTGAACCTCGACGGCCTTTCCACAGTGGACGACCGCGGCTACGATCTCGGGTGAACGTGAAATGAGTTCTGTGAGGCTCATACGTTCGAAGGGATACACCATGCAGCCGCGTGACCCATCGCAGGTCGATCAGGGGCTGGGCGACGAGTCGCCCGCCGACGCACGCACCGTGCTCAGCGCCGACGATGTCGGCCGCGCGCTCACCCGTATTGCCCACGAGATCGTCGAACGCAACCACGGGGCAGCGCACTTGGTCCTCGTCGGCTTGCAGCGCGGCGGTGTCTGGATGGCTGAGGCGCTCGCAGTGCTCCTCGAAGCCATCGACCCTGCGAACCCGGTGCCCGTCGGCACGCTCGATGTCAGCTTCCACCGCGACGACGTCGGCCTGCGACCCATCGTGCCGGGCAGCGTCACCCACATCCCGGTCACGCTCGACGGCCGAACGGTCGTGCTCACCGACGACGTGCTGTTCACCGGCCGCACGGTGCGCGCCGCGCTGGAGGCGTTGAACGACTACGGCCGACCGCGAGCCGTGCAGTTGGCGGTGATGGTCGACCGCGGGCATCGCGAGTTGCCGATCCGACCGGACTTCGTCGGTAAGAACCTTCCCACCAGCCGCGACGAACTGGTTGCCGCTACCAAGGCAGGGGTGACGATCCGATGAAGCACCTGCTGTCCATCGAAGATCTCACCGCCGAACAGATTCATCACCTGTTGGAGCTCACCGATCACATGGTGGAGATCAACAGTCGACCGATTCCGAAGGTGCCGGCGCTGCGTGGCAAGAACGTGGTCAGCCTGTTCTTCGAAGACTCGACCCGCACTCGCACCAGCTTCGACACGGCTGCGAAGAGGCTGGGCGCGGACACGATGAACTTCACGGTGTCCAGCAGCAGCGTCAGCAAGGGCGAGAGCCTGCGCGACACCATCGAGACCATCAGCGCGATGGGTGTCGATGCGTTCGTGGTGCGCCACAAGAGCAGCGGCGCGCCGCAGATGATCACCCGTTGGACGGACGCGAGCATCATCAACGCAGGCGACGGCTGGCACCAGCACCCCACGCAGGCGCTGCTGGATTGCTACACGATTCGTACCAGTCTCAATCGTTGCGACAGTTTCGAGGGCCTGCGCATTGCCGTTGTCGGCGACATCAAGCACAGCCGCGTGGCGCGCAGCGATGTGCAGGCGTTCACTGCACTGGGCGCGCACGTCACTCTGGTGGCGCCACCGACATTGCTGCCGCCGGCGGTGGAGACGTGGCCGGTGGATGTCAGCCACGACCTCGACGCGCTGCTACCAGACCTGGACGTGCTCTACCTGCTGCGCGTGCAGCGCGAGCGGATGGACGACGCGCTGCTGCCGTCGCTGCACGAGTACTCGATGCTCTACGGGCTCACGCCGGCGCGCGCCGAGCGCCTTGCACCGCACGCGCTGGTGATGCACCCGGGGCCGATGAACCGCGGTGTCGAAATGGTCGCCGACCCGGGCGAGCTACCCGGGTCGGTGATCCTCAACCAGGTCACCAACGGCGTTGCCGTGCGGATGGCTGTGTTGTTCTGGCTGCTCGGTTCGGGCAGCGACTTGAATCGAACGGAGATCTCGTGAAGAGCCGCATCGTCATCACCGGCGGCACGCTGTTGGACCAGACCGGCCAACGTGTCGGTGACGTGGCCATCGAGGACGGTCGCATCAGCGCCGTCGGAGCCGATGCGACCGCGGGCGCTTCCGACACCGTGCTCGACGCGACGGGCTGCATCGTGTCGCCCGGGTTCGTCGATCTACATGTCCACCTGCGCGAGCCCGGCAAGGAAGAGGCCGAGACCATCGAGACCGGCAGCCGCGCCGCCGCACTCGGCGGCTTCACCGCGGTCGTCGCGATGCCCAACACCGACCCGGCGCAGGACAGTGTTGCCGTCGTCGACTTCGTGCGCGCCCAGGGTCGTAGGGCCGGTTTGTGCGAGGTGTTGCCGGCCGGGTGCATCACCGTTGGTCGCGCCGGGCAGATGCTGGCGCCGTTCGGCGAATTGGCAGCGGCGGGCGTGCACCTGTTCACCGATGACGGCAACGGCGTGCAAGACGCGCAGCTGATGCGTCGCGCTTTGGAGTACGCGAAGCCGCTGGGCATCGTGCTGGCACAGCACTGCGAGGTTGCGTCGCTCACCAAGGGCGCGGTGATGCACGAGGGCGCGTGCTGCAGTCGGTTGGGCCTTCCCGGTTGGCCGTCGCTGGCCGAGGAGTTGATGGTGTTTCGCGACATCGAGCTGGTGCGACTGACGGGCACGCCGATGCACTTCCTCCACCTGTCAACGGTGCGCAGTGTGCAGCTGGTGCGCGAGGCGAAGGCCGACGGGCTGCCCGTCACCGCCGAGGCTGCGCCGCATCACTTCACGCTCACCGACGAGCAGCTGAATGGGTACGACCCGGTGTTCAAGGTGAATCCACCGCTGCGAACGCGTGCCGACATCGATGCGATCAAGGGCGGCCTCGCCGATGGCACCATCGATGCCATCGCCACCGATCACGCACCACATGCGGCCCACACGAAGGAAGCACCGTTGGACGAGGCGCCTCCCGGCATGTTGGGTCTGGAGACCGCACTGGCCCTGGCGATCACCGAGCTGGACATGCCGCTCGCTGCCGTCGTCGCCGCGCTCAGCTGGCAGCCGGCCGCCATCGCCGGCGTCGCCGATCGTCACGGCCGCCCCGTCGCAGTCGGCGAGCCGGCCAACCTGACGGTCTTCGACCCCACCCAGAAATGGACAGTCGTGCCCGCGCAGCTGGCCAGCAAGAGCCGCAACACCCCCTACGCCGGCCGAGTGGTGAGCGGCAAAGTCCGTCACACCGTGTTCAACGGCACGCCGGTCGTGGTCGACAGCGTCGCCACGCGCTAAACGACTGCGAGGGTTTCGGTGACCTGAGGCGCGGTCGACGCCTCCGATTCGGCTCGTTGTCGTCGGCGGATCCGGAAGCGGATGGCCAGCAGGAACACGTCGGCCACGAGGAACAGGACGATGACGATCAGCAGTGTCGGTCGTTGAGTCGTGGTGCCGATGGCGGTCACCGTCGGGCCAGCACCGGAGGCAGCGACTTCCCACTTCAGGGCGCCGAACGACGGCCCGGGCACCTTGGTGGTGACCACTTGCTGCCACGATCTGCCCGGTGCCAACACGCCGGGGTCGTCGAAGGCGAGCGCGGCCAACTGGTCGTTGCGGCGGCCGACTGAACCGGCCAGCGACACCGCGGCCAGCGGCACCGTCGAGGTGTTCTTCACGGTCACCGTCACCTCGTACGTTGCCGGGCCACCCATGCTGGCGCGAGCGGCGGCGAACAGTCCGGGCGATGCGTTGCGAGCAGCGATGGTGACGGCGAGCGCCCCCTGCTGCCCCGGTGTCTCCACGATGGGTGCGACGGCGTGGCCGAGCAGCGTGATCGGTGCGATGGCGATCTCATCGAATGTTCGGTTGGAGACACGGATCACGCACGGGCACGGCACGGGTGGTGCTGCGACCGGAATCTGGATCACCGTCGAGGTGCCATCGGTGTCCAGCTTGAGACCTTCGCTGGCAAACATGTTGCAATCGACAGAGCCGCGACGAGCCTCGTTGCCACAGACGGAGATGGTGACGTTCATCGACTCGAAGCCATCGATGTTCAGCACGACGCGCTGTCCTGGGTCGATGACCGTGCGATCGAGGGTGACGACCGGGCCGCTGCTGGTGCCCTGCGCGTCGAGGATGGGCGCTGACCACATCGCCAACAGCGTGACACCGAGCAGCACCACCCGAATCGAAAGGTCTCGAATCGACATCACGCTGGTTGATGCTCCCGGTGCGAATCGCTTGCTGACTTGCGATCGTCATCGGCTGCTCCGTAACGGTGGCGGACGTACGCCCGTCGAGCCAACACGGCGAGTAGCAGGAACAGCAACGAGAGCAGCACGGTGAGCGGCGGCACGAATGTGGTGTCGTCGCCGGTGGTCGCGGAGGCACCGGCCGCTGCGCTGTCGGCAGGCTCGACCTTCACGGTCGTGAACGCAACCATCAGCGCAGGAACATCGTCGAGCTTGACGGCCAACTCGACATCCTGGCCAGGGAGCAACTCGACGATGTCGGGCAGCTCAACGGTGCGCTTGCCCAGCCCCAACGGGCCCTCGATCGTCACCGAGGCCGTTCCCGCCAAGCGGACGTTGCCGCGATTCTCGATGCGATAGGTGACGTCTGCCGATCCGCTCAGGGAGTTCAGCGCGTGGTGATAGGTGGTGTCGACGTTGGCGACTGCCAACTCGGGAAACAGGGGACCATTCACTCGCAGATACAGCCGAGTGCCAGTGCGGCGATCGAGCGTGACTGCGCCACCTTCAGGGCCTGTTCCGGTGGATTGGTTCGAAGCCAGGATTGCGCCGGTGTGGTCGCCCGGCGCGGTGCCGGCCGGGACCTTGATCGTGATCGGTAGCGTCACCTGCTTGCCGGGCGGCACGGTGACCATCTCCT
>Ga0105048_10020091_pt1 | contig 10208 bp, 7 predicted proteins | sample MAT05_FD_78382 | JGI IMG/M metagenome (GOLD analysis project Ga0105048, IMG submission 78382) | Freshwater microbial communities from Lake Fryxell liftoff mats and glacier meltwater in Antarctica - MAT-05 | ecosystem: Environmental > Aquatic > Freshwater > Ice > Liftoff microbial mat | place...
CATCGTAAGTTGCTGCAATATGGGTCCATTGTCCCAACGGGGCGGGGGCGGCCGCAATAGTGAAAAAGAAGTGGACGCTGGCGGTTGGCTTCCCGGCGTTCAGTGACAAACCGAAATGCTCAATCGATGAGCCGACTTCGTTACGCGAAATGATTGAATTGACACTAGTTGGATTCGGCACGGCGCCCGTCTTAATCCAACCGGATAAAGTGAAAGAGCCCGTCGTTCCAAGCGAATCAATGGAGCTTGAGCGTTTTACGCGAACCCATGTGTTCTTTGGCGAAAGGTCCAAAGCTGTACCGATCTTTCCAGGAACAACCACACCTGCGACAGAAGGCGAATTGGGCGTTGTGCCTTGAACAATTTCACCCGCGTTGCCGTTGCCAGAATTGTCGGCAACAACTGAACCCTTTACTGCGTTGAATGACCAGTGACCTACCAGGTTACCTACAGGAGGTGGTGGTGGTGGTGGAGTTTGCAGCGAAGAACCTGAAACCGTCGCCGTGCCTTTGAGCATTCCTGCCAAGGCGTTCATGTTCACCTTGAAATTCTTTTGCGAACGCGGGCTAAACGTGACGATTACCCGACAACCGTTGTTGGCAGGTAGCGGCCGTACGCAATCCATCGCGTTTAGGGTTAGGTCCGGATCGGCATTTGTAAACGAAACGTTGATGGGACCTGCAACAGCACCGGAGTTGTTGAGTAGCTTAAAGTCAGTAGAGACTGAAGTACCAACCGTCACCGTACCGAAATCAAAGAACGCGGGGCTAAACAGCAGACCTGTTGAAGGAGGAGGTGGTGGTGGTGGCAAGTTGTCGTCAACAAAGTCCGCGGTGACGTTCGCCTGCGCATTGCGGCGGAGGGTCACCGATACCGGGGTGCTGGCGCCGTTCGTCAGAAATACAGTTTGGGTGTCAGCTACCCAAGAAGGAACTTGGTCTTTGGCGACCTTTGCACAAGGGACCGAAAACGCGTCCATGTCAAAGACAACGCTGCCTGAAGGCAGTCCAGCCAGACTAAAGGTTGACGCTTTTCCAGGCACCACGTCTTGATCGCGGGTAACCGACCGGGTTGTCCCTTTGGCTTTGGCCCTTACGCAAGACACATCCATGGGAACTGAAACCAAAGCGAAAGTCGCTGTCGCCAAAGAGGACGACGCGATCTCAGATTGAGGTTCTGTTCCTCCACCTCCACATGCGTTCAAAAAAGTGCCCGTGCCGAGAGCTGCAACTGTGTACCCAAATTTCAATAAGAACTGTTTCACGTTGAGGATCCTTTGTTAGCGTTACCCCCCCCCTGAGAGGGCTGGCTGCCGGTTGTCGCACAAAAAAATGCATCTTTGTTGCAACTATTCTTACTCGACGCTGAATCGCAGCTGATCATTGGCTGAATTTGGTCAGTAGGACCGCGTTGCGGGCAACTCTTGCGGCGCCCCATAGCGACAACAACCAAAGCCCTGATACAGTCCCTACCCATGCAGATCGCGGCGCAAAAGGTTGTTTCAATCGAGTACACCCTCAAAGACACGGACGGAAAGGTGTTAGACACGTCCGATGGGGGGGAGCCTTTGCATTATTTGCACGGAGCCTCCAACATCGTTGTTGGCCTGGAAAAGGCTCTAGAAGGCAAGAACGAAGGCGACAGCGTCGAAGTTACTGTTCAACCCGACGATGCTTATGGCCAGCGCCAAGAGAACGCCATTCGCAAGATGCCCATCCGCAAGATCGCAGCCGATAGGCGCGCAGTGGTGGGACAGCGCTACCAGGCGATGACCACCGAAGGCCCCCGCATTGTTACGGTGCTTTCCGTAAGCGGCGATTACTGCACGGTTGATGCGAATCACCCCTTGGCTGGGATGGTGCTTAACTTTGCCGTCAAAGTTGTGGGCATCCGCGACGCCTCAGAAGAAGAAATCGCACACGGCCACGTGCACACACCGGGCGGTCACAACCACTAGGCGTCTGGCGTTTCGCCTTCGGGCGCCGCCCGCAACATCGAGATAACAAACGTGGCGCCCGCCTCTGGAGGATTGGGCGCCTGTAGTTCCAACGTGCCGCCGAAGGTCTCAACGATCGACCGGCTGATGGAAAGTCCCAAACCTGTGCCCTTGCCAGGATCTTTGGTTGAAAAGAACGGATCAAAGATGCGCCTGTGCAGTTCCGCAGGAACGCCTGGTCCCGTGTCGCTGATCTTGAGGGCAACTCGATCATCACTTAGCTCTGTCGCTATGGTGATCGTTCCTTCACCAACAATGGCATCTGCCGCGTTTAACAGCAGGTTCACCAACACTTGCTTAAGCCGTTCGGGAGCAGCCACCACCCGCGGCCAGCTACCTGCATCGCCCTCGCCTGCGATCACCACGCTGGCGCTACGCAAACGGCTGCCCATCGGGGAAACGAGATCGCGAGCAGATCTCGCCACCATCAATGGATCGGTGGGCCTCGCTTCATCGCGGCTTGGCCTTGAGTATTCAAGGAGATCCGAAATGGTGCGGTGAATGCGCTGGGTTTCGCTTTTTATGCGGCTTGCGATGTTCAACCGCTCTTCAACACTCAACGTAGCCGCAGCCGGATCTTCTGCATCCACTTTCAGAATATCGGCGTAGCCCAGTATCGCTGCCAATGGGTTGCCAATTTCGTGCGCAACACCTGCCGAAAGTTGTCCGACAGAAGCTAGTTTTTCCGTGCGAATCAGTTGTTCGCGCTGGCTGGCCAACGATGCGGTCATGCGGTTAAACGATGCGGCCAGGCTTTCAATTTCGCGTGGACCCTCCACATGGATCGTGGCATCGGCGCCATCGCTTGTAACCCGCGCCGTGGCTTGCTCTACAACGCGCAACGGTCGAACCACCAACGAGGTGATAAGCAGGTATCCCAAGGCCACCAACAACACCGCGTTGCCCAACGCCAAACCAACCAGCATCGAGCCTGATTTCGCCAGAAATCCGATCATCGGGGGCGGTGCCATTAGCACAACACGCACCATGCCCATCACTTTTTGGCCGCTAAGAACCGGCGCGTAAGCAAGCAGCTCGGTATCACCGGAACCGCCCGTGCGGTAGTTCAGGATTGAAGGAACACCGGCCAAGGAGGCCAATGCCACCGGTGGATCCACATCCGCGGGATCGCGCAACGGCCGAGAGGCGACCACCCGATTGTTCGCGTCCATAACCGAAACCTCTACCAAGCCGCTGGCTTCCAGTAGCTGGCTGAGAATGGGAGCGATGCGAGAAAGCGTAACGACTGAGCTTAATTTCTCTGCTGGCGCTTGAGCGGCCGATATTGCGGAGGCAGCTGCGGCAGCAATGGCGGTGGCGGTGGCCTCGCGCTGCAAGCGCAAACCATCAGCCGCAGCCCACAACGATAGAGCCCCTGTAGAAATAACCGCAAAAAGCGCCACCACCGCCAGCCCCAACAAAACCTGAATTCGCAACCCTAGCGAAGGGCGCCGAACCGGAGGCAATTGTATTGAGGTTTGGGTGCGTTCAACCCGGGCAGGCGATGAGGGCGCCATACGCGGATGCTAGCGACTGGTGCGGGCGGTTTCAGCAGGGCAAGCCCCACCTTGCATGCCTCGGGCTTTTTCGCACAGGCCGAACAGTTCATGCCGGTGGTTAACGATAGAAAACCCCTGCCGCTTGGCGATCTTCTCCTGAAGGGCCTCGATTTCGTCATTCTCGAACTCGACGATGTAGCCACACTCTTTGCAAATGATGTGGTCGTGGTGTTCGCCATCCACCGCTAGTTCGTAAAGGGTTTGGCCCGAACCGAACTGCCGTGACGCGGCAAGCCCAGCTTCCTCTAGAAGCTTTACGGTACGGTACACAGTGGCCAGGCCTACGCCAGGGTTCTTCTCGCGGGCGCGGGCAAGCAGATCTTCCAGGCCCACGTGCCCCGAAGACTCTAAAAACGCGTCTACTATTGCCTCGCGCTGGAGGGTCGTTTTGAGCCCTTTGCGCCGCAGGTAGTTGCGCCATGGGTCTTTAATTGCGTCTTCGGTCTGTTTTCCGCCCACGAAAGCCTCACGGCAGCTTGTTGTTCACCTACGCCCGTTCGCCCTCACCCCGTCAACGGAGCCAAACGCGAAGGAAGACTTACAATCATTACCAGGGGATTGGAAGCAATCAAGCGCCCTGCCCGGTCTGGCGAAAACGACGCGCAGCAAAAACGTGCTTCCCGCGCCCCGAAAGTGGTTTTTGATGATATAGAAGGCGCAAGTTCACATGGGCCTACTGGACATATTCAAGTCCAAAGATGAGCGTACCGAGAGGTCGCGGGAGAAAAACATCTCTCGCGCACTGAACAAGCACGCGCAATCCCCGGATCGCCTCAGAGCATTGGAAATCCTTCTGCAAGACGGATCGGAGGAAGCCTTATTCGGCATGATGCGCCGGTTTGGCTTTCAATACGATAAATCCATCGAGGACGAGTTTGAAAAGGAATGGGTCTGCGATGGCCTGGTTAGCAAAGGCGCAAAGGCCTTGCCTGCCGTACGCAGGTACCTGAAAAGTGCTAATTCGGTGTCTTGGCCACTGCGGGTGCTAGACAAAATAGCCGCTTCCAAGGACGAGGAGCTTGAGGTCTTGCAAGAAGTGCTGGCCCGGCACGAGCCTGGCTACGAGCGCGACCCAACCAAGAAGATCCAGGTGTTAACGCACTTGGGACACTTGGACAACGCCGGTATTTCGGCCTTGGTGGCGCCTTACCTTCAAGACATGGACGAAGGTGTGCGGTTCACGGCGGCCGAAACCCTGTTGAAGCACAAAGACCAGTCGGCCAGCGCGGCTGCTTTGTTGGCGCAATTTGTTGCCGACACGGAAGAAAGCCTGCGGCTGCGTCTGCGCATTGCCGACGGATTTGTAGAATGCAAGTGGCCCGTGGGCGAGCTCCGCGAGGCCGTAGAAAAGAAACTCCCGGACGCCTACAAGCTGGACAAAGCCGGTCTCTTTCAAAAGAAGTAACTGCCCTGCGGAACCCATTCGATGCCAAAGCGAACTGACATCAAGACCGTCCTCCTTATCGGCTCAGGCCCCATTGTTATCGGGCAAGCCTGCGAATTTGATTACTCGGGCACACAAGGTGCCAAAGCCCTGCGCGAAGAGGGCTACCGGGTGGTTCTAGTGAACTCGAACCCAGCCACGATCATGACCGATCCTGAGGTCGCCGATCGCACGTACATCGAACCGCTGACGGTTGAGATTCTAACGAAGATCATTGAACGCGAACGCCCCGACGCCTTGTTGCCAACCTTGGGTGGCCAGACGGCTTTGAACTTGGCCATGGCTCTGGCCAAAGAAGGTGTGCTCGAAAAGTACGGCGTGCAGCTGATTGGCGCACAAATAGGTCCCATTGAAAAAGCCGAGAACCGCGACTTGTTCAAGCAAGCGATGTTCAAGATCGGTTTGCACGTGCCACGATCGGGCACAGCGCACACGCTTGAAGAGGCACGCGTCATTCAAAAGCAAATCGCCGAAGAAACGGGCGAAGGCTTTCCTCTGATCCTGCGCCCTTCGTTCACCATGGGTGGATCGGGTGCAGCCATCGTGTGGAACGCGGAAGAGTTCGATTCGAAGATGCTTTGGGGCTTGCAAGAAAGCCCTCGCTCGGAAGTCTTGGTCGAGCAGTCGGTGTTGGGGTGGAAAGAGTACGAGATGGAGATCATGCGTGATTGCAACGACAACGCGGTGATCATCTGCAGCATCGAGAATCTTGATCCGATGGGCGTTCACACGGGCGATTCGATCACCGTCGCGCCCGCGATGACACTGACCGACAAAGAATACCAAGCGATGCGTGACGCCTCTATAGCGGTTATCCGTGAGATCGGCGTTGAAACAGGCGGCTCGAACATCCAGTTCGCCATGAACCCGCGCACCGGTGACGTGATCGTCATTGAAATGAACCCCCGCGTTTCGCGCAGCTCTGCTTTGGCCTCAAAGGCCACGGGTTACCCCATTGCAAAGATCGCCGCCAAATTGGCGGTGGGTTATACGCTGGACGAAATCACCAACGACATCACCCGCGAAACGCCCGCGTGTTTCGAGCCAACAATCGATTACGTGATCACCAAGGTGCCACGTTTCGCGTTCGAGAAGTTCCCCGGCGCCGACACAACTCTTGGGCCACAGATGAAATCTGTGGGTGAGGTTATGGCCATTGGCCGTACGTTCAAAGAGTCGCTGGGCAAGGCCCTGCGATCACTTGAGATTGGTCGTTGGGGTTTTGACTTCCCCAAAGAGAACGACGGCACCTATACGCTTGACGAGCTTAAGCGCAGCATCACGATCACGGGCCCTGATCGCTTGTGGCAAGTAGGAGAGGCCATCCGGCTGGGCCTTACCGTCGCCGAAGGTCACCAACTTACGGCCATTGATCCCTGGTTTTTGACGCAAATAACGGAAATTATTGCAGAAGAAGAATCGGTGCGCGCGCAAGGCGCAGGGTTGCTGAACAACGCGGCGGCATTGTTGCGCGCCAAGCAGTTGGGATTGGCCGATCGCCGGTTGTCTTCGCTCACAAAAACCAGCGAAGAAGACGTCCGTCAGGCACGCATACGCCACAACGTGTTGCCAACCTACAAGCGCGTCGATACCTGCGCCGCCGAGTTCGAGGCACACACCCCTTACCTATATTCAACCTACGAGACCGGCGCGATGGTAGCCGACGACATTGGTACGGCGCCCGAGAACGAAGCGCAGCCTACAAAGAAGCGTAAGGTCGCTATTTTGGGCGGTGGACCCAACCGCATTGGTCAAGGAATCGAATTCGACTACTGCTGTGTGCACGCGGTTCAAGCGTTGCGCGCCGAGGGTTGCGAAACGATCATGATCAACTGCAACCCTGAAACGGTTTCTACCGATTACGACACAGCAGATCGTTTGTATTTCGAGCCGTTGACCCGTGAAGATGTGCTTGAGATCCTGCGAGTTGAACAACCCGAAGGCGTTATCGTTCAGTTCGGCGGCCAAACCCCATTGCGCTTGGCCGTTCCCCTGCAAAACGCAGGTATCAAGCTGCTTGGCACCAGCGCTGATGCGATTGATCGCGCGGAAGATCGCCAAAGGTTCGGTGAGTTGGTTGAGAAACTCGGCCTTAAATCGCCGAAGTGGGGAACAGCGCACGGCTTAGCTGAAGCACGCGTGATTGCTGATCGCATTGGTTACCCCGTGATGGTGCGCCCTTCGTATGTGTTGGGTGGCCGCGCGATGGAAGTTGTTTACGACAGTTCGGGGCTTGAGCACTTCGTGGGTCGTGCCATGGAAGCTTCCCGCCGCGAATCCCTTGCCAGCGGTCCGGGCGGCGATGAAAACGCTCCCATCCTCGTTGATCAATTCTTGGACGACGCCATTGAATTAGATGTCGACGTGGTGGCCGATGGCCATCAGGCGATCATCGGCGGTGTGATGGAGCACATCGAAGAAGCGGGCATTCACTCGGGAGATTCCGCCTGTGCGTTGCCTCCGTATTCTTTGCCTGCGGACGTTATCGATGAAGTGAAACGTCAAGCCCGCGCGCTTGCGCAAGAGCTGGGCGTGTTAGGCCTCATGAACGTGCAGTTCGCTGTACCTCGCGACACCAAGGATGTTTATATTCTTGAAGTGAACCCTCGCGCCTCGCGAACTGTTCCCTTCGTGTCGAAGGTCACGGGCGTTCCTTTGGCAAAGATTGCTGCAAAAATAGCCATCGGCCTCACGCTTGAGCAAATGGGCGTCAAGGAAGTCACGCCGAACCACGTTGCGGTCAAAGAAGCAGTGTTCCCTTTTGCAAAGTTTCCGGGCGTCGATACCTTGCTGGGACCCGAGATGCGTTCCACAGGCGAAGTCATGGGCATCGACACCACCTTCGAGATGGCCTTTGGCAAAAGCCAAATCGCTGCCAACACCCGGTTGCCCTTCAATCAAAAAGGCACGGTGTTCATCTCTGTGCACGATCGCGACAAGCCTTCGGCCGTCAAAGTGGCTGGCCAATTGATTGCGATGGGTTACTCCATCGTTTCAACAGGCGGCACCTGGGAATTTCTGAAGAACAATGGTGTTGTGGCGGAGCGGGTGAACAAGGTTCGCGAAGGCCGTCCTCACTCGGTAGATAAGATGCTTGATGGCGCGATTCACATGGTCATCAACACAACCCAAGGCGCTGAGGCGATTCGCGATTCCTTCGCAATTCGTCGCACTGCCTTGGTCCGAGGCCTGCCATACTACACAACGATGTCGGCCGCGCGTGCGGCCGTGGGTGCCCTTGCCAAGATGCGGGACGGGGGAATGACGGTGTGTTCTTTGCAGGAGTACCAGGACAATGGGTGATCGATTTCCAATGACACCAAAGGGCCAACGGGCTCTGCGGGATGAACTAAAGCACCTTCGAGAAATTGATCGTCCGAAGAACGTGCTCGACATAGAAGAAGCGCGCGCGCACGGGGACTTGCGCGAAAATGCGGAATACCATGCTGCGAAGGAAAAACAGGGGTTTATCGAAACTCGACTGCGCGAACTCGAGGCCGTCATAGCGCAGTCCGAAGTGATCGATCCCGCCAAGCTTTCGGGTACCAAGGTGGTGTTTGGCGCCACCGTCAGGTTGATGGATCCAAACACTGAAGAAGAGGTCACCTACACCATTGTGGGCGATTACGAATCTGACATTAAGCTGGGTAAAATTGCCATCTCAGCACCGTTGGCCCGCGTGCTGATTGGCAAAGAAGAAGGCGACACCGTGTTGCTTAAAACGGGAAAAGGTGGCCGCGAGTACGAAGTGAAGCAGGTTTTGTTTATCCCGCAGGAGTAACTGCGCGGCGACGCCGAGGCAACCATTGCAGAACCACAGCCGAAAAATCGCCTGGACCAGCGCCATCACGCATGGCCTGGTGCACGCGGCGGTTCTGTTGTTGCCACCGTTGTTAACAGATCTACGAACCGAGTTTAGTGTTTCACTTTTGGCGATCGTAGGGATCGCCAATTTAATGCAATTGGCGTTTGGTTTGGCGGCTGTGCCGGCTGGTCGTTTGGCTGACCGTTACGGATCGCGCAGCATGTTGTTGTTTGCGGCCGGTGGGTGCACGGCTTCCCTGGTGGCCGTTGCACTGGCGCCGTCGTTCTGGGTGCTGTCGCTAGCGCTGGTTTCACTCGGAGTTTCGGCTGGCATATATCACCCGAGTGGCTTGTCTTTGCTTTCGCGAGGCGTCTCGTCGCATGAACAGGGTCGGGTGATCGGGATTCATGGAGTGGGCGGGAACGTGGGCGCCGCCGTGGCTCCCGCTTGGTCCGCTTTGTTCGCCATGCAATTCGGTTGGCGTTACGGATTTGCCGCTGCCGCCGTTTTGTCCTTCGGTTGTTGGGTGTTAACGCTGACGTTGCCGAACGTGAAAGCTGCGCCCCTTGAAGCAAAAGCCCATCAACATGGCCGAGGCCCAGCTTCCCTTAGAGAACTTGTCGCTTCACTACGCGAACTGTGGAAATCGAAACCGCTGCGCTGGCTTTTGGTGTCAACCACGGCAGGCGGCTTTGTGTACCAGGGAGTGATCACGTTCTTACCCATGCACTTGGCTGACAGCGCGGGTGGTATTTTGAACGCTTCGTTCTTGATGTCGTTGGTGTTGATTGCCGGCATTGTTGCGCAACGGTTTGGGGGCGAGCTTGCCGACAGGTTGCCTCGTGAGCGCTTGTTCTTGGCCGAGATGGCGTTGTTCGCCCCAGTGATGCTGCTTCTGGGGCTAAGTTCAGGTGTTGGCCTCATCGCGTTGGCGCTGTCTGCAGGATTCCTGTGGTACATGTCCCAACCACTTTCGATCGCGATGGCCGCGGCTTACGCCAATAGCCGCGATCACGGGTTGGTGTTCGGCTTGCAGTTTGCGGCCGCGTTCGGCATTGGCTCTTTCGCATCCACCATCGGAGGATTGTTGGTGGTGCGCGGTGGAACCTCGTTGGCATTCCTTGGGTTTGGCGCGGTGGCGTTGGTGCAGCTGGGTGCGGCCTTGGTGTTGGCGCAAAGCGCCCGCCGCTCAACAGTCGGCGCTTCGGTTCCTGCGGTTCACTGAACCGCTCCTGGCGGCAAGCCCCCAGACGGAGCCGCCAACAAAGCCAAGGTATGTTGCAGAGCAACGACAAGAGCAGCGACCATCATGATCCCAACGAGCACCGCGGCGCCCGTTACCCATTTCGGCGTCGGAACCGATTTTCCTTGGTTGAGCGCCCCTTGGCTTTGTTCCCCCGAAGC
>Ga0105048_10020092_pt1 | contig 10207 bp, 11 predicted proteins | sample MAT05_FD_78382 | JGI IMG/M metagenome (GOLD analysis project Ga0105048, IMG submission 78382) | Freshwater microbial communities from Lake Fryxell liftoff mats and glacier meltwater in Antarctica - MAT-05 | ecosystem: Environmental > Aquatic > Freshwater > Ice > Liftoff microbial mat | place...
AATGAGATAGAGTGTCCGCGCCATGGTGCCCGATTCGATGTCACCAGCGGTCGTGCGACGTGTATGCCGGCTATCGTTCCGGTCAAGGTCTATCCCGTCCGCATTGAGGGCGGCGAGATCCAGATTCAGGTTGACTAACGGGCGCAGGTGGGCGACCTGTGTGCCCTGTGCAGGTAAAGGCTGAGTACTATGAGTAGCACTCCCGCTCGGGATGGTGCGGGCAACAACCCGCTTGATGTGGCTGCTATCCGTGAGGACTTCCCGATCCTCAAACGTATGGTTCGCGACAAGCCGTTGATCTACCTCGACAACGCGGCCACGTCCCAGAAGCCGCGACAGGTGGTCCAGGCGCTCGTGGACTATTACGAGCAGTCGAACGCGAACATCCACCGGGGCATTCATACGCTGGCCGAAGAAGCGACAGAGTTGTACGAGTCGTCGCGCGCCCGCACCGCCAAGTTTATCGGTGCGAGTGGCCCAGACGAGGTGGTGTTCACCCGCAACACTACCGAGTCGCTGAACCTTGTGGCCTGCACCTGGGCCGCCGAACACATCGGCGCGGGCGACGAGATCGTCATCACGACGATGGAGCATCACTCCAACATCGTGCCCTGGCAGTGGCTGGTGCAGCGGCAGGGGGCCGTCCTCAAGTTTATTGAGGTGGGCGAGAACGGCCAGATCGACCTTGCCGACGTTGAGCGGTTGGTGACGCCGCGCACCAAGCTGGTGTCGATGATGCACATGTCGAACGTGCTGGGCACCATCAACCCGGTCAAGGAAGTGGCGAAGATCGCCCATGGCAACGGCGCGCTGATGCTCGTGGACGGCGCGCAGAGCGTCCCGCACATGCCGGTCGACGTGAAAGATCTGGACTGCGACTTCCTGGCATTCTCATCGCACAAGATGCTCGGGCCAACCGGCATCGGCGTGCTCTGGGGCCGGCGCGAGTTACTGCTTGGCATGCGCCCATTCCTGGGCGGCGGCGAGATGATCGACATTGTGGAGCGGCAGACCTCGACCTACAACGAACTTCCCTGGAAGTTCGAGGCTGGCACGCCGAACATCGGCGACGTGATCGCCTTTGGTGCGGCGGTAGACTACCTCTCGGCGCTCGGCATGGACCGCATCCGCGAGCATGAAGTCGAGATCACGGCGTACGCGCTAGAGAAGATCGGCGGTATCCCCGGCGTCAGGATCCTCGGGCCGAAGGACGCGCATGACCGCGGCGGTGTGGTTGCCTTCACGATGGACGACGTGCACCCGCACGACCTGGGACAGATCGTGGACTATGAGGGCGTTGCGATCCGCGCCGGGCAGCACTGCTGTCAAGTGTTGTCCACGTCGATTGGCGTGCCGTCGAGCGCGCGCGCCAGCTTTTACATTTACAACACGAACGAGGAAGTTGACGCGCTGGTGGTTGCTCTTGAGGGGGCGCGTGCCATGTTCGCCGGCGAGGAGGTGGCCGCTGTTGTCGCTCGATGACCTATACAAAGAGGTGATCCTCGATCACTACCAGCACCCGCGCAATCGCGGCGTGCTGGAAGACCCGGACGTAGCGACGCGCGGGCACAACCCGCTCTGCGGTGACGAGATTCTCTTGGCGGTCAAGATGGACGGCGATGTCATCAAGGACATCGCGTTTGGCGGGCGCGGCTGTTCGATCAGTCAGGCGTCGGCGTCGATGATGACCGAGAGCGTGAAAGGGCAACCCATCACGGAGGCGTCCACGTTGGCTGGCGGCTTCAAGGAGTTGATGTCGGGCAGCGGCTCGACTGACGGACTGGGCGGCAATGAAGACCTGGAATCGCTTCAGGGCGTCAAGAAGTTCCCGGTCCGCGTAAAGTGCGCACTGCTCCCCTGGACGGCGCTGCTCGAGATCATTGGGATCTGGGAGAACGCGCCGGGCCACGCCGCGAAGGCGTCGTAGAGCCGCGCCCCTGCCCGTCTGCCTCTGGCCAAGAGGGGCAGACGATGTATCGGCTGGCGGGTCAGCGGAAGGTGATCCGTAGGCCATCCAGACCCAATCCGGCAAACTCAGTGCTCCAGGTGTCGCCCGGCTGGATCGGCAGCGCAGCCGTGAGCGTCCCGGTCGTGACCAGTTCGCCCGCCTGGACCGCCTCGAACTGCGGCTGCTCCTTCAGGACCGACTGCAGGTGCGCGAATGCCAGCAGCGGCGAATCCAACACGTTCGCGCCACCGCCCCGCGCTTGAAGCTCGCCGTTCTTCGACAGGGCGATAGTGAAGCGGCGCAGAATGGCGATCAACTCGGCCGGGTCGCCAAGCTCGCTGACCGGCTTCGGTGGGCCGACGACCAGCGCGCCGTGCAAGCCGAAGTCTGCCGCCGTGTCCGGGGCAACGAACTTCCAGCCCGGGAAGTGGCTCTGTACGATCTCGACGCTGTGGGCGATCCAGTCGATGCAGGCCAGGATGTCGGCCTCAGTCTCGGCACCGGCCGGCGACTCCTTGAAGTGCAACGTGATTTCTGGCTCGATGCGCGGCTCGGCCAGTTGCCCGATGCTCAGGCTTCCGCTCGGCCCGTCGAAGATCGTCACGGTGGTGTCGTAGACGTGCGCCCACATCGGCGTGTAGACGCCGTACTCCTCCCAGATCGTACGGTTCGTGAACCCGATCTTTCGGCCAATGGTGCGCTCGCCACGGGCGCGCCGACGGCGCAACAACTCCGCGCCGACGAGATACGCTGTCACGTTGTCAAAGGCAGGATCACGGGTCGTGAAGGGGACAAGTTGCGTGTTCTGATCGAGCGCGTTCAGCAACTCGGTCGCCAGATCATCAATGGACGGACTCAGTGACACTGTATGCTCCGCATCGAGAGTATCGTCAAGCGTGGGTGGTCGAATAGTACCGACCCCACGGCTGACGGTGTTGGTCGGGCATGCTACCGTGTGCAGCGTGCAGACGAGCGGTCTGCCTGACTGAAGACGACCCCACCAGAGCAGGGAGCCGCCAGTGAAGACGCTCTTGCTGACCAACGAGTACCCGCCTAATGTGTATGGCGGCGCGGGCGTGCACGTCGAGTTCCTGAGCCGCGAACTGGCGAAGTTAATCGACGTGGAAGTGCGGTCGTTTGGCGACCAGCAGATAGATGATGGCCGCCTCCAGGTGCGCGGCTACGCAATGGACGACGGTGGCTTCACCGCGCCGAAGAACCTCACCCCAGTATTCGGGGCGTTCGCGCGCAACGTCGCAATGGCCGCCACGAATGTCGATGCCGACGTGGTGCACTGTCACACCTGGTACAGCCACCTCGGCGGCATAAGCGTGAAGCAGGCGTACGGCATCCCGCTGTTACTGACAACGCACTCATTGGAGCCGTTGCGCCCCTGGAAGCGAGAACAGCTCGGCGGTGGCTACGATGCCTCGGCCTGGGTCGAGCGCACCGCCATTGAGATGGCCGACGCGGTCATCGCCGTGTCTGAAGGGACGCGGAACGATGTCCTGAACTTGTTCAACGTCGAGCCCGAGCGCGTCCACATCATCCACAACGGCATCGACCTGGACCTGTACCGGTCAACGGCGTCGATGACGGCCGTCGAGCGATACGGCATCGACTCGACACGCCCGTTCGTGCTGTTCGTCGGGCGGATCACGCGCCAGAAGGGCATTGTGCACCTGGCGCGGGCCATCCCCGAGATCGACCCGAACGTCCAGGTCGTGTTGTGCGCTGGGGCACCCGACACGCCGGAGATCGCCGCCGAGATGGAAGCCGCCGTTGCGGTGGCGCAGGCAGCGCGGCCCGGCGTCATCTGGATTCAGGAGATGGTGCCGCGCGACCTCGTGATCGAGTTGTACTCGCAGGCGGCAGTCTTCTGCTGCCCGTCCGTCTACGAGCCGTTCGGCATCATCAACCTCGAGGCGATGGCCTGCGCGACGCCAGTCGTGGCGACGGGGACCGGCGGCATCCTCGAAGTGGTGGTAGACGGCGAGACAGGCGTGCTGGTGCCGATTGAGCAGGGCAGCGGCGCGTCGTTCGAGCCGGCCAACCCCGAACAGTTCAGCCATGACCTCGCCGCTGCGCTCAACCGCGTCCTGGCCGACAGCGACCTGCGCGAACGGATGGGTGCCGCCGGCCGCCGGCGGGTCGAAGAGCGGTTCTCCTGGGGAGCCATCGCCGCCGAGACGGTTGCCCTGTACGAGCGCCTGACCAGCAGCCGCTAGATCGGGTGCTACCGACCGGATGTGGTAGCTCAGTCTTCGACACATCATGTCATCCCTCGCCGTCAACTTCGAGGGAGGTATCCGTGCCTCTGGGGAACATCAGAACGGCGGGGGGTGAGCGCAGACTAGCCGGCCGAGCGCGGCACCAGTGAGAAGTGCGTGTGTAGCGCCTTGAGCGCGCCATCACGCCGTTGCAGGATGACCGTCGCGCGGCCAGGCCGACTGTAGGTGCTGCCGTCGGGGTTGCCGCCCTCGGAGTCCCAGCGACAGATACCCCACAGCAAGTTGCCGTCTGCGCCGTACCGTAGCGATTCCAGGTCGAAGGTGAAGCCGCTGATGTTCGGCCAGATCTGCTGCCACTGGCCGGGCACGAGCGCATCCAGGCCGTCCAGCATCGCGCCAAACGTGCCGAAGCTGACCGCCTCTTCCGCGAAGATCGGCCGAGCGCCGTCGTAGTCCACGGCGCGCACGCACCGTTCAAGGTGGCGGAACCAGCCCGCCACCTCGTCACGGAGCGCGTCGCCTGCCGGTGCGTTCATCAGCCTGACTGGCTACCGATCAGCCTTCGTTGATCGTCACCGACTCGATCTTCGGCGGGTCCAGTGGTGACGAGTTCTCGCCGCTCGGACTCCTGCGTACAGACACGCCAGCTACTTTGTCCAGCGACTCGATGTCGCCAGTCACCCGGCCGAAGATGGTGTAATTCTTCGGCAGCCGCTCGGCACCAGGGCCGTGGCAGATGAAGAACTGGCTGCCCTGGGTGTTCGGGCCGGCGTTCGCCATCGCGAGCGTGCCCTTGGTGTAGCCATGCGAGCCAGCCAGTTCGTCGGCAAACTTGTAGCCAGGACCGCCCATCCCGGTGCCAGTCGGGTCGCCGGTCTGCACCATAAAGCCATCAATAATTCGGTGAAAAATCACCCCGTTGTAGAACCCTTCCTTCGCCAGGAAGACGAAGTTGTTGACGGTGTTCGGGGCGTCCTTCGCGAACAACTCGGCGGTCATCTCGCCGAGGCTGGTCTTGATGGTCGCGGTGTACGTCTTGCTGGCGTCGATACTCATAGCGGGGGGAGACCCCCACTGCTTACCAGTTGCCACAGGTTTGGCTCCTTCCTTCGAGGCGGCGGCAGGTCCTGCCGCCGCCGGTGATGGCTTCGATGCCGCGACCGGCTTCGATTCGGCCGGTTTCTGCTCGGCGGGCTTCGCACCGGACGATTGCTCATTCGGAGACTTGGCGGCCGGTGCTGGCGACGCCTGTCCGCAGGCGGTCGCCAGTGCGCTCAGGGCTACCACGGCCGGTGCCGCCAGGAGAAGGCGACGCCGCCCAGGCTGTGCGGGCTGCCCCGCCGCTGCATCTGATTGTCGCTCACCCAGCACGGCGCACCGCCTCCAGTACCGCTTCTAGCATTTTGGCCTCCGACAGCGAGCCGACAAACTGAAGCCGGTCGTTGATGACCGTCTTCGGCACGGTTCGTACCCCGTACTGCTCACTGAGATCGTGAAACTCGTTCGCCTCGATCACTTCCGCCAGAATCAGCGGGTTCTCCATCGCAAACTGGTGCGCGATGCGGGCCGCTGGCGGGCAGTATGGACAATTGGGCGTCACGAACACCTGGACGTGGACGGGGACATTCACCGCGCGCACGGCGTCACGGGTTGCCTGCTTCAGCGACGTGCCGCCGCGCGATATGTCCACGATGTCGGCCACAAGCGTCGAGAACTCGTAGCCGTTCGGCTGCCCCAGAAACCGCACGGTAGATGCACCTTCGAGCATCGCCCAGGCGCTGCGCGGATCCTCAGCCACGAGCGCGCCGCAGTCGGCATCGTCGCCAGACGGTGTCAGAGCGGCGTCTGCGGACAATGTCCGGCGGATAATCACAGTTGGCACGGCTCGCACGTTGTACTCAGTAGCACGTGCCGGATCAAGCCCGACATCGTGGGTTATCACCCGGAGCCGCTCCGACAGCGACGCGAGATCCTCAAGCAGTTCGCGGGTCTCGTCACCGGTCGGGCGCTCACTCGTGCCGTGCGTGGACTGAGCCGAAGCCTGGGTGAAGAGGAGCAGTTCCACATTGGCCACCAGCTCTCTGGCGAGCACGTCGCTGACGGTCTGCCGGTCTTTCTGAGCGATAGTCGTCATCTGGACCTGCTCGCGCGAGAGGATGACTGGCAGGGAACCGTGTAGGGTCCGATGCGTTGAAGATCTTAGCACCCGGCTTTGAGCCCCTGGTACACTATAGCTACCGCTGGAGCACAGGTTCGGCTCCCGTCGGGGGACGAAATCCGGAACTGAAGGTGGTGCAATGCCTCCGAGTGACCAGAACAAAGAGTCCCTGCTGGGCCTCGCCCAGGGCGGCATGAGCAGCAGCAGCCTGAAGTCGTACTCTCCGACTCAGCTGTTCTTTCTTATGCGGCTGTCGTATCTTCAGCGGCAACGGCGTGAGTGCGTCAATGTCCTGGACAACGGGGATTGGCGAATGCGGCTCTTGAATAAGGCGCTCTACTCTACGTATCAGGACTGCCTCTCGGCTGGAGTGACCAGCGAGGCCAAGTTGTTGCTCGGGCAGCACTCTCCCGCCAACTAATTTCCGCGTCAGCCGGGCGACCCTCAATGGCGAGGTGCCTGCCTGACCGAACGGTGTTCGTGCCCTTGCCTGAATCTGGCATCACCGCGCGCCTGCTCACATTTGACGGCTGGGTGCTTCTCGCCTACGAACTCGGGCTACCGCTCGTGCGGGCTATTCTGGTTGCCCTCGGCACCTGGATCGCCGCCCGAGTCGCCAGATCGTCCTTCAACCTTGCTGCACGTCGGGCTGATACGCACGCGCGCGTCCTGGCCGGTCGCGTGATCTCCATTGTGATTATCGGCGTCGGCGTCGCCACGATCCTCGACACCATTGGCGTGCCGCTCACCACGTTCGTCACCGTGCTTGGCGTCGCCGGCCTCGGTATCTCGCTGGCGATGCAGGACATCCTCAAGAGTTTCGTAGCCGGAACCTACCTGCTCTTTGAACGGCCGTTCAGGATCGGTGACGAGATCTCGCTGAAGGCCCAGCGCGGCATCGTGGAGAATATCGGCGTCCGGACCACGCTGCTCCGCAACGCCGACAATGTCCAGATCATCATTCCCAATGCGATGGTCTTCGCGGAGATGGTGGCGAACCGAACCAACGAGCGGAAGCCTGCGCCAGTTGAGGCCGTCGATTCTTCGTCGGGCGATGCGTCCGCTGAGGCTGCCGCGACGACGGCCGCAGCGGCGAGCGTCCCGCATAGTATTGCACCAGTGCCGATTTCCGCGCCCGGTGTAGCACCGGCCTCCAGCCCTCCTGGCCGTTAGGCCTGCTTCTGGCCCTGCCCCGCCCTCCGGGCACTTGATCGGGTATAGTGCGTCCGCGCCTGCCGAGGCTCCGCCGCAGCTACCGTTTAGCGGAGCGTCGCGTCTGGGCGGCCGTAGTACGAGACCCTGTCGAGCGTGCCCATGGTGAACCAGACCGCAAGCGCCGCCCCAGCCACAGTCGGCCGGTCTCTTGACGAGCCGACGCGGCGGCGACCAACGTCGTTATCCGTCGTCATCCCTGCACTTAACGAGGAGAACGGGATCGACGCCATCCTTCAGCGCGTCCTCGCCCAGCGTGAGGGGTTGGCCGATGTCGGCATCACCACACTCGAAGTCATCGTGGTTGACGATGGCTCGGAGGACAAGACGGCCGACCGCATCCGTGCGTATGCGGACGTTCGCCTGATGCAGCACCCCGTCAATCGTGGGTATGGTGCCGCCCTCAAGACCGGGTTCAACGCGGCCACCGGTGACCTGTTGGCGTTCCTGGACGCTGACGGCACCTACCCGCCCGAGCATTTTCCAGCCCTCGCCAGTGCCATCGAGGAGCACAACGCCGACCTCATCATCGGGTCGCGGATGCTCAGCGGCGAGAGCGAGATGCCCCTGGTGCGACGCGTCGGCAACACGATCTTTGCTGCCCTGCTGAGCATCGTCGGTTCGCGCAAGATCTCCGATAGTGCTAGCGGCATGCGGGTCTTCCGCCGCGAGTCCCTGTCGATCCTTTACCCGCTGCCTGACGGCCTGGACTTCACGCCGGCGATGAGCACCCGTGCGGTGTACGAGGGCCTCAAGATGGTTGAGGTGCCGATTCCGTATAAGGAGCGCGTCGGGCGGTCGAAGCTCAACCCGTTGAAGGACGGCATCCGCTTCTTGCGTTCGATCCTCTGGACGGCGCTGCTCTACGACCCGCAGCGATTCTTCGGGACGCTCGGCATCATCTTCCTGGCGCTGGCCGTGGTCCTCGCGCTTGGTCCCAGCATCTACTACCTACAAAATCGCCACCTGCAAGAGGACATGATCTACCGCCTGTTCGCGGTGCTGATCCTCAGTGTGGCCGGGGTCAACGTGCTGGCGTTCGGCGTCACCTGTCAGGCGATCCTCGGGCTGTTGCCGGCCCGCCGCCTCGCGACGCCCACGGTACCAGGCCTCTGGCGTGTGCGTCTCGCCGGCGTCGGCGTGCTGATGGTGCTGGCTGGCATCGGGCTGATGACGCCGGCCGCCTTCGAGTGGCTGGCGACGCGACAGATCTCGTCGCACTGGTCGTACTTCGCGGCCGGCGGCACGCTGATCTTGATGGGTCTCGGGCTGACGACGTGGTTCGTGCTGCTGATGATCCTGCAAGAGTTGACGACACGCGACGCCCGCGCCCGCCGCGACCTCAGCGCCTGACTGGTTGACTCGGTGGCCCGGCCCGAATACGGGCTGGGCCGCGCGCCGGTCTGCGGCCGTGCGGAGCCAGCCGCTAGAGGCCGACCACCACGTCCGCTGTCAGGTTCCGCAGCGCCTTGATCATGCTCATGGCGGTCAGGCGGCCGGTCTTCGGGTTCTCGGTCGGGACGTTCTGCAAGATCACCCGCAGTTCGCCGAACTCGCCGCGCACCTCGATCTCGTGCGTGTTGCGGAGGACCGTCGGATCAGCGATCACCCGGACCGTCGTCTTGTCCAGGCCCAGGCCGGCCAGGCTGACCGCCGCCGCCACGTTGACGTTCTCGGGGAAGCGTAGCGCCGCCTCGCGGGCTGGCCCCTCGTAGAGGACGCGCGGCACGCCGGCCGCCACGGCTGCCTCGATCTCATCTGGGGGCAACAGGCCTGCTGGCGGCTTCCTCACCGAGTGCGTCACTGAATGCAGCCCGCCGACCGCGCCGGCCGCGATGGCATCCAGCCCCGCGATTGCGCCGGTCGCGAGGTATACGCGTTGGCCGTAGTCGTGCGCCGCACGATAGAGCCGCTGCTCGAAGTGAGGGTCAGCCAGCGCACCGACGCTAATCAGCAGCAGGTCTTTCCCCTGGCGGAGCACATCCTCAGCGTACGCTTTGAGGGCGTCATGGCCGGCCACCTCAACGACGAGGTCCATGCTGGTCGCCAGGAAGTCGGCCGCGTCGGTTGTGACGCGGCAACCCAGGCTGGCGGTCATCTCATCAGTGATGCGCTCGGGACGGCGGACCAGCACTGCCGCCAACTCAGTGCGTCCGGCCTCGCCGCCAATGATCGCCTCCGCCAGTCGCCGACCGATGGCCCCGTACCCGATCAGGCCGACGCGCAGGGACGGACGTTTCTTCTGATTCCCAGCAGTGGACATTGGCGGCATCCCTTCACGACATGCTGCGCCAGCGGAAGTCGAACGGTTCCGGACGAGCGCGGCCGAAGTATCGCCTAGACGGCGAACTGCCGGCAGAGCGCCACTGCGATCTCTGCGCCGACGCGGGCGTTGTTCTCCAGAAGCGCCAGGTTCGCCGCGACGCTCTCGCCGCCCGTTGCCTCGGCGATGGCCGCCAACAAGAACGGCGTCACGTCAGGGCCACGCAGTCCGCGCCGTTCGACGGCTGCCAGCGCGACAGACACAGCGGCTTCAATACGCCCGCTTTCCAGCGTCTGCCCGGCCGGCGGCGGCACACCGACGAGGATGCCCCGATTCAGCCCGAGCGCCCAGCCAACCGCCGCGATCCGCGCCGCATCATCGGCTGTCTCCACGCG
>Ga0105048_10020093_pt1 | contig 10207 bp, 10 predicted proteins | sample MAT05_FD_78382 | JGI IMG/M metagenome (GOLD analysis project Ga0105048, IMG submission 78382) | Freshwater microbial communities from Lake Fryxell liftoff mats and glacier meltwater in Antarctica - MAT-05 | ecosystem: Environmental > Aquatic > Freshwater > Ice > Liftoff microbial mat | place...
CCTTCGACCTGATCCTGATGGATATGCGGATGCCGGGCCTTTCCGGCGAAGAGACCGCGCGCCGGATGCGGGCTGCCGGGATCACCACCCCTATCGTCGCCTTGACGGCCAATGCGTTCGAGGATGACAGGCACATTTGCCTGGCCGCCGGGATGGACGACTTCATGGTCAAGCCTGTGTCACCGGACACTCTGCGCGCGGCCCTGACGCGCTGGGCCAGACCCAGGACACTGCCGTTCCGGATGCCGGGTGCGGGCAGAACTGCTCGGGCAAAGGGGCGCTGACGGCCGCTCAGCTGTCGCAGCCTTTACCGATCCCGCAACACGCGGCAAATTTGGGCTCCAGGCCATCGTGCGGCCAGGTGTGAGTCAGGAGCCGCCATGAGCGCCGAAGCCGCCCAACCCAAGCGAGGCGCGCTGACCGCGCTGGCGGTTTTCGTGGAGCGGCGCGCCCTGGTGATGCTGGCGTTGGGGTTCGCGTCCGGCCTGCCCAACCTGCTGATCTTCGACACCCTGTCGCTGTGGCTGCGCGAGGCGGGGCTATCGCTGAAGGTGATCTCGATCTTCGCCCTTGCGACCCTGTCGTATTCGCTGAAGTTCCTTTGGGCACCGCTGATCGACCGCACAAAGGTGCCAATCCTGACGAAACTTCTGGGTCATCGCCGCAGCTGGATGATCGTGCTGCAAGTGCTGTTGATGATTGGCCTTTGGCTGATCTCCGGAACTGATCCGGCGCGGAATCTGGCCGTGATGGCGGCCTTCGCGGCGTTTGTGGCCTTCATATCGGCCACCCAGGACATCGTCATCGACGCTTGGCGCATCGAGGCCGCCGAGGTCGAGAAGCAGGGTGCGATGGCGGCGGCCTATCAATGGGGCTACCGGGTAGCGATGGTGGTGGCTGGCGCAGCCCCGCTGCTGCTGGCCGAGGCCTACAGCTGGAATATTTCCTATGCGGTGATGGCGGGATTGATGCTGCTTGGGGTCGCCGGCGTGCTGTTTGCACCCCGGGAGGAAGCCCACACGGTGCGGCCGATCCATGCGGAAGGCGTGCCTCACCGACCGATGCTGGAGTTGCCTGAGTGGATTGGGCGCTTGGCCGTTTTTGCGTTTGGGGGGCTCGTACTGGGGTGCGGGCTGGCGGCGGATGCATCGCTGCTGGCGACCGGGCTGACGGCCCTTGGACTGCCAGACGCCGGTGTAGCGATTACCGAGGCCTGGGCGATGAAGCCGGAAGGGATCTATTTTCAGCTTCTGGCAGTGGTCGCGGGACTGGGCGTGATCGTGCTGGCCGTTTGCCCGATACCGGGCCTGCGGACCCGACCCGGCGTCTATCTGTTCGCGGCGCTGGGTGATCCGCTTCGGGATTTCCTTCAACGCTATCGCGGGACAGCGGCCCTGATCCTGGCGCTGATCTGCCTGTACCGGCTGTCTGACTTCGTGCTCAACATCATGAACCCTTTCTACGCCGACCTCGGCTTCAGCAAGATCGAGATTGCCGAGGCGCGCAAGGTGTTCGGGGTGGTGATGACCGTGATCGGCGTCGGCCTTGGCGGCTATTCGGTGGCGCGACTGGGTCTGATGCGAGCGCTGGTCATCGGGGCTTTTGCGGGACCGCTCAGCAACCTCGCGTTCGGCTGGCTGGCGATCCAGGGGCCGCAGCTGTGGGCGCTGTTCGTGGCCATCGGGATCGACAATGTGGCCGGTGGCATCTCGGGAACCTGCCTGATCGCCTATATGTCGAGCCTGACCTCGGCGGGTTTTACGGCCACCCAGTACGCCCTGTTCTCATCGCTATATGCCCTCCCGGGCAAATTGATCGCCTCTCAGTCAGGACGGATCGTTGAGGGCTCGGCGGCCGCAGCCGATACCGGCGGCCCGATGGCGGCGGTCAAGTCCCTGTTCTCCGGTCTGCCGCCCCAGGCGTATGCCGGGGCGATGGAGAAATCGCAGGTGACGCCAGCTGCGCTGGGCGCGGGCTATCTGGTGTTCTTCCTGTATTCAGCCGCACTGGGTGTCGCCGCTGTGTTTCTGGCGTTCATCGTGGCCGGACGTCAGCCGCCAGAAGTGGAGTAGGCGCGTCAGGTTCCATCCAGGCAGACCACCTGAGCGACCTGCAGTTCGCGGCGCAAATCATCGGCGACGTAGAAGTAGTTCTGCGGCGTGATCGCTTCACCAAAAGCCCCTGCATCGCCGCGTCGGCCGCTGGCGTTCAGGGCCGCCCGGACCACTTCCGGCGCGGTCGTATAGATGCGCCCTCGGCGTGGGCTCTCGGCAATGGTGACGCCCAGCACGCGACCCTGCGCGTCGAGCGCCGGGGCACCGGAGAGACCGCCCAGCGTTCCCTCCAGCCCCTCTGTGCGACCGGTTTCAGCCCAGACCAGCACCGATTCCGTGCGGGCACCGTTGCCGCGCACCACCAGATTTTCGCGGCCCAGCAGGCGAGAACTGGCTTCTCCCGGTTCGCCCTGCGGGAACCCCGGGTGAAAGGCGCGCTGGCCGCGACGCAGCGGTTCGCTCAACGCCAGTGGCAAAGGCGCTGCGCCGCCTTCTGAATAGAGCAGCGCGGCCTCGCCCTTGGGGTCGACGCGCACGGTCACGGCGACCCCGGTCCCGGGACCCACCACGATAGCCACGCGTTTGCAGCCGTCGACTACGTGTCGAGCGGTCAGCCAGACCCCGGACCTGGCAATGGAAAATGCTGTACCGGCCGCCGGCCCGACCTTGGCCGGAACGTCAACGACCACTGCCGGGTCGAAGGGCGACGCGGGACCCAGGGCCTCGCCAAGCGGATCGCTGCTGCGTGGTGGCGGTGGCGGCGCGTCCGTGCGCTCGTCACGGCCCAGGGCTGCGAACAGCAGGGCCACTACAATGGCAATATAGACCACCCAATCCGGCAGTCGCGGGAATTTCATCTCAGCTGCGCGCGGCCGCGATCACCAGCGCGGTCGCCAGTTTGGCACCCACCAGCAAGGCCGCCGCCGAGATTTCGCCCTCTTGAATCCGCTTGGGCAGGCCGCGCAACACCAGATCCACCAGCCGGAAGACCAGCAACTGCACCACCACTGTGACCGCCCCCCAGAGGCCGATCTCGATGACATTGGTCGAAGCTTTCAGCGAGGCCGCCAGCGGGATCGCCAGCCCTATCAGCACGCCGGCCAGCGAGATGGCCGCTGCCGTATTGCCGTCGCGGATGAGGGTGATTTCCTTGTGCGGCGTCAGCAGAACATAGAGTGCCACGGCGGCAAACAGGATCGCAACGGTCACGCTTGCGTGGGCCAGGAACACCGGGAAGCCCGCGGCGAACGCCTGGATTTCAGGTGAAGGTGTCAACATGGTCGGTCCCCTAATCTCGCCGGAAGCTCGTTAGCATGGTCAGCGCTCAGGCTCAGTCATCGATCCGGGGAACCACGACCTTCCGCCGCACACTGGCCCGCAGTTTCTCGCTTTCGCTGCGGAGCTGACCGCATGCCGCAAGGATGTCGCGGCCCCGGGGCGTACGGATCGGTGAGGCGTAGCCGCCCTTGTTCAGGATCGCCGCGAAGGCCTCGATGGTCGACCAGGACGAGCACTCGTACTCGGTTCCCGGCCAGGGATTGAACGGGATCAGGTTGATCTTGGCCGGGATGCCGGCCAGCAGCTGGACCAGGGCCTTGGCTTCGGCGGGCGTATCGTTGACGCCTTTCAGCATGACGTATTCGAAGGTCACCCGGCGGGCGTTGGAAAGGCCGGGATAGGCGCGGATGCCGGCCATAAGCTGGGCCAGCGGGTACTTCCTGTTGAGGGGCACCAGCACGTCACGCAGGGCATCGTTGGTGGCATGGAGCGAAATCGCCAGCATCGCTTGGGAATTCTCGCCGAGGTCGTGGAGCTGAGGCACGACACCGGAGGTCGACACCGTGATCCGGCGGCGCGAGATCGCGATGCCCTCATTATCGGAAATGATATCGATGGACGCGGCTACGTTGTCCAGATTGTACAGCGGCTCGCCCATGCCCATGAAGACGATGTTGGTCAGGCGACGGTCTTCCTTGGGCGACGGCCATTCTTCCAGGTCATCACGTGCAACCTGAACTTGTGCAACAATTTCAGACGCAGTCAGATTGCGGACCAGGGCCTGGGTGCCGGTGTGGCAGAAGGTGCAGTTGAGCGTGCAGCCGACCTGGCTGGAGACGCACAGTGCTCCGGCGCGACCCACGTCGGGAATATAGACGGTCTCGACCTCAATTCCCGGCCCGAGGCGGATCAGGTACTTTCGGGTACCGTCTTTTGAGACCTGTCGTTCGACGATCTCGGGGCGGGTCAGGCTGAAGGCATCGGCCAGGGCTGCGCGGGTTTCCTTGGCCACGTCGGTCATCCGCTCGAAGTCGGTGACGCCATAGTGGTGGATCCAGCGCCACAGCTGGGTGGCGCGCATCTTCGCCTTCGCCGGGGGCACAACGTCGGCTGCCACCAGCGCCGCCGCCAGCTCAGTCCGCGTCAACCCGCAGAGATTGGGTTTCACGGGCGCAAGCGGCCGGGCCGCCGCACGGCTGAGATCGAGGGTGACGCCCAATGGAAGGTCCTTGGCTGGAAGGCCACCGAATATAGGCGATGGCGGGCGCGCCTCCAAATCGTGCACCAACTTGGCCGTGATGGACGCTTCAAACGGCCGTTCGAACCAGCTAGGGTCATCCATAAATCGAGATGGGAGAGACACGGATGAAGGCGCTGTTGAGCAAGGCTGTTGGCGGGCCAGAGACCCTGGTGCTGGACGATATGCCGTCGCCCGAGGCCAAACCCGGCTGGGCCGTGGTCAGCGTCAAGGCCGTGGGTGTCAACTTTCCCGATACCCTTATCATCGAGGACAAGTACCAGTTCAAACCCGCGCGCCCCTTCGCGCCGGGGGGTGAAATCTCGGGCGTTGTGAAATCGGTTGGCGAGGGCGTCACGCATGTGAAGCCGGGCGACCGGGTGCTGGGCAACACCGGCTGGGGCGGCATGGCCGAGGAACTGGCGCTGGAAGCGCACCGGCTGGTGAAGATCCCGGACTCCATGCCCTGGGACGACGCGGCGGCCTTCATCATGACCTATGGCACCAGCTGGCACGCGCTGAAGGACCGGGCGGACCTCAAGCCAGGTCAGACGCTGCTGGTGCTGGGCGCTGCCGGCGGCGTGGGCCTTGCGGCGGTGGAACTGGGCAAGGCCATGGGCGCGCGGGTGATCGCCGCCTGCTCCAGTCAGGAAAAGGTCGACCTGTGCCTCAGCCGTGGGGCCGACGCCGGAATGGTCTACGGGCGGGGCCCCTTTGACCGCGACGGCCAGAAGGCGCTGGGGGGGCTCTTCAAGGAGGCCTGCGGGCCAGACGGTGCCGACGTGATCTATGATGCCATCGGTGATGCTTATGCCGAACCCGCGCTGCGATCCATTGCGTGGGAAGGGAAGTACCTGGTGGTAGGCTTTGCCGCCGGCGAGATTCCGAAGATCCCGCTGAACCTGGCGCTGCTCAAGGGTTGCGAGATTGTCGGCGTGTTCTGGGGAGCCTGGGTCACAAAGAACCCCGAGCGCCATCAGGCCAGCGTAGCAGAGCTGATGAAGATGTACGCCGACGGCAAGATCAAACCCTACGTCTCCGAACGCTTCACGCTGGCCAATGCCGCCGCCGCCATCACCCATCTGGCCAGCCGCAAGGCCATGGGCAAGGTCGTCGTGATGGTGGACTGATTGTCCAGGGACGTCGCAACTGTCACGCGCGGCGTCCTATGACGATCTCTGGCCGGTCGGGGTTAGTTCCGGACTGAGGGGATATGGAATGTCATCACGCCGGACTTTACTGACTCAAGCCGCCGCGCTGGCGGGCCTGGCCCTGGCCCCGGCAAGCTGGACCTCGGCGGTTGCTGCGACCCGCATGGTGGACAGTCCATTTGCTCTGGGGGTCGCGTCGGGTGAACCCTCGCCGGACGGCATGGTGCTCTGGACGCGGCTCGCGCCCCGGCCCCGCGAACCGCTCGGTGGCATGACCCCGGCTCCGGTTGCGGTCCGCTGGGAGATCGCGTCGGATCCCGCAATGAGGCGGACGGTGGCGCGCGGCCGCAAGCTGGCCGTACCCGAGACCGGGCACTCGGTCCATGTCGAGGTCGCGGGCTTAAGGCCCGGCCGCGAGTACTGGTACAGGTTTATGGCCGGCGGCCACGCCAGCCCCATCGGTCGCACGCGCACGACGCCGGCCGCGGGGTCGGCGGTGGATCAGCTGAAGCTGGCCTTTGCATCCTGCCAGAAGTACTCGGCCGGTTACTATTCTGCCCACGCGGCGCTGGCGGAAGACGCGCCCGATCTGGTGCTGTTTCTTGGCGACTACATCTATGAGGAGGCCCACACCGGCAAGGGGGTGCGGGCGCATCCGGCAGCTGAGCCCGTCGATCTGGCCGGCTATCGCGAGCGCTATGCCTGGTACAAGGCCGACACCGACCTGCAGTCCGCCCATGCCGTGGCACCGTGGATGGTCACCTGGGATGATCACGAGGTCGCCAACGACTATGGCGACGACCAGGATCGCACGAACCCTGATCCTGCGGTCTTCCTGAAACGCCGGGCCGCAGCCTACCAGGCCTTCTATGAGAACATGCCGCTGCGCCGGACCCAGCGTCCGGTGGGGCCGGACATGCTGCTCTATCGTTCAAGGGCCTGGGGCGATCTGGCCCGGCTTCAGATGCTGGACACGCGCCAGTACCGGAACCATCGCACCTGCGACGCAGTGTCCGACGGAAAGCGCATCCCCATGGACTGTCCGGAACGCTCGGATCCGGCCCGGTCCCTGCTGGGGCAGAATCAGGAGCGTTGGCTTCAAGACGAGTTTCGCAGCAGCCATGCGCGCTGGAATCTGCTGGGCCAGCAATATCTGATGGAACAGCTTGTCACCCGGCTGGGCAAGGTGGGCAACGACGGGTGGGACGGCTATGTCGCCAGCCGCCGGCGCGTGCTGGAAGGCTGGCGCGACGCCAAGGTGTCCAACCCCGTGGTTCTGGGCGGCGATATTCATTGCTTCTTCGCCGGCGACCTGGCGCTGACGCCCGACGGGCCCCCGGTGGCCAGCGAGTTCGTCGGCGGCTCCATCAGTTCTCTGGGTGCGGAAGCCAGTGATATCCGACTGTTGATGATGGCCAACCGCCGCCTGACCTATGGCGAGGGTGAGACGCGGGGCTATGGCCGGGTCGAGCTGACACCCAAAACTTGCACCGTCACCTTCCGGGGTGTCGAGAACGCCCTGGTCGCCAAATCAGTCGTCCGCGATCTGGCGAAATTCGTGGTTGAGGACGGCGTGACCGGCGCGAAGCGTGTTTGAGTTACTGGCTGCAGCCTTACTGGCCCTGGCCCCCGCCCAGGTGATCTCGCGTTTTCCGGCACCGGAGGCCAGACAGGGCGTGGCTGTGGATGCCGGGTTCATCTACGCCGTCGATAACGCCCAGATCGCCAAATACGACCGCAAAACCGGCGCCAAGGTCGCCCACTTCAAGGGCGATCCGGTCAAGTTTCCGCACATGAATTCCTGCGCCGTGATCGGGGCCGAGCTGATCTGCGCGGGGTCCAACTATCCGGCTACGCCGATGCAGAGCCAGGTCGAGGTGTTCGATCCAAAGACAATGACCCATCTCCGGACCATCCCGCTGGACCGCCAGCCGGGGTCGCTGACGTTCGTTGACCGGCGCAACGGGTCCTGGTGGGCGGGGTTTGCCAACTATGATGGCCGGGGCGGGGAACTCGGGCGCGATCACACGTTCACGACCCTCGTCCGTTTCGATGACCAGTGGCGCGCGCTGGACAGCTGGCGTTTTCCGCCGGACGTGCTGGCCAGGATGGCCCCCTCAAGCGCATCGGGCGGCGCCTTCGGCGGCGACGGCCGGCTCTATGTCACCGGCCATGACCTTCCCGAAATCTATGTGCTTGAAGCACCAAAGGGTGGCGGGGTCCTGAAACTGGTCGCGACGATGGCCATTTCCGTAGAGGGTCAGGCCATTGCCTTTGACCGAAGCGCGCCCGGCGTGCTGTTCGGGATCAGCCGTAACAAACGCGAGGTGGTGGCCATGAAGCTGCCGCCCATGGGGGACGAATGAACTGTCACATTGCTCTGGCTCTGGTCGCCGGCCTCGCGCTGGCCGGGTGCGGCAAAAGCCAGGAGCCGGTCCGCAAGGAGCTGGTCTTCTCGATCCTGTCGGCCGAGAGCCAGGCCAGCGCCGAAAAGGACTGGACGCCCTTCGTCGAGGACATGGCCAAGGCGCTTGGCCAGCCGGTGAAGGCCTACTACGGCTCCAACTACACCGCCCTGATCGAGGGCATGCGCTTCAAACAGAGCGATCTGGGCTGGTTCACCAACCAGTCGGGGCTGGAGGCCGTTCGTCGGGCAAACGGCCAGGTGTTCGCCCGCTCGGTGAACCCCACCGGGATCGACGGCTATGAGGCAGTGATCATCGTCAAGAAAGGCTCCGGCCTGACGCTGGACAAGATCCTGGCCTGCGACAGGACCCTGAACTTCGGGATGGGGGACCCGAAGTCGACCTCGGGCACGCTTGCCCCGATGACGTTCCTGTTCGCGCCGCGCAATATTGATCCGTCGACGTGTTTCAAGAACGTACGCTCGGCCAATCACGAGACCAATTTGTTTTCGGTATCCGGCGGTTTGCAGGATGCGGCCACCAACAACACCGCCTCCATGGACCGGCTGCGGTTGCTGGACACGGACCTGGCCCGCAAGACCCTGGGCAATATCGAGATCGTATGGCGCTCGCCGCGCATCCCCGAGGACCCGATTGTCTGGCGCAAGGACCTGGACCCTGCTCTGAAGAAGCGGATCACGGATTTCATGTTCGGCTATGGCGTCGGTGACACGCCGGAGGCCGTGCGCCAGCGCGCCATCCTCGACAAGATCCAGACCAAGCCGTTCGTGCCAGCCGACGATACCCACCTGTTGCCGGTCCGCGAAATGGAGGCCACCGGCGCGTTGATCGAGGCCCGCAACCGCAAGGACGCAGCTGCCATTGCGAAGGCCGAGGCGGCGTTGGCGCAGGTGAAGACGGAGAAGGCGGCGCTGAACCTCTAGCCTCTGTCACGGACGTGGCGGGCGTGATCCTCACTTCCCCCAGCGAGGGAAATTCAGGGACTTCCGGTTCCTGACAGCGTCGGGGCCCGCTCATCCCCGCGCAACAGAAAATGCCCCGTCATCCCCGCCACCAGCTTGCTGCGGCTGTCCTGCCAGCATTCGACCTGCACATTGGCGACGCGGCGGCCGATCTTGCGCAGGGTGGCGCGGGCGAAGGTGTCCTGGGCCCGGCCTGGCCGCAGGTATTCGATGGTTATGTCGATGGTCTTGGGGATGCGTTGCCCCGGGTGAGCCAACGAGAGCTGCGCCAGAGCGGTCATCTCCATGAAGGCCCCGATCACCCCGCCGTGCAGGGCCGGCAGCACGGGATTGCCGATCAGTTGCTGGGCGAAAGGCAGGATGGCGGTCATCTCGTCGCCGGCCAGTTCCACGCGCAGTCCGAGGAAGCGGGCATAGGGCACGCGCGCGATAAACGTTTCGAGGGTCTTGAAGGCCTCATCGCTCATCTCAGCCGGCCCGCGTCAGCATGAAGGCCGCCTGGGCGGTGGCGACCGGATCGCCGGAGTCGATATCCCAGGCCTGGGCGCGCACGAAGCCAATGGACCGGGTCAGCTTGTAGCCATGCGCCTCGGCGGTGATCCCCAGGCGGGGGCCGGCGGCGCGCAGATAGTCGATCCTCAAGTCCAGCGTGGCGATCGGCAACGGGGTCTCGGCGGCCGAGTTGATGGCCAGTCCGCAGGTGTGATCGATCAGCGCCGTCACCACGCCGCTGGCAATGACCCCGGTGTCGGGATCGCCGACCAGATCCTCACGCCAGTCCACCCGCATGACACCACGACCCTTTTGCAAGGACACCAACGTCATCCCCAGCGCGGCCGCGTGCGGCACGAACAGGGTCATGCGGTCGGGTAGTGGCGCACTGTCGTAGGTCTCGGCCATGGCTATGCGGGTAGGCGTGGAGCGCTGCGGAAGTCAATGCGAAGGCCGTTTCGACACCCTATATCGGCTGGACGATGCTTCGCCCCCAGGATCTGCTATGCCCCCGACCCGAGGGGCTCTATTGCCCGCCGGGTGATTTCTACATCGACCCGGTGCGTCCGGTGGACCGCGCGGTGATCACCCACGGCCACGCCGATCA
>Ga0105048_10020094_pt1 | contig 10207 bp, 9 predicted proteins | sample MAT05_FD_78382 | JGI IMG/M metagenome (GOLD analysis project Ga0105048, IMG submission 78382) | Freshwater microbial communities from Lake Fryxell liftoff mats and glacier meltwater in Antarctica - MAT-05 | ecosystem: Environmental > Aquatic > Freshwater > Ice > Liftoff microbial mat | place...
GGGGTAAAACTACCTGCCCCGAGTGCCGGGGGTCGCGGCTGCGCAAAGACGCGAGCTACGTGAAGGTGGGTGGGGCGAGCATTACTGACATTGTGCTGATGCCCATCACCGAAGCCGCGCAGTTTTTTCGCGACCTCGAGCTGCCCGCCCATCAGCAGCAGATAGCCAGCCGTATCCTGACCGAAATTCAGAACCGGCTCGATTATATGGAGCGCGTTGGTCTCGGTTATCTGACGCTCAATCGCCTGACCAACAGTTTGTCGGGGGGTGAATATCAGCGGATCAAACTCGCTACGTCGCTGGGATCAGCGTTGGTGGGGTCCATGTATATTCTGGATGAGCCAAGCATTGGCCTGCACCCACGCGATACCAAACGGCTGGTGAGCGTGCTGGAAACCCTGCGCGACATGGGCAATACGGTCATCGTGGTTGAACACGAAGAAGAAGTCATGCGGGCCGCCGATCAGCTCATCGACATCGGCCCCGACGCCGGTACGCTTGGCGGTGAACTGGTATTTCAGGGTTCGTTGAAGGAAGTGAAGAATGAAGAACGAAGAGTGAAGAACGAAGGACAGGAAACCGTTGATGACGATGATAGCGACAGCCGTTCTTCGTTCTTCACTCTTCATTCTTCGCTAAAAAAATCGCACACGCTCGACTTCCTGACTGGTCGCGAAACGGTGCCGGTACCATCGTTCCGGCGCAAATCGGCCAATTTTATCGAAATCAAAGGGGCGCGGGAAAATAATCTCAAAGACGTTGACGTCAAGTTTCCGCTTAATACGCTTACCGTTGTGACGGGCGTGTCGGGGTCGGGTAAGAGTACGCTCATCCGTAAGGTGCTGTACCCGGCGTTGCTGCGGCAGCGGGGCGAGGCCGCCGAAGAAGCGGGTAAATACGCCGAACTGACCGGTTCGCTCGACCGTATCAAGGCCATTGAAATGATTGACCAAAACCCGATTGGCAAGTCGAGCCGCTCGAACCCCGTTACGTACATCAAAGCTTACGACTACCTGCGGCAGGTCATGGCCGAGCAACCCGTGTCCAAATCGCGGGGCTACAAACCGAGTCACTTCTCGTTCAACGTCGATGGCGGTCGCTGCGAAGTGTGTCAGGGCGAGGGCGAGGTAAAGATCGAGATGCAGTTCATGGCCGACATTTACCTCAAGTGCGAGGGTTGTGACGGTCGCCGGTTCAAACAGGAGGTGCTGGAGGTAACATTGCGCGGTACCCTGCCGGGCGACAAAAACATCTCCGATATTCTGAACCTGACCGTCGACGAAGCCATCGACTTCTTCCGCGTCGCTGACCCTAAAATGGCCGATAAACTCCAGCCGTTGCAGGACGTTGGCCTGGGCTATATTGGGCTGGGGCAGTCGGCCAATACGCTGAGCGGGGGCGAGGCACAGCGCGTCAAACTGGCGTCGTTTCTGGGCAAGGGCAACCCGAACAAAGGCGGTACGCTGTTTATCTTCGACGAGCCGACAACGGGGCTGCATTTTCACGATATCCGCAAACTGCTGGTGGCCATTAACGCACTGGTGGATCAGGGCGATTCGGTCATCATTATCGAACACAATATGGAGGTCGTTAAAAACGCCGATTACATCATCGACCTCGGCCCGGAGGGTGGCGATACCGGCGGCTACGTCACCTTCACCGGCACCCCCGAAGCAATGGTCAAACTCCCCGAAGGCGAAAACTACACCGCCGATTATCTACGCGGGAAAGTGTAGCCTTCAGTTCGCTTTCAGACTCTGAATCCATTCCCGGATTAAGGCGACGCCTTCGCGGTGGGTAACTTTGCGGGCTACTTCGGGCATCATCACGCCGGGGTCGGTCGATTCTAATCGGTACACCAGAATGGACTCGTCGGGTTTGCCGGGCGTTATGTCGTACTGTCGCCCGCCGGAGCCGCGCCCGGCGGCAACGGGCGTTTTCAGGATACCCCAGGCTGTGGGATTCATCTCATTGTAGCGCAGGTTCAGGCCCGAGGTGCTGGCTGGTCCGTCGGGGCGGTGGCAGTGGGCGCAGTTGATGTCGAGCCACGCACGGGAGCGGGCGTCGAGACTGCCAGTGGTGGGGCCGTTCCAGACGGGTGTTTTGGGTACGTCGGCGAGGGTGGGCAGGCCAATGAGCAGGCCGTGTTTTTGCCAGTAGGTAAGCTGATTTTCCGGGCCGTCGGCGTAGGCTAAATCGCCGTTGAGCTGGCGGGCCGAGGGGCCAATGGGCATAAGTTTCTCACTGCGGTTGTGGCAGCCCTTGCACTGGTTCAGGTTGGGCATGACGTAGGTTTGGCGGTGGGTGCTGCCTGCCCGGTCCAGATACGTGACCTCGGTTTGTTCGCCCGCTACTTCCAGCACGGCATCGGTTTGTTCGGCATTCCAGACGTATTCGAGGGCTTTCCATCCGGTAGTTTCGTGAACCAGTAACCGCGTTTCGAGCAGCCGTCGGCCTTTCGCGGCATCGCGGAAATCGGTCGGGAAATAAAACGTTTTGATGAGTACCGTACCCACCGGAAAGGCCAGTACGTCGTCGGGGTTATACGGCACTGGCTGGCCCGCTGGCAGTTTGACGAACCGTAGTTTTTCGGCGTAATCCGAGAACAGGGGCGTGTTGAGCTGGTACGGCAAAATTCCGTCAGCTGGTTTCTGATCGGCCAGTTGTCCCGTAAAAAAGCCCCATTCCGACAGGTTTTCTGGCGCGGCTGTTTGCAGACTGTTGGACCGGAGTGTGAAGGAGACAGAGAGGAGGAAAACGGCAAGGGCAGCGATAATCTTCATTTCAGGGTCAGTTTGGCGTCGGTCAGCGGCTGGAGGGTGCAGTTCTGGGCATCGGCGTTGCGCGATATTTTTTTGAAGTTATTGGCCGCGTCCATGTTGGCAAAGGTGGCGCCGGCGTTGTTGCGCAGGCAAATGTCCATCGTGGCGGGCCGGGCGTATTTCTCGTCGGCGATACCATCCCACAGAATGTCAGGAACATCTTTGCCGAACTTCAGTTTGAACCGAAACATCAGCCCCATCCGGCCTTCACGGCTCGGATAGCCGCGCTCGCGCTGATAGGTGTTGTCGTGAATATTGATTTTGGTGGGGTAGGGGTAATAGTCTTTGTCGGCAATGGGTTTTTCTGTCATGTAATAGCTGATGACGCCCGTGCCGATGCTTTTGTTGTTGATAATCTGGTTGTCGAAAATTTCGACCTCGCTTGTCGCCAGAATCATCACCCCCGTACCCGCCGGAACGCTGGCTACGATGTTGCCCTTCGGCGCGAAATTCTCGAAGTTGTTGTTCCTGATCTGGTTTTTATAGACTCGCACATTGCCGCCCCGTTTCTGCACAAGGTCGGGCAGGTCGAATACCAGAATGCCGCCTGTATTGTCATGGGAGTTGTTTTCATACACGTCGGCCATCAGCGAATTCTCGATTTCGATACCTGCCACGTTATGAAACGCTTCGCACCGACGCACAATGATGTTCTTTGACTGCCCCACGTAAATACCCGCATCTGATGCACCGATGGCCACGCAGTCCTCGATCAAAACGTTCTGGCACTGCACCGGATAGAGTCCATACGAGCCGTTGTCGGGGCCGGGTTTACCAGTCCATTCTACCTTTACATTGCGGAACGTGATACCATCCACATTCATGGTTTTGATGCAGTCGCCTTTGGTATCCTGAATGGTCAGGTTTTCGATAGTGATGTTCTGACCGTTGCTCACCCGCAGTCCTTCGGCCCCGTCGGTTTGCCCTTTGAACGACAGTACGGTTTTGTCCATGCCCTGCCCCCGAATCACGATGTTTTTCTTGTCTTCGAGCGACAGACTGCCCGTGAACGTAAATGTCCCAGCGTCTAATTGAATCGTTTCGCCGTCGTTGGTCAGGATAAGTTGTTTCTGAATGGCCTTTTGCACGGCGGGCGAATCCACGCCGGACTGTGCCCGAGCGGTCAGGGATAGCAGGCAACAGCTAAGAAGGATAATAAACGGGGTTTTCATGGCTCAGGATGTCAGTTGGTCAGGTAATGTAAAGCTACTGAATAACCGGCCTAACCGGTTGCTTTGCCGCTGATTATCTGTCTGCCGGTTCGTAACTTTCGCTATGCTTACCATACTCACGTCCTCAACATGGCTCCTTGTGGCCCAGCCTTTTGTTGCTCAACCCGACTCGCTGCCTCCGCTGCGGCAGGTAGAGCTGAGCGGGCAGGCGGGGTTCGTGATTCCGCACGCGCCCGATCTGGTCCCGATTTCGGGCAACATGCCAGTGGGTATTACGCTGAGTTATGGCCAGACCAACCGTACCCGCCGGGCCTATGAAAGCTGCAACTGCTTTGCCCAAACCGGATTTTACCTGAACTACATGACGTTCAACAGCCCCGCCGTGCTGGGCCGGACGGTGGGCGTGGGTGGCTTTTTTGAACCCCGCCTGTCGAATGTGTCGCGCCCAACGTATCTATCCATGCGCATCACGGCGGGGCTAACGTACCTCACGCGCCCGTTCGATGCGGTCAGTAATCCGCAGAACACGTTTTTCAGCGCGCCCATGAGCGGTTTACTGGCCCTGAGCGTACAGGCTCATCAACGTCTGAGTAGCCAGTGGGAACTGGTGGCAGCCGCCAACTATAACCACATCTCGAACGGCGGTATTCGACAGCCCAACCGGGGTATGAACTTCCCAACGGCTTCGCTGGGGCTGCGCTATCAGCTACAACCGGCCTCATTGCCCAACCCACAACGCTGGCGTATCAACGCGCCCGACACCCGCTGGTTTGGCCGCGCCGTGCTGTCAGGTTCTGTGCGGGTACTGCCCCAAACCGATCAGTTGCCCGAACAAACGCGGCCTATCTGGAGCATTATCGGGCTGGGGGGGTATCGGCTTAGCCGTTTCAACGCGCTGTCGGCAGGGCTGGAGTATCTGGACGATGGATTCATAAAAGGGCAAATCCAGCGCGATGGGCTGGCACAGAACTACCGGCAACTGGCCCTGCTGGCAGGGTACGAGCGGTGGCAGGGGCGGTATCGGTTTGCGGTGCATCAGGGAATGAATCTATTATCGCCCGGTGTACCCTATACCTCACGGTTTTTTCAGCGGTACCAGCTGCTCTACGTCTGGCCGGGCGGACTGGTGGCGGGAATCGGCCTGAAAGCCAACCTCAACGTGGCCGAAGGTTTCGATGCGCGGCTGGGCTGGAGTTTCTAAGCGGGTGGTGGGCTGTGAATGACCAGCGTGTAACCCGATAATTTTGGGCGCAAGCTCGGAATCGAGCGCAAGAAACTTAGCAACTATTGTAGCAGATACTCACTCCGGCGCATTCACAAACAAAACTTCGGTTCATAACAACTTATGAACACTACATAGTTACATTCGGGCTATCATCAACAAACTTTAAAATCATGCTGAATTGTCTGCTTATCGATCCGCTCTTCCAGGTCGCCCCGCAATTGAATGGTCTGTTGAGCCAAACGCTCTCGTTCAGATTATCTCAAACATCGAGTGACCCACAAAGCGTTGGTCAGTTGAGTCAATATGGCCCCTACACGCCTGTTTTTTGCGTAGCGACATCGGCAGTCAGAATAGCCATGCAACAGCTTCCTGTCCTTGATACGAAATTATTAGTGATGCTGTCTGACGACCCTGTCGATGCTGCTCTCGCCTATGACTGCGACGCTGTCGATTTTCTGCGTACCCCGCTCAACGAAATGCGTTTGTGGCGGTGTCTCGATAAACTCACTCGTTTCAGTCAGTACACAGCCAACGGATATCGCGAGATACTACCCCGAATGCCTGGGTTAACTAAGATGCAACGGGTCGTACTGTACAAGATTGGCGAACAAAAGACCACCCGCCAAATCGCCGACGAGTTGTTTGTGAGTATAAAAACGGTTGATACACACCGGGCCAACATCAGAATTACCCTTCAATTCGGTGAACGTCGCCCGCTCACGCCTTTTGCGGTCATGGTAGTGCAGCAGGGCCTGCTTCGGGAAAATACAGATTGATACGTAGTCGAATATCGGTAACATTACTGACGTATCAAACGCAAGACGAGTTTATTCCCATCGACGAAAACATCTACTACTACCCCAGCGAAGGGCCGGAGGTGGACTATTTGGGTGGTGGCGGAGTCCCTATTTCCCCTTCTTCACCTGGGCCTACAGACGGCTGCGGAACTACCTCTAATTCTGTAACGCGGGCGTTCAATGGTGACTTCGGCGGTTTTGCCGATAACCTCAAAGGCTGGAATGCGCTGAGACAGGGCAAAGACCTGAAAGCCGTTGTATGGAGTGAAAACTGGGGAATTGTCTCCACCGCAGGTATCAAGAGTGTCAATCAGCAGAGAGGCTGGACTGGCGTCTGGCGACGCGATGACGCTGATTTTCTCTCGTGGCAGATATTATCAGGTACACTGGAATTCAAGGATGCAGTTGGGAATTTTTTCTTGATAAATCTGACGGGCGACGATTTGAATCCATCCCGCAGATCGATGGCCAGAGATGTTTTTGATGTTAATTCCGCCAAATTCAAAATTGTAGCCTACCTGCCAATTCCAACCAGCGTTGCTAAAACCTATAAAATCAAGAATCTACGGTCGTGTCATTACGTCCGGGACGAAGGTATGACTGCTCAGGTGAAACTTGAAATCAACTAAAAATCCAGCCGTCAGAAGGACATACCGACGCTTTCTGACGGCTTCTCTTTTATATGAAAAGGCTGATAATCAGTATTTTACTTTTGGCAACACAGCAGATGGTATGGGCGCAAAGACCATTCTCAATAGGCCTGGATATTATGCCTACACAAGACCGGTTTGTCTTTGATGATCCGGGAGGTCGTCTGAAAACTATTTCACAGGAAAATCCCATACGTTGGGGAATAACCGGTCGATGGTATTCATCAGAGAGATGGACAACAGAGGTGGGTGTCTCGTTCATTCAGGTATCTAGGCCGACAATAAACTACGTATTTCCTATTGAGATACCCCGCGTCGTATTTCTCAACAGTCCATCGAGCGTCCTGTTTGTCAACAGGCCATCACTACAAGCACAGTATATAATTCGTCAGTATTACAATCCGGTTTCATTTCAGATAGGTCCGCGCCTTTCTTTTTCTATTGGTCCCTACATGGGTCTGGGTATGACTACGTTCAGGCGCAGTGAAAATACGGGGTGGGCCAGCGTGTTCAACGAAAATTATGTTGGATTTACCCGGCAAAACACGGAGGAAACAATCAACAGTCAGTCCGCATTCTCGTACCCTAATTCTGTTGGCTGGACATTAGAATCAGGACTCAGCATTAATATGTTTACCAGCCCTCGCTGGCATTTTCGATATACCGGCACCTGGCACGCCGGCCTGAACCGCACAACCCTAACCCGCATCGAGTACGTATCATCGCTCGACCCGGCTGTTAACCAGGCCACCATTACGTCTAACGGGTCGGGGCGGTCGGGGGCCATTATGGTTGCTTATCGGTTTGGTCGTCCGAAGGCATGGCAACGATAGCATTTGGCTTACTTCTTCGACGCTAACCGCCATAGAAACGATCAGTTGAATGGTACTTTTTCGACGATTGTTGTATTATATGAAAACATTAGCAACCATTCTGTTGACAATGATAGTTTATCAGGTATCATGGGCGCAAAATCCTTTCTCTGTTGGATTGGACTTTGCGGTCAGGCAAAATCGCTTTGCCTTTGATGACCCGGCAGGACGTCTGATTACCACCACGGCACAGACATATATTCGCTGGAGTATAACAGGGCATTGGTACGCATCCAAACAGTGGACAACAGAAGGCGGGGTGGCGTTTATTCGGATAGAAAACCCTAAAATAAACTATCTGTTTCCTTTTGGTTCCCTACCGTTCGTACTGGCTAATCAACAACAGGAATTGCAATTCGTAGTCCGCGAGTATTACTCACCAGTTTCATTTCAGGCCAGACGGGGTCTCGTCTTTTCTGCCGGGCCTTTTGCAGGGTTGGGTATAAGTCATTCTGCTCGTTCTTCAGGTACTTCGTCTGTTCGGACGTTTGAGGGGTTCGACAACCGGAACAGCAAAGAAGTGATCAGAAGCCGGTCTACAACAGCTTACCCCAACCCAACAGCCGCAACTCTCGAGACGGGTATCTGCGTGAACGCGTTCAGTGGCTACCGCTGGCATACTCGAACTCATGCCACATGGCACACCGGATTAAACCGCACAACGCTAACCGCCGTCGAATACACATCATCGCTCAGTCCGGCTATTAATCAAGCTACCATCACCGGTAACGGTTCGGGATGGTCAGGCGGCTTTATGGTTGCCTACCGGTTCGGGACAGGTTCTGCCAAAAGACGGCGTGTGTGGCAAGAGTAACCTTGTACATCCAGAATTTCTTCACTGAGGGGTGGTCATCGCTCAACGTGGCCGAGGGTTTCGATGCGCGGATGGGCTGGATGTTCTGAACAGCAAAGGAGCCAATACAGGGTATGTACCGGCTCCCGAAAAATTAACAAAAACAGAGATTTCTACCGCCCAATAACATCCTGCGTGGACAGCATCAGGGGCGATTCGCCGTTGGTGATGATGACTTTGGCGTTGGGCGAGGTCGAGAGTTTATAGAACGCTTCAATGGTTTTGAAGCGAATCAGCATCGGGGTCAGCCCTTCGTTGATAATCTTCTGGGCATCGCGGGTACCTTCGGCTTCAATAATCCGACGCTGGGCTTCCTGCCGCTCTTTGTCAAGCACAAACTGCATCCGCTGGGCGTCCTGCTCAGATGCCAGTTTTTCTTCAATGGCTCTGGTCAGACCAGCGGGCAGCGTAATGCTCTTGAGCAGCACCGATTCGACAACGAAGCCCCGGTCTTTGAGCTGGGCCATCATCACCTCACGGATAGCCCGTTCGATGTCGGCCCGCTGCCCGGTGTGCATATCCTTGGCAAAATACCGCGACGATACGTCGGTTACTGCCGAGCGGAACACGGGTAAAATCACCACCTCGGCGTAACTCGGGCCAATCTGCTCCACAATCTTGGGCGCGTAGCTGCCTTCCACGCGGTAAAGAATCGACACATCAGACTGGACGGTCAGTCCCTCTTTGGAAGGCAGTGGGGCGCGCACTTCGAGGTTCACGGTGCGGGTCGGAATCTTGATAATCCGGGTCAGCAGCGGGTTAAACGTCTGGACGCCTTCGGGCAGGGCTTGGGGCTTTATCTTGCCGAGGGTGCGTTTAACACCTACTTCGCCCTGACGAATCACGGTGCAACTACTCAGAGCCACTATGGCCGCAAGTGCAATTATGGAGGAACGTAACATGATTTCTGTTGATCTAAATGGGTTGTTGTGTATCAGAGTCCATTCATGGGGTGTGGAATACCTTCGGGAATGGGGGTGCCGGTGGTTTCGGTACCCAGCACCGCAATGCTTTTGCTGCGTAACTGATTGATGGCGGGTGTCAGGACAAATTGCTTGCGGATAACCTCGATGCCGTTAGCAATTTCGAGCAGGTACGTGTCGCTGGGCAGGTCGCTTAGGTTCACCCGCACCGAATGCATGGGCTGCCGGTCCAGGAACTGAGTGGCCACCTCAGCCCCGTCCGAGGCCCTGATTACCAGCGTCAGGTGCCGGGTGCCGGGGTTTTGAACCTGCACTACAAGTTCGTCGCGCCGGTCAATCAGGGTACGTACCAGCAGGGTGGCGTTGGGCGATGCCGTCCAGCCGGTAGTTGTTGGCGCGTTGGCGGGTACGGTAGCGGCCCAGGTCGATGCCAGCGATATATTGCCAAGTAATAGACTGATAAGCAAGGTTTTATAAGGTATCATGGCGTTTCTAATCAGGCAGGTACTCGTAAATCGGGCCGCTATCCGGGCGTTCCGGTGCTGCCATCGCCGGATAGATAGTACACCGGGCAACTTTATGAACACAAAGGTGACTCCACCAGCTAACAGCCGGATTAGGTCTTGATTAGAAGCGGATTAGAGTTTCATGGGTTTGCTTGGCCCGCACCTTACCGAACAACAGTACAACCGCTGCCCGTCAACTCATTTTCCCAGACCAGCATAGCATTGATGAGCTGGATTTGCCGGAAGTCAGCAAGGTCGGCGGGGCTGATGTCAGCCGGTTGCAGGATGCCTTCGCGGAGGAGCCGGGCGCGCTGGGTGCCGGGCAGCATGGGGCGGGCGGGCGTGTACCAGCGCGTACCATCAAACAGGGCGACGTTGGCGTAGGAC
>Ga0105048_10020095_pt1 | contig 10206 bp, 6 predicted proteins | sample MAT05_FD_78382 | JGI IMG/M metagenome (GOLD analysis project Ga0105048, IMG submission 78382) | Freshwater microbial communities from Lake Fryxell liftoff mats and glacier meltwater in Antarctica - MAT-05 | ecosystem: Environmental > Aquatic > Freshwater > Ice > Liftoff microbial mat | place...
CCACCGGCACCGTCGGATCCTCACGCAGAGCCGGATTGTTTTCACACTTCAGCTCTGAAAGTGGCGACAGAAATTCGATGCCCCGTTCTTCCATTGCCGAGATGTTTGGCCCCGTCGAATACGATGTGAGATGGTTTTCAAGCGTGTGCAGGACGTGGAGTTCAGAATTGAACCGCACGGCCAGTTCACACGCATATTTTGCGGCAGCGGCGGAATAGTTGCTGAAATCTGTCGGCAGCAGAATTCGCTGAATTTGGATGGTCATATCGCATTTCCAGTGCTTGTATGGCTGTTTGTCAGGTTCGGTTCATTGCAGGCACCCATTCATAAGTTTCTTAGTTCAAGCGCGTGGGCATCGCCCCGCGCATTCGCGAGGAAAACGCGGGGCGATGCCCACGCGGTTAAACAGGTTGTGTGCGAAATCAGCGGTCCCGTCGCCGATCACGACCTTTGTTAATCGGGCGCACAGGACGTTCTGTGGTGGCCCCTGAGGCAGGCTTGCGCTTCGCAGGTTTCCGAGACCCACTGGCTGATGCTTTGGATTTCAGCACGGGCTTGCCAGACGGCTGCGGACGTGATGAACTCGGTTTGGAAGTTGGTCTGGCGCTCGGCGTTCGTAATACGGGAATTCTGCCAGCCGGTATTTTTTCGGCAGGAATTCTGCCAGGTTGTGTTCCGGCGGTCGGTGTCGCAGACTCTGCTTCGGTAGGCGTTGAGCGTTTACGATCTCCGCGTGTCTGTCCAGTGCGATAGCCGAACTTCTGCTTGTTTCCTGCGCGGTGCGGATCAGATTCCGAAGCTTCGCCATGCGCGATAAATTGTCGAAGTTGGCGAATTTCAAACGAGGACAATTCACGATGACGTCCGGGTGCCAGACTTCCCAGCTTCAATGGTCCGAAGGCAACGCGTTCCAGTGCCAGCACCTTGTGTCCGACACGGGCCATCAAGCGACGGATTTCGCGATTCTTTCCTTCCTGCAGTTCCAGTTCCAGAATCGTGCTGCGACCTCGACGTTTGAAAATCCGCACATTTCGAAAACGAAAAAAACCTTCTGCGAAGTACATGCCTTCGCGCAGCTGGTGCAGGATATCGGGTTGGGGGAAACCGGCCACCAGACAGCGATAGCGACGAATGACTTCGAATCGAGGATGAGCCAGTTGCTGTGCCAGATCGCCGTCATTTGTGACCAGCAGCATCCCTTCAGTACTTTCGTCCAGACGACCGACGGTGAACAGCCGCTGATCGCCAGCAGGAACCAGATCGATGGCTCGCGGTCGTCCTTGAGGATCTGAATTCGTACACAAAAAACCTCGAGGCTTATTCACCAGAAAATAGCGAAAACGCGGTGGCTTGAGTCGTTCAGCATCCAGTTTGATCTCCTGTGTTTTCGGATCGACGCCACGCGCCGGATCCGTAATGACTTCGCCATCGACTGTGACGCGGCCAGTACGAATGTAGTCTTCGCAGTTGCGTCGAGAATCGACCCCTGCCATCGCCAGGAACTTTTGCAATCGCATTTGATCCGGTGACTTCTCAATGGCTTGAGTCACATCCTTGTCCGCAGCGGTGATACCAGATCGAACTCCGCGTGCTTCCGGTACGTTGAATGCCGGTCGTTTACGACTTGTCGACGCTCGTGGGCCTCGATCCGATTTGTCCTTCGGTCCTTTGGACGCATCGCGTGCCGGACGATCGACCGGCATGCGTTTAGCTGGCTTTCGTTTGTGATTGTCGGTGCCGGATTGAGGACGACGAGATGGCATGATTTCACGATCCAGAGTGGTCTGACGGAGTTCAGCAGGAATTCTGCGGGCGTTTTTCACGCTGGAGTATACTCAACCGGCGACCGGGATGGTGTCCCGTTTGACGTTTTGCCCTGCATTCTCGCGTGCGACTTAAGCGAAAAATGTGGTAAAAACGGAAAAGTTGCGCCCGGCACTTTTCGGACGATAACGACCGAGCAGGCCATTTTTGAGCACAAGGCGTCCATTTTTCCGTTTGACCAGGTTACCATTCGACAAGACAGGCCTGATTTTGCGATACTACCAATAATTGCAGCGATTCAGCGGCGACCAGAAGCGTCCTGGCAGTTTAGTTAGCTATCTTCCGTGAGTGCCTCGACTGACCATTGAGAATCTATTCATGATTATGACGACATCATTCAGAATTCTTGCCTCGACGTTCGTGCTCATTTCACTGGCTTCCACCGCTTGCGCTCAGTTCGGCGGTAGCACGGGAACTGGTGCAACGGGCGGTACAGGCAGTACGACAGGAGCATCCTCGACAGGCCAGAGTTCTACAGGTGGCTCTGCAACTGGACAGAGCGGTGCGTCGAACCTACAGAGTCTGTCGGGGAACAACAGCTTCGCTGGAGTTGTGCCGGGGGAATCGACCGCAACATCGTCCAACGCATCGGAATCCTTTATCGGTTCCAGCGCAACCACAGGTTTTATCGGCGGTGCCAGTCAGGCTGGCAACCAACAGAATACCAATCGCCAGTTTCAGGCGCTTCAGAATAATCAGTCGCAGCAAAGTACATCACAGCAAAGCGGAACAGCTCGGGAAGTCAGAACAACCCTGCGCGTCAGTTTTGCATTTCCTTCAGCAACGCAGATGCAAATGAACGGAAGCCTGGTGAATCCGAACATCGCATCGCTGCGCCGCTTCTCACCAATTCGTCCGGAACTGGCAGGCATCGAAGTCGCTCTGAATTCAAACGGTATCGCAGTCCTGTCCGGTTCCGCACCCACCGTAGAAACCCGACGACTCGCTGCCAATCTGATTCGTCTGCAGCCTGGTATCCGTAAAGTAGAAAATCAGATTGTCGTGCAGGCAAACTGAATGGCAGACAAGGGACGAAAGCAGCATCGTTCGCAGCATGGCAAAAAGGTACGGGTCGATCTGCGCCGCAACAAGCAGGTTCGCACACGGCAACAGAATCTGACGGACGAACTGCTGAATGATCAGGAATCCGCCGCCGACGTCAATCACTCCGAACGTGTCACCGGACGCGGTGATCTGTCTCGACGCAGAACTCTGGTTGGCATTTCTTCACAGGGAAATCAACTGCTGCGTGTCGTCAATGAAGATGGCCTCCTGCGCGGACGCGTGACGAGTTTTATCGGCCTGCACATTATGGTGCGGGACGATGCCGACCAAAAGGAATTCGCTTGTTCTGTGCGCGGCGTACTGAAATCAATGGCACGCGATGCCCGGAACGTAGTCGTGACCGGCGATCGAGTTCTCTTTCGACAGGAAGGTGATGCCAGTCAGGGCGTCATCGAACGAGTCGAACCACGTCACGGCCTGCTCTCGCGTGGCAGTCAGGGACGCGAACATATTCTGGTTGCAAACATTGATCAGGTTCTGATCGTCGGCACCGCCGCCGATCCGGACTTCAAACCACAGCTGATCGACCGGTTCCTGGTCAGCGCGGAACGACTCAACATCGAACCGATTATCTGCATCAATAAGATCGACCTCGTCGATCCAGCCACCCTTCTGCAACATGTCCGAAACTACGGTCGGATTGGATACAATGTTGTCCTCACTTGCGCCATTGATGGGCGGGGTATCGATCAACTACGACATCTGCTCAAAAATCGTCAGACGGCGGTAAGTGGCCAAAGCGGTGTTGGCAAGTCATCGCTGCTGAATTGCGTCGATAAGGAACTCGGCCTGCAGACAGCAGACGTCGGTGACTGGACTCGCAAGGGAACACATACCACGCGCCGCGCTCGTCTGGTGCCTTTGACCTTTGGCGGCTGGGTCTGCGACACACCTGGCATTCGGCAGTTTGAGCTGTGGGACATTTCGATGGAAGAAGTCGATGGCTACTACATCGAATTCCGCCCTTTTATTTCCTGCTGTCGGTTTCAGGATTGCACGCATACCCATGAAGAGGGCTGCGGCGTGAAAGAAGCGGTGTCTCAGGAACTCATTTCCACCGCCCGCTACAACAGCTACCTTCGCCTGCGTGAAGACGACGTCTGGGTCTGGAAAAATCCCGCCCGAGGACATGCGAAGCAAATCTGAATCAGATGCCCTGGTATAAGGCCAAAGACGGCACTTTCCTCGAAATGTTGCCGTACGCGAAAGCACTTAGCCGTGCCGAAGATGCAGACGACAAGGAGATTCAGCTTAAAGACGTGCAGGCGGAACTTTCAACGGCAAAGGCAAATTCCGAATTACTTCCCGGATCAGCAACGCCTGATACGCGCCGTCGGCGGGTTGTCCCGGGCGATGCAGGATTTCGCGGTCCAGCCGGAAATCCTTCAATGCCCGCAGCACGATATCGACCACTCCTCGATTCTCTTCGGGTTCCATGCTGCAGGTGGAATACACGACTCGGCCACCGGTTCGGACGAGTTCACACGCCTGAAGCAGCAGTCGCGTTTGCAGCACGACCAGTTCCTCCAGTCCGACCTGATCGAATCGCCAACGTGCCTCTGGTCGCCGATTGAGTACGCCGGTATTGGAACACGGGACATCAACCAAAACTGCGTCGAAGGGACCGGAGGGCAGATCTCGGCCATCTTTGGGGATCACCATCGGCTGGATGGACGTCAGCTGCAATCGAACGGCATTTTCACGAATACGCTGTAGTCGTCCGCTCGCGACGTCGCAGGCCACGATGGTCGCTTTGTCGCCGCTCAATTCCGCAAGGTGAGTTGTCTTTCCGCCCGGTGCGGCGCAGAAATCAAGAATGTACTCGCCGGGTTGTGGTGCGAGTAACAACGAAGCGGACATCGCCGCTTCGTCCTGCACGCTCCAAAGCCCCTCGGCGTATCCGGGCAGCGTTTCAAGGCGGGGTGATTGTGCGAGTTGAATGCTGCCCAAAAGTGTGCCTGCCGATGCTTTGCAACCGGCATCAATCAACGATTTCAACACCGTATCACGATCAGCACGCAGAGAATTCACGCGCAGGAATGTGGCAGGCGGATCGATCGTATGAAAACAGGCTGCAATCAGATCCGCCTCGGATAACCGTGAAGTCCAGCGTTGTGCAAGGGGCTGCGGCAGTGAGAATGCATCAGCGTAGTATTGCATCCGTTGGGTCTGCGGATCGGGCAGAATTGCCTCGTTCAGGCTGCGCCAATTTCCGTGAGATGTCGGAAGTGAAGTCGCGGCAGGCCCGGTCGCCGGTTCGTCCGTCAACAATCGACCAATGCCGCGCAGCACGCCGTTGACAAATCCTGTCCAGCGCGGACGATCAAGCAGACGGCAAAGATCGACCGTCGAATCCACCGCCGCATGATCCGGAGTTCGCGAAAACAGCAGTTGGTATGCACCAATCCGCAGCACGCGCCACAGATCAGGTTCTACCTTATGGCGTGGCCGAGTGATGCGTGACTGGATCACCACGTCCAGCGTCCGGCTACGGCGCACAACGCCGGCAGCCACATCGAGTGCCAGCGACCGATCAGCACTGCTGAGCGAATGCCGAGCATCCAGATCGGCCATGATGTCCTGAATGAATCGATCCGACTGATCAAATTCCTGCAGTACTGCGAACGCAAAGAGACGACCATTCTCGTACGGAAATCGAACGGTGACAGAACCTTCGTCGGCTGTCGTTCGTGCAGACTTATTCCAGACGCCGCTCATCAGAGACCTCCAGAACGAAGCGAAGTCGCTTTATCGATGCAGATTCCGATTCGTTGTCGTTTGCAGACCAAAGCAGTGATCCTGTCGTTGTGACGCATGTGACCTGTATTCGAAAGTGCTATCATTCGATTTACGTATGAAAATCGACCTGTCGGCATTGTAGCACCGAAGCGTTGCGTTTCCGATGAAGAATCAAATCAACGGAAAAGTGCCAGAGTTCCGCATTGTCATGTCTTGACCACGAATTGCACCAACTTTGATTGTCGCATGATCCTCCTCTTGATAATCGCTCATTCAACATGCCGCGTAGTTCTTGACGCGGGCTTCGCCCGCAACGCAAAGTTCGCCATTTCGAATCGCTCTCCATCCGACCCTGCGTCGGTGGGAGCAAGACTGATCAGCTACAACAACAAGACGTCGCGAACAACACCCTCCACCGACCCCGTGTCGGTGGTTGGGCGACTTTTGGCTACTCATCGCGGCTACACCGACGCAGGGTCGGTGCAGGCCAAGGCGGAGTACCAGTTTTCTGCTGTAGCTCAACAGTCATTGGTCCACCGACACAGGGTCGGTGGTGCCAAAAATCCCAAAACCGACACCTCGCCGAACAAAAATCTTCTCAACAATACAAGTTTCCGACTGTTTGCAGTACAGGAATACTCTCCATGGCGAATGAGCCTGCAAAAATAATCGAACTTCAGCATTCTCTCGTTCAGCATCATCTCAGTCGTTTGCGTGCAAAGCAGACTCCACCGACTGAATTCCGGCAGCATGTTCGAATCCTGGCAACTCTGCTGGCTGCCGAAGCCACGAAGGATGTGACCCTGCAGCCCATCACCGTCGAGACGCCGAATGAGATGACAACGTGCAGCGAACTCTCCGGGCGATTTGCCGCTGTCCCAATTCTGCGTGCGGGCCTGGGAATGGTTGAACCGCTGGAGGAGCTGATTCCGCAGCTGGAAGTCTGGCATCTGGGACTCTATCGTGACGAGCAGACGGCTCAGCCCGTGCATTACTATGACAAGCTGCCGTCGAACAATCCACCGCACATCGCGTTCGTGCTGGATCCGATGCTTGCCACCGGCGGCTCGGCCTGCATGGCAATTCAGACTTTAAAGCGCTGGGGCGTGCCGAAGATCGTCATGCTTTCCATCATCTCCGCCCCGGAGGGGATCGCACGTCTGCAGCAGGACTTCACCGACGTCACTGTGTTCACGTGCGCGATCGATCGCTGCCTCAACGAACGCAAGTACATCGTCCCCGGTCTTGGCGATGCGGGTGATCGGATTTTTAATACGATATAAGCGGAGCTGAACTGCGATTCCTGTACCCTGGACATTCAACTCTGAGTCCTGGCCAAAAAACGTACTATTCCCAGTCATCTGCTGAGGGGCAACAAATCTCTATCCAGACAGCGTCTGGCTCCGATCTCAACGGCTCCGCGTCGTCGTTGACTCAACCAGATCACGCGGAATCACGGATCGGCAACTCCCAGATCGCGGCAGATCTTGCGTGCAAGGTGGTTCGAGACTTCATTGTGGCGCGGAACTGCGGATCGCTGCCCGTTCACAGGATTGCCCCACCACGAGTGGTTGCCACCTTCACGAACAAGCTCGCAACCATGTTGTGTCAGATGGCGCATCAAGTCACGCCGTCTCATGGGTGAATTGCAATTTCTTCGAAAGATTCGCCAGCCGCTTCGCGCGCATTCTCTCGATTCAGTTCGATGGCTTCAGAGAGTGCTTCACGCAGGTTCTTCACCAATTCCTCACGCGTCGCGCCCTGCGAGTTTACGCCCGGGATCTCTTCGATCCAACCGATCCACCATTGGCCGTCCTGCTGAATGACCGCATTATAGCTGAAACCAATCATACATCCCTCTGATACAAATCACCCGAAGGAAACACTGGCGGTTGCGATACCGACAAACGTGCGACATCAAAATCTCTGGCAATTTTAACGAAAGTAAAGAAGATTGCATCTCCCACAAATGGAGAAAACTGTGAATCGCAGCCCTGGCACACCCTACGAATCCCTCTTGCATTCTCAGATGGTACGCGCTTCCAGCGGTTGTTTCCCGGAGGCGGGTAACTTTTGACGAGTTGCCTACAATGTGACGTCAGCGGCGACCGACGCAGTCGAACCTTTTCTCAGCATTTTGTTGGCGTGCAGAGTTTCATGGCAAGTTCGGATATCGTGATTCGAGGGGCGCGGGAGCATAATCTCCGCAATATCAGCCTGTCGCTGCCTCGCAATAAAATGATTGTGATGACCGGCGTCAGCGGGTCCGGCAAGAGTTCGCTCGCGTTTGATACGTTGTATGCCGAAGGACAGCGTCGGTACGTGGAATCGCTGTCGACGTACGCGCGGCAGTTTCTGGGGCAGATGCCGAAGCCGGATGTGGATTCCATTTCGGGGCTGGCTCCATCGATTTCCATTCAGCAGAAATCCACCAGCCGGAATCCACGCAGCACGGTCGGCACGATCACGGAAATCTTCGACTACCTGCGCGTGCTCTACGCTCGAGTTGGCCAGGGGTATTGCTACGTTTCGGGCAAGCCGATCAAGGCGCAATCGACTGATCAGATTATTGACAGTCTGCTGAAACAGCCGATCGGAATCAGATATCAGATTCTCGCGCCGATCGTGCAGAATCAAAAGGGAGAGTTTCGCGATCTGTTCGAAGACCTGCTGAAACGCGGATACCTTAGGGCGCGCATAGATGGCGAGATCGTAAACATCAGCGAAGCGCCGACGCTCCGCAAACATCATAAGCACAACATCGAAGTTGTGATCGATCGACTGGTTGCCGGTGCAAGCCAGCGGACGCGCGTGGCAGAGGCAGTTGAGCAGGCATTGAAGCTCGCGGATGGCCGGTTGATTTGCAGCGTCGATGACTCGGCGAGCGGTGGGCGTCAGCCCTCCAGTACAACTGCAATGGCTGCCGCCGATCGTAGTCTGGAAAAAGGAGCAAAGCGACGACGGTCCACCGCTGAACCTGACATGGTGGCAGAATCAACGATCGATATGGACGCAGAATCGGTGATGGAAAAGGAGAGCGGAAGTACCGGAGGGCTGACGCCCACCGCTCGCCAATCGCAAGCTTCAGATCGACTCTATAGCGCGCACTATGCATGTGCGGAAAGCGGGATGAGCTACGATCCGCCGAGTCCGCAGTTGTTCAGCTTCAACAGCCCGCTCGGTATGTGCATGGACTGCAATGGTCTCGGCATGCGGCATGGGTTTCCAATGCACCATTTGGTCGCCGATGAGACCAAAGCGATTCAAAAAGGGGCGATGCTGCTGTTGCCCACATGGACCAAAATCGGGCGCTGGCCGCGACATCTGCTTGCCGGGGCCGCCAATGCCATCGAACAGGACTGCGGCCTGCCCGTTGACTCTCTGCTCAAGATGAAGTGGAAAGATATCCCCGAGGCCGCGAAGCAATTATGGCTGTATGGGACCGGCGAAAGGCATATTACCTTCACCTGGAGAACTCGCGGCGGAGCCTGGAAACACGGCGGCAAGTGGGAAGGCTGGGCGAATCGCCTGCTTGAGAGTTATCGCACGGCAAAGAATCCGATGCGACGTCGGCAACTCGAAAAGTACATGGAAGTGGCGTCATGTCCGTCATGCCACGGCGAGCGGCTGAATCGACAGGCGCGCAACGTACGGCTTCGCACGACGAGCAGGCGTTTTGCCGCGCGAGGACTGCCGCCGGAACTCAGTCTGCCACAGGTTTGCGCGCTGTCGATTGAAGAAGCCGCCGAATTCTTTGATTCGCTCAAGCTCGATGCGACTCAACAGTTGATCGCCGAAGAAGCGCTGAAAGAAATCCGAGGTCGGCTGGGATTCCTGCTGCAGTGCGGATTGAATTATCTGTCGCTTGATCGCTCTGCACCGACGCTCTCCGGGGGTGAATCGCAGCGGATTCGCCTCGCGGGACAAATCGGGTGCGGGCTGGTGGGAGTCGTCTATATTCTGGACGAACCGTCAATCGGACTGCATCCACGCGACAACACGATGCTGCTGGAAAGCCTGCAGCGATTACGCGATCAGGGCAACACGGTGATCGTTGTCGAGCATGACGAGGAAACCATGCGCGCTGCAGACCATGTGGTCGATTTCGGGCCGGGCCCGGGAGTTCTGGGCGGCGAAGTTGTTGTCGCAGGAACGGTTGAGGATTTGCTGAAGAGCGAACGCAGTGTAACGGGTGCGTTTCTGTCGGGGCGGCAGAAGATTGAAATTCCAAAAGTGCGACGCGACCCGGATCGTGGCTCGATCGTTGTCCACAAAGCAACGCACAACAATCTCAAGGACGTGACGGTTCATTTTCCGCTCGGGCGTTTGATCAGCGTGACGGGTGTGAGCGGTTCAGGCAAGAGTTCCGTTGTCAATGATATCCTGTGGCAGGTCGTGAACCGCGATATCAACAAAGGCGTCGGGGATCCTGGGAAACACACACGCATCGGCGGTTTGGACCTCATTGACAAAGGCATCGACATTGATCAGTCGCCGATAGGTCGCACGCCGCGTTCGAATCCAGCGACGTACGTCAAAGTCTTCGACGAAATCCGCAAGCTGTACACGCAATTGCCG